>Ga0078972_1016404_pt1 | contig 10985 bp, 11 predicted proteins | sample YelNatPaOPGAMG01_FD_67568 | JGI IMG/M metagenome (GOLD analysis project Ga0078972, IMG submission 67568) | Hot spring thermophilic microbial communities from Obsidian Pool, Yellowstone National Park, USA - OP-RAMG-01 (SPADES assembly) (version 2) | ecosystem: Environmental > Aquatic > Thermal...
CAACGACAATATTTTTGAAACTAACTTGATTTACAACAATAGCGGCATTGGAATTAATATTGGAACAGGAGTTTTAAGAACAGGGATAAGACTACATCACACTTTTGCTGGCAATACTACCAATATCCAAGACCTTGGGACCGGAACTTTTCAGGACACTTCAGGAACAATCACTCAAGGCGATATTGACGCTATTGTAGATGGCGTCTGGGATGAAATTATTGGCACTCACACAATAGCCGGCTCTGCCGGAAAGACACTCAAAGACGCCAAAACCAAGGCTACCTTAGCAAGCCTTAAATAGAGATTAGAGAATAGGAATACAGATTACAAACTGGAAAATGGACACCGCCCGGCCATTCAAATCATATAAAAATTTGAAAGTATGGCAAAAATCTATTGAGCTTGTAAGACTGATATATAAAATTACAAACAGCTTTCCAAGATCTGAGGTCTTTTCATTAGTAAGTCAAATACGAAGAGCAGCCATTTCCATACCAAGCAACATAGCCGAGGGCTACGGAAGAAAATCACACAAAGAGTATTTACAATATTACTCTATAGCATACAGCTCGGCGTTAGAAACCGAAACACAACTGATTATCTCCAAAGATTTGGGGTTCATAACAGAAAAAGAGTTTGATGCTGTCAGTTGCCTTTTAACAGAGATCATAAAAATGCTCTATGTAATGGTTTTCAAAGCTCCCTAATCTGTATTCTGTATTCTGTAATCTGTAATCTGTAGCCATCCCTCTTGCTTTTTTTAAAGATACAATCTATTCTTTAGATAATGAATTTCTTAAGAAACATTGGCACACCGGAAATAATAATTATCACATTGGTGCTTATTATCTTTTTTGGTAGTAAAAGAATGTCTGAGATGGCAAGAGAACTAGGAGAGGCGAGCAAAGAGCTTAAAAAGGCAAAAAAAGAAGCAAAAGAGAGTATTGAGGCAGTTAAACAAGAGGTTAATCTTGAAGACAAAGAAGAGAAAGGGGGTGCTTAGTTTATGCAATCAAGAGTTGGAACAGCAGAAATTATTATTATTGCTCTTATCGTCTTGATCTTTTTTGGAAGCAAAAAGGTACCTGAATTTATAAAAGGTATCGGTGAGGCTATCAAAGAATTCAAAAAAGCTTCAAAGGAAGAATAGAAAAAGTAGAAAGCAGTAAGTAGAAAGTAGAAAGGTTAATAGAACTTTTAATTTTGATTGGTCCATGATTTATACCTTCCCCTTACTACTTACTACGTCCTACTTTCTACCTGAATTCTTTGCATAATACATAATACAAGATACTAAATACTATCTTTTGACTAGCTTTGACCTGAATCCGTCGCTTCCCCCACCCCCTTTTATTTGCTAAACTATTTCTAGTATGGCCAAAAAAGAAGAAGACCTAATTAACACCGACCTTCAAAAAATCATTAACAAAAATCTTCCTTTTCTCTATGAAATCAGAAAGAGAATCTTTTTTGTCTTTTCTCTCTTCTTTGTTTCCGCCATTGTAGGCGTCATCTACTACGAAAAATTAATTAGACTGGTCTTTACTATTCTTAAGATGCCAGCTGTAAATATCGTCTTTACTTCCCCATTTCAATATATGGAACTTGCCATAAATTCAGGGATGACACTTGGATTAATTGTCTGCTTCCCTCTAATTATCTGGCAATTAATTTCCTTCCTCAAACCAGCCCTTAAACCCAAAGAATTCCGCATTATCGTCATTCTTATACCCATCAGTTTAATTTTGTTTGTTGGCGGTTTTGGTGTTGGTGTCTGGATGATGAGTTATGTTCTCTCACTTTCCTATCAAAAATCAGTAGAGCTTTCAATCGGCACTATGCTTGACATAACTTCACTACTCTCAAAAATAATCGTCACCTCATCTTTGATGGGCCTTGCCTTCCAATTCCCCATTGTAATGACCGCTTTAATACAAGTTGGCATCATTAAAGCCAAGATTATGAGTAAACAAAGACCCCTAGTTTATACCGCTGCTATCATTTTTGCCGCTTTGATGCCGCCAACTGATATTCTTTCCTTATTCCTTTTGACTTTGCCTCTTGTAATTCTCTTTGAACTTACGCTATTATTAAACAAGTTAATCAAAAATAGCTGAGAGGGGGTGTAAAAAATGCGAGGAATTGGCACAACAGAATTAATCATCATAGCCGTTGTACTTTTGGTTCTTTTTGGCGGCAAAAAACTGCCTGAGTTGGGACGAGGGATGGGCGATGCTATAAAAGAATTCAAGAAGTCAGTCAAAGGCAAGGAAGAGAAAAAGTAGTCATATGAGCGCAGGTTTGGCTCCCTTGGCTCTTGCTTTCTTTGCTTTTCCTGTTTACTTGATTGAAATCCTCCTGCCCTATCCTTATTTTGTTGAAGAATTGACTAAGTTTCTAGTAGTTTCCTTTTTGATCAAAAAGGAAGAGGATTTGAAGGCAAGAATGAGAATAGCTTTGGTGTCAGGAGTACTTTTCTCTCTTTCTGAAAGCTTGTTTTACTTCTCTTTGGCAGCAAACACAAGCGGGATAAATGTTATTTTGATAAGGCTAACTTTTACAACCATCCTTCATTCTTCAACTATCGTCTTAATGACTTCTGCTCTAAAAAATAAGGTTCTTCTTTTTACCTCTCTTTTCGTTTCTATCGCCGTCCATTATCTATTTAATCTCTTTATTCTAAAAACATTTTGAAGCTAAAAATCTCCATCAAGTAGGAGGTGCGAAGCTATTCCACCTGGAAGGTGGGACAGGTTCGCACCTCCTCTTAGCTACTCCACCTGAAGTGTGAAAAATTAACCCTCAAGGTGCTTCATTTTCTCAAGCTCACGGCCATAATCTATCTGTTCAAAAACAAACTTGCGGTAATCATCAACCGATTTAAACTGGTTTAAAATTATATCCTTGCTGCAAATTTCCTCAACAGTCTCCCCAAGATATTCCGGCAAAGAAGACCAAGGATAATCCTCAAGTTCCTCTTTTTCTACCAAAAAAGAGACGGCCGGATTGATGTGAATATAGCGAGAAGTGTGAAGCAGCTGCTCATTGGTATCAATATGAACCGCTTTGAAAGGACCTTGAAAAATAGGTCCAACCCGCGCGTTGTGCCGCAAGTTAAAATAGCGGGTATAACTATTGGTAAAATCGCCAACAAACTTCTGCACTCCCCCTTTTTCAAGTTGTTTTAAAAGAAAATGAAAATGATTTGGCATAAGACAATAACTAATTATCTCCACTCTCCTTTGAAGTTCTTTTAACTTATCAAAAAACTCTTGTCTCAAGGAATCAGCTAATTTCAAGGCCTCTGACAATTTAAGAGAAGGTTTTGAAAAAGAGTAGTAGAAAAGAGTAACTATGGCTCTTTTATATTCCTTAGTAGAGTTAAAGACAGGCACGCCCTCAATGCCACGATTATAAACATGATAGACTTCGCCATCAACAAAAATTGTCTTGCGAGGATTAGGCATTGATTTAAATTAACAAGTGGAAATTTGGCTGTCAAGTAGGAGGTGCGAAGCTATTCCACCTGGAAGGTGGGACAGGTTCGCACCTCCTCTTAAATCCTCTTAAAAGACCCAACCTAGCCTCAGTGAGTCAATAAAAATTGGCTCTCAACCCATCCCTCAACCAAAACTTTCAAACCATTTTTATCTTTCAAAACAATCTTTGCCCAACTACCCGCTTCGCCAACCTTGGTGACTTCAACTTCTGACTTAATCTCAAAAACTGTCTTGGCATCAACGTCCGGTTTCTCTTTAACCAAAACAGGTTCCTTGTCTTTAGGAACAATTTTAACAATCTCCTCTCCCCCTTTGCCCTCATCACTAGCTGATAAAACAGCCGTTTTCTCCTCCTCTATCCTCGCCTCTTTACTGGTATTTTCTTTTGGCTTATCCAAAGATTTCAAGACCACCTGCCTTACTACAAAAGCCGATATTAAAGAAGACAAGATCCCAACCAGGATAAAGGGAATAACCACTCTTAAAATGCTTCTCTTGGCCTTTGGCTTTTCATTTTGAGAGGTAACCCTTTCTTCAACCACTTCTACCTTTTTGGCCTTTCTGCCCTTTGTTGCCCTCAAGTAGAAGAAAAGAAGAGCAAAGCCAGCAACAACTATCATCACAATTCCCCAGATAGTTAAAACTTGAGCGCCGCCAACAAAGCCAAGATAAGCGCCAGCCGAGCTTGCCTGTGCCACCAGATTCTTCAGAGCATCCATTTTTTGATTAACTGAAGCAAGTTCAATCTGCGCTTCACGGTAGGCTCTGATTTTTTGCTCAGGAGTATTTGCCTGAGAAGTCAAGTTTAAAACTTTATCCAATGAGACATTGATATCGCTCTTCAAAGTAACCCCCTGGGCAAAATAAGCAGTCTTTTCAAGCGGACGGGACAATTCCTCAGCCTGTTTCCTTAAACTGTCAATCTGATCTTTTGATATGACCCAAATATCATTAACGCGAACAGAAAGAGTCTTTGTCTCCCCGGGTGCAAGTTCAAACTCGCCTTCAACATAATACTGATTCTTTTCAGCATCATACTTGACCTCAAGCCCTTGATCCTTCTCCAAAATATCCTCTTCCTTTACTTCAGGAGGAAGATAATATTTCAAAGGCACCTTTTGCTTGGCAATATTTGAGGGGTTGGTAATCAGCGATTTGAAAACGACGCTTCCCTCCTCAAGCCAGGTGTTAGCAAAGGCAACCTTTGGACCTTTAGCAAGATAAAGACGATTTGAGGCAATTAAAGCTTTCAAACCCAAAAGTTTGTTTTTAATCTGCTTTAAATATGATGAGTCATTTGATTTTGTTGAAAGCGCCAAAAGAGCTTTAGGGATCTTGTTAACGGTCAGAACATTGCGCATTATTTGGTTTGACTTTGTTTCAAGATCCGACTCATTAGCCGAAGGAATTGAGGCTATCACTTTATCTACCTCCGCTTCGTTTTTATCCAAAACCAAAGCCAGAGACTTAACTTCGCTTATTTTTCCATAAAGAGTTTTGGCCTCAGGCTTGTTGGAAGCATCACCTACCAACTTCTCTAAAGTATCAAGATAAAGAGCCAATCCCTTAATCTCGCGGTAAGAAGAATTAGACTTACCTTGTGAGGCAAGTTCATCTTGAACTGAGCTAATAGTTGACTCAATGGCCAAGACCTGATCGGCAACCGTCTCGGCTTCCTTCCATCCCCAAGCATCCTTCAGCCAGTTAGCCTGACCAAAAAGACTTGAGGAAGCATCTTTATCCGTCTTCTCCCCCACCGTTTTCTTTAACTCCATCAAAATATCAAGGATCTCATCATTTGAGAGACTCGCCCACCTTGAAGACAAAAGTTGACTCTTGCTTCTCACAAATTGGCTGTTAATAAAAATTGAATCAGCGACCGTTTTGGTTTGATCAATCTTTGAGTTCAAAGATAAATTGTCTTCCTCAATAAAGTTTTGAATTATCGGGCGGTTGACTAGTTGTTCTAATGTCAATCGGGTTTCCTGAGTTGTCTTTTTAATCTCATTTGTAGTTTTTACAAGTCCTGCTATATCGCTTGAATTGCTTGAAACTGTTGAGGAAAGGCTTTCAACATCGCTTTTTGTTGCCAAAGATCCGCTTGAAAGACCGGCACCGGTTATGGTGCGGGTGGCATAATCCCAAATGTTTGAGACCAAAGAGCCAAATCCGGAAAGAGTCCTGCCTGAATAACTCCAGACCGCGCTTGCAATTTCAGTTGCCGAAGGACCACTTGATGAGTCGCTTGCTTTAACCTCAAAACTTTTATCAAGACACATATCCTCGCCGTCAACCAAGCAGCAAAACTGGGTACGATAATAGCCGGTGGTTGAGGGAGCGGTAAAAGAATAGCCATACCAGCCGTCAGTAGTTGAGGTAATAGAATCAATATCCAAGAAGGCAGATCCGTCAGGATAGCGACTTTTAAGGGTGCAGGTAGCGGTAGTCAAGGGGTTATAGGAGTCATCATATACAAACTCGCCGACAACGCAGGTTTGAGAGGAAACACAAGTTGAAGGACTGCCCGCTGCAGCCTTTATGCTTTGAGGATGCATAAAGGCTGCAATTATGGCAATAAATAAAAGAGACGGCAAATTTTTGATTCGGGCAGTTTTAGACATTATTTTTTTGAGCTATTCCTTAGCTGCCTTCTTAAACTCCCTGATAGCATCCCCTACTCCTCTTGCTAACTCAGGAAGTTTCTTACCTCCAAAAAGTAAAAGCAAAACTAAAGCGATAACAATCAGCTCAGGCGCTCCGATATTGTCGAACAACTAAAGTCACCCCCTTTCTTGTTAATAAAGCATCCTTAAAAATAAGGGTGTTTTATTATTAAATAAAGTATGAAACGCCGAAAATATTTTGTCAAGACCCAATTTAGTTTTAAATAATCTTATCGTAATCTTATCATAAAAATAAGATTTAGCTTCAAGGATTTAACAAATTTAACAACTTGACAAGAAGATAAGATTTAGATAAGATTTTTCTAGGCTTAAAAATATGGCTAGTTTAACTTTTACTCTTTCAGAAAAATTAAACGAAGAGATAGAAAAAATAGAAAATTTAAAGAAAGAAATACTTCTTTTTCCTCTTCCTGTCAAAACTGAAATCAGAATGCGCTGGGAAGCTTTAATTGACAAAATCTATTGGTCGATGGCCTTAATTGATGATCCTGTTTCAAAAAAGGATATCGTCAAAATTTTAAAAACAACAACCCAAAAGAAAAAGAGTTTGACTGAAAAACGAGTAGCTGAATTAAATGATGTTTTCAATTTTATTTATTATGAATGGCTGGCATCACAATCCCCAATCACTACAAACACCTTAAAAAAGATTTACGAACTAGGTTGCAAGGACGAAAGGCCAGGACCGGCAATTTCCAAATCTGATGAAAAAGAGCTGGCTAAAACGTTAGCTTACATTCAAACAGGGTCAGATCATCCAATTATCAAAGCCGGTATCATTCAGATACAAATTCTTGATACCGTTCCCTTTCGCTATGCCAATAATAGAATGTCCCGCCTTGCATCCTATCTTTTCCTTTACAAACACTACTACGACTTAAAACAGCTTTTGGTTCTTGAAGAATATTACAGGCAGGATATTGTCAGCTTTAACCAAGCCATTGAATCGGCCACCAAGGGCAATAATTTGACTCTTTGGCTTGAATATTTTGCTGAAGGCGTCTCGTCCCAAGCTCAAAAAGTATTAAATGAATTAAAAGAAGGAATTTCAAATTCCACTCTTCCCGTTTCTTATTTCAGACTAAACGAAAGGCAGAAAAAGATTATGGCGCTTGTTGCCAAACCCAATCTGGTCATAACCAATAAAAAAGTCCAGGAGATGTTTGGAATTTCCCAAATTACAGCTTCAAGAGACTTAAGTAAACTCTCAAGCATTGGTCTTTTGGCCGCCCATGGCAAAGGCCGAGGAGTTTACTATACAAGGATATAGAGAGTAGGAGGTGCGAAGCTATTCCACCTGGAAGGTGGGACAGGTTCGCACCTCCTCATACCCAACCACTTTAGCCTCTTTCCGGAGGCAACAAACAACATACAATTTTCAAGTTCCAAATCGCAAATTAAATTAAAACTTAAAAGTCAAAAGTTAAAACTTGAGATTAGAACAAAGAACATAGAACAAAGAGAGTAGAAAGCAGTAAGCAGAAAGTAGAAAGGGTGGCAAGATTTTGAACTTTATACAACTACAAATACATCGATGTATTTGTAGTGAATTGTCAGGACAAGGTCCGACCCTGTCCCAGCAAACTTTTAACTCTTGGATATAGATTTAGGAATTCTTGCTTTCTACTTACTACCTTCTACTTTCTACTTGGAGTTCACGCTTTTGCCAAAGTGGCAAGGAAGGTTTTGTTGTCGTCAGTTTCCCTTAGCTTTTGAAGGAAAAGCTCAGTTCTTTCATCATCCCCCATCAAATCAAGCATTCGCCTCATGGTTACAACCTTGGGCAAATCATCCTTATCATACAAGAGCTCCTCTTGGCGGGTTCCCGAGCGAGTTAAATCAATGGCCGGGAAAATGCGTCTTTCAGCCAGTTTTCTATCAAGATGAAGCTCCATATTGCCAGTTCCCTTAAACTCCTCATAAATCAAGTCATCCATACGGCTACCTGTATCAACCAAGCAAGTGCCAATAATTGTCAAACTACCACCGCCTTCAATTTTTCTTGCCGCCCCAAAAAACTTCTTGGCAGGAAAAAGAGCCATAGGATCAAATCCGCCAGAAAGTGTTCTACCTGAAGTTGGCAATGCCAAGTTATAAGCGCGGGCCATGCGAGTGATTGAATCAAGAAGAATTACAACATCAGCACCTGATTCAACCAGCCTTTTTGCCCGCTCCAAAGCAAGCTCCCCTACTCTTGTCTGATCAACCGGTGCCTCATCAAAATTTGAAGCAACTACCTCGCCCTTGCCGTTTGTCACTTTCTCCATATGGCGCCTAATATCGGTAACTTCCTCCGGCCTTTCCCCTATTAAAACCGCCATCAAATGCACCTTTCTCTTATCTTTTTCCTTTGAGTCTTCAGGATAATTTGCAGCAATGCCGGCAATAATATCTTTCATCAGCCAAGTCTTACCAGCTTTGGGAGGAGAAACTACCAAACCCCTTTGGCCAAAACCAATAGGAGCTACCAAATCAATAACCCTAGTTGAAAGGGGCTCTTTGCCTGTTGAAAGAGTTATCTTCTCATCAGGATAAATTGCCGTCATATCATCAAGATCAACACGCTCACTTGGCAAATTTTCAACCGGAAAACCATTAACCTTCTCTACTTTAAGAAGCCCCCAATAGCGCTCATTTTCCTTCGGCCGCCTTGCCTGGCCACCAACCCAATCACCTACCCTTAAGTTAAAACGACGGATTTGGCTAGCTGAAATATAAATGTCGCGGTCAGAAGGCGAATATTTTGGCCGCAAAAGCCCGGAGCCTTCATGAGCGATATCTAAAACCCCTTCAACATATTCTGTCGGGAGATTGGCATCAGGAATCGGCCTTTCATCAACAGTCAAAATAGAACGGCTCCCATCTTGTTTTTGAAGCTCGACATCGCCTTTATCCAAATTGCCTGCCACCTGAGGCTCCTCAAGCAAAGGCTCATCCTGCAAAGACTGATTTTGGGCATTAGCGGAAACTGTTTTATCAAAAGACATAAAGTTTGAAATTATTTGACTTGCAAAAAAATTAGATTCTCATTTAAGTTTTTTAGGAAGAACTTAAAGTCCCCGAGGCGAGAACTAGTGTTATTTTATGATAGCAATTTTATTTTGTCAATAAGAAAACGACGATCGGACATCGGACATCGGATGTCAGACATCGGACTTCGGCTATCGGCAATCAGCTATCAGACGTGAGCCGTCAGACATCGGAGTTGGTCGAAGATGGCCGAAAGATTGTATCTAGTATCTTGTATTATGTATTATGCAGAAAAGACAAGTAGAAAGTAGAGCGTAGTAAGTAGAAAGCAAAATTAATAAATAGTTAAAAGTTCAAAGTTAAAAGAACTCGGATTTCAGCTATCAGCTGTCAGCTGTCGGAGTTGATTGCTGTCTTAATTCATAAATCTTAAATCCTAAATCTAGATTCTATAATCTAATTGTCAAGTTTTGACTTTTGACTTTTAAGTTTTAATTTAATTTGCAATTTGGAACTTGGAAGTTGTATGTTGTTTGTTGCCTTCGGAAAGAGGCTAAAGTGGGGGGATATGAGGAGGTGCGAAGCTATTCCACCTGGAAGGTGGGGCAGCTTCGCACCTCCTCTTAAGCAAATCTATCTTCTCCTAGACTTTATTACTAACAACAAAATAAAAGTAAAAACACCAAGGACAAATCCTCCCCACTCCAATAGTTGCGGCCAATAAATAATCGCAATCGTGTAGCTTTCAGCCCCTATTTGATCGCCGATAGCTGACGACCGACTGACTGACGGCCGAACCACCCACCCATTCGCCCAAGAATTAATCATATTGTGTTCCAACAGCTTTATATTTGTAATTTGTAATTTGGAATTTGGAATTTCAAGAGCTATCCAGCCCTCATCATACCCTTGAGACAACTTTAAAACGCCATCGCCCAAAGTTTCAACCTTATAGCCCCATGTGCCATATTTTTTATATGAGGTAACCTGAAGATTGTTTTTAGTTTCTTGAGGAGCATCGCCTGAAAGGCTCGTAATCTGATACAACCAATCTATATCAATAGGTATAAAAGTGATATCTTCTACAATATTTTCTGAAGCAATTCTGCCAAAAGAACGAGTCTCAACATTCAAAGTATAACCGGGCTGAATGTCAGGCATTAGCTGTTGGCTATCAGCTTCAGATAAATCAGGCTCTGTGGGAAAAATTACAAAATAGGAATCAAAAGAGCCTTGAGGCAAAAGTTCCTCCAAGTCCATCCTGCCAGTTCTTAAGTTCTGAAGGTAAATCTTAAGACTTCTCCCCTTCAAGTTCTCACCTTTTATTCTTAAGACATAAGCCTTGCTTCTTGAAACCTGTGGATAATAAAACCAGTCGCAGGAAACACCGCCCTCTAAAGCCGCGTAAAAATTGCCATTTGCAAGGCGATTTTTAATAGCTGTCCCCTTCTTCTTCAAATCACAATTGTAGCCCTCTTTGAAACCTTGATCCTCTCCAAACTTTTCTTCAATTGCCTCTGAAACTGGCAAAACAACTTTGGCATTCATTCTGTTGTTTTCAAAAACTAACTGATTCTGCCCGTCAATAGTTTTTCGCAAGCTAATCTTGACATCACCTCTTGGATCAAAATTAACAAAAGGATAACCTGTTATTTTTCCCTCCCCCTCCTGATAATTGATATATTCCCCATACTTTTGATATATAGAGTCATATTTTGAATATGTTAAATTAGCATCCACCTCCACATACTCCTTTGGCGCTTGGACAGGGTCGGAAGATGCTCCAGAAAATTCATAAATCGTCAAAAAACCAAACTTAGCCGCTTCT
>Ga0078972_1016405_pt1 | contig 10984 bp, 10 predicted proteins | sample YelNatPaOPGAMG01_FD_67568 | JGI IMG/M metagenome (GOLD analysis project Ga0078972, IMG submission 67568) | Hot spring thermophilic microbial communities from Obsidian Pool, Yellowstone National Park, USA - OP-RAMG-01 (SPADES assembly) (version 2) | ecosystem: Environmental > Aquatic > Thermal...
TGTTACGTTCAATGATTCTGTTATCTATGCTTCTAAATCCTCTTTTCCCTCTAATCTCAAGCTTTAGCTTGGTAAGCTTATCACGTCTTATCCAAGTGTATGTTGAACCAGTATCGACTAACAGTTCAAGCTCTTCCCTTAAGGATTCGTCCTTTGGATTGCAAACAATAACCTTAGCGAGAGTGTAGCCCACTCTTATCCTGTTAAGAATTCCAAAAGTGCCTTCTAAAATTTTTTTTATGCATACCTTATAAAATTTTATATTCCCATAGTCTTTGGTTGTTATTACTAGAGCTTCAGATGTCTTTAAATTTAATTAAATTAGAGAGGGATAAGGCTGAATCTACAAAGAAAGATGCTGGTTTCTTGAGGCGGGAGAAAGAACTTTTTGGCCCTCTACGAAATTCGAAGGAATGAATGTTATTAAGTAGTTCACCTTAAATAATATCTTCTCTATACCAAATTTCTGTAGCTCTGTTTTGGCCTAGCAGCCTTTTTCCTTCTTAATCTCTTCGTAAGAATTTTGAGGAAAATTCATCCTTAATATTCATTCTCTCTTCGTAAAAAATTCTTTTATCCATAATTTTTAATTCTTTTGGAATTATTGGTTCAAATTCCATGTTTTTTAGAATGTCTTTGTCTAAATCAATTCCTGGACCTATCTCTTCTAACATTAGGCCTTTATTTGTTAATTTAAATACAGCCCTTTCTGTAATATATAATATTTCTTTCCCTAGTTTTTTTGCATATTCTCCACTAAAGGTAATGTGTTCAACATTTTTTACAAACTTTTTTATTTTTCCTTCCTCCACAATTTTAATTATTCCATCCCCAACTTCAACTTTTAAGCCTTTTGCTGTAAATGTGCCAACAAACACAACTTTTTTGGAATTTTGCGATATATTTATAAAGCCTCCACAACCAACAAATCTTCCACCAAATTTGCTAACGTTTACGTTTCCGATTTCGTCTACCTGGGCCATACCAAGAATAGTTACATCCAATCCTCCACCATCATAAAAATCAAATTGATATGGTTGATCTACAATGGCGTCAAAGTTCACGCCTGCTCCAAAGTATACTCCACCTAATGGGACACCTCCAATTAGGCCGGATTCTACTGTGAGAGTAAAGTCTTCGAATACGTTTTCTTCTGCTGCTACCGCTGCCACTTCTTCTGGTGTTCCTATTCCTAAATTTATTATGTAATCTGGTCTTAGTTCTTTTAAAGCCCTTCTTGCGATCACTTTTTTTTCGTCTAATTTTTTTTCTGGTAAGAGTTCTATAGGAACTTTTATTTCTCCGCTTATTGCTGGATTATAGGGTTCAGCAAAGGTTTGCCAGTGGTTTTCAGGCTTTGCTACAACGACATAATCTACAAGTATATGTGGTATTTCTACAATCCTGGATGGTAAAGTGCCTGCTTTGCATATTCTTTCTACCTGGGCAATGACAATTCCTCCGCTATTATGAGCTGCTTGCGCAATTGAAAGATTTTCAAGCGTGTTTCCCTCTTTTTCCATTGATATGTTTCCTTTTTCGTCAGCTGTTGTTCCTCTTATAAGGGCTACATTTATTGGTATAGATTTATAGAATAAGTATTCTTTGCCATCAACATTTATTAACTTCACAAAATCTTCTTGACATTTTTTCGTTATTTCATTAACTTTTCCTCCTTCTATTCTTGGATCTACAAATGTATTTAGTCCAACATGTGTTACCAGTCCTGGTCTTTTAGCAGCAATTTCTCTGAAAAGTTGGGATAAAACACCCTGCGGGAGACAATATGCTAGGATCTTATTTTCCATAATTAGCTTTGAGATACCTGGTAATAGCCCACAATGGCTGAAAATTAATCTTTTAACCAGTCCTTCAATAGCTATTACGTCCAGGCCTATATCACTTCTTCCTCCACCTTGCCCAGCTGCGAAGACAAATGTCAAATCACGTGGCCTATTAGTTTCCGTAAAACGTTTTGCTAATGCACGTGCAAGTTCTTGTGGAAAACACTGCCCTGTAAAACCACTTGTCGCTATAATATCGCCGTCTCTTATTTTTTCTACAGCTTCCTCCGCCGAAATTATTTTTCTTTTCATTTTTTTCACTTATAAATATTCCCCAGCGTTAACCTTTATCACTTCCCCAGTAATATAAGTGGCGTCAGTTGCCAAAAACACTATGACTTTAGCAACTTCTTCAGGTTCAGCTCTACGCCCCAAGGGAATGCGCATGATCCTCTCTTTTAATTGCCCAGGTGGGATCGCTTCTGTTAATCTAGTTTTAATAGCACCTGGTGCTATAGCGTTGCATAATATATTATATTGTGCATATTCTCTTGCAACTACTTTTGTAAAAGAGATGATACCTCCTTTAGCAGCTGCATAGTTCGCTTGCCCAATATTACCATCGAAGGCACTTTGGGAACTCACATTAATTATTCTTCCTCCTCCTTGTGATATCATATATGGAATAACTGCTCGCGTACAATTAAATACTCCCGTTAAGTCTATATCTATAACCTTTTGCCACTGCTCTGGAGTCATATTTATAAGCAATCTATCTATGTTAATCCCTGCATTATTGACAAGCACGTCTATTCGCCCAAATTTTTCTATAACTTCTTTTACCATCTTTTCGACTTCATCATATTTTGAAACATCTGCCTTTATAAAGACAGCTTCCTGACCCAATTCTTTTATTATATTTAACGCTTCTTGTCCTTCATCCGGAAGCTCTATGTCATTAATTATAACATTAAAGCCTTTCTTTGCAAATTCTATGGCGGTAGCTTTACCAATCCCTCGTCCAGCACCTGTGATTAGAACGACTCTTTTAACTTCTTTTTTTTCAAAGGCTGGTACAAAGTATTCCATTTCACCGAAGTCCGTTTTCATTTTCACAATTTCTCCTTCCATCTGTTCCCTTAGAACAGGGATATGTTCGCTATCTATTCTTACTGCATGGAGTTCGTTGCGCTCGTCCCTTACTATGCCGACAGCATATATAGACCTAAATGGTAGTGGCGGAACGTAAACTATAGTATAAGAAACAAGTTTACCCCGCATTTGGCTCACCTCGACAATACTGTCACTATTGAAACAGACCCTGTTCCACCGTGATTTTCAACAACACCTATATCAACATTTTTTTTAACTTGTCTCTCTCGAGCCTGACCACGTATTTGAAGAAATATTTCAATCATCATGCCAATTCCTGTAGCACCTATAGGATGCCCCTTAGCTTTTAATCCACCACTAACATTAACAGGTAGTTGGCCATCAAATGTAGTTACACCCTCTCTAATTAGCTTACAGCCTTCTCCTTTATTAGCGAAGCCTAATGCTTCGTAACACATGGGTTCAACTGTAACAAATGCATCATGAACCTCCGCTATATCGACTTGTTTAGGGTTTATATCTGCCTCTTTATATGCTTCATCTGCAGCTATTTTTGATGCCTTTAGGAAAGCAGGGTCTTCCCTTTTGTAAACACTAAATGCATCATGCCCCATACCCATTCCCTTTATATATATTGGTGTATCTGTATATTTTCTTGGTGTACCGCTTATTAGTATAGCCGCCATTCCATCTGAAATTGGGCTGCAATGCAACAATCTTATTGGTGGGGCTATAACCCTCGAATTTTTTACATCTTCTATAGTTACTTCTCTATGAAATTGAGCCCAGGGATTTTTCGTAGCGTTCTTATGATTCTTTACAGAAAATAATGCAAAATCATCCTCTGTAGCCTTATATTTTCTCATGTATTCTTGCGCCATTAAGGCATAGGCGGCTGGTTGGGTAATGCCAATCTTCCTTTCTTCTGGTGGAGACCCTCTAGATAATACCATCGTTACAGTTTCAGTAGATAGGTTGCTCATCTTTTCAAACCCAATCACGAGAACGTTTTTGGCAAGGTCAGCTAAAATCATTTTCCTAGCCATATAAACTGCTAAACTTCCACTAGAGCATGCAGCTTCAACTCTGAAACCTTTAGCATCAGGATTTCCTAAGCATTCCCAGGCGAGTGTCCCAGCTTGATGTAGATTTGAAAATTGATTGTCAACAAAGCTAACAATAATCCAGTCCACTTCTTTCGGGTCTATGCCTTTTTCAACATTATTCAAGCATTCATTTACACCATTTTTTATTAGCTCTTCGGTATCTTCCTTCAATACACCATATTTCGAATGCGCATAAGATATTATGCCAATTTCACTTGGCATAGTTATTCCCCCTTACTATCTTCTGGTAACATATTATTTAAAATTTATTTCCAATTTGCAAAGTATGATTAAAAATTGCAAACTTTTTAAGCCTAAATTATACTCCTATCTTATACCTTTTCTCATGAATTAGAGGAGCATATTTTCTGTTAGAAAAATATTATAATTGATATTTATAAAAGCCTTTCCCATTCTTTTTTCCAGTCCAGTTTTTATTTACGTATATGCCCATAAGTGGACAAGGCTTATATCTTTCGTCATTATATTTATCATATAAAGCATTTAATTTATAAAATATGCTATCAAGTCCAATCTCATCGCCTAATTCGCATGGGCCTTTGGGCCAATTCAGACCTAACTTAACTCCCCTGTCTATGTCCTCTGGTGAAGTTACATCCTCTTGTATGAGAAAAGCAGCTTCATTCACAATTACAGCATAAATTCTTTCTATTATTTCATAGTCAAAAGAAAATATTTTTGGTTCAATTGGCTTGTTAATTGTCCAATCGTAAAATCCTTTTCCAGTTTTTTTCCCAAGCAAACCTTTGCTAACCATAGAGTTAATCAAGGGAGAAGGATTCATTCTTTCACCATAGGCTTCGTAAAGAATTTTATCAACATGAACAATTACATCTAATCCAATGGAATCAACTAATTTAAAGAAGCCTATTGGAAAACCAAAATGTTCTAACGTTCCATCGATCTCTTCGATACTGTGCTCTTTTCTATACAAAGACCAAAAAGCTTCATGTAGTGCTGCATGAAAAATTCTGTTCACAACGAATCCTGGCACATCTTTTTTAACAACAATTACTTCTTTATTCATTTTTTTAGCGACGTCTAAAGTTATTTGCAGGACTTCTTCACTTGTTAATTTACCTTTAATGACTTCAACTAATTTCATCAACTGGGGTGGATTAAAGAAGTGCATCCCAATAACCCTTGCAGGATTTGATAGGGCTGAAGAAATTTCTGTAATACTTAAACTTGAGGTGTTGGTAGCAAAAATTGTATCTTTTTTAGAAATATGCTCAAGTTGCGAAAAAATATCTTTTTTAAGCTTTAAATCTTCAGGAACTGCCTCTATTATAAAATCAGCTTCTTTAACTTCTTCGATTTTAGTAGTTGTTTTAATTCTCTTGATGACTTTTTCGCAATCATCTGCAGAAATTTTGCCTTTTTCCTTAAACTTTTTGAGACTCCAAGATATATTATTTATCGCCTTAGCTAATGCATCCTCATTCGCATCGACCAAGATAACATCAAAATTGGACATTCCCGCAATTTGCGCGATCCCATGACCCATGGTTCCTGCCCCAATCACTCCAATATTTTTTATTTTACACATAACTTAAACACCTCTAACAATTTTGAGAACTTCTTCATTCTCAACAAATTCTTTGTACCCTCCTTTAAAAATTATTTCTCCTCTTTCAATTACATAAATTCTATCCACAGACTCTGGTACATTGGATATTTTTGATTCCGCAATAAGCATTGCTAAACCCATACCTTTAATTTTCTCGATACCTTCATATAAACGCTTTGCTGTCAATGGTGATAACCCTTCTAAAGGTTCGTCTAATAAGACAAGAGCGGGGTCAAGTGCCAAAGCCCTACCTATAGACAACATTTTTCCTTCACCTCCACTTAAATATAGACCTTTCCTTTCCATTAGGTGCTCAAGTTCTGGAAATATTTTAAATATCCTATTTTTAACTTCTTCTTTCTTTTCTTTGCTTAAAAACCTAGTGGCAATTTCTATATTTTCTTGAACAGTAAGGAGAGGAAAAATTCCTCTATAATCAGGAGAATAGCCGATACCCATCAAAACTCTTTTGTATGCAGGAATCTTTTGGATTTCTGTCCCATTAAATTTTATATTTCCGGAATTTATATCAAGAAGACCTAAAATACTTTTCAATAATGTTGTTTTACCTGCTCCGTTTCTGCCAATAATATACACACACTCACCCTTATCAACCACTAAGGATACATTATGTAAAACTTGTGCACCTCTAATAAAAACGTTAACATTATTAACTTCAAGTAACATTATTATTTTCCCCCCATGATTTGTTTAACAGAAACATTGGCCACTATTTCTTCAGGAGAACCATCAGCAACTATCCTTCCTTCGTTCATAACAATAATCCTAGAGGAATAATTAAAAACGACATCCATGTCGTGTTCTATAAGAATCGCTCCAATCTTATTCTTATTTATCATATTCACAATATAGTTCATAACATTGGTTTTTTCAGCAGCACTTACTCCACTTGTTGGTTCGTCTAACAATAATAACTTAGGTTTCAAAGAAAAAGCAATACTCACATCAAGTAATTTTCTATCGCCTTGGGAAAGTTCATTAGCAAAAAAATTTGCTTTTTTGGACAAATTAAAATTTTCTAGAATAGTATAAGCTTCATCTGTGATATCTTTATCTTCATCAAAGAGTGATAAAAATTTCATACATTTTCCTTTCCTTGAAGCTATCGCAAGTTTTACGTTGTCTAATACAGTTAGACCACTAAACATTCGAGCTATTTGGAAGCTTCTTGCAATTCCCATTTTCACAGCTTCCCTGGGGCCAATGGACTTCATATCTTTATCCATAAACTTTATAACACCTTCGTCCTCTTTTATCCACCTGCTTATTAAATTGATCAAAGTTGTTTTTCCAGCTCCATTAGGACCTATTATAGAAATTATTTCCTCTTTGTTCATGCTGAAACTTACATCATTAACAGCAACCAGTTTTCCAAAAGATTTTTTCAGATTTCTTATTTCAAGAATTGCCATAATATCACCTTTTTCTGAACTTAGAAGACGCCAGGCCTACTAGGCCCATAATACCATTTGGGAATAATAATACTATAACAATTAAAGTTGCACCCATCACAAATTGCCAATATTCAGTAATTGTAGAAAGATATACTTTAATTAGAGTGTATACAAAAGCACCTACTATTGGCCCACTAAAAGAGTTCATTCCACCTAGTAGTGTTAAATATACTATTTCTCCAGAAAATACGAAAGAAACATTGTCTGGAGTAATATGACCAGCCAAGGGGGCGTAAATGGCTCCAGCAATTGTAGCATATAATGCGGAAATTAGGAAAGCAATATAGCGATATTTATGTACAGGGATACCTATGTATGTAACTCTAATATCGTCAAATTTTATAGCTTGTATTGTTTTACCAAAGTGGGAATTAACTAAAATCCACATGAAGAGAGTGCATAAAATGAAAACAATAATGACAAAATAATAGTAATAATATAGGAATTCTGCACGAGAGGAAAAACTGATATTAAAAATTTTGGTGACCGTTATCGGTAAACCATCTGAACCTAATGTGATATTATACAGTTTATACACCAAAGTAAAAATTATCTGACCGAATGCTAACATGAACAACGCAAAATAAACTAATATTAGTCTAGAAGCAATATAGCCTAAAATAGATGCAATAAGAAAACCTACGACTATAGCAAGTAAAATTAAAAGTTCTAGTGAGTCAATATTAAAATACCTTATACTTAGTCCCACCGTGTACATTCCAATACCAAAGAGACCCGCGTGCCCAAAAGAAAGTAAACCGTTATATCCTAGCAATAAATTGAATCCTAATCCTATTATACCAACTGTTAATCCGTACATTACAATATATGACCAATATGGACCTAAAAAGTCGTGAATTACTGTTAAGATAATAGCAGTTAATAGCATAAGCATATAAATTGTGACTCTTCGCCTTCTAAATTGGGGAGCATTCATATCTATACTCTCCTCTCATATTTGCCATACAAACCGAATGGTCTAACACATAGGATTAGAAACATGACCAAGTATATAACAACAAGTTCTAATTCTGGAAAATAAAATACGCCTAAAGCCCTTACGAGCGAGACAATAAATGCGCCCAAAAGAGCTCCCTTTAGGCTTCCCAGACCACCAATCGCTATTATTGCAAACGCCATATTTGTCTCTTCTCCACCCATCCCTAAGGTAATTGCAGTAAAAGGTACTTGGAGGGCACCTCCATAAGCGGCAAGCATAACACCTAAACCAAATACCAGAGAATATAACATTTTTACATTTATACCCAATCCAATGGCCATATCTTTGTCCATAGAAGCAGCTCTGATTAAAAGACCTATTTTCGTTTTATAAAGCAACAAATATAGAGCCAAAAGAGATAATAAGCTCATGCCAATTAGCAGAATATAATATAAAGGAAAAATTGAACCTGCTATTTCAACATATCCCAAGCTAGAAAAAAATTCCCGATGAAGATATGGCATTACACCCCAAATGTATCGTATAATATCGTATATAACTAGACTTATACTAAAGGTCAATAAAAGCTGATATTCTTGTGCTAACCTATATACGGGACGAATAAGTAAACGCTCGGTGAGCATTCCTATAACACCCACACTAAAAGAGGCAACTATTAACAATATTGTATACAAAACTGGGTTTGAAGTACCGGTAAAATAGGAGAAAATAGAGATTGTGAAATATGCACCAAGTGCATAAAATGCGCCATGAGTTAGATTTAATATTCCTAATACACCAAAAATTAGTGTCAAGCCAACTGAAACCGAAATAAGAATTGAAAAATAAAAAAAGGTGTTAAAAAGAAAACTTAGGAGGAACCCGGCATCCATTTTTCCATCGCCGAAAGTTCCTTTACCACGAATTTATCCAGTCAAGAGTTTTTACCTTTGGTGGCGGTGTAACTTCTTCTGGAGGATAGACGTATAGAGGATCTAGCTGGCAAAAGTCATATTCGGGGACATGTTTTGTAACTCCAAATATTTGGTTTCCTACTGTCTGGTGATCTTCAGGTCTACAATATCTGTAGCCTACAGGAGTCATCATACTCATAGTACGCTCCATTAACTTAGCTATAGTATCTGCATCTGGCCAATATCCAAGGAGACTATATCCTAGTTCTACTGCGTTCTTAAACGCCATAAGACCTTGCCAAGTCCCAATTCCTGTGTATATTGGATATTTCTTTGTTCTATCAAAATACTTTTTGAAAAATTGTTCTCTAAAAGGAAAGTTTGGAGGATAAGTCCACCAGCATTGACGCATACCAGCTAAAACACCTTCTGGGAACCAGTCTTTCTTTAAATCAGAATATATGCTACCACATACTGAGTCAACAAACTTTATTTTCTTGAAGAAACCCATTGGACCTGCTTGCTGAACAAACGTCATCAAATCACCAGCAAATAGACTCGAATACACCAGTTCTGCTCCTGATGCTAGAAGTGCAGAAATATGCGAAGTAAAATCTGTTGTTCCCAACTTAGGCCAAGCCTCATAAACAAACTCAACATCGGGTTTAAATTTTTTCAAAGCAGCTGTAAAAATTGCCCATTCATCCCTTCCGAATGCATAATCAGGGTTGATCCCTGCCACTTTTTTTACATCAGGATAGAAATATTTAACAACTATTCTTGCAGCCGCGATACACTCCATTGGATCATAATTGGATGCTCTAAATATAAATTTAGGATTAGGATTAACATCTTCGATTAATGCTTTTGTAGTAGCTGTAGAGTATACTGTAGGAACAAACAGCTCTTTTTCTATTATAGGTGCTAGGGAGGTACCGTCACCACTAGATACTAAACCTGTAATAAACTCTACTTTATCTTCTGTCACAATTTTTCTTACTGCTTTTATTAAAGCATCTGTACCTATAGCCTCATCAACTTTCACTAGCTCAACTTTCCTTCCAAGTATTCCTCCGCTTGCATTTATTTCTTCAACGAAAAGTTCCGCCGTGGCTTCTGCATGGGAACCCTCTAAAGCCGATGGACCTGACAAGAAAGTTGTAAGACCAATTTTTAAAGGACCTTGGGGGACCCCTGTAGTTGTCTTACCACCAGGCGCTGTAACTGTTGTTGTTGCTCCGGGTGCTGTAACAGTTGTGGCAGCACCAGGAACTGTAACTGTTGTCGTCGCTGCTGGCACTGTAACAGTTGTCGTCGCACCCTTTGGCGTCGCAAGGTATGTTGCTGCACCAACTATAACTCCTGTCGCCACAATCGCAGTCGCATAGTTAAGAAAAGTTCTTCTACCAACCTTTTTCGGTTCAGACATATCTTTTCGAGTTGTAGGTATTTGTGAGCCATGCTTATATACTTTTGTTCTTATATGCTTTGTTGCAAAATGTAATTGTCTAATAATTTATAAGTTTTAGTATCTAATTCAAAAAATTCTTTATAAAAACGGCTTAGATTCTTAAAGTTATGAGGTTAGCGTAGAGTTTTGCAACAAAGCACTCTTATATCTTGCAATTTTTTTAAAAAAAATTCAAATTTTTTAATTTGTAGCCCTTTTGTGCGCAATTTTCTATGCTGGTAATATAGTTGGTGATTGGCCTTGACAGCTACCAATACCCTTTTTTGATAAAAGTTGAACGCCCAACCTTTGGAAAAGATCTTGCATAGCTGACAGCTATTAGAGTTAGACTTATATATTTATTTAAAAAGCCTAATGTTTATATATCATATTTTCAATGTTATATCCGATTGTTATGCCAAATCTATCAGAGTTAAAAGAAAGAGTTATGAAAACTATACAGCCGAAAGGAGAACCTGTAGCATTCAAACTATATGCTAGCTTGGGCGAAGTGAAAAAGTTGAACGTACCACCCTTGGAAAAAAATTTAGCCCTCTGTCAGCTACTAAAGTATTGTTCAATATTCGGGAAAACAAGATATGTTACTTTTG
>Ga0078972_1016407_pt1 | contig 10984 bp, 10 predicted proteins | sample YelNatPaOPGAMG01_FD_67568 | JGI IMG/M metagenome (GOLD analysis project Ga0078972, IMG submission 67568) | Hot spring thermophilic microbial communities from Obsidian Pool, Yellowstone National Park, USA - OP-RAMG-01 (SPADES assembly) (version 2) | ecosystem: Environmental > Aquatic > Thermal...
GGAGAGGAGAATAAGACGCAAAGGCCCAAACGCCTTCGCGCATCCTCGGCGAAAGAGGAACGTTCGGTCGCGAGACCGGAAACCCCCACTACAGCGTCAGCTTAGTGGCGGGAGAGTTCATGAAGAGAATAGAGACGCGGCCGAAGAGGGAGTCCCTTCGGCCGGAGGGGGAGGGGCTACCGCACGGCCCAGACGAGATCGGGTTTTGTCCCGATACGGGAGACAAAGAGGGAGAGGGCATGGTCGAGGGGGATGTTCCGGGTCTTTCCTGTGGCGAAGCGCCGGATCCGGAGGACCATTTTGGGGGAGCTCTGACTGTGTCCCGTCCGGAAGATGCCCAGGATCTGGATCCGCTCTTCCTTGTGGAAGAGAGCCCGGGAGAGAACCTCGTCGATCGGGCCCTGGTCGAAGAGGCCATGATGCAGGAGATCTCCCTTGGCATCATAGCTTTGGACGACGATCCCCACAAAAAACTTCGGGGTGCCGAGAAAATGGAAGACGAGCCTCCGGCTTTTTTTAAAGGCGGGCGTTCGGGGAACTAAAAGGGCGCCTTTTGACTTTGCCGAGTCGAGCACCAGGGTGTGGAGGTCGACCGGAGCGGCCGGTGGCTCGCCGGCAAAGGCACAAGGGGCGACGAGAAGGCCCGAAAGAAACAGAAGAAGAGAGAGGGAACGCAGGCGCACAGAGACTCCTTTGTCAGGGGGATCAAGACGGTGGGGACATGAGAACGTTCTCATGTAAGCAATCTCTGTGCCATGGGGGTCTTTGGAAGGACCGGCAAAAAAATCCTGTTCCTTCAGTCCTCTGGGGGCGGGCGGTCTCTGCGGTGACGGGGGGAGGGTTTCATCGGAGAAACCTCTCCCCCAAAGGGAATGAATCCGGGGGTTTCATCTGAAACACCCCAAAAGAGAGATGAGGACGGGAGAGGTCGAGACACTGCCAAGTGCATGCGGATGGGGAGAGGGGGGCGATGGCGGACTGATGAGTGGATTGATGGCCGGATTTTTCTTTCAGGTCTCCGGAGGTTTTTCCGGAAAGTCAGCGCTCTTCTTGCTTGGCCCGGCCGGGCGCGGGAGATTGGGGCGTCTGGGAAACCCCCTTGACTCAATCTGCGAATGCGTCCTGCACTATGGCCTCAAGGTCAGAGACCTCTTTGTCCGTCAATGCGGCAAACTCGTTCTCTCGACGCTTTTTTTCCAGCTTTCCGTGATTCTTCCGAATAAATATCAGAAGATTTTCCGCCAGCCTGTCCGGCATCTCTACCGTGTTCATAATGCGTTGCAAGGCATCGTCATGGCGCCGGAGGTAATCGATCTCCCGGGGCAGGTCCCGATCGATCGTTTGCTCCACACATCCGTAGAGAAACTCGGCGTTTTCAGTGCAATCGAAGTAGCGATACAAGTCGTCAGTGTCATTCTCGACATCGACATTCCTCTCGGGCGTGGGACGCCAGTCTATACAATTCATTAAAGGGCGGGAGTGTGCGCGTAATGTGTCCCGGTAGGCGTCGATGCGGGCAAGCATCACCGAGGAAACCGGGAAGACCAATCCAGAAGGAGCGAATCCTCGTTCGGCCAGAATGTGATGGATCAGGCACCGATGGAGTCTGCCATTGCCGTCCCGAAACGGATGAATGTAAACAAAGCCAAATGCGATGGCCGCCGCTTGCAGAACAGGATCGACTCCGTCCCCTTTCATCCGGTCATTGGCTTCGAAAATTCCCGTCATCAGATCTGTCAGGTCCTGTGAGCGAGCACCGATAAATTCAGGCATGGGGTCGTCCACGTCATTGCGTTCTCCCAGGAAAACTCCATCACGCCGGAGTTCATTGGGCACGAAGCGAGTGTCCTCAATGAGCACGCCATGAAGACGGATGATCTCTTCAAGAGTCAATTGGGTCTGTCCCGACTGGAGGACAGCGCGCGCCCATCTCTCCAGGCGCCCGCGAGGAGCTGTCTCCCCTTCGATCGCGAAGCTCGCGCGGCTGTCGGCCAGGAGAAGAAAGCTGGCAGCGCGAGAAACAACATGGGCCCCCGTGCGGGCCACAATTTCGTTTGCCTTGTGCTCAAGCTGGCGTGAAACACTATCGGTCAAAGATTTTGTTCGTCTGATAACAGGGCAGAAACGAGATGTTCCGAGAAGGTTGTCCCGCACTTTATGACGCTTCGACAATCGGGGTTTCCCTGTGAAATAGGCTTTTTTATCCAGCAAATCGATGGCGGCAACCGATGGCAGGTCCGGAATCATCAGAGTTCGTCCGGTCAAGAACTCATACCAGAACCACCCTCAACGGTTCGGTCCCCCTGTTGGAGCATTGAGGACAAAATTCTCGACGACATTTTGCGGGACGGTTTCAAAGAGCCGTTTAAGGATGAGTGGATCTATGATTTCGTGTCTAAGCGCAAATCCCAGGTGGCTGTCAAAGCCTTCCCCAGGCCAATATCTCTTGTCGAAGATGATCCAGTTCAGTTCTTCTCTCCGACTCCCCCGTATGTGTCCCTCGGCAACCGCGCAGGGCTTCCGGACAGGTGCTCGTATCCCCAGAGAATGAACGAGTGCAGACCAGCCGACAAGTCGGGCATTGGATGGCACACTCTTTTCCTGAAAAGCTCTGACCCGTTCCGTCGTGAGCCGCATCGTCGAAAAGCTCCTCAATGATGTCGAAATGCACTTCTAATTTAGAATGTTCGTCGAAATGTAGTATATGAGAGGGCTCTTCGAAACTCAATTCTGATCGTCGAAGGGGTGAACTGTTCAGCGAGGACTCGGCTGGGCCGCTATAGTGTCCTGGGTAGACCGGGAAAGGTTCATAGAGCCTGTCTAAGGGGGAGGCGCGTCGGATCTTTCGGGGAGTATGGAGCCTGTTTTCGAGTTCCAAAGGCAAAGGAATCTTTCGGGACGATTTCCTAGTCGAAAATTCTGGTATGACAATTGCTTTCCGACCTGTTTTTTCTGAAGGAATCCCTGGATCGAAAAGCGGGAGGGGGGGGGATTTCCGGAGAAATGCCCGGTTTTGCTCGACGGCTTCAAAGGGTCCGGACGCAGAAGGGGCGCATCCCCGAGAAGAGGGAAAAAGAAATTCTGGAGGAACGGCCCGCGCGAGGCGGAGTCAGAGACAGAGGAAGCGGAAGACCTTTTCCCGGTCCCAGGCGAAGCATCGGATGAGCTCGGCGAAACAGCCCGTCTTTTTGAGATTGGAGAGAGACCGGACTAGGTTTCTGAATGCGGCCATGTTCCTGGCTCCGTTTCCGGCCCTGACGGTGGAGCGATCCTCCCTCGGGACGACATCTCTCTTCCAGTGAAGACCGTTCTCGATGGACCAGTGGTTTCGGATGAAGTTCAGAAGGTCGCGGGGAGAGGCTTTTTCCGGGGAGTGGCTCGCGATGCCGTAGGCGATCTCGACGGTGGTCGTTCCGGTGGTCATTCTGGTGATGGTGCGAGTGATGCGGAAGGTCTGGCGGACATAGGGGAAGGCGAGATTCGTCCGAACATAATCGGCCAGCGTGGGATCGAAGACCTGGATCTCCCGGACCTCGAGGCGGCCATGCCCCTTCCCGACGGTTCTGGCCGTGTTACCCGGAGGGGGAAAAAGCCTCGTTGTCGGGGCCGGCGAGAGCCTCCCGGAGTTCCGGCTGGTTGTCCTTGACGGTCATGACGAAGTCGGCCTTCTTGTCCTCAACGAGGAAGCGGGCATGCTCGCGCTGGGTGTGCATGGCGTCGGCGGTGACTGTGACACCGGCGATGTCGAGGGGGGCGAGAAGTTCCCGGAAGGCGGGGATCTCGTTGGACTTTTCGTCGACCGGGAGCTGGGAGAGAACGACGCCTTCGAGATGGAAGAAGGCGGAAAGGAGATGGACCGCCTTCACGGTCCCGGAGGCCGATCCGCGGAGGGTTTTGCCGTCGACGGCCAGGGCGGCGGGGGAGAGTCCCAGGGACAGGATCCAGTTCCTGAGGACCTGTTCGAGCGCCAGGTCGTCGATCGTTCGGATGACCCGGTGGAGGGTGGTCCAGCTGGGAGGAACGAAGCATTGGCGAGAGGGGGATTCCTGGCAGTCGAGACGTTGGAGAAGCTCCTGGGACAGGGTCCTCGCCCACTCGCCCACGCCCTTGGCATGCTCGGCTCCCGAGAAGATCGCGGCCATGACGATCTTGAGGATCGAGATCAGGGAGTGGCGTCGGCCCTGACTGCTGCGGGGATCCGGGAGAGAGGCGAGATGCTCCCAGAGCCCTCCGGGACCGTCGAGCCGAAGATCTTCGAGAGAAACAGTCATGCGGGGTTCTCCTGTCAGAAGGGGGGTTGAAGAAGGGTCGGAAAGGATCTTCCGGGCCTCGGGGGAAAGGGGACGGACCCAGACCGTCTTGGGCTGGCCATGGTGCCGGTAGACCCCGGAATGGTAGCCGAATCCCCGGGTGGTTCCCAGGCAGAGCCAGCCGGCCGCCATGTAGCACGTCCCGACAAAACGGGAGGGATCGACAAAGGTCTCGGCCAGATGGACCGGATGGCCGTGAAACGTCGTCCAGTCCCGGGAAAGACGGCGGACCGAAAGAGCGAGGGACTTCGAGGCGAGATTCTTGACGCGCTCTCCGGGAAGGACGAGAAACCGGCTGTTGTTGGCCACATACGGAAGCCTTTCGTTCTTGACCTCCTCGGTCCAACCGATCCATTTGTCGCGGGAAGAGACCTTGAGCGCGGAGGTGGCCCATCCCAGAAGGGCCACCCATTCCCCGTCGAGAAGAGCCACGTGCTTGATCGACTTGCCGGCGAACCAGCCGAATCCCAGATAGTGGTGTTCCCGCATCAGGGAATCCCAGCGCTCCCGCTCGGAGGCATAGATCGGCCGGACAACGAGCGAACGGAGATCCCGGGTCGGAATCGGAAGGTCGGAGGGATCGGAAACGGCGGTTGGCTCTTTCATGGATCCGTTATTCCAGGGGAAAACCGGAAAAGTCAGCGAAAAATTCAAGGGGAGAGAGGAACGTATGCCTGGCCGGATTTCAGGGTAGGAAAAATGAAATCACCGTGTTCTTGCGACAGTTCACTTGCGTTAGACATGTCGGCCAGCCTGGCCCGGAACCCGCGCGATGCTCGCAGATCTCAACCGTTCCTCGCGGTTCGGTTGTCCCCGGAATGGGGCCGGTACGTTGTCTCCGAGGCTCCGCACGGCTCCATTACCGGAACCGCACGCCCGGATAGGCTACTCCCGAGGGAACGGGAGGTTCTCTTTGTAACATATTGTCTAAGATGAACAATTTCTGACGAGACTTTGCTTGTCGCACACACGATTCATAGGCATGGGAGTCCTCCGACGACAGGTGGACATAGAGTATGCGCCTTCTGGTTGAGAAATATCGGAATCGGGCGGAACAATCGTGCTAATCAGGAAACTTATTGAGTCCTAAAATTTGTCGCTCACCCTCTCTTACAACCCCCAGTGGGTGAGCGACAAGAAATTAGGGATCGCCACTCGTCAAAGCTCTTTCGAAAAAGGAGGGGGGGCCGAGGATCGTTCTTCGGACTTTTCGGCTCTCTCGCGGGAAGGCTTTCTGATTTTTTACGTAAGGCTTTCGACCGGGGATCAGATTGTTTTTTGCCCTGTTAGGGGAGCATGTCGTTGTCGACTTACCCGGCCGTTCCTGAATTTTTCGGGAGGAAGGCTGATTAAAATCCCCCATAAAATAAGAATTCTGCCAAATCCTGTCCGTGATAGACTCAAGGAACAAGATCCTGGATCTTCGTTAGATCTCCGGCGGTCATGACGAAAGGACTCCCCCATGAGCCGATCATTGTTTCCGGGACTCGTTCTTTTCTCCGTCATTCTTGCCGGCCTATTGTGGGGCATGCCGCCTCGATCCCATTCCGCACCCATGCCCCTCCATCAGGTCTGGGTGCTTCCTTTGACCGGGGCGGTGAGTCCACCCATGGCAGATTACCTTCACCGCTGGTTTAAGCGTGCAAAAGCAGATTCACCCGCCCTTGTCATTCTCCAAATCGATACTCCCGGCGGACTGTCCTGGCCATGCGGTCAATCATCAAGGACATTCTCATATCTCCCGTCCCTGTTGTCGGATATGTTGCCCCCAGCGGTGCCCGGGCCGCCAGCGCCGGGACCTATATCCTCTATGCCTGCCCCCTGGCGGCAATGGCCGAGGGAACAAATGTCGGCTCGTCCACTCCCCTCCCGATCGGAGGCTCCCTTCCCCTTCTTCCCGAGCAACCGAAAGCCAATCGTTCTGGCAGGCCGAATCGCTTCTCTTCCGGCGAGGCTGAAGAGCGGAAGATTCAAAATGATGCCGTCGCCTCAATCCGGAGCCTGGCTGAAATGAACGGAAGGAATGCCGACTGGGCCGAGCAAGCCGTCCGTCAGGCCTCGAATCTTTCCGCCCGGTACGCTCTCAAACAACACGTGATCGATCTTATGGCCCCCGATATTTCCCATCTGCTGCTACAGCTTGAGGGAAAATCGCTCCGTTTTCACGACAAACAGATCACCCTTCGCCTTCTGCCGGCAAAAATCCGGATTCTTCACCCCGTGTGGAAGGACAAACTGTTGGAAGCCATCTCCCATCCCGATCTCGCCTATTTTCTGTTTCTTCTCGGAGTTGCCGGCCTGGCCTTCGAGTTTTCGCATCCGGGATTTGTCCTCCCGGGAATTACCGGCCTTCTTGCGTTGATCCTCGCCTCTTTTGCCTTCATGATCCTGCCTGTCAATCTTGCCGGGCTCCTGTTGCTCGTTTTGGGCATTTCTCTCATGATCACAGAGGTCCTGCTCGGGACCTTCGGAGTCTTGGGGATTGCCGGCGTTCTTTCCTTCTTTATGGGATCCCTGTTCTTATATCGCCCTTCTCCAGGACTTCCCGGCTCGGCCACTCATCCCGCCCTGGCTCTTGTCGTGGCCCTGACGGTCCTTGTCTCCGGTCTTTTTCTCGGCGTCCTCCGGATGGCGCTGAAAGCCCGGTTTCGACCCGTGATTTCAGGGAAAAAGACGCTGATCGGAGAACGATGCATGGCGCTGGAGGAGTTCCAGAAAAAAGGGCGCGTCAAGCTTCACAGCGAAATCTGGTGGGCCAACTCTCCCGTCCTCGTGAAAGAGGGTCAGGAAGTCGTCATTGAAGAAATTTCCGGCCTGACATTGATTGTCCGGCCACTTTCCGAGGAGGGAAAATGATCAATCTCGTCCCGACTATTGTGATTCTGGCATTGGGCCTTTTCATCCTTTCCCGTTCGGTAAGGATTTTGAGAGAGTACGAAAGGGGGGTGGTTTTCGTTCTGGGACGCTTCTGGAGGGTAAAGGGGCCAGGACTCGTTCTGCTTCTTCCGGTCGTCCAGCAAATGGTCAAGGTTGGACTCCGAACCGTTGTCATGGATGTTCCAAGCCAGGATGTCATCTCGAAGGACAATGTTTCGGTGAAGGTGAGCGCCGTTGTCTATTTTCGGGTCATTGATCCAAAATTGGCCATCATTGCTGTCGAGGACTATCTTAATGCCATTAACCAGCTCTCCCAGACGACCCTCCGGTCGGTCCTCGGGCAACATGATCTCGACGAAATGCTCTCATCCCGGAATCAGCTCAACTCTGACATTCAGGGAATTCTCGACGAGCATACCGATGCCTGGGGGATCAAGGTCGGCAACGTCGAAATTAAGCGCGTCGATCTCGATGAGAGCATGATCCGGGCCATCGCACGACAGGCCGAAGCCGAAAGAGAAAGACGCGCCAAAGTGATTTATGCGGACGGGGAGCTCCAGGCCTCCGGAAAATTTACTGAGGCGGCCAGAATTCTTTCCGCGCTCCCCGAGGCCATGCAACTGCGCTATCTTCAGACGCTCAGCCAGATCGCCGGCGACCGGACCTCTACTATCGTTTTTCCCTTTCCGCTGGATATGTTCCGGGAGTTTCAGGAAAAAGGGGACATCGGAGACGGGGAAAAATAACTCTAGCAGGCAATGATTACCAGAAAAACGCCGTAAAGCTCCGGGCTTCAGCCCGGTAATATAAGGCGTGCTTTGACTCTTCTTATTTACCGAATCCCACCAGCCTTCAAGATGCCGATCCGGCCGAAGGCGAGCCGTCTGCAAGAGGCCGGCAATGGAAGTGCCGTCAGGATGAGCGGATGAGGGAGAGGAGTTCCTGGCGGGTCTTGGCATTCTTCAAAAAGATTCCCCGGACGGCGCTGGTCACGACAGGAACCCCGGGCTTTTTGAGACCGCGCATCGAGAGGCAGAGGTGTTCGGCCTCGAGGATAACCATGGCTCCCTGCGGCGTCAGTGTCGCCATAAGGCAGTCGGCGATCTGGCTCGTCATGCGCTCCTGGATCTGGGCCCTTCTAGCATAGGTCTCGACGACGCGTCCGAGGTCTGAGAGGCCTGTCATCCGGCCGTGATCGGGGATATAGCCAATGCTGGCATGGCCGAAAAAGGGCAGGAAGTGGTGTTCGCACATCGAGTAGAAGGGGAGGCGCTTCAGGACGACCATCTCGTCGAAACTCTCCCCTTCGATCAGCGAGAGATTGTCTGCGGGATTGAGAAAAAATCCGGAAAAAAGATCGGCATAGAGCGTGGCGACCCGGGCGGGAGTCCCCGCAAGACCGGGTCGCGCCGTGTCCTCACCGAGACCCTCGAGCACCATCCGGAAGCCGGCCTCGATCTTTTCGCGGTCAACCACAGGTGAGCCATCCTTCTTCGGTGACGAGGTAGTCCATGGGGTGGTCGTGGGAGGCCGTGGGGATCCGGTCGGCAATCTGAGCGGAGAAGGCCAGGCCGATGCGTTTTCCCGCAACGCTTTTGCCGGCAAGCAGACGGTCGAAGTAGCCCTTGCCATAGCCAAGCCTTCCTCCCGAGCGGTCGAACCCGATACCGGGGAGAATGAAGAGATCGACCTCGGAGGCTAGCACGGACTCCGCCGTCTCTGGCTCGAGGATCCCGAAAGGTCCGGGAACAAGAGGGGTCTCCCGGTCGTAAGGACGGAGCACGATCGTCTTGGAGTGGCGAAGGGAAGGGAGAAGAAGCCTCGGAGGCCGGGGGCCTTCGAGGAGAGAGGCGATCAGCGGACGGGTGTCGACCTCGCTGCCGAAGGAAAGGAAGGCCGTCAGTGTCAGCGGGAGAGGTCTCGGCGGAGCGGCGGCTGCGAGGGTCTCGATAAGGGAGAGGGCGTGGAGGGAGGCCCGGTCGGAGAGGCTCCTCCGGAGCTCCTTCGAAAGGGCCTCCCTTTTTGCGATGAGACGTTTCCGGAGATCTTTCTTCTCCCGGACCATATGGGCCTCATGGGAGAGGGCGGCTTCCTTTTCGCTCAAGGAGCGATCTCCTGGCCTGCAAGTCGCGCACTGGCGCGAAGAGCCCGATCTTCGGGATGGACCGCCCGGTAGTAGGCGACGATCCCCCGGTAGAGACCTTTCGCCGCCTCTTCCCGGAATCGTGGGGAGTCCATCATGCCGGCGTCGGTGTTGTTCGAAAGAAAGTTCACCTCGGCCAGGACGGCCGGCATCATGGTTCCCATGATAACGTAGAAAGGCGCCTGACGGATCCCCAGGTCCCGGACGGGATAGTCGGAGCGGAGAGTCTCCGAGAGGTTCCGGTCTATGACGTTGGCAAGCTCCCAGGAGCGTTTCTTTTTGTGGTTGATCTTGAGCGTCAGGAGAATGGCCGAAAGGTCTCCCCGGGAGACTCCCAGGGCGCTGTTCTCCCGCTGGGCGATTCTCTGGGCCCGGGCGTCGCTCGAGTGAAGGTTCAGCAGAAATGTCTCGATGCCGCGGACGCTTCTGTCGGGGTCGGCATTGGCGTGGACGGAGAGGAAGAGGTTGCCGTGGTATTCGTTGGCGATCCGGGTCCTCTCCGGCAGGGGGATGAATCGGTCGTTGTGCCGGGTGAGAATGACGCTGAACCGGTGGTCCCGGGCCAGGATCGACGACAGCCTCCGGACGATATCGAGGACGAGGGTCTTTTCGCAGACGCCGCTGACCGACATCGTTCCGCAGTCCTTTCCGCCGTGGCCGGCATCGAGAACGACGCGGAAGCGATGGACAGGGGAAGAGAAGACGGCGCTGAGAACCCGGGGGTTCCCGTCGGCTTTCGCCGGGATCTGGTTGGCCGGGGCGGATCCCGGCTGGGGGGCAGTCGGCAAAGACTCATGTGCCGGAGGCGTAGGAGCGCCATGCGGCGAGGGAAGGACCTTCCCGGGGATCACAATGCGGTGGGGCTTGGGGGGGGAGGGAGCCTTTCGGGGAAGGGCCGCAAGCTTCCCCGAGAGAGGGTAGTCCAGAACGAGGCGCGTAGGATGGGCAAGGACAAAGACCCGGGGCGTCCCCACCGGATGGACGAAGCGAAGGGAAAGGCGCGTGCTGCGGGCCGAGGGGTCGTAGTCGATCAGGACCGTCGAGAGGTAGTGGCGGAAGGAGGGGTTCCGAACCACGAGACGCCGGTGGACGGTCGTTCCCGGCATGACCCCCGGCAGACTGATATTGGGATGCGATGTGGTTCCCTTGTGCACGCGAGGCGCCAGGGGGCGGCGGTCGAGGGTCAGGACGATGCGGACCGTTTTCTGGTGAAGCCCCACCCTGACCTTTTCGATAAAGGCCAGCGATCCGGCATGCGCCGCATCGATTCCTGCAGGAGAAATCCATGCCATGATAAGGAGAAGTCCCGGAAGAAGGAGAGACCGACGGATAGCGGTGCCGGATTCTTTATGGACGAAGGGCATTCTATGCTCTCTATTTTAGAGTGATTGAGGGAAGATAAGCATTCCACCAATCTCCATTGTACGAACTTTTCATGAAAGTTCAACTATTTTTTAAAGGGTGAGCGACAAATTTTAGGACTCAATAAATTTTCAAGTAAGTTATTATTAAGTAATAATTATATTGCGCGAAATTCCGTTCAGGCCGCTAATTTACTGACTTTGCGTTCCCAGAACGACTCGTAGCGCCCGCTTTTGATGGTGCATCGGAGGGCCAGGATCGCATTCGCTCCTGCGACGCTCCAATGCATTCC
>Ga0078972_1016409_pt1 | contig 10983 bp, 18 predicted proteins | sample YelNatPaOPGAMG01_FD_67568 | JGI IMG/M metagenome (GOLD analysis project Ga0078972, IMG submission 67568) | Hot spring thermophilic microbial communities from Obsidian Pool, Yellowstone National Park, USA - OP-RAMG-01 (SPADES assembly) (version 2) | ecosystem: Environmental > Aquatic > Thermal...
GAATGAAAGACGATGGTGGAGGAAGCTTCACGCTCTTTTTTGGGGAATTCCTCAACACTTACCCAGGACACTTGTGGACTGTTGATATTAGCTCACGAAACCTCCAAACATCAATGGAGTGCACGAAAATGTTTGCACACAACATAACATACGTGTGTAGTGATTCCATCAAGTTCCTCCAACGATTTGATCACCAAATAGACCTACTTTTCCTGGATTCAGCGGATTGTGATCCAACCGATACTGTATTAGCAAGATTTGCACAAATGCACCAAATGAAGGAGTTTCTCGCTGCTGAAGATAAACTCCATAATGGGTCTATTTTGTTAATGGATGATAGTTATTTTCCTAGTGGTGGGAAAACGTACCTGCTAAAGAACTTTCTCATAAAACAAAGGAAAAATTGGATGTTAATTTGTGACAACGAACAAACACTATTCGTGAGAGATGATTCACTTGGTAAGTGACAGGCTCAAACCACTTTTAAGTAGTCTCTCCGACGAATGGGAAACGCCGTGGGAGGTATTTAGGTATTTTGATAACATCTACCACTATACAATTGATGTCTGCGCATCACCAGCAAATACAAAGTGTAGGATGTTCTATACCAAGGAGATGAATGGATTAATTAGGGAATGGGATGGAGTCGTGTGGTGCAATCCTCCATACACGAAAAATCAAGGATTCATATGGGTAAAAAAAGGGATCAAAGAGTTAGAGACAAACGAGAAATGCCGTTCAATCTCTTACTTGTTGCCAGTGAGAACTGACACGAGATTGTGGCATAACATAATATTATGTAGTGCAAACATTATTTATTTCATTCAAGGCAGGATAGCGTTCCTGCGGCCAGACAGGCAATCACCTAACCCAGCTCCATTCCCTTCGTGCGTTGTTGTTTTTGAGAAAAACAAACCTGGCCCACCAGTGTACGTGAGTCTCAAGAGGAGTGAATATGCTGTTTTTGGGAAAACAACATATTTCCGGCCATGCACGAGGTGTTCTTTTTACGAGAACAGGAAATGTAAGATAAATGTGAAACCAGACGGCGAGGAATGCAAGGCGTTCATTGCCGCTGACCCGTTAAAATTAAGGGAAAATCCACCAAAAATGTTGAGGATGTGAAAACAATGAGAGATTGTAAAGATTGCTACTTTTTTGTTGAAAATGCCGAAGAAAATATTGATAATGTAGTTAACCAACCTAACAATGGTGAATGCACAAAAGGCATGGACATTCATGCTAAAACAAAATGCAAGTACTTCATTTCTCTTCACGATACAAATAGTATCCTCGTGAACGAGATTAGGGAATTGGTAGAACGAGCAGGAATTATCGCAGGAGAGCTCGCACATGTATGGAGCCAAATAACAAAGACAGCAAAACAACTACAGGATCAATTAGAGAGAGAAAAGAAGTGATCTGTGTCGGCGCGTACCCAATGTGGATTTTTAGGTTAAGTAACAAGATGAATAACGCTATTTTAATATTCATGAGAGAATTCCTCCACGAACTTGGGTATGATGTTGAAATAAGCGCCACAGATCCCCTGTTATTAGGAGACAAATACGAAGTCGAATTAAGAATAAAAATAAAGGAGGTCAAAAAATGACAGGAGAGAAAAAAATTCAATGCCCCTCTTGCGGGAGCGATGATATAGAAGCTATCCCACTTGATTGTGACACCGGGTTTTGTGCTTGTGGGGATTTAGAGTGCATGTGTAATAAATGTGGCAAACGATTTCGTTGGTGATAGTGTGAAATGCAGGTTATATGTTGATCCAGCATCCGTTGAGTTTCCGCCACATGTATATCCATTCTCTCCAGTATACAGGAGAAACAAAACACTGGAGAAAAAGTTTAAGTTTGGCATCTACGATGCTGGCATCAACATGCTTGCTAAAAAAGGAAGTTACGAGGGATGGTGGCAGGTCATTGATGATCTCCCGGCCGGGTGGGAACAGGTAATCCCAGATTTTCCTTATGATGTTCTCGTGAATTGTAAGAACAACACGAGGACTCCAGAACAATGTTTACGGGAGTCAGATGAAATGATTGAGAAATACCATTCCTTACCACAAATGATTCCATCCATACAATATATTTTTGGATCAGCTGGGAGCTTGCGAGAGAGATTAAATAATTTCTTCGCAGTGTACCCAGAAGTGAAAAGGTTTGGAATTGGAAACACTTGCAAGTTAACCAATAATCAAAAAATAAAAGAAATTGCAATTATAATGTGTAATGTAATTCCTGATGATTGCTTTCCTCACATTTTCGGTTGCCCAACTCGATTATTGAGGATATTAAACCAGGACGCAAGATTCAAATTTTCCATTGATACAAACAAGTTTTTCTGGGGCACTTACAATGGAATGAGAGTCAAAGCGTCAGGCAAGGGACAAAGGACACAATTCTTAATTGAATTCATCAAGAAAAATTTCCCAGCGAATAATCTCCCTCTCACCAACAAGATAATGGTGATCTAAATGGAAGTAATAAGACATGATTGGGAATATGTTCAACAAGGAGTTGGAAATGTAGTAGTTAAATGTAAGAAGTGTAATCACGTCCTTCCTGAAGGAGTAAAAATAAATGATCCAGGAGTACCAACCTGTGTTGCGACATTACCTGAAATAATGGTAGCAGCAGGCATATCAACAATGAAGGAAGGACAGGCACTGTGGGCACTTTGTGCAAATACACTACTCACTTATGGTAACCCGGAGCGTGTTGTTCAAACAGGATCATTCAGGCATCTAGGAAGCTTAATAGCTAGTATATGTGGCGGCGACTACATGGATTATTATTGTGCGGAAAGCACAGATGAAGAAATTAAAATTGTAGCAAAGAAACTGTATTCCATTGGTGCAAACATATGGATTGATCCATCATACCATATATACTTTGAGCCAGATGTCATCATAGAAGCACGCAGGGAACTACGTGAGGAGAGAAGAGACAGAAAACTACGTGAGAAGAGACAGAGGACATGATACTGCGAGGCGTGTAAAAGTGAGGCACTTAACACCTCGTGAATTTTTCGATTTAGAAAAGAGGAAAGATGTTTTTATCCGTGGGGTTGATCAACTTCCACGAAATGATGAAGAATTTCTCGCGGGTAGGAGCGAAGAGTGGTTTGAAACACACCCACTAGAATCATTTGAGTGTGAAACCGGCATCTTTCTCGATGAAACAGATCCTTCTGAATTCGAAGAAGAGTTTAACAATTGGTTAGCAAGAGACGGCATCGCTCCTTACACGTTAGATATTGAAAACAAAAAATTAATTGCGTGCGGGATTAACGCTGGGACAACTCTTTCTAGTGTCACCACTGATTCTGGGGCTCCAATGGCACGATACTACATTGTTTTCACGGGAAATTACATGGGGCGTAATCTTGCTGGGGATGGAGAAGTCGTGTGCCCTGAAAAAATTCTTGGATACATAACAAGCGATGAAGGATATTTAATTTGAAAATTTTCAAAACAGAATAACAACTATAAAATTCATCGTCCGTCGCTTTCTTTGATCTCTCGCACATACCCTGCACACATAACTCAATTTTCTTTAAATAGACCCTAGTCCAGTTTAGAGGACAAAATCACTTGGAGGTTGTTAGAATTGAGATGTGAGAGATCATTGATCACCGCTTCAATGAAAAGTTATTTAGTGTTATTTAACTTGTTAAAAAAGTTATTTAGTGTTATTTAACGATTTTCGGATCGCAAAATGATCATGGACGTGTCGGAATATCCCGACAAGTGCTAAAAATTGCTTCTCTATAAACAAAGTAAAATTTGTTTAAATTTCAAGATTTTAAGATTTAATTACAATCAATGAAAATTAGTTCCGCGAAGCGCTTTTGTAATCAGAAGTGAGAGAATGAGAAAATTACTTTGTGAGAATAAAAGTCAGATCGTGAAAAGTCGGGGCGCTAATAACTATATATATATTAGTAAGCCGACTTTTGAAGATCCAGGTTTCTCGTGGTGCAAGAGAATTTTGCGAGAAATAAAAAACATTAATAAAAGCGCTTCGCGGAGTCAACTTTCTTCCAGTCACGGGTTAATCTTAGAATCTAAAAATTTGTTTGAGTTTTACTTTGTTTATAGAGAGGCAATTTTCGCTACTTGTCAGAATGTTCCGACACTTTTTATAATACGTGTCAGAATATCCCGACGCTTCCTTTATAAAGCTTGTCGGAATATTCCGACACGAAAACGTATTTAAATATTTAAATATGTTTTTCCCTCAAAAAAGTTAAATAACATTAAATAATTCGTCCTTAACAAGTTAAATAACACTAAATAACTCGGTAAAAAAGTTTAAATATTCGTGTTGCTTAGTGAGAATTGTTCAATTAATGAAATTATCATCATCTCTTGCTAGGTGAAAACAATGCCAGAAGAAGAATTTGACGTGGTAGTAAAAATTCCGCCAACAAAAATGCGACTTGTGAAGTTGAAGAGTAAGAAAATTGAGAAGGGTCTCCCACGGGTTGTCGAGCAGGAAGATCCATTTGAAGACGAATATTATTATAAATATGAGGAGTGATCTTAATGAAGAAAGAGGTTTATCTTGTTATCTCAATTTCTTTAATGATTTCCTCGTTCTGGTTTTTTAACCAACCAATAGGTTGGATACTGGCAATTCTTGGAATAGTAATTTATCTCATCTACGTGGGAAAAATAACTTGCGAGACACGAGTTAAACCAGAAAAAAATTTGGAATGTGATAAGATGGAACCACAGCAAGAAAGGTGCAGTTTCTGCGGGAATAAAATTAACTTGTTTCATGAAGGTAACACCCTAAAGGGAGTTTGTAGTTCATGTGAGAGGGTATATGGGGGAGTGAAAAATGGATGACGATTATCCTTTAAATACAATACTTTCACCATACAGAGAAATGCCCACCTCTCTAACTCCGATAACAAGGAAAACTACCGTTATTTTTGACAAATGTGTTGTTCGTTTTCCCAAGAAAACACTTGTTTGTATAAATGGCAATTTCTTGTACGCGTGGTTTAAAAGCTTGATTGTTTTAATCCCGCTTGACAAGATTAACAAGATTTTCTTTAGAGATAATCATGGCGCGAGGTGCATACATTGTGAGTAGTCCCTTGAAAGAATTAGTAATAGAGGTAACGCAGAAGTGCCCAATGCAATGCATATATTGTTCAACAAATGCTGGGCCAGATAAAGAATGTGAGTTACCAATAAATACAGTTAAAAGAGTAATAGTTGATGCAGCAAAAATGGGAGTTGAGACAATAGCAATCTCCGGTGGGGAACCACTAAGTTCAAAGATTCGCCAAATCATCCGGTTGCGCAAGAAGGCAGTCCGGATGAAATTCGATAAATTTGAGTAAAAAAATGAAAACGAGAAGGTGATAACGATGGAAAATGATTATTGGACTCCTGTGACGACTGACGTGTCCATAATAAGCGCCAATGGGCAGCGAATCGTTTTGCGAAATGTTCCTGGGTTGAAAGACAAGCAAGGGAACATCAGCATTAGTATTGTGGATGCTATTCGCACTGAACAGGAGTACATCGCAAAAGAGCACGGAATAAACCCCCGCGAAATCCTCGAATTGTTGATTCTCCAAGCGCCCGTCCGCTTTTCCAAGTGCGGGCCTGGGTATCTGGAGCAGAAGTTTCGCTTCAACAAGATTCTGTTCTATATCTGGAAGAAGCTCGAGGAACAGGGGTTGGACGCGGTGGTTTTCGAGAAATTTAGTGCCGCTCGGGCAGGACCGATTCCAATTCATCTCAAGGAAGATCTGAACGAGTTGGAAGAGAAAGGTCTGATTACCCAATCGATCATCCGGGACAAGAAGGAAATTCCACGGGGGGAAGGTGGACTCGAGGAAATCCGCCCCAAGGGCTCACTAAGGTGCGAGTTAACTAACGAGGGTGCCCAGATCGCCAAATCCATCTGGGATAAGACACCTCCAGAAATTCGCGACATTGTTAAGGAAGTGAAGGAGACCCTATTTTTCGTGGATGCCACCATTTTAAAGGAGAAAGTCCGTAAGGATTACCCCGAATACCAAAAACATTACACTGAGCTTGACGACGAGTGAGCACTTCCCCCAATATCAATTATTTTTTTTAGTTTCTCTGGGCGATAACTTTTAATCTCGTGAAATATTACTTAGATTGACGAAATCAAAGAAATTGACCCAGTACACTATTCTTTATTAACTGTCAACAATTAATTTAATCCGTGATTAGGTTAGATTTATTTAAGAATAATGAATTATTTAATCCTTAATTCCGGTTTACCATTACTCGCCAGAAAGCCACGGCCTTTAGGCCGTGGAGGAATGGCGAAGAAAAGTTAAATATCCAGATCAACATTAACATCAATAACCGATGTTGGACGTGATCCGATAATGGAATACCAGAAAGAGGCGCACAAAGTCTACTCGTTAATATACCACGTCATTTTCGTGGTAAAGTACCGCCAACGTGTATTTCCAGAAGGTCACGACATCATCAACGATACGAAGGAACGGATCAAGGAATTATCGAGAGAGTTCGATGTTGAAGTGTTGGAGATCGAATGCGGTATCGATCACGTCCACTTGTTGATACGCGCGAAGCCGACGCTTGACATTCCGAAGTGGATCAACTCGGTCAAGGGAAACACGTCCCGTTTCTTGCGAGAGAAACACGCGAATTATCTCCGGGACAAGTTGTGGGGCGACCATTTCTGGAGCCCGAGCTATTTCATCGCCACGACGGGGAACGTGTCCATTGACGTGTTAAAGCAATACATCGAGGACCAGCGCGGGAGGCATGCTCGTGACGACGATTAATATCGCTTACAAGTTTCGCATCTACCCGAACGCAATGCAAGAGGAAATCTTGAACAAGACGTTCGGGTGCTGTCGTTTCCTTTGGAACCAGATGCTGAACGAGCGAAACGAAGTCTACCAGCGATTGAAGGATAACAAGGAATCGTTGCATTCTCACGAGTACAAGACCGAGAAGGAATACAAGCAAGAGTTCCCATTCTTGAAGGAAGTCGATGCCAAGGCACTCCAGAACGTGAATCGCAACCTTTTCCAAGCGTTCCAAAACTTCTTCGACGGCGTGAAGGGAAAACGCCCGCGCGTTGGATATCCATCGTTCAAATTGGAGCACGGCAAGCAATCATACACGACGAACAACATCAATAACAACATCAAGATCGACTTCGAGAACAAGAGAATCAAGCTCCCGAAGATCGATGCGTGGTTCAAATACCGCGATGACCGCACGTTTAACGAGAAGATACGGAAGGTAACCGTCTCGAAAACCAAGAGCGGCAAGTATTTCGTGTCCATCTCGCTTGAACGTGAAAGCATCATCGAGCCGATGCAAGAAATCGACGAGAGCAGGGTAACGGCACTCGACATGAGTTTCGCGTCGTTCATCGTGTCCGAAAACGGGCGGATGGATAACCCCCGTTTCTATCGAAAGAACGAGCAGAAGTTGAAGCGACTGCACCGGCAAGTGTCGAGAAAGCAGAAAGCTTCGATCAACCGGAACAAGGCGCGCGTGAAACTCGCCCGTTTCTACGACCGGATAGGCAACGCGAGAACGGACTGGCAGCACAAGGTATCGAGAGAATTGGTGAACGCGAACGACGCGATCATCTTGGAGAACCTAAACGTTGAAGGAATGAAACGGTTCAATTCTGGATTCGCCAAGACAGTAACGCTCGACTTCTCGTGGTCGGAATTCGTGCGGATGGTAAAATACAAGGCAGAACGCTCGGGAAAACACGCCGTGCTCGTGGATCGTTTCTATCCATCGAGCAAGACATGCTCGACGTGCGGTTTTGTCAAGGATGACTTGACCCTATCCGATAGGGCGTGGGAATGTCCATCGTGCCACGCGATGCACGATAGGGACATCAATGCTGCCAAGAACTTGAAACGGGAAGGGACACGAATCCTTCTCGAAAGAATGAACGTCAAGATCGATGCAATCGCTACCGCGGGAACCGCGGGAAGTCACGCTTCTGGAGATCGTGCAAGACCCGTCAATCCAAGGGCAACGGTCGATGAAAGAAGAATCCACGCCCTTTAGGGCGTGGAAGTTCAAATGATTTCCATTGGCTTGTTACTTGAAATTAAGCCAAGTGATAACCTTCTAGTAGGAACAGGTGTAAGCACATGGAAAAAGAAAAAACAATAATAAAAGATAATATCAAACAAAATGTTAACATGCAACAACTCTCCCACGAGCAATTCGTGGCAGTGTTTGGAGGAACACCCTCTCTTAAAGGGGTACTTCAGACGGCACAAATTATGACGCCAGAAGGGGGAACAGCAGCGTGGACATTATCTATAAACACGACATGGTGGTTCAATGGTGATTATGGAATGTTGCCTGTAGACACGGGATCATCAGTGGAGAGTGCATATCAGATTGCTGAAGTTTGTGGCGGGAGTTACATTGATTATTACATGTAAGCAATAACCACGGAGGATTTGAGCATGGAGTTAGAAACAAACTTATTTAATGGTGGAACCACGAAATTCTATCTTGATGAATGTTTCATTGAAAATTATCGTGGGAAACAACCAGACTGGGGTCCAATTGGTTATTTTACTTTTAAAAGAACCTATGCACGGCCAGTGGAGGGTGAGAATAGAACCGAAGAATATTGGGAAACTTTGCGCCGTGTTGTAGAAGGATGTTTCTCCATTCAAAAAGCTCATTGCATGCGACTGGGTTTGCTTTTTGATGAAGCGGAAGCACAAAAATGTGCTCAAGCAATGTTCAAAAAAATGTGGGATTTCAAGTTTATCGCGCCCGGTCGAGGCCTTTGGATGATGGGCACGGAATTTGTTGATCAAAGGGGGAGCATGGCATTAAATAATTGTGGGTTTGTGTCAACAGGAGATATCGATGTTAAGGGTAGCAAAGCATTCGAATGGGCCATGGATGGCTTGATGTTGGGGGTCGGAATTGGTTTCGATACCAAGGGGGCTGGCAAGATCATAATAAAAGCACCTATTCGGGAAAAAGTGGTATTCACGATTCCTGATAGCCGGGAAGGTTGGGTGGAATCCTTGGGGTATATCCTCCGGGCATATTTTTTTGGCACTAACCTCCCTGAAATGGATTATTCCCAAATTCGTCCTGCGGGAAGTCCCATACGTGGATTTGGTGGTGTCGCATCGGGACCAGGCCCTCTTAAGGAAATGCATGAGGACATCCAAAAATTACTCGATAGTCGCATTGGTCAACCTCTCCGCTCAACAGATATTGTTGACATATTTAATTTCATCGGGAGGTGCGTGGTGGCAGGTAACGTGCGTCGTAGCGCAGAAATTGCCCTTGGGCCAATCGATGATGAAGACTATATCCGAATGAAGGAGGATGAAGAAAAAGTTAAGTCGCACCGGTGGGCAAGTAATAATTCCGTGATAGTAGAAGTAGGGACGGATTACTCAAAAATTGCAGGAAGCATTGCAAAAAATGGTGAACCAGGAGTATTTTTCCTTGAAAATGCCCGTAAATTTGGGCGAACTGGTGATCCTGCGGATTGGAAAGATAAAGAAGCCATGGGAATAAACCCATGTGGGGAACAGACCCTGGAAAGTTTTGAGATTTGTTGCTTGGTGGAGACTTTTCCATCTCGCCATGATTCGTTGGAGGAGTTTCAGGAAACACTTAAATACGCATATTTATATGCGAAATCAGTAACATTGCTCCGTACTCATTGGAAAGAAACAAATGCAGTGATTGAGAAAAACCGGCGCATAGGCATCTCCCAATCAGGGATCATTGACGCATTCGTGAGGCATGGCAGGCGCACCATACTAAATTGGTGTGATAAAGGTTACAAGTATCTCCGTGAGCTCGATGAAAATGTCTCTGAATTACTTTGTGTGCCAAAATCCATTAAAATCACCACAGTAAAACCTAGTGGGACTGTGAGCTTGTTGCCCGGTGTTAGTCCTGGGATCCATTATCCCCACGCGGAGTATTACATTCGTCGCGTGCGTATTAGTAAGAGATCAAAGCTCGTGCCCCTCTTACGAAAAGCTGGGTATAATGTTGAAGACGACGCGTATTCTAAAACATCTGTTGTGGTTGAGTTTCCCATCCACGAGAAACATTTTGATCGTGCGAAACATCAAGTCTCCATTTGGGAACAGGTGCAGAATGCGGCGGATTACCAGCGATACTGGTCCGATAACCAAGTTTCCATCACTGTTACTTTCCGGCCAGAAGAGGCAGGAGATATTGTTCACGTATTGGAGGCATATGAAGATAAAATTAAGGGATTGTCCTTCCTTCCTTTGAGAAACCATGGTTACAAGCAACCTCCTTACGAAGAAATTACAAAAGAGAGATACGAGGCCATGATTAAAAACATTCAAGAGTTAAACCTTGATAAAATGCTTGAGCGTGTTAACAACAATGCTTTCTATGATAGGTTAAGCGAAGGCGATTGAAAAGGTTTAAATATTCGGGTTGCTTAGTGAGAGGTGATGAAAATACATTTCAAGTGCCAGAAATTCAACCCGCGAGTAAAACTTTATTTTGGTAAAATTGTTGAAACTGGCGAGAGGTGCGTCATGGAAAAACGATTTAGGTTGAAAGTGGGAGAAACATATGAATTTGAGAATTTTCCAGGGATTATTCTTCACAAGAAAAAGAAAGATAGCATTCGTGATATCAAAAAACGCATTAACGTCGCTTCTTACATTAACAATCAAATAACACGAAACCCACTAGTATCAGCAAGAGAATGCTTGTTTCATTGCCCAGAAAAAATTTCTACTTCTGAGTTTTATAAGATGTTTAAAGAAGTGTGTTCATGTTATCCTAAACGTATTGATAGGATTATTGAAAGTCATAAGGTGAAAAAACGTGGTAAAGATTCGTGTACGAGTGTGTAAAAAGAAACGTGCTCCAATGGTTATAGAAAGTATTGATGATAAAGGAATTTTGTTGCATGATGTGATAGTGTA
>Ga0078972_1016410_pt1 | contig 10982 bp, 9 predicted proteins | sample YelNatPaOPGAMG01_FD_67568 | JGI IMG/M metagenome (GOLD analysis project Ga0078972, IMG submission 67568) | Hot spring thermophilic microbial communities from Obsidian Pool, Yellowstone National Park, USA - OP-RAMG-01 (SPADES assembly) (version 2) | ecosystem: Environmental > Aquatic > Thermal...
AGTAGGATCGGCAATGGCACGAATAACCTTTGCGGTGTGGTCAACCTCGGTCAATGCACCTGTGGGGCAAACAGCCACACACTGACCACAGTATGTACAGGGTGATTTTTCCAAATCCTGTTCAAAAGCGGGTGCCACAACAGCCATAAAACCACGGTTAACGGCGCTAAGAGCACCAACGGTTTGTACCGTGTTACACATGGTTTCGCAACGGCGACACATGATACATTTGTCAACATCGCGGATAATTGAAGGTGAGAAGTCCTTCTTGTACGTTGACATTTCAGCATATTCCTGACCGGGAATCTGGCGAATGCCAAGTTTAATGGCCATATCCTGCAAATCGCAACGACCGCTCTTAGGGCAGGTTAAACAATCCTTGGGGTGGTCGGACAGGATGAGCTCCATCACGGTGCGGCGTGCGTTTATAACGCGGGTAGTATGGGTTTTAACAACCATACCCTCAGCGCACTCAGTGGCGCAGCTTGGTGCAAGGTTCCGTCGACCTTCAACCTCAACCACGCAAATACGGCAACCTGCGGGTTTATTTTCAACTCCCAAATCGTGCAAATCCATATAGCAAAGAACAGGGATATCGATACCCAACTTCCTGGCTGCCTTGTAAATTGTTGTACCCCTAGGTACCTCAACTTGCTTATTATCTATAGTTAATTTTACTGTTTCCATTGTTATCACCCTAATTATTTAATGCTGATAGCATCGAATTTACACTTCTCCATACATGCACCACACTTAATACAGATTGATTGATTAATTTCGTGTGGTTTTTTGCGTTCACCGCTAATTGCGTTAACTGGGCAGTTGCGGGCACAGGCGGTACAACCCACGCAAGCCTCAGGGTCAATAACATACTTCATGAGTGATTTACACTGACCCGATGGGCATTTTTTGTCAACCACGTGTGCTAAATACTCATCGTAGAAATTATCGAGAGTAGATAAAACAGGGTTTGGCGAGGTTTGACCTAAGCCACAAAGCGAAGTATCCTTAATTACCTGTGACAGGTTGCGAAGTCTTTCGAGATCCTCCATGGTACCCTCGCCTTTCGTAATGCGGTCGAGCAACTCGTAAAGACGCTTGTTACCAATACGGCAGGGCGAGCACTTTCCGCAACTCTCCTCAACGGTGAAGTCGAGGTAGAACTTGGCAACCGATACCATGCAGTCGTCCTCGTCCATAACAATCATACCACCGGAACCCATCATGGATCCAGCAGCAATCAGGTTATCGAAATCGATAGGGGTATCGAGGTGCTTTTCGGTTAAGCAACCGCCCGATGGGCCACCTGTTTGTACAGCTTTGAATTTCTTTCCGTTCTTGATACCACCCCCAATTTCGAAGATTACCTCGCGAAGGGTGATACCCATGGGTACTTCAATAAGACCTACGTTATTGATTTTACCTGCAAGTGCAAACACCTTGGTACCCTTGCTCTTTTCGGTTCCTATTGATGAATACCAATCGGCTCCCTTTAAGATAATTGGGGCTACGTTAGCAAAAGTTTCAACATTGTTTACGTTGGTAGGTTTGCCCATGTAACCGCTTTGAGCAGGGAATGGGGGTTTGTTGCTGGGCTCACCGCGTAAACCTTCCATGGAATGGATAAGGGCTGTTTCCTCGCCGCAAACAAAAGCACCAGCACCATACCTTAACTCGATGTCAAAGCTAAAATCGGTACCAAAAATATTGTTTCCAAGCAAGCCATACTCGCGAGCCTGGTCAATGGCAACCTTTAAGCGTTTAATGGCAAGCGGATACTCGGCACGAATGTAGATGAGACCCTTAGAAGCACCAATGCAGTAACCGCAGATGGCCATAGCCTCAAGCACCGAGTGGGGATCGCCTTCGAGAACAGAGCGGTCCATGAATGCTCCGGGGTCGCCCTCGTCGGCATTACAAACCACATACTTCTGATCGGCTTGATTTTTGCTGGCAATTTCCCATTTTAAACCGGTAGGGAACCCCCCGCCCCCACGACCACGTAAACCGGATTTTTTGATGATATCAATGGTTTGCTGTGGGGTATATTCGGTAAGAACCTTACCTAATGCCTGATACCCCTCACGAGCAATATACTCGTCGATATTCTCAGGATTAATGAAACCGCAGTTGCGAAGCGCAATGCGCATTTGCTTGCGGTAAAAGCCCATATGCTTTGAATCCTCAACGGTAGCCTTTTTAGCAGGATCAACGTATAGTAAACGTTCTACCTTACGACCCTTGATAACATGCTCCTTAACAATTTCAGCAGCATCTTCGGGCTTTACCTGAGTGTAGAAAGTATTATCGGGTAATACTTTAACAATGGGACCTTTCTCACAAAAGCCAAAGCAGCCGGTCATAATAACCTGAACTTCGTCCTGAAGGTTATTGGCTGCCAGTTCTGTTTTTAGTTTCTCTGCTATTGCATCGCTTGAGGAAGCCTTACAACCGGTACCTCCACAAATTAGCAGGTGCATTTTATACTTTGCCATTACAATTACCTCCCTATGGATTATTTGTTATCAATTGACTCGTAGTTGACAGGGATAATGCCATCAACCAGTTCACCATTCTTAATGTATCGTTCGATAATCTCATCGGCCTTTTTGGTGTCAACATAGCCGAAAACAACAGGGTCGGCATTGGGTAATTTTACCTCAATGGTAGGTTCGGCATAGCAGTAACCCATGCACCCGGTTTGAGTTACAACAGCGTTGATTCCACGCTTTTCCAGTTCCTCAAGCAGAAAATCCATTACATTTTTTGCTCCCGAAGCAATACCGCAGGTAGCCATAGCAACCTTAATCTGAACAAGGTTCTCTGCAGCTTCGCCCTTTTCCCTAAGGTCGATTTTAGCCTGCAAGGTCTCCTTCATCTTTTTCAGATCGGCAAGCGACTTTACTTTTGTCATAACTTGTTCTCCTTGTGTGTATTTGGTTGGTTTCGAAATATTAATCTAATAATTTTCTGCAAAATTAAATTCAATTGTTAAGCGATTAACAATTGAAAATATGTTTTTCAGCCTAAATTCGTTATTTGTAATTCGTCTAAATTTGAATTGATGTATTCCTTTACAACGGGGTAAACTGACGGGTCGTTTAGCGGAAGCCCTTCGAGTGCTTCGCGGAGCTCGGATGTTGATACCGAAAATTCGTGGGAATTGACCACAGTCTTAACCGTAAACTCAATTTCAGGGTATGAGCACATGAGCAAAGCTATTGTACCACCTATATCGCCCAATGGCAAGCAATCGATATGCGACCTAACAAAACGGGCTTTCAGGGCAGTGCCTACTCCCGGTTCTGAATCAATGGAGAATGTACCCCCTGTTACCTCAGCATTCTGCTTTAGCAAAGGGATCCCCAACCCCACCTTTCGGGTTGTTCGTGTAGTGGTAAACGGGTCTACAACCCGCTGCAAAAAGTCTTTATCCATTCCTTTGCCGTTATCGCTGACAGCGAGCTCAATATAATCATTTGTAGTGTTAATATCAAGGGTGATTTGTATCACCTTTGCATTGGCAACCACCGAGTTCTGAACAATATCGAGTATGTGAAGCGATAGATCCTTCATCTTTCCTCCTATCAATTTATATCGATTTAAAATAACGCTATTAAAGCTAAACCACCGGCAAAACCGATGAATGACCTTGACCTAAAAGGGCTTCCTTAAAACATTTGAACGAAAGATTTTCCAGATCATACTCCGTATAGGTACTTCCAACCTGATGAATAAAATGCGAATCGGAATTACGGATAAACTGCGTATTGGGCTTTATCGGGTTGCTTTTCCTAAACTGTTCAACCAATGAGTTTTTTGAGATTTCCAGGGCATCGTATTGTAGCGATGGTGGCACAAAACCAAGCTGACTGGTTACGCTATACTTTGGCCTATCGACATGAGCCGGTATGAAAACACCACCAATCCCATGAACAAACCCCGCAACCTCATCGATACTCCTTTTTAATGCGGCATGGAGCAGGTAATCGATTTCTTGTACTATTTCCTCCTGTTCATTCACCTGTACCTGATAGCCAAAAACCTCGGGTTTATTGGGAATCCGTGTTATGTTTTGTTCAATGTAATCCTGCAGGGCAAGTCGTTGCTCCTCGGTATCAACCAGACAAAGACAGTGGATTTCCTCGCGGGTATTCACCTCGGCCCCGAACAAACAGTAAATGCCTTGCCTTGCAGCCAAACTACGCGTTAATGGGCCATGAAGTGTACAGTTGTGATCGGTTACGGCAATTAACGCCAATCCCATTTGGGCGGCACGTGTTACAATATTCACCGGGCTCATCTCCAAATCGGCGCATGGCGAGAGAACCGAATGAATATGTAAATCGGCCTTAACTATCATTTTGAATGGATAAGGTTATACAGCATTCCGCTTATCTCAAAGGCTTGCAGGTTAGTGCCTAAAATGGGTATTTCCTCGTTGTTGCTCTGCACCACGGTATTGGCTTCGGGCTCAAGACCTTTAACTAGAATAACGGCCGAAATGTCCTTTAATGTGGCAATGGCCATCACATTTACATGGGTTTGCAGGGTTATCCAAATAGCGCCTGCAGGGGCATTGCCCATCACATCGCTTAACAAATCGGAGGTGTAACCCCCGGTAACCTCTTTATTCAATCCGGCTGTACCGGAATAAACCTTTAGGTTAAGAGCCTCAACTACATCCTTAACGGTCATATCTTGATGTTTTACTTATTTCGAATGGGTTTATCGCAATCCTTGCGGAATCGGTTTTCGCCCCAAACCCTTTTCATGATTCGGAACGAGTGTTCCGGGTGAAGCTTATTCTGCTCCATGATTTTTTGGAGGAAAACGCATTGCGAAACCGAAGCGCTACCCTGTGCCACATCCTCGGCAAGCGAAAGGCACGAGGGTGCGCCGCAAACACCGCAGTCGATGCCGGGCAAAAAACACATCATCTGGTTTACTCGTTTCATCTTAAGCATGGCTTTAGCCATGTCCTCGTCGAGCTTCAACATCGACCTGGGTTGCAGGGGATTTAATGCAGTTCGACCCGATATCATTGAGTCGTACCTGGCCACCTTTTCGGAAGTTTTATTGATACTCCACACCGATACGCTACTGGCATTTTTACGAATTAGCTCGGCCGCAAGGAAACGGTTGCCAGGGGCAAGGATGCCACCGGCGCAGCTCTCATCGCATGCACGCAGCCCCAGGTAATCGATATCGGTGATTTCGTCGTTCTCAACCTTTTCCAGGAATTCTATTACATTCCATATCCCATCAATAGCCAGGCAATGCCCATCGATACACGAAGCCTCGCCATTGGTTAGCGCCCAAGTGTAACTCCTAGGGCTGAGCTCCGAAACAAACCTTTGCTCGCCACCATCTGGCAACTTATGTTTAACCTCCCGCAAAATGCGGTTGTAGATGAAATCCATATTGATAATTCCATCTATCTCCGATTTTTCTTCGCCCTCAGGGCGTCGCACAGCAACAATCTTAGCGGCACAAGGGGTTATGTAAAAGATACCGATATCGTTCTCGGGTACACCTTCATGTATAAGGTTTGTCTTTATGTACGAAGCCGTTAGGTCGAGCGGTGGCCGAACAAGGGCAATACTATCGACTAACGAGGGGAACTTAACCTGAACCAGGCGGACAATTGCCGGACAAAACGACGAAATAACAGGCTTAGCCTCAGCGTTATTAATATAGGCATTCAGCTTCCCAATAAGATACTCAACCGAATCCTCAACCTCAACAATAGAGGTAAAACCAAGGGTGATAAGGGCTTTGGCAACCTCATCGTGCGATATCTCCTTGGGAAATTGTCCCAGTAGTACCGAGGGAATAAGGGCAATGCGGTGTTTATAGGAAAATATCTTGCTGAAATCGTCCTGCTGTACGGTGATGGCATGGGTAGGGCAAACCCGGTAACACTCGCCACAGTCGATGCAACGATTGCTAATCAGCATTGCCTTACCATTAGTTACCCTAAGGGCTTCGGTAGGGCAAGCTCTCATGCAGTGTGAGCAACCAATGCACACATCGGTAAGTATGGTAAGCGCATGGTAGAATTCCGAGTTAGCCACAGTTTACCTCCGCTACTCCTTTAGGTTAACCTCAAACTCCAAGCGTGTTCCTACACCAACAACGCTTGCAATCTTCATCTTATCGGTGTTCTCCTTAATGTTAGGAAGCCCCATCCCTGCACCAAAACCCATCTCCCTGACAATTGGCGATGCGGTGGAAAATCCCGGCTTCATAGCCATTTCGATATCGGGAATTCCGGGGCCAACATCATCGAGCACTACACGTATTTTATCGGTATCAATGTCAACGTAAATCTTGCCCTGAAAGGCATGGGCAACGATGTTAACCTCACCTTCGTACAGGGCTACCACAACCCGCTTAATGATGTTTGGCGAAACGTTGAGCTGCTTTAAAATCTTTTTCACCTGGCTCGAAGCCTGGCCTGCTCTCACAAAATCGCCACCTTGTACCCTGTACTCAAAATGCATAATTCACTAGTAAACCGGTTTAACACCCTTGCCAAACAGCAGTCCTGAGGCCCTGAACATGGTGAAAGGGCTCTCGATGAGCACAATGCCGTTATCCTCGGCTAAGTTAATCATATCCTCGCTAACCGTTTTATTGCGGACAAAAATTATTGCCTGGATATCGGCCATCTCGGCAGTCCGAACGGCCTGCATGTTAGCCAAGCCGGTAATAAGCAGCAGCTTGTCAACCCGAACGGTCAGCACGTCGCTCATCAGGTCTGAGGCAAAGGCATACTCAACTTCGCTATCCAACCTATGGTGGCAGCACACCACATTCCCGTTAACCAGTTCGGCCAGTTCCCTCAATTTCATTGTGTTAGTATTTTGTGTTTCACACTAGTATCGGATCGATTTTGTCTCCACAAATTTACGTTATTTTATTAACATTGTTACATTATTAACAGATGCTTAAAAACACAAAACATCAAAACGCTACCACCTATGCAAGATAGCTGAAAAAGGGGAGAAAAAAAATCGGTAGCCGGGGAATGGTGGAATCGTTAACCGTGAAGCGTGAACCGTTAAACAGAGCATACAGAATGCGAGGAAATTAGAGGAAGTTAAATGAGTACAAAGCGTGAACCGTGAAGCGTGAGCCGTGAACCGTTAAACGAAATCGAACAACCAGCAACAATCTACGAACAATTGTATTTGTTTCACAGAGTAACACAGGGTTAAACACAGTGTTTCACAGTGTAATCAGTTAAATCTGTGCTATCTGTGTTCAATTTCAACCCATGAACAAGGAACAACGCCCACTGTCATTCCGAGCAAATGCGAGGAATCTCATTAGAATAGGGTTGAAGATAAAAAGTGATGCTTCGGCGGATTCTATCCCGATATATCGGGAGATCTGCATGACATGAACGGACGGGTAGTTATCAAACTATCTACAAATAACCAACATCCATCAACTAAATTTGTATCACAGTGTTACACGGAGTTTCACACAGAGTTACACAGTGTGAATCCACCCAATCTGCGCCATCAACGTTCCATTCCAATTCACGAACTACGCCTTCCTGTCATTCCGAGCAAATGCGAGGAATCTCATTATCAATAGGATATTGAAGGAGTTAAAGGAAGTTAGAGGAAGTTAGAGGAAGTTAAAACGATAAATGTGAACCGTGAGCCGTTAAACGTTAAACGAAATCGAACAATGAACAACTATATCTAGTCATTGAATGCGGTCATATACCGTTTTTAATTCGCCACTAAGTCACAAACCTCGCCAAGTGATTGATACCATCACATGTTAGCAAAAATTGAAGGCAAAAAACTAAAAACCGCTTTGATGATTTGCAAAAATTTCTTATGTTTGACTTTAGTATGATTATAGTCATACATATCTACCCAATTTAGAAGATATTGTATGATTTTGTCATACATATAAACGAGTTGTGCGTCAGTGTAAAAACCCGACCCGCAAATGGCACATTTGGTTTTTGCCGACACACGAACCAACGCTCAAAAAACCAAAAGAGCCATTTTTTGCCAACGCACGGACAAACCAACAGACATAAAGAAGTAAATTTGACGAATATTAAAAAACATAGAGACTGAATGACATTTACAGAAGCGAAACACGAGTTTGACAATAAATACGGAACGGCAACAGAATATGACTGTTTCTTAACCGAGCATTTGACTTTTGGACGAAAGACCAATTTCAAAAAGAAAAACGGACAACCAAACGAACAGTATTACAAATGGCAATTCCTGTATTCCATTGTGCAATCAGGACTTTTTGCCAAAGACTATATCGGGACAGAAGTTCAATTCCCAAAAGGCAACAAATCTTCTGCACCGCTCAAACTTGACGGAGCAATTTTTGACGACATTACTTGGTTTGACAAATACAAAGACTACCACGAAAACGGAAACAATGAGAGTTTAGAGTGGCTTCGTGAACATTTAATTGTTGCACTTGAATTTAAAAAAGAATACAACAAAAATGTAGCTGATGTTTGGGACAAACAACTAAAAGCCTATTTAAATGAAAGTCGCAGACCCTTTTGTTTGGGAGTTTTGTACGACACCGAAAGACTATATCTATTCCGTAAATACAACAATAAATTTTTACGATACAGTGAAGAATATAACACAAAAGGTGATGAAAGCAAAACCAAAGACCTTTCATTACATATCCCTGACCCTTATATAAATATACCAAGCTTTGAAGACCTTTTAGAATGGACGGAAACAAAAACCATTGACCGTTCAAAAAGAGCAATCACCGACTTAGATATAATTTCAGGTGTTCATTCCACGCAAATCAATGATGCAATGAGTAGCATTTTGCGGACAATGGACAAAGTTGGAATGGTAAATCAAAAAGGGTTTGAAATTCTTATTCAAATTCTTTCGCTAAAAATCTATGATGAAAAAAGAAACGAAAAAACGCCAAAGCGTTTTTTGGACTTTTACATTACAGACGAAGAAAAGAATTTTATAACCCTTGCATATAAACCACTTCAGGAGTTTATCAAACGTTTTAACGCTTTAAGAGATGAAGCAGCAGGAACTTATTACCGAATATTAAAAGATAATCCGCTGAACGTAAAAAACGAAAACCATATCAAAGTATTGATAGAAGTGGTTTATCAGTTTCAGGATTATTCTTTCGTTCGTTCTCATAAATCAGATTTATATCAGCTTGTTTTTTATCGTTTTGCTACTGCTTTTGCAAAAGATAGATATGCTCAATTTGTAACGCCTTTACCAATTATTGATTTTTTGGTTCAAATTGTTAATCCAAGAAATGGTGAAACTGTAATTGACCCAACAGTAGGAATTGCAGATTTCCTTTCCGTTTCATATGTAAACTCAACTAGTAAGTTGGATGATAACAACATTTATGGAATGGATATTGACGACCAAATGGTAATGCTTGCAACCTTGAATATGCTTTTGAATGGTGACGGAAACGCCAAGATAAAAGCAAAAGCAGGTTACGGTTCTTTGCTTTCCAAGTTTGACCACAAAGGCGAAATTCTTGACCTTGTGCCAACAATGAACAAAAAAGGGAATTGGGATGAACGACCAGATGACAATCAACTTAAAAAATTTGATGTAGTTCTTACTAATCCACCATTCGGAGAAGACCGTGCTTTTGTGCCAAAAGACGATAAAGATTTAGAAATGATACAATGCTACGAGCTTTGGCACTTGTATAGCCAAAAAGGAGAAGAGCAACCGACAGGCAAAAAGAATAAGGCCAAAAAACAAGCAAATAAAATTGATTTAGGAGTTATATTTCTTGAAAATGCTTACCGAATTTTGAAAGATAACGGAAGAATGGGAATTGTTTTATCTAATTCAATAGCCAGCATAGATACTCATAAAATTGCCCGTAAATGGTTAATGGACAAAATGCGTATTGTAGCCATTTTTGATTTACCAGCCAATGTATTTGCTGAAACAGGTGTAAACACTTCAATCATTGTTGCCTACAAGCCAAACGAAAAAGAATTAGCTAAACTGAAAGAGCAGAACTATCAAATCTTTGCAAAAGATATTCAAAAGGTTGGATATGAAGTAAAGACCAGCAAACGAGTAAAATTCTTTTCACCTAAATATAAAATCAATTACGATAACTTTGAAATTGAAATTGACAAAGACGGTCGAGCCTTGCTTGATGAAGAATTTTCAGTAACTGTTGCTAACTTTAAAAAATGGTGTTTAAGTCAAGAAAAACAATTACAAGACATTTTTATTAAGGCTAAATAAGATGGAAGATTACAAGTATATTAAAGTTCCAAAGCAAATTAGCCTTAGCGAATATGAGCAAAATGGCTATTGTTTGGCACCATCAAAATATTCTCGCTTTTTGCCTATTGATACAGTTAACTATTTATCATTGGAGCAGCTTTGTACTGAGAGTAAAAGAAAGATTTCTTTTAGCATTAAAACCCTTTACAACTATTCTGAAATTGGCGACATAGATGTGACAAATGGTTCTGTTGACAGTACTTCATTTTTTGGAATTAATTTGCCATCAGAAAATCCAAAGGAAATTAAGCAAGGGGATATAGTCATTTCAACAGTAAGAACATATCGTGGTGGTATAGGATATATTTACGAAAATTTGGCTAATCATTGTTGTACACCAGCTATTTTAGTAATACGTTCTGTTAATCCAATTATTACAAAAGAGTATTTGTTGACTGTCCTAAGAACAGATTTTTTCATTGAGCAAATATTAGGCTTTCTAAATCGTGGAATGTACCCAAGATTAGACAAAGAAGCTATGAAACATATTCTAATTCCAATTCCAAAGAAAGATGAAGAATTGAAATATGTTACTATTCTTACAAAAGCCTATCAAAATAAAATTGCACTATTAAAAAAAAGACACCAAGAAATTTTAAAACAAATAGAAAATGTAAAATTTCTTACTTTTGAAGAATTATTAGAAGCATCTGGAGTAAGCAAAGA
>Ga0078972_1016411_pt1 | contig 10982 bp, 14 predicted proteins | sample YelNatPaOPGAMG01_FD_67568 | JGI IMG/M metagenome (GOLD analysis project Ga0078972, IMG submission 67568) | Hot spring thermophilic microbial communities from Obsidian Pool, Yellowstone National Park, USA - OP-RAMG-01 (SPADES assembly) (version 2) | ecosystem: Environmental > Aquatic > Thermal...
GTTCTGAAAAAGGCTTAATTCACTACAGGTTTAACAAAAAGATTTTAATTAGCGAGTTTAAGAAAGTTGGGTTCAGGCTTCTTGATTTTTGGATAGATTCAGAAGGTTATTATTGTATGTTGTGCAAAAAATGATTAGTAAAGTGTATAATCTCCTTTTAGAGTAGCTTTACTATAAACTTAGTGCCGAGGAAAATATTTTTATACTTTTAAAGAAATAGCTTCATATGGAGGTGATAAAATTTGGAGTGTAAAATCTGTGGCAATCCTGCACAGCATAGATGCAGTATATGCGGTGAATACATATGCGTTGAACATTCTTCAATTTCAGTGATTTGTAAAGATCATGAAAAGGCAGCACTCGAACCACTTAAATCAAAGATTATAATTAGAGATGCAAGAGAAGAAGATATCGAAACATTAGAAAAGATTGAGGATAGCACTATATGGGAGCATATAGGTCTTACAGAAGAAGAAACAGAAGAACATGAAAAAGTGTGGGACAATATCAAAACATATAAAATAGTTGCATCTTTAGAAGAGGAGCTAATTGGCTTTCTTGAATACCACATTGGGGTTGATCCTCATGAACAACCAGCTATAATGGTTACTGACGTAGCAGTGCTTCCTGAATACCAAGGCTATGGTGTAGGAACAAAATTGTTTGAGGAACTAGAAAAAAGGGCAAAGGAAAAGGATATTAAAAGGATATACGTGAGTACTTCATGCGACAACATTCCTGCAATAATTTACCATTTAAAAAGAGGTGCGAAGATTTTTTCAGTTAAAGAATTAGAAGAGAAAAAGAAAGGAAGGTGGGGTATTCCAAGAGCATATGATTTTTCATTTTTGTATGAAATAAAGTGACAAACAGACTTATTCTAGTTATCACTTATAGACTTCTCTTCCTAAAAAGTCTTTCCCCTCTTTATACCTCTTTTCAAGTAATCTTACCCATCCTTCTATTCCATACTTCTTTACAATATTGAGAAATTCTTTTAGGTACTTTGGATGTTTAATCCACAATTTTTCTAGTTTTCCACATCCAAAATTCTCACACTCCCAACATCCGTCGATTTTCTTTTCTTTTACACAATTGTATACAGGACATTTCTTCCAGTTTGGGCCTACTCTGCAAGAATTACAGTTAAATTTACCCTCTTTCATTTCTTTTAAAAACTTCTTTACATCTTCCCAACTAAATTGGTAAGGTTTATACCATTTTTCCATATTCGCTTGTTCGATAAGATATTGCAGAAGTCTACACAACTCTGATAAACGCTTAGTAAAGAATACGCATGATCTACAGTATGCACCACAGTATCCAACTAATCGAATCTCTTTTTGCTTTTTCATTTAATTTGTTTTTATGTTTGCTATATATTAGTAAATTGAAGAGAAATAAGAATTAGAGGAATTTTTACTTTTTAGAAAACTAGTAGAGAATCATTCTTTTGGTTTTACTATAAATTCGCAGCAATCGTCACCTTTTGCATAACATTTTACTTCTTCGCAAATCATTGGTTTGCCTGTGAAGATTGTAAAAACTTCTTCCCACATGCCACATAAGTAATAATCTATTGGCTCATTTTGTTTTCCATATTCTAGTATCAATTCTTCGGCAAAAGGCGTTTTGGAAGTTGAAACAAAAAAGACATTTTCTTGTTTTTCGACTTTAAAGAGACCTATACCTAGAAAAGATGTAAGAAATTTAAAACCAAATTCAAATGCTTTCTGTTTTTCAACGGTAGACCATCCTAGGATTTTCATATACCGGCTAATTGCTTGTCTGATTTGATAACTTCCTAATTGGTGTAAGATTTCATGACAACCTCTTTTACCTAATTTTTCTTTTAATAGGAAATACAATTTGTTCATAACTCTAACCGGTAGAATGATTCCAATTTCACCCAAAGCAGTCATTTTACCTTCTTCAAAAGTTATCTTACCCTCTTTTATCAGTTTGACAATAGGTGGTTCTTCAAGCATTTTTTCTTCCTTTAATTAATTCTAATGGTTTTCCAGGAGTTAAATACTCTTCGTAACCTTTAAAAAGTTCATTTGGATCTACTATTTCTATATAAAGTTCTGAGCTCCCAACTTTCTCTACTTGCTCCCAAACAGGGTAATTCCTCTCGTAAATTTTCCTCCTAATTAAATTGGCTAATTTAATTTTTTCAGAGTCTTTTAAAGGTATAGTAGTTTCTAGTCTGATTATTCCTACATCTTTTCTTGTATTTTCATCACGGTAGTTATGAGTAAGTGGTGGATTGCGAGATAAAATACCTTTATACAAGTCTTCTTCTAGTTCTGCACGGATCTCCTTTATTTCTCTTAACGAAAGCTTACCTCCACCGAGGTTAATAACAGCATTTTCTATATTCCCAATCATTGTTGTACATCCTTCTTTTGCTACTTCTTTGCAGGTTGCCTCATCATCAGCAAAAAGGTAGTTAACTAAAACCATATGAGGAATTTCTCCAGGTTGGTATAAATTCGTTATTAAAATATTACCTCTTTCACCCTCTGAAAGTACCTCAGACTTCTTAACTACTGAAAGTAAAATTTCTGGTATAACAACTTCGTACTTATCTGAAAATGGTTCAATTTCACAAGCCATAGGACCTAAACTTTCTGTCGATGCGTACCAATCGTACACGACCGCATCCCCAAAATCACTCCCTATAGTTTTTCTTTCTTTTAAGGAGCAAGGTTGACCACCTGTCATGAATTTTCTTATTCCTAATTCTGAAGGTTCTATATTTTTCTTCTTGAGATGGAGCGGTAATTGATAAAGAGATGCTGGTAAACCAAATACTGTATTAGGTCTAAAAATGGAATACCATCGCATAAATTCGTCAACATTACCTAATGTTTGCACGCCGGTGTGAAGTACATTCACTTTAAAATCTGCAAGCCCATGAAGAGAAGCTTCTCCTGCGATTCCAGGAGAATGAGAGAAACAATCTAAAATTCTATCACCTTCTTCTATGAATTTTTCATACCCAATTTTACATGCTCTTTTATTGCGTGCCATATCATCAAGTGTCATTCCTATTGGTTTACCTCTAGGCAATTTTCCTTCTCTCCTTGCGCTAGTAGCACTCGTTAAGAACCATTGTCTAAACACCGAGTAAGGCGTTATCAGCTTGGGCAAATCTCCTGAAGTGGTGTATAACCCTTTTTCATAAGCTTTGAATAAATCTTGGGGCGTTCTAATATTATCAATATCTATGTTCAAACTTTCCAATCTTTTTCTATTTTCTGCATACCATTCTGTGTTCTTAAATAACTGGCAAACATACCGTATTCTTCTATTCAGTTCTTCTTGGTCGACTTGCATATTTTACGAATAGTCCAAAGAAATATATAGATTTTATTTGGAATAATCTAAATATATGATTTCGAGACAGCTAATGGTTTCTTGTTGCAGACACAAGCAGGAAGTAGACCAGAAGTTGTAAAAATTTAATGATACTAACTTATAATGTGTTGAATGGTGAGACGTATGGTACAGTTTAACATGGTAGCTCAGGTTGATAAAAACAAGATGAGGGTTTTCTTCCTAGATGCATCGCTCTACGGAAAGTTCGTCAAAAAGCTGTTAGAGCTGATGGGTGAGAAGGAATGTGAGTTCTTGTACAGAGAATTGCCTAGAAGCAAGAGGGATGTAAGCTTATCTCATGCTTACAAACTTGCTGAGGAATTTCCTTTTCTTAAGAAATGGAAGGTTAAAGTAGAGCCCTGCTTTATTCAGGACGAGAACAAGAGGTTTTACATAGCCATTTCCTGCAAAATCGACGTCTCCATGGTAGACAAGGCTATAGACGATATGATATTATTCAATCATTTAGAACCAATGCTGGTAACACCTTCCCTGAAAATAGTATGCTCACACGAAGAATATTTGGAAATAGAAACAGACCCCTCAAACTTTGAAAGGTTGAGGGAATTTTGTAAAAAAGCTTTCGAGGTGGTAATTGGTAGAAGAAGTGTATAAACCTGTGCTACTGCAGAAGCTAACTGAGTATGTGCTCTATCCTTCTTCGATGGTGAAAAATTTTTTTGACGATTTCTAGTCTTAGTTTTACTACCAATCAGTAACATATTTAAACTTTTCGCTCTAAAATAATACGCATGAGCGAAAGAAAAACATGTGAGTATTGGCTTTCCGGATGCTTCATGATAGAAGACATAGCAAAAGAAAGTGTGACAGAAGGAAAAAAGCTATTGGACAAGTTTTGTAGGACAGGAGAAAAACCAACAGCATGCCCAGCCTATCAGCTTAACGAGAAACTCTATAAGCAGCCATACGAGCCTTTTGATCCAGCAAGAGTAGAAGATCCTTATCTCAGAATATTGCTTCAGATAATTTCTACTGGAGCAAGAATTGCTCTTCAAGAATGGGGAAGAGGAAGAGCAAAAGAGGAAGGAAGCTACCAAGTAGTAAAGAAGGAAATGAAAGACATAGCAACAAAAGAGTAAGCTTTTAAGCTTTAAACTACCACTCTTTAAGCATGGAGCATCAAGTGCCTTGGGAAAACAGGAAAATAGACTTGGAAGCTTACTTATATGACATACTAGAATACCATAGGCTCAACACTCCATACTGGCAAAAAAGACTTACACCAAAGCTTATAGAAGAAACTGTTACTAGCAACTTGGAAGAAACTCTATACAATTTATCTAAGCTAGAAGTTGATCAAAACTTGTTAAGAACTGATTGGCTTTCCTTCAAGCCGATAAACCTGAAAAATGTAAAGTGCTCTTTTTCTTCAGGAACAACAGGTCCTCAAAAGTATTGTTTATGGTCTGAAGATTACATCCAAAAGCAGGCAGAATATATCTCATTTTACCTTCGTGATAAAGGTATAAAAAATGCGATAATCCATGGGCCTACAAGCGTTTATAAAGATGTGAATGAAAGAGCAATAAACTTGTTAGGCAGAATACCTTATTTTGTTGGACTAAGAGTGGAAGGTCTTAAGCCAGTAATGGAAAAAGCTATGGCTAAAGGACCAGAAGAAATGATTAAAGTAGTTAAAGAGTATTTTGCACCAGAAATAGAAAAGACGAGAAGATTTTTAGAACATGACGAAGACATAAACTTCATGAGAAGTGCTTGGATGATGCTTGCTCCTTTTGAACTGTTCTTTGGCGATAAGAGAAATGTAGATACAGTAATGGTTAGTGGATTAGGCTATAACCAACAAAATCATGAAATGCTTAAGCAGAAGTTCAAGACTGTAATCCCTTCTTATGGCTATTTTGCTTTTGGTGATGCTTTGGGCAAATATGAGAACGGAAACTTAAGCTACTATCCAGCATTTCCTTACACAATTTTTACTGTAGTAAAAGAAAACGGAGAAATAGCTAAGTATGGAGAAGAAGGAAATCCTTTGTTTGTTGTAGCAAGACCAGACTTGCTGCTAGTTTTGAAGGAAAGCAACGAGTTTGGAAGAAGAGCTCCTCCAACCGAAAAGTTTGAGTGGGATGGAATAAGAAATCCTTACAGAAGGATAGGGTAAATTCTCATTTTTTAATCTATAAGATTTAAGCATCTAACATTAGACCTACATTAAGGCACCAAGTTCTTTAACTAAACTTTGAGGAACCTAAAACCAACAGACTCCTTCATTAGCTCTTGCTCTCTAAATCCCAACTTCTTCGCAATTTCTAAAAGTTTTTTCTTAACGTTTCTTTTTCTTGTGCATTCTATTTCTACAAATTTTCCAATCCCTTTCACATGGTCTATTACTATCAGGAAATTTCCAAGCTTATAAGTTTCCCTAACCTTTTCAACTTTGCTTGCATGAGGTAGCGGTACAATGCCAAGATAAGAAAATATTTTCTTCAACGCTTCCTTGTCAGAAACTTTAACGTTTATTTCGTTTACTGAAAGAAATTTGCTGTATCTTTTACCAGAAGGTTTGTAAGTTAGCAATGCTTCTTTACTTTTTCCATCACTTCTTATCCTTAGGCATTCGACGGTCTTCCAAAAGTTTCTTGTCTTAAGCGTAAAGTTCTCGTCCACTATTCTTTCTCTTTTGAGAAACTTAGCACCAATTTTTCTCAACCTACTTTTTAACTGTTTGTAATCCTTTAGTTCAAACCTAATCTCTGTCTCAAGGACCATAATTACAATTAGGTCCAAATACTTATCAAAGTTCTGAAAGCATGGCACTTGCAAAAGGCACTAACATTTCACTCTTGCTAAGACCACCATGATGACCTAAAAGAGAAAACTTCTTTCCTTTAAGGTACTCCCACCAAACTGTATAGTTTTTGTAAGGCAGTGCAAGCAAATTTCCTACTCTTTCCAAAAACTCTTTTTTAGGCTTTCCTATTCCAAACATTCCCTTTTCCAAAGCATCGCTTATCTTTACAACTTCAGCCTTTCCTTCTAGTTTTTCTGTCAAGAAAGAAAAAGCCTCTTCTAACTTTTCAGGCTTTATGTGTAAGAAAACATCACGGGGACCTCCTACAGGTGGTATAATTTTGTTCTTATCAGTTTGCAGCATGTTTACAAGACTTCTATACTTGTTAAGGTAGATTGTTTCTTCTGGCAGAACATTAACTTGTCCATGGTCTCCTGTAGCGATGAAAAAGGTTTCTTTTGCGGTTTTTCTATCCAGCTTATCCAAAAATTCTTTCTTGAAGAGAAAGGAAAGCATGGAAAGCTCTGCTTGATACTCTTCTGTATGAGGACCATATTCATGCTCTATTGCATCTAAAAAGCCATAGTAGACGTAAAAATAAGCAGGTCCTTTTTCTTTTTCGACAACCTTTCTCATTTTGACAATCAGATCAGAAGGATTTATGTAAGGTATTACAGTGCTTCCTTTGTAAACTAGTCCTGAATAGCAGCTACGAGCATAGGATTCATGAGCAAAAGCAAAAGACTTTATGCCTTCTCTTTTAAGGTTTCGGCATATCGTTCCACCTTTATACAGTATGCTCGGGTCTACTCCTTTTTCTGCAAGCTTATCTTGACCTTTTTCACCGATTAAAGTGAAAGGCAAGGTAGCAATTACTTCGCCAATTTCTTTAAAATAAACATACCATTCTGGCAAAGCATGCTCTTGAGGCGTAAGACCAGTGTTTATAGTTGTTATTGCAGCTGCTGTAGTCGAAGGAAAAACTGTTGTTATTGGCGAAACCAAACCTTTCTCGTTAAGGATCTTGAAAAGATGATAATCTTTCGAATATTTTAGCCATTGCTCGTAGCTCAAACCATCTATAAGAAAAACTAAGATTTTGTCAGGATTTTCTGGTTCATAAAGTTCAGCTGGTAAAACAGGTCTCTTAGTTTTCACGTGAAAAAGATTTAGAATAGTTGAAGGTATGTTTGAGAAGCAATACTTCTCGTAAAAGGGATAGATGAATTCACCTTCTTTCTTTTGAGCTTGAATGATGTTCTCTACTTCTTTAAGTATCATTTTAATTCATAGGTAACTAAACTTTAAATTTTTGTTGAGCAAGCATCTTCTTTAATTTCTTAATAGACGCAACCTCCATACCAACTTTTCTCGCACCTTCTATCTCTTCTTTATCATGTCCTACAAAAACAGCTTCTTCAGGCTTAACCTTAAACCATTTTAATACTGTAAGATATGCTCCTCTTTCAGGCTTTTCATATCCTATAACGCTCGAGAGAAAAAGTTTGTCATAATGCTTTCCTTTGAGTATGCCCAATTTTCTAAGAAGCTTCACTCGCCACGCAAAAGGATGGACTGTATCAGAAAGTATTGCAACCTTCATTCCTCTTTTCTTCAAAGCAAGCAAAATTTGTCTCGCTTTGCTATTCACTTTAACATACTTTAAAGAAATGGACAAATCTTTCCTAAGCCATTCGTCCGATGCTGATACAGGAACTCCTAATTTTCTAAAAATTATTTTGTTAGCTTCTCTTAGGCTAATAGAGCCTCTTACTATTTTAGGCCTTAACTTTTCAAAAATTTTTCCTTGCTTTTTGAGGCTAGAACCAAACTTTTTCAGGAATTTGTCATACTCTTTAAAGAAAATTTTTATAGCTTTCTTATAGCTGTATAGAACGCCTTCTCCATCGAATACAACAAGCTTTATGCTCATAAAAATTTTTTGATCTCGAGAAATAAAACTATTTAGTCGCAATGACAATATATTCTGTTGGAAATTCAAGCCCATGCTTTTTTATCTCATTCTCATGAATTTTTAAGAACGAATCAAGTTTAGGATTAAAAATTGCTTGCTTTCTTCCTGTAAAAGAATACTCCAACTTTTGCCATTCTCTTACCAAAGGAATAGAAATTTCTGGAGCAATTTTTATTTTGAAATTTAAAAATTTTGTGGTTATCTTCTTAAATCCAACCCTTTTCATAATTTTCTCAATTTTCTTTGGGTCCCACCATCTTGTGTGAAATACAAGAATATCACTTTTCATGTAAAGCCACTGAGCTTTGTTTTTACAAACTGGGTAGCTTTCTGAATGCACTACTAAACTTCCCTTTTTAAGAATTCTGTAATTCTCTTTTATGATTTGTCTAATATCTTTATGCTTTGTAATCACACCAAACAACCAGTGAGAAATCACTACGTCTATAGAATCATTTTCTATTCCCATCAATTTTCTAGCATCACCTTTCATTATAGCGACATTCTTCAAACCAAATCTTTTAACGTTCGACTTAAGCTTCTCTAACGTTTTTCTATCTTTGTCTATTGCTATGATTTGAGAATTCTTGAGTTCTCTTGCTAGTGGGATAGTAAATGCTCCTTCGCCACAACCTAGCTCTGTTATCTTAGAGTTTGGTTTAACTTTTAATTTATTTGCTAAGAATTTTGCTACAGCTTCACAACTTTTAGCGTATTCTTTGTACCAGCCTTTAATCGTCGAAACTTTCATATCTATTTAACTCTCTTTACAAACTCTTCTATTATCTTCTCATACCCTTCTTTCTTTACAATCTCCCAAGACCTTCTGTAGTCAGGAATTTTGCTTACAGCCCTAAAATCCCTTTCCAACCTCTTTGCGTCAAAAAATTTCATGTAAATATGAGCATGAACAGCATGCACAGGTATATGAATTCTTGTCCTGTAAGATTCGTTCTTGTACTTTCTTTGGATATACCTCCTCGCTTTGTTTGTTTCCTCCAAGTTTTGAGAAAAAATCTGATGAATCAGCTCATGAATCAGCACGTCTATAAAATAGTCCTTTTCTTTATAGGCAGGCAAAGTAAGTGGGTCAGAAAAAGGAACGCATTTTCCTACGACATAGCAATGAATTACTTTGGACTTCCATTTTAAGGAAGTAACTTTAGAAATCTCTCGTAAAACTTTTTTGCCAACTTTATTCCATAGTTTTTCTACGCTTTTTATGTAGTTGAGGATCTTCCTCGGAGAAGGGTAGTTTTTAACGTCCTTTTTAGCCAATCTAGTCCATTCCTTACAGTTTTGGTCGTATATCCAAGAATACTTGAAAATAATTTTTGGCACACGCATAATAATTTTTTGTTTTTTGAAAAAGATTTATTTCTGAATTTTTAGCGTATCCCAAAAAAACTTAAGTATTCTTTTTGACTATTCTAAAATATGAGAAGGCACCTAGACTGGCTCACTGAAGAAGAAAAACTGAAAAGACTTTCTGTTGCTACCTCTCGCGTTTATGAGGCAATAAGAGCAAACTGGCCTACCAATCCTTTGGAAGTAGCTCATCTCCTCGGAGACAACGGAAAAGAAAAGAGTCTTTCTGCTAAGTACATCTACCACTTCAGAAAGCTAAAAAAGCTCGGACTTATTATGGTCAAGAAAATGGGAAACACTTACGTAGCTTGGCCAAACGAGATAGAAAAGCTTAGAATAATAAGGGATATGGTGAGGGAGGTTTAATGCTTTCGCCATTTTTATCTAAACTCTTGCTCGGAAGACAGCTAGAATGGACCGAGAAAGGTCTAAAAATTTTAGGCGAAGGTTTTTTTGTCCAGCCTTTGGAATTCTTGGCTATGCTGCAGAAAGAGTTGGAAAAAGGCAAGAAGGATAATGTTTTGTATCAATCTGCTAAGGAAGATTTTTTCAAAATTTCAAGAGAAATGAAGAAGTATGCAGCAAGCAAGGAAATCTTTCTCAAGTACTTACTTACTCTAATAAGTCATGCAGGGTTTGGAAACGTAGAAATAGTTAACATGAAAGAGGCGAGTGCAACTTTACAAGTGAAAAGCAACAAGTTCGCAGAAACTTACAGGAAAAAGTTTGGAAAGCAGAAAAAGCCTGTAGACCTAATTTTGGCAGGGATGCTTGCAGGATTTTTTTCTGTATACTTCGATGCATCTGTAGATTGTCGGGAGGAAGAGTGCATCGCTCAAGGAAAAAACTTTTGCACTTTTTTCTTGGAAAAACAATTTAAACGAGGAAAATAACTTTTAGTTATGATAGAGAAGCCCTTTGAAAAAGTTTACATGGTGAAAAACTATTCTAACGCTTATATCGTAGAGTTTGAAGATCATCTAATAATCATAGATACAGGCATGGATAAAAAAGCTAAAGAACTTATAGAAGCTATAGAAAAAACAGGAAAAGAGCCAAGGACAGTTCTTCTCACGCATGCACATCTAGACCACATAGCTGGGTTGGCAAAGCTGAAGGAAAAGTATCCTAACATAAAGGTTGTTGTGAGCGAGGAAGAGAGAGCAGCAGTAGAAGGAAAAGAATACTTGCTACCAAAAGGCATAAAGGGATTTTTCTTCCGTCTTTGCATGCCTTTCATGTACAAGAGTGTTAAGGTGGATGAAACTCTGAAAGAAGAATACGAGCAGTTCAAAGTCGTTAAAGCACCAGGTCATACAAAAGGTAGCGTCTGCTTTCTTCTAGACAAGCTCTTGTTCTGTGGAGACTTGATAGTAAACACAGAAAAAGGATTGGATATACCCCCACAAGAGTTTAACTTTGACAGAAACCAGCTAATAGAATCTATAAAGAAAATAAGTGAGCTTGACTTCGAATCTCTAC
>Ga0078972_1016412_pt1 | contig 10982 bp, 5 predicted proteins | sample YelNatPaOPGAMG01_FD_67568 | JGI IMG/M metagenome (GOLD analysis project Ga0078972, IMG submission 67568) | Hot spring thermophilic microbial communities from Obsidian Pool, Yellowstone National Park, USA - OP-RAMG-01 (SPADES assembly) (version 2) | ecosystem: Environmental > Aquatic > Thermal...
AAAAATGTTTTTTTTGCCATAATTGTTTTATTTATTTATTTATTATATATTAATTCAAATATGCTGTTCCAGTAAATTGTGCTGAAAAAGATATTGTTAATGTATTTAAATCCACATATGTTATACCTCCTTCTACAACTGTATTTGCTGAATCAACTACAGATACAGAAGGATATTTATTTAGATTATGTAAAATAGTCCACGTTGATGATGGTATATTTTGTGTATATACAAAATTTTTATCACTTATAAAACTATTTGTTTCAGTTTCTAAATTCGCTATTTGATTACTTAAATCATTGTTTATTTTATTTATAGTATATGCATTAAAAGTGCTGGTTAAATCACTATCAGAATATGTCGTGCTACCCGATGTTAAATTTGCATAACTATATACATTGCTTATTAAGCCACCTCCACCCCCAGTAGCTCCACTTGATGATCCATAAGCAGAGACTGATCCAGTGGCATATACATTACCTGTTATAACTAAATTTCCATTTGAATCAACACTAATCGGTACTGAATTTGAACCATTATTTCCAGTAACAGTTAATCCCCCAAAAGTTGAACCGCTTCCAGTTGCTTTAATATTTCCATTAACTGTTATCCCACTACTAGCTGTTAATAACCCTGTTAATGTGCCGCCACTAAGTGGTAGATAATTACTTGTAGCTGCAGAAGTGGTTAAATATGTATTACTATCTGTACTTCCATCTGCTTTTAAAAATTGTGATGATGTTCCGCCAGATACAACAAATGATGTCGCTGTAACAGTACCATTTACTGTTAATCCACTATTAACTGTTAGTAACCCACTAAATGTTCCTGTAGTAGCTGATAAAGCGCCATTAACTGTTATCCCACTACTAGCTGTTAATAACCCTGTTAATGTGCCGCCACTAAGTGGTAAATATGTAGAACTGATCGTTGCACTGCCTTTTTCAAGACCAATTATTCTTTGGGTTAATTGATAGGTTGTATAAGCATTAAAAGTGCTGGTTAAATCATTATCCAAATAAGTAGTGCTACCTGATGTTAAATTTGCATAACTATATACAGTGCCTATTAAACCACCTCCGCCACCAGTAGTTCCACTTGATGATCCATAAGCCGACACTGATCCAGTGGCATACACATTACCAGTTATAACTAAATTTCCATTTGAATCAATACCAAGGGGCGAAGATTCCGTTTTAAATTTAGAACTAATGGCATCCCAATATGGAAATGTTTGATTTATGGGAGTTTCTTCCCTTGTTGCTAATGGCTGTAAGCCGCCAATATCACCAACCCTTGCTGTTCCTGTATTATCAAATACCAATTGTCCATCATGTACGCCATCATATAACTTTGCAGTAAAACCTGTAACTCCACTTGATGGTAGTCCAGAAACAGCTCCATCTCTTAATATTATTAGATCGTCTGTAGTATATACTTGTTGTGCATGGGTTTCATAAGTGGCTCCGCTTTGATATATATTGCCATTAATATTTAAATCATTATTAATTGTAGTAATTCCATTAAATGTCTTATTACCTCCAATGGTTTCATTGCTTATTTTATCAACCTTATTATTAAAAGTATTCCAATCTGCACTACTTAATGCCCCAGTTGTTCCTGATGAAGCTTGTAAGATTCCAATTATTCCTTTAGATGAGTCATATGTAATAGGGGATGTTGAACTTAATGAAGTTAATATTTCTGAAGAAACAGAATCATTATATGGAACTAAATTACTGTCTGAAACCCCGTCTTTATACCAATATAGTTTACCCAATCCATTTATAGGATCTATTATTCTTACAAATCTAGTTTGTACCCTAATAACTTCTGGTATTGATGTATTTGCCTCACTAATTGAAGCATAAGGACCCTCATAACTGTCTATTAAAACAGGATTAACTGGTTGTATTCCAGTAATAAATTGAATTCCTTGTATTAACATAATTATGATATTGTTATTTGGTGTCTATGATTATTATTATATGGAAGTGCGTTTACTAGAGTATAAACATTATATAATATAGGATTTCCGCCTATATCATTTACATTAAATATTGTTTTTATATAAGCAAATGTTATATCACTATTAAATGCATCTATATCAATAACAGAAACAAGTGATACTGAAGAAGGCATTGCGACAGTAAATATATTATTTTCCGTTCCTGTGTTTAATATAAATATATTTCCACTATTAAGAAATCTTATATTATTTAAATTTCTAACCATTGAAGATGTGGTTGGATTAGATGCACTATCACCATAAAAAATTAAATAATCATAAGATATATTATATACAGTTGAATATGTTGTTTTATAAGCATCATTTACACCAACTTTATACATTAATGTTCCGCTTCCGTTTAATTCAGTTGTGTCTGTTATATTAGCTAATATACCGCCATTAGGTGATAATGATAATAAACTACCAATTGAATTATATGTTGCTCCACTATCAGTGGATACATAATATTGATAAGATATAATATCAACATTTGGCGATATTCTAGAAACACTTCCCTGTAATATAGAAGAATAATTACCTACTTCTCTATTAGTATTTGTTTCTATACTATTATATAATGTAGTTGCAGCGGCGCTAAATGTTATTGATGGTGAAACATAAGCTTGAGGCATAATATTAAACGTTGCTGTTGCGGTTCCACCCATAGTATCAGTTACAATATATCTATAATTGAATATTTCCGTATTAAAATTAGTGTCATTCATGCTATGAGTAAATGTAGTAATAGTTGTATCTGTTGATAATACAATCCAATTATTACTATTATTTCTACACCACTCTAATGAAACGGTATTAACAATAGCACCTAATGAATTAATAATATATGAAAAATTTAATACATTATTAATTGCAGTTTGATTAAATAATATTGTTGTTGGCGAAGATAATGTTACTGTTGGGTTTATGGCAGATCCTATTGTTTGCTCATCGTAATATAAATAAAAACTAAATAAAGGTGTTGATATATTATTACTATCAGTAATAATAACACTATATGTTGATTCAAATACTGTTGGCATTGACGTCGGTTCTGCTTCACATGGCATTGTTGGATAAATTAAATTAGATGAAAAATCATTAGAAAATAAATTCAAATTAGATGAAGATCCATTTGGAAATGTTACATTATATGAATATGGTGGATTACCACCTGATCCCATTATAGATAAATTCATAGTATCATATCCTTGCCCACATGCCGAAATTGTTCCAGCAGTAAATGCATTTAATAATAAAGTTCTATCGTCTTCACTTATTTTTTTATAACTTGGAGCTAATTTTGACCAATTATTATATGTTAAATTTAACCAATCTTGAGGAGATGTTAACTTTGATAAAATGGATAGATAATCTATCCCATTAATAGTAAAATTTAATGGTTGCGGTTCTGATATATTAAAACTATTTGTTATTGTATCTTCGCTACAATTAGGATTTGTTAATGTTAACTGATAAGTTCCAGAGCATAAATAATATATAATAGGGTTATTAATACTATATGAAATAACGTTATTTAATAAAACAGTATTACCTGATGTTATATCTATTATTTCTATATTAACATTACCATTTGTTATAGATAAAGACGTTTTAGGATCTATAATATATATATTATTTATTATTAATTGTCCTTTATTTATATTAGGATTCATTATATCATCATTATTTAATGATAAATTTAATGATGACTGTGGCATATTTTTAACAATATAATTATATTTTAATACATTAGATTTTACAATTTGGAAGTTTTTTTGATAAATATTATTTTGATAATCTGTAACAATTGCTGTATAATCATCAAATGGTAATTTACTAAATAAATAAATATTATTTTGAGGATAATATAAATCAGTTAATGTCTGCTTTCCAACACTATTTGTAATATATACTGATTGCACTTCGCCTTCATCTATTATTATACTAGCAGATCCATTATTAGGATTACCATTAGCATCACATAATGTTGGTGGCAAACTAGTTGTAACATGAAATAATATCTCTGATTGATACGGAGATGAACAAGTTGCATAAAATAAATTATTAAACTTTTCTATTGCTGTTTTTCCTGGATTTAATCCAAAATAAAAATAAAATGAATTAACATATCGTTCAAATCTGTAATAATTAGTTGATTCAACCAATTGACTATAATATAATGGATTATTTCCAAGTCTAAATAATTGATAATTATTATTATCTATTATATCATTAGCACCAACATATTGTCCTTGTAATTTTCCATCAAATCCATTTGGATAAATATATTTAAATTCATAACTATTATATCCATCTGTATTAGAATAAGTAGTTATTAAACGATTATTATTTAAAGTGGCAAAAATTGCTCTTGGATCTGAAATGGTTAATTCTGTTGAAGTTATTAAACCATCAGAATTAATTGTTATATTATTACCGCATGGGCTAAATGCATTATAAATTGTTTGGTCTAAATCTACATTCAATTCACATACCCTTTTAGCATTAATGCATGACTTTGGAACTATACTAGCACCACTACATCTCATACCAACAAATAAACCTTTTGACACATCTTCTTTCCCCCAATTAACTCCTGTTATAACTGAATTTGGAACATTATTACTATTTTGCCCTATTATTGTTGGTGCAATAGATGTGGTTATTGGAGGCATATTATATGTTGTTGATGGTAAATATTGATGCAATGGAGGAATTCCATCAATATCACAATCATTTAACCCCCCAATTAATATAATATCTGTAGTGTGTAAAAAAATAGCATTTCCATTACTATCAAAATATGTAGGCGCATAATAATAATTAAAATTATCACTATTTATTCCTGTCGTTTGTTCTTTTATTAAACCACAATTAATACTTACTGAAATGCTCTCCTGATCGCAGTTTCCGTTATCACATGTGCCATTAATATTATTATTCTTAGAATTGGGAATATATGTAAATCCATTAGGCGAATAATTAAATGCTGGAGCACATGGTTGTAATATACTATGATTATTATAAGAATTAATACTATTATCACAAAAATATGATGATGATTTTATAACATAACTACCAAATAACCCCAAAAATCTTCTATGTTTTTTAGTTACATCCTTTTTTAAAAATAAGGGAAAATATAAAGAACCATTAATCCAATCATTCACAAAATCAAATAATATAACATTATATTCTTCTGCCAATCTTCCTTCAAATACTGTCATATAATTGTTATAATTTACAGGTTCTTGGCTTCCTCCATAATCAGGAATATAAGTATAAGTTTGATTGCTATCATCTGTAATAGAAAAACTAATTGGTTTCATTCTCAAAAGTCTGAGAATTTTATTTATAAATTTAGCCATATCCATCATTAAATTCATTAAAAAACATATTATTGTATATGTCAATGATAATTTAACAATAACATTATTATATGGAAATGGATTATTTGACCCATATTTATTAACATTTTTTATACCAACAAAATTTCTTGTTCTTTCTATTGTTCCGATTTCTGTTCTACCAATATAATTTTTAACAGAATATACTTTGTTCCATAATAAATCAACAAAATTATTATCAGATGTGGATGCTCCAAAACTATAATCAATTGAACCAGTATCTTTCGGATTATTTGGAACTAAATACATAGCTCTTGTTCTTCCGCCTCCATCACTTCCTGGGTTATCCATTGAAAATCTAAAACGAACTCTACTTCTTGTCGGAATACCTTTATTTGGATCATCACTTGGAATCATATTTCCATATTCATCCGTTACAACATAATCCAAATTCATTGGTATTTGATAACAAAAAACCCCGTCGCTATCTATAAGATTATTTCCATTTATTTGATAATTCTCTATATGACCATCTATTGTATAACGAATCATTTCAATTGTTCCAACACTGCTAACTAATGTATTTAATGTTCCCAAATCTTTTGCTGGAATACAATCATTTCCAAGGCTATTGTCATGTGTATCACTAAATACTGACCCCATAAAAACGCATGTTGGTTCAAATAAATAGTTTAAATTAATATCATGCCTAGTTATAGCAATAATATCTTCTGATGTATCACCCCAAAATGGATATATAAATACTGATGCATCTTGAGAAAAAATTTGTGATAGTGAATCTAAATTTGTACTTGATTTAAATTGATTTGGATTTTCAAATTGATTTATATTATAACCCTTATAAACCATATCTCTTGGTCTCTGTGACAATACACCAATATCTGATAAATCTATATCAACATGAAGATTCTGTGAACCAGTAGGAATTCCAAATAACATGTAATCCCCAGCTTTATTTGTTGTGGTTGTATATTTAAAATATTCATCATATATTTCTAATAGTAAATCATTATCTAATAAATAACGTTTATTTGGAAATGTTCCAACATTTTGATGACATTCGTCCATATTAGTGTCTGTCAATAAGTTGTATCTTATTCCATTTATATCTTTTTCATGCGGGGAAGAAAAATTATATATGTTTGTTATATCACTAATTTCATTGGATGAAACTGGAACAAATATGGAAACCTTAGCATTTGGAACTCCAAAACCATTATTAGCTAAAACACGCCCAACTAATACGCCATAAGAAGATGAATATAATTTATAAGCATCTTCTTGTGTTATTGTTAAGGATAATGTTTCAAGTATATCAAAATTTTGATTTAAATTAACATGTATAACTGGGTCTTTTCCGCCAACTACTGTTCGGACTCTATATGTTCTATTTGAATTATCACTCATTTTATTTTCTTAATAATAATTTACTTGCATTAATTTTTGAATTTTTAAAAAAAATACTATATAAAATATATAATAAAACAGGTATAATTAATAAAATATATAATGAATATGTAAAAACATATTTTAATAAAAAATTTTTTAATATAAATTTTTTATTATTCTGTTTTTTATCTTCTATTTTATCCTCTATTTTATTATATGATTCAAGAGCTTGTTTTAGTTCTTTAATATTTTTTGCTGTTTTACAATTACATCCCATATAATATCAATTAGTTATGACTCTTACTTTAATATCTGTTGATACGTTCTTTATTTCAAACATCGAATCTATTTCTGAATATAATATTCCATTGCTACTTAATAAATCTATCATATCTCTATTTGTTGTATCAGGAATAGTTGCTTGTAATATTATATCTGATGAATATACGCCATTATATACATTATAAACCCGTAAATCAATTAAATTAAGTAATCCTGATATTTGTAATAGTTCATTATGTAAATCAGATATATAAATATCTTCTCCCATTTTATGTAAATCTATCTCCATAAATGATTGAATTGTTGATATTATATTTTTTATAACATCACTTTTATTAAATGATTTATTAATCATTACATCTACCTCAAATTGTAAATTAATAATTTTACCTGTTTGATATATAAGATAATCACTTAAATTTCTATATTCAGACATATAATTTGATATGTTATTCATTAATGTTTGGCTTACATTTTTAGTTAATAAACCTTTTTCATCAATAGATAATATATTAACGAATATTATATTATTTTTTTCTATTAATCCAACTCTAAATGGAGCACCATATCTAGATGGCATTTTATATATCCTATCTTCATAATCTTTTAATGTAACACATCTATCTTGAGCCCCATTATTATATTTTATCATATATGTTAATTCATTATCCGAAGGAATGCCTTTGCCACCAACAGAAGCTGTCGTATTTGTTACTTGTAAAGTGCTTTTAACAGCACTAATTGTTGCTTTAGAATTAACTGTTCCGTCGCCAACTATATCAGCATCTAAATATGAAATAGTATTGATTGATCCAATAGCAACATTTGCAGATGTACCTCCACCTACTCTATATTCTACAAACATAGTCCATCCAGGTTTTGGCAAAATTCCCATATTTTCATTATTTATAATTCTAGATAGTTGATATTGTCCATAGGCGGTTGCCATATTAACATTCACATCATAATCAGCTGACGCTCCAAAAATTATTTTTTTATAACCTTTATCTGTATATTCAGTAATATATTTTTGCCTTATAGGAATCCACTGTCCTTTTACTACTGATACATTAGTAATATATTGATAAAAATTAGTTGAGCCACTACTTATTATATCCGATGCAATAACACCTACTGGATAAGCATCTGATGACGGAACATCTCCAAAAATTTTATCTTCTAATAGACTATTTACCTCATAATATCTCCAAACAGGAGTACCATCACTTCCATATTGTAGATATTCACCTTCCATTGAAAAATCAGAACTACTTGGAGTATAACTTAAATTACTTCCTTCTTTAAATATAATTGATTCAATTGACAATACATTTGGATCTGGAAGAATTATTTCCATAAATGGTGTTATATCTGAATCTGAAAGAACCCTTCTATAAATATTAGTTGTTCCAGCCGTCATAACACATGTTTTCTTTACTAAATAAGATATTAAATCGCCATTAGAATTTCTATTTGGAATTATTTGCCTATCTGAAATACTATCTGAATTAAACTGCAAACTAAAATCCAAATCTGATGTTAATTCAAATATCTGACCACCTCCACTAACTTGACTCCCTTTTCTTATTAACGGTAAATAATGAATATCTGGCATATTATTTATGCCTATTGGTACATAACAAGACCATTCAACTTCTACTACTGATGCCTTTGCTCCTGGTATTTTTAATCCTTTTGTTCTTGCTATTGATAATTTGCTTTTTCTTAATTGCGCATAATCAATTTGAGTTTCTTGAAACATTCTATCAATGTAAAATGATAAATCATCGGCTGTTGCTGCTTGTAAATCTATTAACCATTGTCCTATAGAAGCATCTTGAAAATCAGACATAACATCTGGATAATATAATGCTGTAAATGATTGCAACTGCTGTTGATAATCACTAAAATTTCTGCTTAAATAACTTATTTTTTTTGCCATAGTGTTATGTGATAATTTTAATTATATTAAAGATGTTGATATAGAATCTTTTACAATTAATGTACCCTCATTTATTATATAATCTATTATAATATTCGATTTGTTTGGGTTTGTTTCATCAGATGTAATCATTAAATTAGTAAGTGTAATATTGGGAAAATAATTTTTAATATCATTTTGTAATTCAGATTTAATGTTATCTAATGTTAAAGTATTATTGGGATTAAATAAATATTGTAATAAATTTGTTCCAAAATCTGGTAATCTAACTCTACTTCCCTTAGTAGTAAAAATAAGATGCATTAAATCACTTTTAATCATTTTATATTGAGTATTATCCAAATCTAAAAAATATCCTTCACTTCCTTTAGATGTAAAAGGATATGTTATTGAATAAAATTTATTGTTAGCCATAAATATTAAATCTTTTATATAAATATTATAAATAATGTTTTTTAAGTAAACCTTTTTTTAACATATTTTTATATATAATTAAGTATTTATATAAAAATATTATAATTGAATGTCAGTAACACAAAGCCAAATAACAAGTGAAATACAAGTAGTACGAGAAGAAACTGTTTTGGGGGCTAATACTAAAGATAGAATAGCTGGAATTTTAGATGATATTAATTCCATTATAGAAATTAATACCGTTTCTTATACGCCACAAACCCTTAATTCTGCTCAAAAATTACAAGTATTAAATAATATTGGAGCAGCATCCAATATATTTAATTCTACGGTGGATGGAAAACCAACGTATAATGGGAATATTATGGCCATGCTATCTGACGTAACTACACCTACGAATATACCTGTTGTAACACCGTCCAAATTTAATGGCAATATACAAATAAATGGAGTAGAAACCATAGTATATACAATGCCCACATCTTTTTCACCATCTATTATAAATCAAGATACTAATAATAGATTTGTTAGCGATGCTCAAATTAATTTATGGAATTCATGTGATACGGTTAGTGATGTTAATTCTAAAATAAATTCTACTGTTTTGAATTGTAATGCATTTACAACCTCATCAATTTCAAACTTATTATCCCAAAAAGGAAAACCAAATGGAATAGCGACATTAGATTCAAACTCGTTGATCGTTCAAAATATTGATGCTTCAAATATTATAAGCGGAATTATTAATCCATCAAGATTACCCAAAACAGTATTTCAAAGATTAGTTTTTGTTGCAAATCAAGCTGCAATGTATAAATTAACAACATCTGATGTTAATTTAGGAGATACGGTTCAAACTGTTGATACATTAAATATGTATTTTGTTAGTGATATAAATAATCTTAATAATGCTGCTGGTTATACGCCATATACAGCATTATTAATTGGCGATATTAATTGGTATAATGTTACTAATACACAAGTTAATTCTAATGGAGATTTAATAATCACATTATCTAATTCTAATAGAATTAATGCTGGACATGTCGCTGGAACTAATGGAACTTCTGTTACTACCGCCTCAATTAATTCTAATGGCGATTTAATAATCACATTATCTGATAATACTACAATTAATGCTGGATTAGCAGTTGGAGCTAATGGAACTAATGGAACTAATGGAATTTCTGTTACTAATGCGCAAATTGATAGTAATGGAGATTTAATAATTACACTATCTGATAATACTACAATTAATGCTGGATTAGCAGTTGGTCCAAAAGGAGAACAAGGAATTCAAGGAATACAAGGAAATACTGGTACTCAAGGACCGCAAGGAGTTCCTGGAAAAGATGGCATATCCACTCCTGTGAATCTTTCTATTTCGAAACAAGGGGCGAATGGAACTGTTTATCCACAAGTATATAAGTGGATAACAAATCTAACGGTTAGTTTGGTGCAACTAACAAGTAATTGTTCTAATATTTCAGTAACAATTAATGGAACAGCGTATAATGCTACTTCATTGATAGGTGTTACAATTCCAACAGGTACAGAATTAACAATCAATGATTTG
>Ga0078972_1016413_pt1 | contig 10980 bp, 9 predicted proteins | sample YelNatPaOPGAMG01_FD_67568 | JGI IMG/M metagenome (GOLD analysis project Ga0078972, IMG submission 67568) | Hot spring thermophilic microbial communities from Obsidian Pool, Yellowstone National Park, USA - OP-RAMG-01 (SPADES assembly) (version 2) | ecosystem: Environmental > Aquatic > Thermal...
GCATAGCCATGGATTTAGCCATATTGAAAACATGCTTGTTTTTGGGTATAGTGACCCCCCATATTGCCCCTACATCCGGCGTCATGTAAGATTTTGCCTTCCTAAACCAGTCTTTGCATAAAACTACGTCAGAATCTACATGGATATGCCATTGTGTTTTAACAGCCTCTATGCCCTTCTGCCTAGCTGTAGCCCTATTCCCGTGCGAATCGTCTATTACTTCAACTCTTGGGTATTTCTGCACAAGTTCTAATGTGCTGTCCGTGCTTCCCCCATCAACAACCAATAGGCGATTTACAGGCACGTTGCCATATACGGAGTCTAAGCACTCTTTTAAGCAAGGTTCAAGACTGTTCTTTGTCAATAGAACAACATCGATTTTTTCTTTTTCGGACAAGTTCAAGGCAAATCTATTTGACTAAAACATTTTCTTACTAATTAGTTTTATGAAAGGGTAAGGTTTTTGTTTTAACAAAAATTTAAAAGCGGAACTGCATGCTAGATCATTATGTTCACGATAAGGTTAAAAGTGACATAATAAATGAAAGTTGACCTTGTGATGTGGGCGAAGAACGGAGCCTCTATGCTTCCTTCAGTTTTGAAGAGGGTTGAGGAAGTAATACCTTCAGAGGTTATAAAAAAGAAAATTTTTGTTGATGACCACAGCACCGATAATAGCAAGGAAATAGCCAAAGATTTTGGATGGGAAGTTTATCCTAATGAAAAAGGAGGCGTTGGATGTGGAGCTAACACTGCCCTTCGCCATGTGGAATGCGAATACTTCATAAGCTTTGAGCAGGATGTGTTACTTGCTAAGGATTGGTTTGAAAAGATACCTAAGCACTTAAAGAGAAATGACGTGGCAGTAGCTCAAGGCTGGAGATATCCTGATCATCAAGTTTTGAGGAAAATTGAGGAGTTCGCATTTGAAAAATCTGGGTTTAATTTGAATTCCATAGACAACACAATCTACAAAACAAGGATCATCAAATCCGTTGGAGGTTTCCCAGAGGATATAAGATATGGGGCTGTGGATACTCATTTAAGAAGACGTCTTGAACATTTGGGATATAGGTGGATAATTGATCCAAGTGTCATCTCAATTCATTTAAGAAAAGGTGGATTAAAAGAGGAAGTAAGACGTTTTTATTTTTACGGTTTATATGCTCCTTGGGAGGAGGGGCCTTTTATAGCTGAAACAAAAAGGTTTAGAGCGGTAAGAATTGCTTTGACTAGTCCATTTAGGGCTTTTGAAATTGCCATTAGAAAGGGGTGTCCGCAAGCGCTTTATTATTATCCATTAATTCGATTCGCGTTTATGAAAGGCGCCTTAAAAAGAGGAATATAATTTTATATGGTTCAAGCTGAACCAAATTCTTTTTCCCAATCTACGCAGGGGGATAGAACTCGTTTTTCCATGTGTGTTGCAATTGTTGGAATTGGAACCCAAAGCTTCCAACGCTTACCAAAAAGATTTTGCCTCCAACAGTAAATCCACGCCCTCACCATCATGACAAAAAAGACCCTGTTGGAAAACATGTACTTTAATATTCTAAAAGGATTAAGCACGTTATATTTTGTTATGCTCATCCAAATGCAATAGTCAGGAGCGCCAACTCTGTATTTTCTGAATACATTTTTGGTTTTAGTTAAAACCTCTTTTGAAGTCAGAAAAGAAAGAGTTGTAGATGCTGCTGTTCTCCAATGATGTTTTGCAAATGCTCGAATCTCATATTTATGTTTGTGAATGTCTTTAAAGTAGTAATCAGGATGGTCATATGGAGACACAAAATGCACATTGGGTTGACTTTTCAAAAATTCAACCATTTCGGTAAATTGGTTTGGAAGAAAGAAGTAGTCGTCCTCAGCGAAATAGACGATGTCTGCATCATTTTGTTTTGTTAGAATTTCAAGTTGCAAATCAAATGTTGCTTGGTTTCCAACACCATTCAACTTAATGAAGCTTAAATCTTCCTTGTTGAAATATTTAAGAAATAAATCTTCATATTCGCTTGGACAATTATCGAGCAAAACCCAAATTTTCGCTTTTAATGGGCCAAGAGAATTTTTAAATGATTTTAAACAAAATTCTGCTAGTTTAAGCTTATCATTAGAATAAATGGCGATAGGTTTTGAAATCCGTGGGCAAATGCGGTATGCCACAGCGAGATCATATTTTTCTTTCATAGGCCATCCAATTCTTAAACAGTTACAAGTCTATGAATGATAAATAAATTATAAACGCAATTGTTTTTTAATATATGTGTTTGCCAAACTAAAAGACCAACTATTTGATAACTGCAACTTCAAGAGGAAACTGACATGGTGAGACTTCCATTTAACATTTCGCTTGGATTGTCAAAGAAGAAGAAAGCTCCAGTTCTCTACTTTCTTGGAAACTCTTTCCTTCCTCATCAACTGCTGAAATTCTTGGCACTTATGAGATGGGTAAAAATTGTCCATCAAAATCATGAAAGTATAATTGTAGAGCTATACGGTAAAAGAATAAAGTTGCTGTATAATTTCTTTTTTATTTTTGTTGACGAGTGGAAAACATGGGAAAAATATTATTTGCCTCCGTTCTCGCTTCATGGAAAAACAGTTTTGGATGTGGGTGCTGGATGTGGTGAGACAGCTTTTTTCTATATTTTATACGGTGCCAAAAAAATTATAGCAATAGAACGTGACGTAAAGGCGCTGAGATGCTTAGAAGAAAATGTTAAAGAGAATAATTGGAATGTTGAAATAATCCCTGAACCTTTCAAAATAGAACATCTTAATTTGCCTCACGATTTTATGAAAATGGACATAGAAGGAAGCGAAGCTGTTCTCTTAAATTTGCAGATCAACAAACCTTGTATAGTCGAGGTTCACAGCCATGAATTAATGTTAAAATTTCAGGAAAAAAGTTTCAAGAAAATTTATTCTCATAAAAAGGAACATTACGTCATGTTATTTATGCCAGACAATTAGACTTTACCATTCTATTTTGCAAAAAGAGTTTATGGTGTCTAACACTTTTTTGGCTCTATGGATTGACAAATGTTTTTCCATCACAAGCTCATGCCCCTTTTTAAGTATACGTTGCAGTTTTTCCTTATCGTTTAAAAACCGATCTATTAGCAACTTCGCCTCCTCAGCGGTTGAGAACCTTAAGCAGCTTTTTTCGTGAACGAAGTCGTCATCTATTTTTAATGGATGATTTTGACAAAGTAAAACGCTTCCTATGTAGGGTATTTCCCAGTAACGATATGTGTCCCATCCAGAGCCGCGTGGTGCTATACAAATCCAATGTCTGTGAACTTCTCGAATGTATGTGTCCATGTCTAAAATGTTTGGGAGATATGTGAAACCAGAACGGATTATCATATCTTTCAATTGCCTTCTTATATTGCTTGACAAGCCTCCAGCAAAAAATACACTTCCAGTTTTCTCCGAGTTCACATCTTGAAATTCGTAATCCAACGGCACAACACCAAAAGATAAGTTAACTACTTTTTCAGGATAACATCTATAATATGTTGGGATTAGTTTGCGCACCCGCGGCAAATTTAATATTTTAACTGGATACTTGAGGCTTTTAAAATACTCTCTTTTAAAATATACATCAGCAATTTTCAGATGCCCCCTCTTTAATTCTCCAACATCTTCCCCATCTATTACGGCAACAACTCCGCCTACTGCGCTTTTATATTTTCTTATGTACTTTATTGGAATGCGTACAGACGCCACGAGAATTTGACATTCTCGGAGAGAGATTTTGTTGGGTTCTTTTGTTGTGAGGCTGTATAAATGCTTATATCGCCTATCCTCCCAAACTCCATGCTTAAGCCAATAATATTTGACATAAACGTTTTCTCGCCCCAGCAACCGTACCATGCCATCCGCAACGATGTCAATTAAATAGTCTGGGCTTCCTCCAGAAACAATAGCAACAGCGTCTGTCATTCTATTACCGCCTACGTTAACTGTGCAATTTAAACCACGATATAGTTTTCATGAGACCATTTTCCAATGTGACTTTCGGCGTCCACCCTAACAATTTCTGCGCTTTGCTTACGTCGGGACATCTTCTTTTCGGGTCATCAGCAGGTAGAGGATGAAAACTTATCTCCGAATTGCTATTAGCTAATTTTTTAATTGTTTTGGCTAACTCTAAAATTGTTATTTCTTCTGGATTTCCTATGTTTACAACGTGTCCTTTCGCTTCTTTGGTTGTCAATAGCAATAGAAGCCCCGTCACAGTGTCGGTTATGTAACAGAAAGACCTTGTTTGTGTTCCATCACCATAAACTGTTAATGGTTTGCCACTCAAAGCCTGCGTGATAAATCGAGAAACCACTCTTCCATAGGCACCTTCAAACCTTAACCGTGGACCATAAGAATTAAAAATTCTCGCAATCCGCACATTCAATCCATACTGCCTATAATAAGCCATAAACAAGGCTTCTCCGAAACGTTTACCCTCATCATAACATGACCTAACTCCTATCGGGTTAACGTTACCCCAATAACTTTCTGGAGTTGGAACCACTTGGGCGTCTCCGTAAACTTCCGATGTCGAAGAAAACAATGTTACAGCATCATTTTTTCTCGCCAACTCCAACATGTTATAACTGCCTAAAGAGTTAGCCCTTAAAGTTTCAATTGGATTTTGTTGGTACTCTTCTGGCGAAGCTCGACTTGCAAGATGCAAAATATAATCGAAGTTTCTTTCACTTTTGAAGTTACAAACATCCCCTTTAATGATTCTAAAATGAGTGCCAACTTTAAGATGGTTTATGTTCTCAATCTGCCCGCTTGAAAAATTATCTAAACAGAAAATTTTAGCTCCGAACTTAAAGAGCACATCACAAATCCAGCTTCCAATAAAACCAGCACCACCCGTGACTAAAAAATTTTTATCCTTAAAATTATCGCCATTTAAAGAATCCCTTATATATTCGATGTCTTCTTGAATTGTTGAATCAATCATTTTGCTCCCTTAAGCCCCCCAAACTTTTCAGCAAAACTTCGATACGACATAAACAAAGCTTCCCAATAGGTTTCCGGACTACCTATATCAAGCCTTAAAGCGTCTCGGCTAAGCCTCAAAGCATAAACATTCAATCCCCAATCAACTAATGTTTGAACAGCATCCGTAAGCTGAATCTCGCCACCCTTTCCAGGCCCAGTTTTCTCCAAAGCCTTAAAAATCACCGGATGAAACACATAGACAGCCGCTATTGCAAGATTTGTTAAAGGCTTTTCAGGCTTCTCAACCGCTCTAGTGACTTTGTAAACAGCCTTCTCCACCTCAACTCCTTCAATAACGCCATATTGCTTCGGATTTTCAACTTCCTGAACGAGAATTGTTGCATCCCCATTAAGCCTTTCATGAAGCTGCATCAGCGAAGAAAGATGCTCAGCATTCGCCGAAATAATATAAGTGTCACCAGCGTGCACTAGAAATGGTTCATTTTGTACAAAAGAACGACTTAAAAAAACCGCATACCCAAAACCCCTTGGTTCAGGTTGATTCAACCAGAATATAGTTGAATTTTTAAGCTTCTCATAAAAGCTATGCATGATTAGAGCCTGGTTTTCCATTCCCTTATTTTTAAGCATGGCAACTGAATTGTAGTCAGGTGTGAAGTGATCTTCAATGCTTCGCTTTCCTTTGCCAACAACAAAACAAAAGCTTCGAAAACCAGCGTCATAAAGTTGCTCAAAAACAATTTGCAATAGAGGCTTTAGACAAATCTCATTGCCACTAAGTTTGGAAAAAACTGGAAGCATTTCCTTTGGCTGTTCCTTAGTGGCTGGAAATAAACGAGTACCTAAACCAGCAGCTGGAACAACAACCTTTCTAATCATTTAAACTCAACTCATCTTTATCTCTCATATATAAGCAATTATATAAGCAATTATTCAAAATCAAATAAGAGGCTAACATATGCTAATACGCAATTTATCAATAGTAGGAGCAGGATACGTGGGATTGTGTACTGCTGTTGGATTTGCAAGCAAAAATTACAAAGTTATCATTGTAGAATCTAACGTACAAAAAGTAAACTCCATAAACAATGCTGTTCCACCATTTTATGAACCGGGCTTAGAAGAATTATTGAAAAAAGTGGTGGAAGAAAAAAATCTGAAGTGCACTTCTGATTATGAAGAAGCAATCCTCAACAGCCAAATAACCTTCATCACCGTTGGAACCCCAAGCTTACCTGATGGAAACATAGACTTACAATACATTAAAAGCGCCTCACGTAAAATTGGGGAAGCCTTAGCAAAAAAGAAGGAATATCATTTAGTGGTCGTCAAAAGCACAGTCACACCATCTACAACAAATGATGTTGTAAAAGTTCTCATCGAAAAACACTCAAAAAAAAAGTGCGGTTCACATTTCGGTTTATGCGTAAACCCTGAATTTTTAGTGGAAGGCTCAGCCCTAAATGGTGTTTTAAACCCAGACCGAATCATTATAGGCGAATATGACAAAAAATCCGGCGATCTGCTAGGATCGCTATACAAAGATTTCTACGGCAAAAACATTCCACCAACCATCAGAACAAATCTTCAAAACGCTGAACTCATAAAATATGCCAACAACGCTTTCTTAGCCATGAAAGTAAGCTACATAAACCAAATAGCAAATCTTTGCCAAAGAATCCCAGATGCTGATGTTGAAGTTGTGGCAAAAGGCATAGGATTAGACAAACGTATCGGACCACTTTTCCTTAAAGCTGGGTTAGGATGGGGTGGGTCCTGCTTTCCAAAAGATTTGCAAGCATTGTTAAAATTTTCAAGGTCAAAGGGCACAGCACTCCCGTTGACGGAGGCAACTATTCGCGTGAATGAGATTCAACCGTTTAAGGCAATTAACTTGGCAGAAAATCTGCTGGGCACTCTAAAAGCCAAAAAAGTAGCCATATTAGGTTTAGCCTTTAAGCCAGAAACAGACGATATGCGGGAAGCGGTTTCAATAAAAATAGTGGAAGAGTTGCTGCGGAGAAAAGCAAAAATTTCCGTTTACGACCCAGCAGCGTTAGAAAATGCAAGAAAAATTTTCGGCAACAAAATAAAATATTGCAAAACAATTTCAGAATGCATAAGCGATGCTGAATGCGCGATCATTGTAACAGAATGGTCGGAATTTGCAAAGCTTAAACCAGAAGATTTCACCTCAAAAATGAAAAACCCCATCTTAATAGACGGCAGACGCATATATAACCCACAGAAATTTTCAAGCGCACTCAAGTATGCGGCGGTTGGTCTCGGTTTGGAAAGTGTTAAACTTGAACCAGATGAAACAGTATGGGTTAATCCCGCATTAGCAGTGAATGTTATAATTAAAGATGGAAACAGAATATTGTTGGTGAAAAGGAAGTTTGAACCTTTCAAAGGTTTATGGAGCCTCCCCGGCGGTTATGTAGAATATGGCGAAAATGTAGAAGAAACCCTAAAAAGAGAAGCAAAAGAAGAGTGTGGATTAGACGTGAAACCTTCAAAAATCGTTGGGGTATATTCTAACCCTAAGCGGCATCCATGGAAACACGTAATAGCCATATGTTATGCAGCAAAAAAAGTTAGAAGACAAAGTAGAGCGGAATCAAGAGAGGAAAAAGCACGCTTTTTTAACATAAACCAAATTCCGAAAAAATTAGCATTCGACCACGCCAAAATGATAAAAGACTACTTGAAAATACTAAAATAGCTATTAAATTATTCTCTCAACAGAATACATGTTATAAAGTAATAAAGTAACCATACGGATGTTGGTATTCCGACTAAAATACTCCTAACAATAGCTTTAACTCCTTGGTTTACTCCCCTTCTTAGTATTTGCCAAAAAGTAAATAATAGAAAATACGTTGGAAATACTATTGAGAAGTAAACGTTGGTTGATAAAATACCGTATAATGAAAAGATTGCTGCGGGTATGTAGCCAAGATAGAAAGTGTATCTCTTGTTTTCTAAGAAGAAAACTATCATATCTTTAAAGGTAATTTTAAAACTGTGAGCCATAACTTGGGCATACGCTTTCTTACGGATCCCTCTTAAAGCATTTTTAAGAGGTGCATTTATGTGAATGTCACTGTAATCCTTTCTTATTATATTAATATCAAAAGTTTGTATTCCTTCATTAATTATGAGCTTAAACCCATGCTGCCTAGCTCTTACAGAAAAATCGAAATCTTCAAGAATTGTTAGATCTGGATCGAAACGTATAAAGTCAAAAACTTTTTTGGAGATGAGCGTATGTCCCATTCCAACCCTTGGAGATTGGTATATAGAACCCTTCCGTTTAAGTGTAGCCGCAGTTTCCTTTATTTTTGTTTCCAACTCATCTACAGAGTTAACAAAGATGCCAAACATATGAGCGCTCACTATTTCCGCATTTTCTTTTTTCATCGTTTTCACAAGTTCCCATATTGCCTTTGGCTCCATAATAACGTCACTATCCCAGAAAAGAAGCATATCACCGCGCATTCTTTCTATGCATATGTTTCTTCCTTCAGGTATTGTGCACTTTTTTATTATGATTTGGTAACCATTAAAGTCAGATTTTTTCAGAAATCTTTGAGCATATTCCACAGTTTTATCGGTGCTACATCCATCCACCATAAGAACGAAAATGCGGTTGTGAGGGTATGTTTGACTTTGCAGGGAAGCCAACATTTTATCAATTATCCATTCCCTATTCAGCACTACTATACCGACAGTTACTAAAGAACAACTAGTGGTCATCATCAATAATACTTTCATAATCTTACATAAATGTTATTTGTTATGGACAAAGCTAATTTCTAAAAATATAAAACGATCACAACCCAATAATATAACTGAGGTAATTATCATAGCGCTGCTATTGATTCAATTACTTCTTCTCGCACATAATAACTTTTCAAGCTAGAATTTAAAAGTAAATCTCGCATTATTTTCGGATGATCTTCCACATCTACAATACCTAAATTTCCCGAATATTTAATGCCAAGTGGTAGTGCTGTTCTAATGAGTACAGACGCCATTTCCCAAAATGAAACTTGATCATCCACTTTAGTTTTAAGAATTTCAATGATTTTATAATGTTCTTTTAGATTGAACATTTCTGCGTGATTTTTGCATTTCTCAAGACAATTCTGAGGGAAAAGGGCCCAATATTTGAAGATGGGTTTGGGAAGATAAATTGCCTTTGAAAACATACTTTCATAATTCGCATAAGTCAACGCTATTCCCCCTCCAATAAAACGAAGAAGATTTCTTGGGTTCTTCAGATTTTTAATAATTTCTGAAATAATGAAGTTTCTACCCGGCCCTAATGTCCATGCATCTCCGATCGCCACAATACCCTTTAGGTTCTTAGAAAACCTTAATCTCCGTTCTTCAGTAATTTTATACTTCCTAACCAATTGTATGAATGGAAAACTGAAAGTGTACACTGTAGGCAACATTTCGGGCAAGGCTTTTATTAACTCAACATTTGCTTCGGGTATCACTTCGTTGGCTTGAACATAAAATATATAATCAAACTTACACTTGCGTCTAAGGGCATTCGTAACTTCACCTAAAAGTGCCAAATTTTTTGTTTTAGGCCAATTATACCTGAAAATTCGAATTTTCTTATTTAAGGATGAAATTCGTTTCAAAATTTCAAATGTGCCATCCGTAGAATACCCATCAGATATCAAAAATTCGTCGCATATTGGTAAAGCTGAAGCAATAGCTTCTACGAAAGGATAGCCTTGCTTTAGAACATTTTTAACTATCATAAAGCATGAGATCATATTTTACCCCAACCAGTATTTCGATGTGCGTTTTTATACCATTCGAATTTTTGATTTCCAGCATTATTAAATATTTTTATATTTGAATAACCTGAGCGCCAAAAAGAAGCAATGTTCAAAGTTGAAAGATGCTCATACGCTTTTCCATAACTGAACTTATAGTTAGGACTTTTGCGATACAATAAGAAATAAAGGTTTAATAAAAAAGATATGACACCTTTATGTTTGCGAACAGAGATGACGTCATCGCCTATAACGCTTAGAATCGACGTTGACTATCCATATTCGTCAAGACTTAAAAGTTTCATATACGTTGCTCTAAATCTTAAGCCAACAAGGGGATACTTAAGAAACTCTAAAATAATTGCAAGAATGGTTAATGAATCATCCAGAAATGTGAAGACTTATTGGTTTTTTACGCCAAAAACTTTGCCTGACACTGAATTGCTAAGGCTGATAAATAATGATAGGCATGAGATAGCGCTTCACATAGTGAATGACCCATTTGGAGATTTAAAATTGCTTGAGAAAGTTTCCGGCAAAAAAATCAACTATTATACAATTCATGGAACTGCCCGTTTGCTGGCGAGAATCATATGGAAGCGGTGGAAGTTTAAAGAACCAAAAATTCCAAAAAACTATCCACTACAGTCCTTTTACCAGTTTCCAACATTTGGATTAGACATCTCATGCTACAAGTATACCGCTGAACAAGCCTTAAAAAGCGCTGAGGAACATATCGCCAAAGGACAGGTTCTGCAAATTCACCCCATATGGCTTTTCCAAAGAGGAAAACTAAATTACAGAGGCGCTTACTACGAGGTTTTAAGGAGAATCTTAAACGTGGACACAGAAACTGAAACAATAACCTTCAAAAAGAAACTATTTTTCAAAATAGCAATGGATGCGAAGGAATATGAAAAAAATGTAACTCCCACAGAAGAACTCATCAAAAAACTTTGCGAAAGAGGCGCAGATATTTTCACTTTTATAGAAAGAAAGTGGTGCTTTACCTTTCAAAATCCGCCAAACCTATGGATTAGAGAGAGCGACAACATTGCACTTTTGCATGTTACCTCTTTTGAGGAATGGTGGAACCGTATAGGCAAGAAAACCCGCAACATGATACGTAAAGCGGAAAAAAGCGGTGTAAAAATCGAAATTGCAGAGCCTAATGAAAAGTTAGCAGAAGGAATATGGAAAATTT
>Ga0078972_1016414_pt1 | contig 10980 bp, 10 predicted proteins | sample YelNatPaOPGAMG01_FD_67568 | JGI IMG/M metagenome (GOLD analysis project Ga0078972, IMG submission 67568) | Hot spring thermophilic microbial communities from Obsidian Pool, Yellowstone National Park, USA - OP-RAMG-01 (SPADES assembly) (version 2) | ecosystem: Environmental > Aquatic > Thermal...
GCGATAGGCTTGGTGCAAACATCCCCTGATGTTTAAAGGAACACGAAAGCTCGCATGTTTTACAACCAATACACTTTGAAGGTTCAATTCTGATTCGCTTTGCCATACAAGACCTCCTGATATTAATGTCACACTATTATAGTAAAAATACTTGATCGCTATTGAAATTATTTTTTTAGAATATTTTAAGTGTAATATTCTCCAAGGTGAAATGAGATAAAACCTGCTAGAAAAACTTTTAAAATACTTTGTACTACACATGCTGAAATACAACCTTATGAGACTAATTTTACTTATAGTTTTGACAGAAATAAACTTTCTCAAAATCATTTATGAGAATCCTTTTCAGTTTTTGCTTTACTTATAGCCCCTTTTTTATAAGCTATTGTTTCTGCTATAATTGAAACAGCAATTTCGAAGGGTGTTTCAGCCTCTATGGCTAATCCAATTGGCGAAAAAATATTATTTAGAAAATTTTCACTCACACCAAGTTCTTTTGCTTTGTTAAAACATTTTTCTTTTCTCTTTAGGCTTCCTATCATTCCAATATATCCATAATCTAAACCCTTCATGTACAGCGATTTTATGATAAAAGGATCTTCTGCTCCGCCCGCTGTAACTAAAATAATATAGTCTCCATCTTTAAGCTGCATTTCTGAAATACTTTCTTCAAATTTTTTGTTAAACACCAGAGCTTTAGGAAAATTTTCAACTGTGGCGAATGTTGGTCGTTCATCACAAACAATAATGTTAAATGAATCATCCAAACAGAGCATTTCATAAAGTTTTTTAGCTATGTGACCAGCGCCAAATATTACATAATTAGGCTTTTCTCCAACGTATTCCATAAATATCTTTATAGAACCACCACAAACCATCCCCAGTGAGTTTTCTTCGTCTTCTTTTAAAATGTACGTTTTTAAAGTACTTTGATGAGTCGTGAATATTTTTTTGGATTCTTCTATAATATCTTTTTCTACCAATCCTCCACCTACAGTTCCATAAATCTCTCCATTTTTAGCAACCAACAATTTAAAACCAACCTTTCCAGATGTTGAAGACTCGGCGCTCACAACGGTTGATACAACAAATTCTTGATTGTTTCTTATAAATTCTGCAATTTTCTTATAAATTTGCTGCATCTATAAATCCCCCGTTAGCCATTTTTAAGATATCTATTTTTTTTAACTTATACCCACTCAATATTATAGGCATTAGAATATGAAAACTTGTGCCATTTTTCACAAGACCCGCAGAAGATGGAACACCTAAAATAGTTTTATCATCTTTATAGCTTATAACAAAAGTTGTACCAGGCCATAAAGGTACGCCTATCGTAACTAAATTATCACAGATATTCAATATTCCCATTGTTGTTTTGTCGTCTGGATCTACAGATAAACCCCCCATATAGATAACAATATCATAACCTATATCAAGCATTTTTTGACCCTTTTCAGCTATCACAAATTCGTCGTCAGGCAAGATTTCTTGTATATGAACTGATTGACCTAAATACTCTAAATACTTTTTAACTTCTAAACTCATTGTTTCTTGCCTTCTTCCTTCAAGAAACTCATTTCCTACAGGAAAGATTGCCACTTTGAATTTTTTTATAGGCAGCAAATCAATAATAGGGCGGTATTTATCTGCAATTGATAAAATTTCTTCCAGTTCATCAGCAGATATTTGAACAGGCATAATTTTACCAATTGCCACGGGATTTTTCTCTTCAATAAACGAGAAATTTTTTTTCGCAGCAACGCGGACATTATCAAAGTTGTTTATAGCAAGCAATCCTTCTTCGTTTAATAAAACCACTCCTTTTGTTTTTGAAATTAGTTTTACTTTTGACTCGCTAGGAACGCTTATTTCTAAAAATTCTCCACCAATGGCATCCATAATATATTTAGCAGCGTCATCCTCGTGAACTACGTGACTATTGTCATTTTCATCTTGTATCCATACGTGTTTTTTGCCTATAGAATAAAGTCTTTCTATATCGTCTTGCTTAATTATATGACCCCTCTTAAACAGAGGTCCTTTTTTTACACCTGGTATTACTTCTGTTATATCTGCACCTAATACTTTGCCTACAGCATCTTCTGACTTAATTTGTTTCATAAAAACTAACTCCAACTAACTACAACCTAGAATGTTTTAAACTTACAAGCTTTTATAGTCAGGGCTCTAGAACCGACTTTTTGGAGGGTTCTAGAGCTTAAAGCAATTAAATACCTAAAAGAGCTCTCTTTACAATAACTTTAGAAAGCTTTACCTTGTAAGCGTTTCTGCTCAAAGGTTTAGCTCCATAAACAGCCTCTTCTCCAGCTTTCTCAGCAATATCCGCTGTGATTTTTTTTCCTTTTAAGAATTCTTCCGCCTTTGCAGCCCTAATGGGTTTTGGAGCAACTGATCCAAGAAATACTCTTGCATTCTCAACAATATCACCTGACATGCTTGCACAAATTGCGACAGATACTAAAGGAGAATCAATAAACTTTCTATAGCTAACCTTCATAAAAATCTGTTTTGTTTTTTTATCAGGTTTTGGTATTTGGATTTCTTTTACTAACTCATCTGCATTAAGTACAGTATTGTTGGTTGAGCCTGTTTTGCCGGAGTAGAATTCTTCAATATCAATAGTTCTTTGCGTTGTTACAATTTTAGCATTAAGTGCTGAAAGTGTAACAGCTATATTTGAAGTATTAATAGCATAACCTACTTCAGCTCCTCCAAATATACTTAAATACTGGTTCATTCCATCAGTTTCAAGGTATTTAGGATCCGAGTTTAATTCTCTGACTCTTGGGTTTGGATTCCATATATACCAAGAGTATAAATCTTTACATATTTCTCCTCCTATTGTCATAAGATTTCTTTGCTGCGGCGGAGCAGACGTTAAAGCTGCATCAACAAGTGCTTTGTAGCTATCATTCACAAGCTTGTTGTCCAACATATTGCCAAGTGTGGTTAAGGCACCGATTTTTAAAACACCGGCCTCTTCCTTGATGTACTTTAAGTCCTTAATACCTTTAAGGCTAATAATTCTTTCTGGATAATTAGGAAATATTTTAAGTCTAAGAGCTGGTATAAGGCTCGTTCCACCAGCCATTACTTTTACTGAGCCTTTAAATTTTTGAAGTAAGTCAGCTGCTTTTTCTATAGACTCTGGTCTATCATATTCAAAAGTGCTTAGTTTATCGCTAAAATAGTAAGATTTAACTGTTGCATTCATTTCACTTTACCTCCTTTTTGTTTTCTAATGCTTCAAGAAGCTTAATTGGTGTAAATGGGCTTTCATAATTATTTGGTGCAACACCTAAAGCATTATGAACTGCATTACCTATTGGTGACAATGAAGCAGTAGCAGTGTCTTCTCCAACCCCAACAATCCCGTATGCACCTGGGCCTTTCCCCACTTCAATGGCTCTTGCGACTATTTTATCAGGAATTTCGCCTATTGTTGGTATTTTATATTCTTTTAGATTTGTAGTTAGCAAAGCGCCAGTTTTTGGATCCCAGACCTCTTCTTCGTGCAACGTTCTTCCTATAGGCATAAACAAGCCGCCATATATTTGTCCAGCTATGCCTGTCGGATACATTGCAGTTCCTACATCGTGAATATGTACTGTTTTCTTAATTTCGGTAAGCCCAGTTTCAGGATCTACTTCAACTTCAACAAAATGAGCTTGGAAGCACTCGTATTGTCTTTTCCTATGATGTCCGTAAGCGCAGTCATAAGAACCCAAAGGTCCGTTATCGCATTCAGACATTGGGTAAGTAGTTACGCTGACAAATACATCATAGGGAGCTATTGCTTCTGCAATTGTAAGAGACTCATTAGGATTGTGTTTTGGAAATATCTTACCATCTCTCATTTCCAGAACTTCCGGAGAAAGCATCATTTTTTTTGACGCTCTGTCTATTATTACATCTTTGGCCTTTTGGCACACTTTCCAAACTGCATCAGCGTCAGCAGCTGTAGTCCATGATCCGCCTATGTCGCCTAAAAGCGCTCCCACATCATTAGTTTGGCTTGCAGCTGCCGTAAAGCTAACTTTCTCTGGATCTATGCCTAAAACTTCTGCGGGGATATATCTAAGTGCCGGATGAATCCCAACACCTGTATCGGGTGTCATACCAACGATTGAAGCAGATCCATCTTCGCTAATTCTCAATCCTACAGCTGCATGAGCCCCGGCTCCCCATTCCCAGTATCCCATAAATCCAATACCATGGTACTTCCCATTGGATAACAATTTGGTGCCTGGTTTATGCCAGTTTTTATCCCACTCAACTTCTTTTTTACCTATTTCTATAGCTTTTTTAAGACTAGGTACACCAGATTCGCATGCATTTTTTAACACTACTTCTGTTGGATCTAAATTCAAATCTACAGCTACACGATTCATTATAGCACCGTATATCCATGCGGTACCATCTTGTTCACATCTTGCCCACCACATAGGCGATTTATTAGTCCAAACTATGTGCTGATCATGGAATAAATTAGGTATTCTAGTAAAGATCTCAAAGTATCTCATCGGCATATTCCAGCCTTTTGGAAACCAAAATGTTGCCCCGCCTCCATCATCTCCACCGTTATCCACTATACTTTTTAAAGATATGGCAGTTATGGTCCCATCATTTTTAACACCTAGTTTAAAATATGCAACGTGAACTGGGTAGTGATAGTCGAAATAATATCTTCTGTTTCTACCTGCTATTTGTACAGGCCTTTGTTGATCTTTAGATATTATAGAAGCTGCAATTTGATCTCTTGTGCCTGATCGTTCAACCATTAAATCTCCACCACAAGAACCTCCCACATAAGCTACTTTCAGATGAAGATTTGATTTTGGAATTCCGAGCACACTAGATATTTTTGCTTCTCTCCATCTTGGATCTTGGGCTTTAATCCATATATGTAAATGATCTCCTTCCCACCATGCTGTAGCTGTTCCAATATCGTCACATGAATGCAACTTGCTTTTATAAACAACTTTATCTTCTATAATACGATCCGCTTCTTTAAATCCTGATTCAACGTCTCCTAGTGTCCATTCTTCGGCGAGAACTTCATTAGAATTTGGGTTTACTTCCGGGTGGATCTTTGGTGCGTCAGGTTTTAGAGCATCTTCTGGATCAAGAACAAATGGTAAAGGTTCCCAATCTATATCAAGCATATCAAGAGCTTTATCGCACAATTCTTCAGTTTCCGCTACAACTATAACACCAGCTTCATCTCCTTCAAATTTTGGCTCGTTTGTTATTAAAGGATAATAACTATTCCATCCAACTTTTGGCAGATCTTTAAATAAAGGGTGCTCCCACGTATAAATTTCTAAAACTCCCGGTATTTCTTTTGCCTTACTTGAATCAACTTTTTTTACTCTAGCGTTTGCGTATGGAGATATTAGCCATTTAGCATATACCATATTGGGAAGTTGTATATCACGTGAATACCTTGCTTGTCCGGTTGCTTTTGGATAAGCTTGATCGGCTCTTGTTAAAGTATTTGTTCCTATATACTTGTAAGCATTCTCTTCTCTTTTTTCAACTTTAAAATCCACCACTTCTTCTGCTTTTTTGAGTTCTTTATCAAGCTTTTTTGAGTCAGCCTTTCCACCCATTTTTGCTGCTTTTAAAACAGCTACAATGTCTTTTGGATAAAGGCCTTCCCTTCCAAGCACACCCGATAAAGCATCCACCACATCTTCAACTGTAGGGTTAGGGTTTTTAGACAACAGGGCCTTAGCTGCAACTATCTTACCAGGTATATCATATCCACCCTGAATATGCTCTTCGTCTACAAATGCTTTAATGAGAAGATGTTTAGAAGCCGCTATTCCTTCTATAGTCTCAATTTGGCTTCCATCAGCATCCATAGCAAGAACAAGAGACGCAGGCACAGCTTCACCGTCCATTATAACTGTATCCCAACCACCTTCGCTAAAACTGCTACCATCTTTGGTTCCAATCAAACCCAGCTTGTTCCTTAATACATCAAGAAGAGTATCGTTTGGTTTAACCACAACGACTTCTTCTTTGCCGTTTACACTAAACTTAACAGCGTTCATACGTACCTCCTTAATAAAGTTTTCTTTAAAATTGCCAACAAGTAACTCGTAATTTGCACTGCACATTGCCCCTTAATAAAAAACTCTTTATATTTTTTATTTATTACATATTAAATTAAACTTTACAATTGGTTAAAAGTATAATTATTTATATACTATAGGTTTATTAAAATAGCCTAAAGTATATATTATTAAGTCACTTAAAACTTTTGACACCATATTTTTAAAATTTTATTATTTGATAAATTTGTTATTTCAGATACAACGTTCGTTTCTCTAGTATGTTTTATTTAATCAGTCAATTAAAATCTAACTACTGTTTTTTAATTTTTATCATCTTTGCACAGATTGCAGGTTATTGGCTTTACAAAATTTAAGAATTATGATAGTATATTTTAAAAATTAATTTTTTAACTCAACATTCACTGTAGGAGCAAAAAATATGTTTATACATGAAGCAATATTTAACGAGACCGTAGAAAAAGCTAAAGAATTAAATATTAGCGACATTAGAATTGGTCTTGGGTATATTTGTGTGGAACTTGAAGAAGAGTTTCTAGGGATTTCATACTCGTTTACGAAAGAATTAGATTTAGTAAGCTGTAACGTGCTTGATCTAGGTGAAAAAATAATTGGTAAGCGGGCAATTGAATTATTACAGGGTATCTTCTCTTACAACTTGCTTGAAAGTGCTCTAGCGGTGGCTTGTGCAAATGCTATTTTAAATAAGCCACAAAACTCTTATTTTGATTTTTTAAATCTAATTGAAAAAGACAGCAATGTTGTAATGATAGGTTATTTTGCTCCTATTGTAGAACCAATTAAATCACGTTGCGCGGGCTTAAAAATTATAGAACGAGATAACAGATTAGAAGCATTGCCTGAAACATCGTCTTTTTTTGAGTTGAAAAAAGCGGATATTGCTATAATTTCTGCTACAACCATTATAAACAAAACTATTGATAGCTTGCTTAAATATTCTAACGCAAAATACAACATTATCTTAGGTGCTACTACCACAATGAATAAAAATGTTTTTTCAAATACTAACGCCACGCATTTATGTGGGGTTAGTATTTTAAACAAAAATACAGTAAAAACGCTCTTAAGCCTTGCGGCTGGAACGAAACTTATATCTAAATATACTCAAAAGGAGTGTTTGATATGCTAATTTTTAGCAATTTTCAGTCTTACACAACAACCGCGGAAAGAGGTATTTGATGATTTATAAAACAGCAAAAATTACAATCCCCGAAATTATTTTTGGGATAAACTCTTTAAATAAAGTAGCAGAAAGTTTAAATCAAGTTGGTGGCGAAAAACCCCTGATAGTTACCGATAAAGGTTTAATTGATGCTGGTTGGGTAGAAAAGTTATCTACAATTCTTAAAAATGCTGGCTTTGAACACCAAATATTTAGTAAAATTACAGAAAACCCTAAAGATTCTGAAGTTAATGAAGGCGTAAAGATGTACTTGGGATCAGAGTGTGACTCAATTATTGGTATAGGGGGTGGTAGCTCTATGGATGCAGCTAAATCAATTGCTATATTATCTACAAACCATGGGACCATAAAGGACTACGAGGGAGCGAATAAAATTAGAAACCCTCTTCCTCCTATGATTATGATACCTACCACTGCTGGAACAGGAGCAGATGTATCTCAATTTGCTATTATTACAGATCCAAAACGTAAAATAAAAATGTCCCTGATTGATAGATCTTTAGTGCCAGATGTCTCTATTATAGATCCACTATTGCTTACTACAAAAGATTCAAAGTTAACTGCATATACTGGTTTGGACTCTTTAGGTCATGCAATAGAATCCTTTTTATCGGTATCATCTAATGATTTTACTAATACTATGGCGCTAAACGCTATAAAAATAATTTTTAAATATCTTAGAAGGTCTGTGGCTAGTAAAACAGACTTAGAGGCTAAAGAAAAAATGGCCTTAGCTACCTTACAAGCCGGAATCTCTTTTTCAAATGCAGGTTTAGGGCTACTTCATGCAATGGCACATCAAGTTGGAGGTCTTTTAGATGCTCCTCATGGAGAAATCGATGCTATTTTGCTACCGCATGTTTTGAGGTTTAATTTAATATCATCTGTAGAGAAATTAGCACACATAGCTAGTCTTATTGACAAAAAAACCAACCATTTAAGCAAAAGAGATCGTGCAGAAAGGGCAATTTACCTTGTAAGCGAGTTATGCAACGATTTAGAGATTAACAAAGGGTTAGGTCACTTAGGTGTTAATGAAGATAATATAGCCAAAATGAGCAAAAATGCTCTATTGGACTTTTGCATTTTAACAAACCCTAGGGATGCGGATGAAAAAGACATTGAAAAAATTTTTCATGAGGCCCTATAATATTTATGGAAAATGAAATTAAAAACAATGCATTAAATGACTTTGATGAGAAAAATCGCTTAATTGAAATCATAGCCGGCGCAGGTGGATCGAAAAAAACTTATTATATTGAGTTAAAAAAAAGACTTAACGAGATCGAAAGCAAAAATGCAGAAATTAGAAAAATACTTTTCTCTCTTGAAAATGTTTCTAATCTCATAAGTAGCTTTACAAAGGAGATACTTGATATCTTTATAAGTATTTCTAAAATAATTATCAGTGTGTTTAACACAAAATACGTTATATTTTTAAATAACAAAATTTATATGGATATTTTTCCTTTTATTATGTTTACTGATACTAAAAAAATAAAGCATTTTTTCTCTATACCCAATAATTTTCAAACAATTCTTGACGATGCACAAAAAAAACCAGAATTGCATATTCATGAAAATTATTCAGAATTTTTCAATACAGTATGCATGCCACTTAAAAAAGATGATCAATTTATTGGCTCAATATACTTTAAAATTTACAAAAATAATAAATTTGTTGATATCGATGTTCATTTATTACAGATATTGTCAAATTTATTTATAATATCTTTGGAAAACTACCATTATATAAAAGAAAGTGAGTATTTAAGAGTACTTTCAGAAAAACGAAAAGAAGAGCTTGAAAAGAAAATATTAGAATTTGAAGAAACAAGAGAACAATTAACAATTGTACAAAAAAGTGAAATGATAAACCAAGAAAGAAATCGTATCGCTTTGGAATTGCACGATACTATTGCCCAAATACTTCTAACTTTAGGTTTAAATATTGAGTGGTGCTTAAGAAAAGTACCAATAGACTCAGAAGTTTATCAAAAACTAAAAATTACCCAGAATATGTCTCAGAAAGCTATTCATCAACTCAGGGATACAATTTTTGAATTATCCATAAATCCAAAAAAAGCTATTCTAGATTTAATCTACGATTTATCTAAAGAGTTTGAAGATATTACACACATAGATGTAAAGATTTCAACATCCGGAGAAAGCAAAGAGTATTCTATATATCGTAGCAAAACTATTTACCTTCTGATAAGGGAGTTATTACATAACGTTGCAAAGCACGCTCAGGCTAACAGCGTAGAAATATCTATTAAGTTTCTAAAAGATAGCACTATTATAACTGTGTTTGATAACGGTAAGGGTATAAACAGTAAAGATATTAAAAAAATTACTTCTGGAAAAACTTTTGGTCTTAAAACTATGTTTAAAAAAATAAAAGAATTAAATGGAAGTATGGAAATAAATAATTTAGAACCAAAAGGAACCAAAGTCACTTTAAGCATACCAGATGAACAAGATGATAAAAATAGTTATAATTGACGATCATATAATGTTTAGACAGGGACTAAAGGCTGTGTTAGAATTAGAAAAAGATATTAAAATTGTTGGCGAAGCCTCAAGCGGAAATAAAGCTATGGATGCTGTTAAAAAAAATAATCCAGATATTTTGCTTGTTGATATTAAATTACCTGATATTAGTGGAATTGAGGTTTGCGAAAAAATATTGAACCAATATCCTAATCTAAAAGTTATTATTATAACAGCTTTTCACGACGAAAAGGATGTTGTGAAAGCAATACGTGCTGGAGCAAAAGGTTATATTCTAAAAGATTCAGACGTTAAAGAACTAATAAAACAAATTAGGTTGGTTTACGAAAATAAAAGTACAATTGACTCAAGTCTGATTGACACTGTTTTTAAAGAAATAGCAAAAAAAAACGTAGACCATTTATTATCGCAAAGAGAGCAAGAAATAGTAAAATTAATATTTGAAGGTTTTTCAAATGATGAAATTTCAAATAAGCTATTTATTAGTACAAGTACAGTAAAGATGCATGTTCACCAAATTATGACTAAACTAAATGTATCTTCTAGAACATCAATTGTTCGTGAGGCTTTAAAGAGAGAATTAATAGAAATAAATTGAAGGGTTTTTTAGTGAAAATTAAGTTTTATGCCGACCTAAGGAAAATAGTGAATAAAATAGAAATTAATTTCAAAACAGATAGCTATATAACTGTTGATGAACTTTTAAATTTATTATCTTTACAAATTAATCCAATAATTAAAGAAAGGCTTGTGAAAGATGGGGAAGTTATAAAAGGGGCTATGATATTGGTAAATGGCGTCAATATATATCATTTAAATAAACTTGAAACCCTACTAGAAGATATCGACACGATTAATCTTTTTCCACCAGTTGGTTGTGGAAAAAATTTATTATAAATTTCAGTATTTATGATTATATTTAAATAAATCCAATTAATAAGATTAAATTTAAGGAGATACTTGTACTCAAGCTGGAGTATAATATTTTTTGTGTAAACCTCAAACATATGAAAAACAAAAAATATTTGCTAAAGGTTTTTTAATATCGCTTATGTGAGATGTTGCAAGAAACACCTTCTCAACAATTCCAAGCCTATTTATTACATCATCTAATATAGCGTTAAACTCTTCTGACTGAAGGTGAGCATGTGTGTCAAT
>Ga0078972_1016415_pt1 | contig 10978 bp, 6 predicted proteins | sample YelNatPaOPGAMG01_FD_67568 | JGI IMG/M metagenome (GOLD analysis project Ga0078972, IMG submission 67568) | Hot spring thermophilic microbial communities from Obsidian Pool, Yellowstone National Park, USA - OP-RAMG-01 (SPADES assembly) (version 2) | ecosystem: Environmental > Aquatic > Thermal...
ATGCGAATGCTTAAAGTCTCAGGTGAGAAAACAGGTGCAGCGATAGCAGGTTATTAGCGATATGAAGAAGATAGCTATTATTGGTTGTGGAGTAATAGGGACAGCGATAGCAGAGTTTGTCCACAAAGAATTGAGCTACAGGGGAAGGATTGTTGGGATTTGCGACATTGACCTAGAAAAGGCAAAGGCCCTTTCTAAGAGACTAAAGCCAAGGCCAAAAATTTTTACATCTATAGAGGATCTGGTGCAAAGGGCCGACTTTATCATAGAGGCAGCAAGTGCCTCTATATCAGGGGTTGTAGCAGAGAAGGCAGTCTCTTTTGGGAAGGATGTACTTATTATGAGCACAGGCGGTTTATTGGATAGGGCGTATCTTTTCGAAAGGGCGAGAAGAAGACATTGTAATATATATATACCCAGCGGTGCCATATGTGGTTTGGATGGGCTTAAATCTGCAGGGATTGGGAAGATAAAAAAGGTCTCCCTTACCACAAGAAAGCCATTGCAGGGCTTAAAAGGCGCACCATATCTTAAGAAGAAAGGGATAGATATAGATAAGATAAAAAAAGAGATGCTTATTTATAGTGGAGATGCTAAAGAGGCCATAAGATATTTTCCGCAGAATATTAATGTAGCAGCTACACTAAGTATTTTTGGGATAGGACCAGAACATACAAAGGTAAGTATTATAACATCCCCTCGATACACAAGGAATATTCATGAGATAGAGGTTGAAGGAGAGTTTGGCCGTCTTTATACAAAGACAGAGAATCTGCCATCCAGGGAGAATCCTAAGACGAGTCAACTTGCAGTATTTTCAGCGCTTGCAACATTAAAAGAGGCACTGTGATTATGGAAGATTGTAAAAACTATAAAAAAAATTTGAAAGAATGTCCTTGTACATATGAGCCCTGTTCTCGCAAAGGATATTGTTGTGAATGTGTGAGATATCACTTAAAGACAGGCACTAAACCAGCATGTTGCAAATAATGGGCTCGGGTGAGAATATCAAGGATATAAAAATAAAGAGAGGGGGTGAAAAGGGATGGCAGAAAAGGTATTGAAATGCGGCATAAAGAAGCAGCCGGGGTATCTATATTTTATTGATAAGCAAGGAGATATCTCTAGAGCAAAGATGGCCCGTGGCGGAAAGAAAAAGAAAAAAAGATAAATTCTTTATTCGTGCCTCTTCCTGGTCTGTATCTATTTATAGATTACACAGACCAGGGGAGGCTTCGAAAAGACCTGAAAATCTATTCTAAACGCCTATAGACTGAGGTTATTTTAGCGTGGTAAGGTGGATGTATGCGTCTTTTTGTTTTTAGCCTGCTTTTAGCCCTTCTTATAATCTCCCAGTTGAATACAATTATAGATATAGATCTCTGGTGGAATCTAAAGACAGGGGAATATATCCTCAAGAATTTCAGCATCCCGCATAAAGATATATTTTCTTATACATTACAGGACTCTATATGGATTGATCATGAATGGCTTTCGCAGATTATATTTTACCTTATCTTTTCGAGGTTTGGATGGCCAGGTCTGAACATCTTCAAGGCAATAATTGTAGCCCTTTCGTTTTTTATGCTACTTTATTTTATATTGAATGCGTATCGCAGAATCTCCTTTGCGCTATTTTTTATTTTATTAGGCATACTTGGATTTAATTATCGTTCTGTCTTAAGGCCAGAATTATTTTCTTATCTTTTTTTCTGCATCTATTTATTAGTATTGGAAAAAAATAGATACCTCTATATCTTGCCTATCCTTCAGGCAATATGGGTTAATCTTCACGGATATTTTATTGCAGGAATTCTGCTTATTTTTATTTATCTACTGGGAAGATTGTTTTATTCTGAGAAAAGAGAGGCTAAAGACTTGACGATAGTTTTGATTGCCGCAGGTTTTGTATGTTTTATAAATCCATATTTCTATAAAGGCGCATTATATCCATTTGAGATATTGATAGAGACCTTTACAAAGCAAAGAATATATATGGGGAATATCGTCGAGTTAAAGATGCCGATTCAGGCGTCCTTCTGGAGATATGGTTTTTTTTGGATACTAGCTATTCTCTCGGGATTAACCTTTTTGGTCAATCTCAGAAAAGGTAGATTGCAACATATATTATTATTTGCAATTTCGTTTGTAGCCTCTTATATAGCCAACAGGAATATACCATTTTTTATATACCCAGCAATCTTATTCTCTAGTATAAATCTGAATGAAAGAGACTTATTCGGAAGAAGATTTGAAAGAAATTTCTTTAGTATTTCCCCGTTGATTATAGCAGGACTTATATATCTATTTCTTTCAAATAAATACTATATATTTACCAATCAATATGGATTAAGGAAGACAGAATCCAGATTTTCAGAGGTCTGGATGCCATCAGGGGCATGCGATTTTTTAGAGAGGAATAATATACAAGGGAGGATGTTTAATACCTCTGATTTTGGGCCGTATATTGCGTATAGATTTTACCCCCAAAGAAGGATTTTTATTGATACAAGAACAGACTTCTACAAGGATGGGCATTACCTTGACTATAAGCTGGCGCAGATTTATCCGACGGTATGGAAACAGATTTGTGATAGATATGATTTTAGTATTGTATTATTGCGACATGCATTTACAGGGACAGAAAGACTTATAAAATATTTATATAAAAGTAAAGATTGGGTGCTTGTATATTACGATAGATATGCCTGTATCTTTTTAAAAGATGAACCAGAGAACAAGGTTTTTATAGAAAGATTTGAGATAGACCTTGACAGAAAAGTTCTTTTGGATTCAGATATTGATATAAATATCGCTGCGTTTTTTGATAAGATAGGAAAGACTGGACTTTCAGAGCAGATTTATTTAAGATTACTTGAAAAAGATCCTGATTTTTTAGCGGCAGGCAACAATCTTGCCAGTATATACATAGATACTGGTAGATATGATGAGGCATTAAAGCTTTTAAACAAATTTTTGAATAATTATCCAGGTAGCCCTCAGCTGTATGTTAATATAGGCATAGTTTATTGGCATTTAGGCGATATAGAGAGGGCATTAGAATTTTTCAGAAAATCTCTGAGATTGGACCCATATCTCAGAAAGGCAGTCTATATGCTTGGGATTGTGTATCTTAAAAAGGGTGATTTAGAAAAGGCAGAAAAGCAATTTGTAAAATATACCATACTGGACCCATACGACCCAGAAGGGCATAGGGTCCTTGGGGATATATATAAAGAAAAAGGGCTTTTAGAGAAGGCAAATTTAGAATATCTTAAGGCAGCTAGGTTGGAAGGGGTGATAAAATAGGGCTTCACAAAATTTCCTCTCCCCTTAAGGAGGGAAGGTAAGGGTGAGGGGTGCAATTGTTTGTTTATAGAAAGGAGCGATATGGTAGATAAACTTTTTGCTTATATAGAATCTAAGAGAAAATATGCTATAGAATTAATCTCTAAGTTGATAGCAATTCCTACAATAAACCCTCCAGGGAGTAATTATGAAAGGATGGTAAAGTTTCTTGAGATACAATGTCTTGCTCTTGGATTAAAGACCAAGAAGATAGAAACCCCTCAAAAAATCTTAGAGCAACATGGTATTACATCCGGCTCTCGACGGATAAACCTTATTGCAGAGTTAGATGTTAAAGCAAAAAAGACATTGCATATAAATTTTCACTATGATGTTGTCCCTGCTACAGGGAGATGGGATACAGACCCGTTTAGACCGGTTGTAAAAGGCAACAGGATTTATGGGAGAGGCGCAGAGGATATGAAAGGGAACATCGCTTCTATATTTCTTGCGATAGATGCGATTAAAAGCTGCAGCATAATCCCACAGATAAACTTACAACTCTCCTTTACGCCAGACGAGGAGATAGGAGGTCATACAGGTTTAGGGTATCTGGTACAGAGAGGTCTTGTAAGGGCTGATTATGCTATGGGTGAAGGATATGCAGGGTCTAATGTCTCGGTTGGCAATAAAGGTGTTTTATGGGCTGAGATTCTGGTTAAAGGAAAGGCCAGCCATGCCTCAATGCCATATAGAGGAGTGAATGCATTTGAAAAGGCAGTAGAGTTGGCAGTAGAGTTAAAAAAACTCATCAGAGGAATATCTAAGCGAAAGACCGTCTACTCTACTATAGACGAACTTTCTAAAAGCCCAAGCATGGTTATTGGAGGGATACTAGAAGGCGGGGTGAAGATTAATATAGTGCCTGACATGGTCAGATTTAGTATAGATAGGAGACTGATACCAGAAGAGAAGGTGGACTCTGCAAGAAAAGAGCTAACAGCAGTTGTAGATAGATTTAACAATGCAAATAAGGACAGCAAGGCATATCTAAAATTTATTACAAAACAAAATCCATCTATCTCCAGAAAAGATGAGGTTTTTTTTGGAGTGGTTTCTGATGCCATCAGGTATGTTAAAGGAAGGCATGCAAGATTTTGTATACTTTCAGGCGCAACAGATATGCGTTATTTTATGAATAAAGGTATCCCCAGCCTTGGTTATAGCGTAAAAGGCGGAGAGAGCTGGCACAGTGATAATGAGTTTGTGTTAATAGACAGTCTTGTGGATACTGCAAAAGTATATGCACTGATTATCAGTAGATTATATTAATCGGTATAATAAGTTATGGAAGATAGGTTTATAAAAATTATAGGCGCAAAGGAACACAACTTAAAAAATATCAACCTGAATATCCCGCGCAATAAACTTATTGTTATAACAGGGATAAGCGGTTCAGGGAAATCCTCACTTGCCTTTGACACCATATATGCAGAAGGTCAACGTAGATATGTAGAAAGTCTTTCTGCATACGCAAGGCAGTTCCTAGAGCAACTTGAAAAGCCTGACGTGGAACACATAGAAGGTATGTCCCCAGCGATTTCTATTGAACAGAGAAGCGCTGGCTCTAATCCACGTTCTACAGTAGGAACAGTTACAGAGATATACGATTATCTGCGGCTTTTGTTCAGTCGCATAGGAGTCCCTTACTGCTATAGATGTGGACGCAGGATAAAGCGGCAATCGCAGGATGAGGTCATAGACAGGATTTTAGAATATGGTTCAGGGACTTATATTTTAGTATTGGCGCCTGTTGTAAGAGGAAGGAAGGGCGAATATATTAAACTTTTGAAGGAGTTAAAACGTCAAGGGTTTACAAAGGTTCGCATAGACGGAAAAACCTATTCTTTAGACGATAATATAGACCTGGATAAGAATAAAAGACATCAGATAGAACTTATTATAGATAGATTGGTTGTAGAAAATAAAGATAGAGAACGACTGGCAGATTCTGTAGAGACCGCCTTAAAGATAGGAAATGGTTTGGTTTTAGTGGTGAAAGAGAAAGACGGTCATTCTGAATTATTCAGCGAATCGTATGCCTGTCCGAGATGCAATATCAGCTACGAGGAGATAGAGCCAAGGATTTTTTCTTTTAACAGCCCCTATGGCGCATGTCAGACATGCGCAGGCCTTGGGACCCGACTCGAGATAGACCCGGACCTTGTGATACCTGATAAGACAAGGCCGCTTAGAGAGGCGATAAAACCCTGGCGCATTGGGGGTAAAAGAATAGTGCTTCATTATAGAAGGTTGCTCAGGAGATTGGGCGAGGAATATGGTTTTGATATAGATACCCCATTTAATAAAATTTCTAAAGAAGTTAGAGATATAATACTTTATGGTTCTAGCGATGAATATTTTGGCTCGTTTGAAGGTGTGCTTCCCAATCTTTTAAGACGCCTCAAAGAGACAGAGAGTGATTTTATAAGGGAAGAGATAAATAAATATACCACCGAAAGTATATGTCCTGCCTGTAAAGGTAAAAGGTTAAGACCCGAAAGTCTTTCAATAAAGATAGAGGATATGTCAATAAGCGATGTAACAGCGCTTTCTATAAAAGAGGCAAAGAGATTTTTTTCTAACTTGAAACTTTCTACAATGGAACAGAGGATTGCCCACCAGATTTTGAAGGAGATACTCGAACGGCTTAATTTTATGGAGAATGTAGGCCTGGATTATCTTACGCTTGATAGACGCAGTTCCACGCTTTCAGGCGGAGAGGCACAGAGGATAAGGCTTGCTACACAGATAGGCGCTGGGCTTATAGGGGTGGTGTATATATTGGACGAGCCAAGTATAGGATTGCATCAAAGAGACAATGCAAAACTTTTAGATACGCTTAAGGCCCTGAGAGATATCGGTAATACCTTGATAGTTGTTGAACACGATGAGACTATTATAAGGGCAGCAGACCATATTATAGACCTTGGACCAGGTGCAGGGAAACATGGCGGATATGTGGTAGCAGAGGGGAGCGTGGAAGATATTATTAGATCGAAAGATTCCCTTACTGGAAAATACCTGCGCCGTGAATTAGAGATAAAGATGCCTGAGAAAAGGAGAAGGCTTTCCGGTAGATATCTTGTTATTAAAGGCGCAAGAGAACATAATCTGAAAAATATAGATGTAAAAATTCCACTTGGGGTTTTTGTTTGTGTAACAGGAGTATCTGGCTCTGGCAAGAGTACACTGGTAGACGATATCTTGTATCGTGCACTAGCGAAACATCTATATAGTTCCAGAATAAAACCAGGCCTCTATGACAGGATAGAAGGTTTAGAACAGATTGATAAGGTCGTAGTGGTGGACCAGAGTCCGATAGGCAGGACACCCCGTTCTAATCCAGCTACCTACACAGGTGTGTTTTCTTTTATAAGAGAGTTATTTTCAAAGGTTCCAGAGGCAAGGATGCGCGGATATGGACCAGGCCGTTTTAGTTTTAATGTCAAAGGCGGCAGATGTGAGGCGTGCGAGGGAGACGGCGTTAAAAAGATAGAGATGCATTTTTTGCCGGATGTATATGTAAGATGCGAGGTCTGCAATGGTAGACGATATAACCACGAGACATTGCAGGTGTTGTATAAAGGAAAATCTATTGCTGATGTTCTGGATATGACTGTAGAGGAGGCATTGGACCTTTTTAGAAACATACCGCGCATTTATCAAAAGTTAAAAATCCTGAACGATGTAGGGCTTGGTTATATTGAATTAGGCCAGTCTGCTACAACGCTTTCAGGCGGAGAGGCACAGAGGGTAAAACTTGCAACAGAATTAAGTAAGATCGGCACTGGTAAGACCCTTTACATATTAGACGAGCCCACTACAGGATTACATTTTGCCGATATAGATAAATTACTTAATGTGCTTCATGCCCTTGTAGATGCAAATAATACTGTCCTTGTAATAGAGCATAATCTTGATGTGATAAAATCCGCTGATTATATTATAGACCTTGGGCCAGGCGGAGGAGATAATGGAGGAGAAGTTGTAGCCTGTGGCACCCCGGAGGAAATTATCAAAGCGCAAAATTCTTTTACAGGGATATACCTGAAGCGTCATGTGTTATCTTTGAATAAAGGCATCTCGTAGTAGTAAATTCTCCATATACTACTCCACTCTTCAAGAAGGAACTCAGTCTTTAACCCTATCCTCATGATGAAACCCTAAAGGGTTAATTCCCCATATATTCGGGAATCCAGCCTTTAGGCCTGTGCAAAATGATGAAACCCTAAAGGGTTAATTCCCCGTAGTATAATAATAAAACCCTGCATTGCCTGCTTAGGCAAGATTTTTCTTGCATATAGATATATCTAATGATATATTTATTTCAAATATATGAAAGTGCTATCTGCTATAATAAATATATTAATTTTAATTATATTAATTATAGGTCTAAGCTGCCCTTTATATTCTCAAGAGATAGAAGATACAGATTTTATTTTTGCAAAGAAATCATTTCAGGATGGATTTTACGAGACAGCAGCTAAAAGCCTTGAGAAATTTATATCTGAAAAACCATCCAGCCCAAACATAATAGAGGCACGTTTATTATTAGGAGAGACCTATATCCATCTTGACAGGTTTAATGATGGTATCCTTCAGTTAGATATGGTCTTGGCATCTTCTCCTTCAGAGCCAATACTTACAGAGGCACTTTACTGGAAGGCCGAGATATTTTTTAAGACGCGTGATTTTGAAAAAGCGAGAGAACTTTATCGTAAGATAACGACAGACTTTCCTGCCTCCAGATATTCTATTTTTGCAGAATATTCTATTGCCTGGTCATTGTTTGAGGAACAAAAATACAATGAGGCACTTGATAGGTTTTCAAAATTTATATCTGGGCATAGGTCTTCGGACTTGACCAGAGACGCACTTTTTAAGATAGGCGAGACCCTGTATAGATTGAAGCGATATGATGAATCTATAAAAAAATTTTCAGAATTCCTGCTGGAAGAAAAGGATGATACGAAGATAAAAGACGCCTATTTTTATATAGGAGAAGATTATTATTATCTAGGAGACTATAAGAAGGCCATAGAATCGTATGATAGATGTAGCTCTAATAATCCTGATAAAGAAAAGACTATAGCAGGTCTCTATGGCAAGGGATGGAGTCTTATTAAGATTTCGCAATACGAGGATGCAGTAAAGGCATTCGAGAGCATAAAATCTTTAGACGATACCACCCCCTTGATGGACTCTGTGTTATATGGAGAGGCACAGGCATTTGCAAAGATGGAAAAATTTGATAGTGCCTTAAGATGCTATAATGAATTAATAGAAAAATTTCCAAAAAGCCGATGGCTTCCTGAGGCCTATCTGTCCAAGGGTGAGGCCCTGTACAGGCTGGGATTATATGATGATGCAGTCAAGGTTTTACAGAGCGGGATAGATATTTTCCCCAGAACTAAATACCTGGATGCATTTCATTATAATCTTGGATGGTCGTATTATAAACTTTCAAAATTTAATGAGGCCATTGAAGAGTTCGCTAAGGTTATAAAAGAGACCAATGATGATTTTTATCGAGTCTCTTCTTATTGCAGGCTTGGCGATGCATATCTAGGCTTAGGTGAAAGCAATAAGGCATTGGAGGCATATGATATGGTATTAAAGGAGTCGAGCGTTAATCCGGATGCTGTGTTTGGTTATGTTGATTATGCCCAGTACCAGATAGGGCGGATACTTTTAAATCTTGAGAGATATGAAGGCGCAATATTTGCATTTCAAAATCTATTGAAGAGTTACCCTGATTCCCAGAATAAAGAAGGGGCTAAATTTGGACTAGGAATGGCGTATTTCAGAAAAGGAGATTATGAGTCCTCTATAAAAGAGTTCAAGGATTTTCTTAGCCATTATAGAGATACTAGATACCTGCCAGATGCCTTGTTTCATCTGGCAAGTGCCTATTATAATATCTCGGATTACAACGAGGCAATGCGCCTTTTTAAAGAATTGGCCTCGATGAAAGACATTGAAGAACAGTTATTACATTATACATATTATCAGATAGGGTGGTGTTATTATAAACTGGGTAATATAAAAGAGGCGCTTCTGTGTTTTGAGGATTATATTAAAAATTACCCGGATGATAGTCTATCACAGGATATACGGTTTTGGCTTGGGGACTATTACTTTAACAGGAAAGAGTTTGACAGGGCAGAACGTTATTTTCGTGATATAATAGATAAAAAACCTATTAGTGACCTGGCAGATGATGCCGAATACAGGATAGCCATTATTTATCATGAAAAAGGCGATGATGCAAAATGCATTAAGGCCCTGGATAGATTGAGGGAGAATTATCCAAATAGTGAAATCGCTCCCAAGGCAGAGATTAAAATAGCAGAGATAGCTATCGAAAGGAAGGATTATTCAACAGCAAAAGAGATATTGGAAGAGATTGTAAGGAATTATAAAGATACTGGGTATATGAAAATTGCCTCAAAATATCTTGGCGATATAGCAAAAAAAGAAGGGGATAACAAAAAGGCAATAAGTTATTATAAGGATGCTATAGATTCGAGAAGAGGAGATTTTAATGCAAATATTCAGTATGATATAGCAAGACTCTATGAGGCGCTTGGGGATATTGATAATGCAATAGCAGAGTATATGAAGGTATGGTATATATATCCTGATTCAACTGAGATAGTCTTGAAGGCGCAGATGGCCTGTGCAGGTTTGTTTGAAAGGCAGAATAAATGGGATGATGCCATAAAACTTTATAAGAAGATATCTACTATAGATGCAAAAGAATCTGAGTATGCACGTGATAGGTTGGAATGGATAGAAAAGAACAAAAAAGATAAATGATTTGCAGGACTTCACAAATTTCCCTGTCTCCAAAGTGTGAGAGAGGTGATTGGGGCTGAGATTTGGCCTCCTTAAGTCCCCTCTCCCCTTCTGGGAGAGGGTAAGGGTGAGGGGGATAAAAAGAAAAGGAGATATAGAATTCTCCGACGAAAAAATAACTTTGTGAAGGACGCTAATTTTTGAGAAAGGAGTCAAGATGTTAGACATAATCCAAAAAGGTGGACCGCTAATGTATCCTATATTGTTGTGTTCTATCATCGCCCTGGCTATAGTAATAGAGCGATTGTATTATCTGCACAAAATAAAGATAGATACTAAAGAATTTATGAGTAACATTGAGATTACAATCAAACGTAATAGGATAGTAGAGGCAATCAAGATATGCGAAAACACCCCTGGTCCTATTGCTTATATAGTAAAGGTCGGCATTATGAAACACGACAGGCCTCGTCAGGAGATACGAGAGGCAATAGAAGATGCAGGCCATCAGGAAATACCAAGATTAGAGAAAAATATCAACCTCCTGGCGAGTATAGCCCATATTTCACCATTGTTGGGATTATTGGGAACTGTTACAGGTATGATCAGGGCCTTTCAGGTAATTCAAGAAAAATCAGCATCCTTTAATCCTGTTAGCCCTGGTGATTTGGCAGGGGGGATATGGGAGGCATTGCTAACAACAGTGGCAGGTTTGATAGTGGCTATACCTACAATAGTGGCATACAACTATCTTGTCAGTAGAGTTGAGGAGTTTGTTTTGGGTATGGAAAAGAGTGCAACAGAATTGATAGAACTCTTATCACAAAGA
>Ga0078972_1016416_pt1 | contig 10977 bp, 9 predicted proteins | sample YelNatPaOPGAMG01_FD_67568 | JGI IMG/M metagenome (GOLD analysis project Ga0078972, IMG submission 67568) | Hot spring thermophilic microbial communities from Obsidian Pool, Yellowstone National Park, USA - OP-RAMG-01 (SPADES assembly) (version 2) | ecosystem: Environmental > Aquatic > Thermal...
CAGGCATTCCCTTAATATCTAGCAGAAGGTGCGGGAGCGCGACGGCGAAGAACGTTGATGGGGCGGGTCGCTGTGGGTATCGTCGGGCCGTGGCCCGGCGGACATGCGGCGCGGGGGGGGTCATATCGTGAGCCGCTCCGCCGGCCGAGACAAATGCTTCGGAGGTCCCATGCATCGACGCGATTTTCTCAGGCGAGCCTGCGCCGGCGCGGCCGCGATGGCACTTACTCCGGCAGCTCGTACCTTTGGCCAAGCGCAGGGCGCTGCCGCCAATCTGCCTCGGCGGCCGAATATCATCGTCATTCTCTCCGATGACATGGGTTTCTCCGACATCGGATGCTATGGAAGCGAGATCAACACGCCCAACCTCGATCGATTGGCCGCCGGCGGGCTTCGCTTCACCCAGTTCTACAACACTGCCCGCTGCTGCCCGACGCGCGCGTGCCTGCTCACCGGGCTCTACCCGCATCAGGCGGCGGTGGGGCACATGGTGGACAGCAAAGGCCTTGACGGGTACAATTTCGATACCTACATCGATAACATCTAAGTTATGGAAAATGGTCATCTTCGCACATACATTGTAAACCATAAAAGCATACTTCCCAAATTGAACTTCTACTCCAACTCGATTTTTCACAAAATCTATCTCTCGAAAGGCACCTCTTGCTGTGTTTAATGAATCGAAATCCGATACATAGAAATCTCGCGAGTAGTGACACTGGACTCGATGCTTTATCCAGCCCCTTTTCTCGAATTCCGCAACGAAAGCCTTATTCAACGCAGACGGGCTATATAAGAGCCTCCCCGGCATAGTCTTTTCTCGACTGACTTTGTTCCTGCAATGAGAAGCATCCACTGAGGTGATAATATCCACAACCTCTGAAAACTCATCTGGATACGACAATTCAATAATACTTTTCCCATTGTTGAAGGAATACATTGCCGCAATTCTCATCCCTTACTCCTCTGCGTATGGGCCACCTTGTTCTAATAACTTGGGCAACATCGTATCTTTCCATTCATCAGGTACCTGAGCGACTTTCTCTTTCCCTGACGGTTGAAAAATTGGTCGACCCATCGGACGATAACGGAGTGTGCCATTGAAGAACGATGCCACCCGCTGACGCGCAATGTCAATGTAGCTTGCCTCTTTTTCAGATCCCATTGCCCGTCGATTATGCATAATCGCCCCGAGTAATGCGCTACCCACGCCCATATACGGATCAAATACCCAATCGCCTTCATTCGTCAAAGCGAGCACGCAACGCTCGACCAATTCAATAGGAAACTGGCAGGGGTGGATTGTTTTCTCAGGATGATTCGATTTGACATTCGGGATGTCCCAAACGAGTTCTTCCCAATCCTCACGCACGATCTCCCATATGTCTGATGGATTCTTCCCCAGCGGATTCCCTGACGGTTGACCCTTCTTCGGCCCCTTAAAATGGCGTTTACCGGGATATTTTGACGGCACCCGCACAGCGTCTAGGTTGAAAACATACCGTTCAGTTTTTGAAAACCACAAGATCGTCTCATAACGTCCCGAAAAGCGTCTGGATGCATGTAACCCATGCCCAAATTTCCAGATAATTCGGTTTCGTAATTGCAAACCCATTTGTTTAAATACAGGATAATAGAGAATATCAAGGGGAAACACTTCTCCATCCTCTACGAAATTTCCGACCTGCCAACAGATACTCCCATCATCTGATAAAATCCGAACGAGTTCTCGAATCACCGAAGCTTGTTCGTGCAAGTACTCATCGATGGAAACCCGATCCTCATATTCTTTGCCCAAGTTGTAGGGAGGAGAGGTGATAATCAACCTGACAATGCCAGTAGGAACTTGACGAATAAAATCTTTCACATCTCCATGAAATATAACAATTTCGGCATCTGGGGAAAAAGTATCATAAATGGGCTTTGGAATCCGAAAAAGGGGAGACGCTTCCATCGCACTCCTCACCTAATTTTCTATATAACCCACTGTGAACAACATACACCCGACATTTCACACAAATTGTAACGAAAAGTATTGGCGGCGTCAAACATAATATCGCTCGGCCACGCGGATGCTCATCTCCGGGCTGGAATATATCAACTGCTCGCCGTCGAACTGCACGGCGACGCGGAAGTACATGTTGCTGACATCGGGCGGCAGCATGAGGCCCCGCACGGCATGCAGGCCGCTCCCCACCCCATCCGGATCCTCCGCGATAGTCCCCCGATAGGGCGGCCGGCCGTACGGCCGCGCGGTAAAGCGATACTCACCCCTTTCCGATTGCCGGCTCACCACGTCCCACACCAGCCAAGTGCGGTACGGCCGGCTCGCCGGCCCCTGCACACGCCACTTGATGGAAAAAGGCTGGCCGGCTTCGACCTGCACGGGGAACTGCACATCCCGGATCCCCCCGACCAGGGTATGATAGGCGGCGAACCACTGCTGGGTCTGCGCGGCGACCTGGGCCTGCTGTTCGGTGCGCTGTTTCTTGGCCAGGGCGTCGATCTGCTGGAAGATGCGCTCCTGAATGCGCTGAGGATGCGGCACGTTCTCGAACAGGATGGGGCGGGCATAGCCGGCGGTCTCCACCAGCACATTGCCGTAATCGAAGATCACGCCCCACCCCGTGCGGGAAACCGTGGCGTTCTGCACCATCGCCAGGGGCGCCTCAGTGCGCTGTTCATAAATCAAGGGCAGACGGGTAATGTCAATGATGCGGTCCTCCCGCAGGATGTACTGGTCGTTATACCAATCCCAGAACTCGACGCCGATCCAGGCGGCCAGGAACAGATAATAGCCAATGATGAAGAGGATGAGCGGCTCCTCACGGATCAGGAGGGAGACCAGCACCGCCAGGGTCAAGGCGATGGACATGAGGCCGCTGACGCCGGCCACCAGCCGGCGCACCGGCGCCGAGAGCTTGGCCAGCAGGACCTTGCGCCGCGCCGCGGCAGACTCGCTCTCCAGCTTTTTCTTCCCATCCTCCTTCTTCCCTCTTTCCGCCTTCTCCACGGCGCGAAGCTGGCGCGCCAGATAGGTGGTGGTCCAGATGCCGCAGGCAATCACGGCCAGGCTCAGCGGTATGATGACGCTGACGCGCTTCAGGACGAGTCTCCCCAGGATGACCATGGCGATCGTCAGCAGGACCTGCAGGATAGGCACCTTCAGGGCATCCAGGAGCACCAGTATCGTTTTGCGCCAGACGATCGGCTTAAAGCTCGACATAGCCCATCCTTACGATTGTTTCGCCGGCCCGGAGGGGGGCAGGAGATGCAGGACAGCCTCCAGCCGGCTGTTGATCTCGCTCAACTCCATGACAGTGCTTTGCCGGCGCACCAGCTCCTGCAATTCCTGAATGCGGTTGCTGACGCTGACTGGGTCCGATACATCCTCCATCACCAGGTTGCTGGAGCGGCCGGCGGTCGTGATCTGCACATGTCCCACGTTCAAGAACCTCCCCAGCCCCACCCGCACCGCCGTGACGGAGTTGACGTCCTCCAGCGGCAGGACCTGCCGCACCAACGCCAGGACGCCGCGCCGCAGGATGATGCGCTTATTCGTGACGACATACACGCAGAACCACCAATCCAGGAACGAGATGAGGAACCAGGGCAGGCCAACCAGCGGCGTCAGGATGGTCAGCACCAGCCAGATGACGGTGAAGGCCAGGAGGTCTTGGGGCCGGACAAGGTACAGGATCAGCCAGAGCAGAGCGAGGAACAGGACAGCGACAGCGGCCAGGGAGGAGTAGAAGAGCTGGGGGATAACGCCGGCCCAGAAGGCGTAGGGCTTCTGCGGGCTTGTCCGCTCCTCAGAGATGGCCAGCAGGCCGCGGGCGCGCAGGTGTTCCAGCCGGCGGCGGATTTCCGCGGCCTTGGCCTCCGCATGGCGCACAAAGGGGATCAGGTACGGCGTTGGCCGGCCGCGCGCCCAGAGAAGGATGTGACCGGTCTCCAGCGCCTTCCAGATGCCGGACAGTGCCGCCGGCTGGACCGATTCCGCGTTCGCCAGGTCCAGCGCCCCCAGCACCTCCGCCTGCAGTGTCTGATTTTTCAGGCGCACTTGGCGCATCTCTGAGGGAGGCGTTTGCAAAGCTCCCAGGAGATAATGCCGCTGGATCCGATAGCCCTGCAGGACGTAGCGCGCCGGCCAGCCGGCCAACAGGCGGAGCACATTCCAGGCCAGCAGTCCGAGCAGGCCGAACAACAGCAGTCCGCCGACGATGGGCTGTACCCCATCGGTTGCGCCGGCCGTGATGATGCCCCGGCCAAGCCAGCCGGCCGTCAGCACCAGCACCCACACCGCCAGGCCGCCCCATCCCAGGCCCCGCACCCGCAGGCTGGCGCGCTTGCGGATCTGGACGGTCTCCGTAGGGTCATCGATTGGCACCGGGTCCAGCAGGCTTTTGAACCTGGACATGCTCACCCTCGTTCGAACTCTGCATCGTATATTGTACCATATCCGGCCGGCCCGGGAAAAGGGGCAGTGCAGGCCGCCATACCCATCGGGCGATTTTTAAGCTTTGAAATTGGCCCCCGCCGGCCGGCAGGAAGCCCTATCTAAATGATGGAGCAAGTGCGGGAAAAGTTTGCACGTTTTGGCCAGTTATGCTATACTTAGAGCTGAGCAGACGTGGTGGGCGTAGCTCAACGGTAGAGCACTGGTCTGTGGAACCAGGTGTTACGGGTTCGAGCCCCGTCGTCCACCCCTTTTATACCGGCGCGAGGGGAACCATGGCTGATATGACCTGGTTCCCTTTTTTATACGCAAGCACGCCGGCCATCCGCAGAACGCCATCAGGAGGAGCATGACCATTATGCCGCACGTGGAACCACGCCTGCCCCGCGGCATGCGGGACATCCCCCCTCAGCAGATGATCCTCCGCCAATACGTCATGGGGGTGATCGAGAAGACCTTTAAGGCCTACGGCTTTGAGCCCCTGGAGACGCCGGCGGTGGAACTGCGCTCGGTGCTGATGGGCAAATACGGCGAAGACGCCGAACGCCTCATCTATGACGTCAGCCATGTGGGCGGCAAAGAGGAGCTGGCCCTGCGCTATGACCTCACCGTGCCGCTGACCCGCTTCATCGCCATGAACCCGGGACTGCGCCTGCCCTTCAAGCGCTATCAGATCGCGCCGGTGTGGCGGGCGGAGCGGCCGGCCAAAGGCCGCTACCGCCAGTTCTACCAGTGCGACGCCGACATCGTGGGCACTGCCAGCATGTTAGCAGACGCCGAGATCATCACCCTGATCCATGACGTCCTGAGCCGGCTGGGCTTCACCAATTACACCATCTTCATCAATCATCGGCAGTTGCTGGCCGCGCTGGGCGAATATGCCGGCGTGCAGGGTGAGCAGGCCGGCGCCTTGTACCGCTCCATCGACAAGCTGGACAAGATCGGGGAAGAGGGCGTGCGCCAGGAAATGCTCGCCGGCGGGGTGCCGGCGGAAGCCGCTGACCGTCTGCTGTCCTTGCTCCGCATGGAGGGCACCAACGCGGAACTGCTGGCCGACATGCGCCGGCGGCTGGAGGGCCTGCCGGCGGCCGAAAAGGGCCTGAAAGAGCTGGAGGAATTGATCCAGTACCTGCACGAATTCGGCGTGCCCGAGGAACACTATCAGCTCGCCTTCTCCATGGTGCGGGGGCTGAGCTATTATACCGGGCCGATCTACGAGACCATCGTCCAGGAACCGAAGATCGGGAGCATCACCGGCGGCGGCCGCTACGACGAGCTGATCGGCCTCTTCACCGGCCGCTCCCTGCCGGTCACCGGCACGACGGTGGGCATCGAGCGGATCATTGATGTCATCGAGGAACTGGGCATGTACCCGCCGTCGTTAGGGCGCACCACCGCCCAGCTCCTGGTCACCATCTTCGACGAGTCCACCCGGCCGGCCTCCATTCAGCTCTGCCAGGAACTGCGCCGGCAGGATATCCACGTCGAACTGTCCTTCGAGGTCGGCAAAATCGGCTCCCAAATCCGCTACGCCAGCCAGAAGGGCATCCCCTTCGTCGCCATCCTGGGGCCAGACGAGGTGCAGGCCGGCAAAGTCACCCTGCGGGACCTGGATAGGGCCGAGCAGGTGACGGTCAGCCGAAATGAAGTTGTGCCGCTGTTGCGGCAGTGGCTGGCGGAACGCCAGCATACCTCCGCTGTGTCGGAAGGGCAGTGAAAGGAGCGCTGGAATGTCCACAGAAAATAACCCGCAGGGGCAGGGCCTGCGCCCGGAAGACCTGGAAAACCTGAAGCAGGAGCTGAAGCGCCTGGGCGAACAGGTGGGGGAAGCCGGCCGGCTGCTCTGGAACAGCCCCCAGCGGCGCGCCCTGGAGGACCAGATTCAGGAAGGCCTGCAAAAGGTATCCCAGGAATTCCGCACCCTGTTCGACGAACTGCTGTCCAGCGAGACAGCCGAAAAGGTGCGCGCCAAAGCCGAGGAGACCATTCAGACCGCCGCCGGCAGTCCCATTGTGGAGGATATTCAGGAAGCGATGACCGCCGGCCTGCGGGAGCTGAACGAGGAGCTGGAGAAACTGCTGGGCAAGCTGAACGACTACCTCGCCCAGACGCGCGAGGAGATGAAAAAAGAGCAGGACCAGCAGTAGGACACCCTTCGCGAACATGCTGTTATTCCTGATTCGCCATGGACAATCGCAGTACAACCTGATCGGAGAGGAAGCCGGCGCCGACAGCCCGCTTACCTCGCTGGGCTGGAAGCAGGCAGAGCGCGCCGGCGTTTGGCTGGCACGCTTCGGCCGCTTCGATGCCGTGTACACCAGCCCCCTCCTGCGGGCGCGCCAGACCGCGGAAGGCCTTCTGCGCCACCTGGATGCGCCGGCGCCTGTGGTCATCGACGCCCTGCGCGAGTCGGAATTCCACCTGCTGGAGGTCTTGCCGCAGTTCCAGCATCCTCTGGACCCCCTCTGCGGAGATCGCTTCTCGCCCCTGCCGGCCCGCTATCAGTCATTCCGCCGGCAGGTCCAATCCGCCGTCCAGCACATCATCGAGACCGCCCTGGCATCCTCCCACGAAAAGGTATTGGTGGTGTCCCACGGCGGCACCATCGGCACTATGGTGCGCCTGCTCATCGGATGCCACGGCATTTCCATCTGGACGCACAACTGCGGCGTGCACTGCCTGGGCTGGACGGATGGGCGCTGGGAGATTCGCTTCATGAACCAGACATATTTCCTGGACGGCCTGGACGGCACCCGGTCGGAGCAGTAAGCGATGGATTGGCGCAGACGTCTGGAAACCCTGGGAATGCTGCGCAACAGCCCGGCGCGCAGCGCCGGCCTGACCCGCCGCCGGCTCTATCGCCCCATCGAGGAAGTCGTGCCCGGCCAAATTATCGAGACGTCGGCCGGCCCCTGCTTCGTCTCCGAACAGCGCTTCACCGTTGACAGGCCGCACGGCCGCTGGACTTTGGGCGACCTGCTCCACCGCCCCCCTGAAATCCTGGCCTGCCTGCTGGACCCTCCCGAACAAACGCCGGCCCTGGACCCGCGCCAGATCGTCTTCCTGGACACGGAAACGACCGGGTTGGCCGGCGGCACCGGTACCTACGCCTTCCTGGTAGGCATCGGATTCTTCCCCGACGACCAGACCTTCATCATCCGGCAGTATTTCATGCGGGATTACGACGAGGAGCCGGCGCAGATGAGCGCCCTGATCGAGGCGCTGGAGCCGTTCGGCGCCCTCGGGAGCTTCAACGGCCGATCCTTCGATATCCCCATTCTGGAGACACGGCTGGCGCTCCAGCGCCTGCCCAGCCGGCTCTCCCGTCTGCCGCACATGGACCTCCTGCGGCCGGCACGGCGGGTCTGGCGCCGCGTGCTGATGTCCTGTGCCCTCTCATCCCTGGAACAGGCCATCCTGGCGGTGCGCCGCGCCGGCACCGATGTGCCGAGCTGGATGATCCCCAGCCTGTACTTCGAGTATCTGCAGACCGGCGAGGCGACCCCGCTGGCCGGCGTCTTCTACCATAACCAGCAGGACATCCTCTCCATGGTCACCCTGGCGAATCATCTCTGTTACCTGCTGGAAAACCCGGCGGAGACCGGCCGGCATCCCATGGAGCTGGCCGGCCTCGCCCGCTGGCACGAATCCCATGGGGAACTGGATCGCGCCATCACGCTGTACCGGGAGGCGCTGATCTATCCCCTCTCCCCGGAGGAACGCACGCGGCTTCTCCGCCGGCTCTCGGCGCTCCTGAAGCGCGCCCACCGCCACGAGGAGGCGCTGGAGCTGTGGCAGGCACTGATGGACGCCGGCGAGGTCGAGCAAGCGGTGGAAATCCTGGTGGACCTCGCCAAGTACCATGAATGGCAGACGCGCGACCTCGCCCGTGCCCTGGAGGCCACCGAACAGGCCATCACTGCCGCGGCCGGCCTGCGCCCCACGCCGGCGCGAGCGCTCATGCTGGAGGGGCTGGAGCGCCGGCGCGAGCGCCTTCTGCGCAAACTGCGCCCCGCCCCCCGCCGGCAGGATGATAATCACCTGTAAGGCAACCGTCATCCTGAAGGCGCAGGGCCTTCTCTTGCCGAATTGCCCCATTTCAGGTATGATGGGTGGGATAGAAAGCCGCTCCGCGCTCGCCCGACACGGAGGAGGGAGCCGTGGTCGCAATTTATGTCACATCCGCCGAGACCTTCGCCGGCAAAAGCGCTGTATGCGTCGGCCTGGCCATGCGCTTTTCCCAGGACGGCATCCGCTTCGGCTATATGAAGCCGGTGAGCCGCGCCGCGCGGCCTGTCGCCGGCCAAACCACCGACCCCGACGTTGCCTTCATCAAGGAGACCTTCTCCCTGCCCGAGCCGCATGAACTGCTGAACCCGGTCGCCCTCACTCCACAGTTTGAGGAAGCCATCCTGCGGGGCGAGGTGCAGATGGATTTTGCCGGCCGCATCCAGGAGGCCTATCATCAACTGGCGCAGGGGCGCGAGGTGATGCTGTTGGAAGCCGGCACCAACCTGCGCGAGGGTTTTCTGATCGGCCTGCCGGCGTACCGCCTTGCCGATATCCTCGGGGCACGCGAGCTGGTCGTCGCCCGCTACGCCGATAACCTCCTCGACGACGTCCTGGCCGCGCGGGAGATCCTCGGCGATACCATGCTGGGCGTGGTCATCAACGCCGTGCCGCGCCCCTACCTGGGACACGTCTCTGACGTGCTCCAGCCCTACCTCGAACGTCACCACGTCCCGGTCCTGGGCATCCTGCCCGAAGACCAGCTCCTGCAGTCCCTGGATGTCCGAGAGCTGGCCGAGGTGGTCGAAGGGCGCGTGCTGTGCTGTGAGGATGCCTTGGACCAGCTTGTCGAGCACTTCATGATCGGCGCCATGAGCGTGGATTCCGCCCTGGCGTACTTCCGCCTCAAGCCAAATAAGGCGGTCATCACCGGTGGCGACCGGGCCGATATCCAGCTCGCGGCGCTGGAGACGTCCACCCGTTGTCTGGTGCTGACCGGCAATCTGTATCCCAGCACCGTCATCCTGGAGCGGGCAAAGAATGTGGGCGTACCCATTGTGCTGTCTAAATACGACACCATGTCCACGGTCGCCCGCATCTATCAGTATTTCGGCAAGACCCGTTTCCATCAGCGCAAGAAGCTGGCGCGCTTTATGGAGCTGATGCAGGAGCGGTTTGACTTCGCGCGCTTGTACGCGCTGGCCGGCCTCCAAAAGCCGGCATGACCCCATCCCAACTGGCAATATCCATTTCCGTAAGGAGGAACTGCTCTATGACCACGATTGAAGAAATCTTCGCCCGGGAAATCCTGGATTCCCGCGGCAACCCCACCGTGGAGGTGGAAGTCGTTCTGGAAAGCGGGGCCATCGGCCGCGCCGCGGTGCCCTCCGGCGCCTCCACCGGCGCGCATGAGGCGGTCGAGCTGCGCGACGGCGACAAGTCCCGCTACAACGGCAAAGGCGTGCTCAAGGCCGTCGAGAACGTCAACAACATCATCGCCAACGAACTGCTCGGTTGGGACGCGCTGGACCAGGTGGGCATTGACGAGATGCTCATTGAGCTGGACGGCACCCCCAACAAGAGCAACCTGGGTGCCAACGCCATCCTGGGCGTCTCCCTGGCCGTGGCCAAGGCGGCGGCCAGCGCGCTGGAAATCCCCCTCTACCGCTACATCGGCGGCGTCTCGGCCCGCACCCTGCCGGTGCCCATGATGAACATCCTCAACGGCGGCAAGCACGCCGTCGGCTCCACCGACCTGCAGGAGTTCCTGATCATGCCGGTAGGAGCGCCATCCTTCGCAGAGGCCCTGCGCTGGTGCTCTGAGGTCTATCACAGCCTCAAGAAGGTGCTCGCCGGCCGCGGGTACAACACCAATATCGGCGACGAGGGCGGCTTCGCTCCCTCCCTGCGCTCCAACGAGGAAGCCGTGGAGGTCATCGTCGAGGCCATCGAGAAGGCCGGCTATACGCCCGGCGAGCAGATCTTCCTGGCCCTGGACCCCGCCGCCAGCGAAATCTACGAGGACGGCAAATACCATCTCAAGAAAGAGGGCCGCGTCCTCTCCGGCGAGGAGATGGTCGCCTTTTACGAGAATTGGGTGAACAAATACCCGATCATCTCCATCGAGGATGGCCTGGCCGAGGACGATTGGGACTCCTGGGTGCTGATGCACCAGCGGCTGGGTGACCGCATCCAGATCATCGGCGATGACCTGCTGGTGACCAACGTGGAGCGCCTGAAGATCGGCATCCAGCGGCGGGCGGCCAATTCCATCCTTATCAAGCTCAACCAGATCGGCACGCTGACCGAGACCATCGCCGCCATTGAGATGGCCAAACGCGCCGGCTGGACCGCTGTCATCTCCCACCGCTCCGGCGAGACCGAGGATACCACCATCGCCGACCTCTCGGTCGCCATGAACACCGGCCAGATCAAGACCGGCGCGCCCTGCCGCACCGATCGCGTGGCCAAGTACAACCAGCTCCTGCGCATCGAGGAAGAGCTGGAGG
>Ga0078972_1016420_pt1 | contig 10973 bp, 12 predicted proteins | sample YelNatPaOPGAMG01_FD_67568 | JGI IMG/M metagenome (GOLD analysis project Ga0078972, IMG submission 67568) | Hot spring thermophilic microbial communities from Obsidian Pool, Yellowstone National Park, USA - OP-RAMG-01 (SPADES assembly) (version 2) | ecosystem: Environmental > Aquatic > Thermal...
GAGGGAGCTGCTTGGGAAGATAATCGGCGCGTGCGAGGAGACCACAACCGGGGTGCTGAGGCTGCGCGCGATGGCAGCCGAGGGAAAGCTTGGGTTCCCGGTCATAGCCGTGAACGATACCCCGGCAAAGCGCCTCTTCGACAACAGGTTCGGCACGGCGGAATCCACCCTCCAGGGGATAATGACCGCCACGAACACCCTCATTGCGGGGAAGGAGGTTGTGGTGGTGGGCTATGGGTTCGTGGGGAGGGGCATCGCCTCGAGGGCGAAGGGGCTGGGGGCGATCGTCACCGTGGTTGAGTGCGACCCCATAAGGGCGCTTGAGGCGGTTATGGATGGGTTCAGGGTTGAGCAGATGAAGGCGGCAGCGCTCAGGGGGGACATATTCATAACAACGACGGGGAGCATAAACGTCATCAGGGGGGAGCACATCAGGAGAATGAAGGACGGTGCGATACTTGCAAACGCGGGACACTTCAACGTTGAGATAAGCGAGAGGGACCTATCCGCGCTGTCGGTTTCCCGGAGGAGGATACTGGATGACATTGAGGAGTTCAGGCTGAAGAACGGTAAAAGGGTTTACCTGCTGGCTGAGGGAAGGCTGGTCAACCTCGCAGGGAGGACGTCGCTCGGACACCCAATGGAGATAATGGACATGAGCTTTTCCCTTCAGGCGCTCAGCGTGCTTCACCTTGCGAAGAGGGGGAGCGAGCTTTCGCCTGGGGTTCACGATGTGCCGGATTACATAGACAGGATGGTCGCCGAGCGCAAGCTCGATTCCTTGGGGGTAAAGCTGGAGAGAATGACGGATGAGCAGCGAAGGTATCTCAGGTCATGGTTGACGGGAACATGATCATCTGCGCTCTGGCGGGATCTGGTCACGCGCCAAGTGGTGCACCTGACTTGAACCTCAGCATCCCGGCAAGCCCCTTGAACGCCAGCTGAAGCTGCTTCCCCTCCTCCGTCTCAACGGAGATGAACTCCACCCTCGTGCCAAATCTTTCAGCGATCTCGAGCAGCTCCTGCACAACATCCTGGCTGGAGGACACGAAAAGCCTGGGCTCCCCGCATGCCGGACAGGGCCTGCCCTGGAGGCGCTTTGAGTAGAGTTCCAGATCCCTTGTGGTCTCCTTCATCTCGTGGCCGCAGGATGAGCATTTCACGTTGACCCTTATCTCCCTGAGCCCTTCGGAGACGAGGAGCAGTTCAACCGATCCCCTCTCCAGCGCCTCCCTCACATCCCTCTCCCCGTATGCGACCAGCCCCCTTCCCGCGACGAGCTCCTCCATAAAGCACCTCATCAGCTCCTTCTCCTTCGTGATCTCAAGGTCCGCGAGTATCTCCCCCGCCTTGCCAATCATCTCCTTGACCCCCTGCTCGTCGGTGTATCCGGTGTCCAGCACACCCACAACCTTGCGCTTTATCTCCTCCTTCAAAAGCCCGCTGTTGATGAAGTCCTCCTTGGTCGGGCCAGGGCCTCCGATTAGAATCGCCTTCAGATCGGGAATTTGACTGAATATATCGTTGGCGGCCTCAGCAACCCTCTTCGAGTACTCATGGGCAGCTATCTCCCGGAGGCGCTCGAAGCGCCGGGCGCTCTGTCCCCCCTTGCTGTGTTTTCCTGGAACTGCGGATGTCAGCTTCCTGACTATCTCAACGTGCTTTCCCCTCAGCGTGGCTATGGTGGCCTCCCTCCTGTCCATAACAAGGATTCCTATTGTTTCCTTGACCTGCATCATCTCGTATAGCGGATCGAGCACGAACTGCTGGTCGCACCTGTACATCCTGACGGTTATCGGCTCGGGCGGCTCTATCCAGTACAGCTGAATATCCGTCACATCCTCCCTTCCCGCCACATTGCCGCAGAATATTGCCATACCGTGCGGCGGCGGTTTTCGGTTGGTCTCCATGTACGTGCGCAGAAACTGGATGATGCGCTCTAGTGCACCAAGCACGTTTTTTCTCGTGCTCTTTGACTTTATGTTGGCCGCGGTCCCCTGCTCCTCCCTAAGCTGCTGCATTATCCTGGCGAGGTCGGTCTCGGGCGGAATGTAGACCGAGATGAGCTCCGTCCCGCTTCCCCTCTTTGCAGCGAGATCCTCAACCATCCTCCTGAAACGGTACATGGTCTTGCTGTCCGCCGGCATGAGATCCCATGTAAACTCTCCAAGAAGGTTAATAATACGATGTCAGAAGTTAATTGGTACAGGATGAGAATAACCATATGCGTTGGCGGATCCGTGCTCGCTCCGGACCGCCCTGACGCCGAGTTCATAGCCGAGGTTGCGAAGGCGCTGGCCAAGCTTAAGGCAGACAAGCATGAGGTCCTCGTCGTTACCGGCGGGGGCGGGCCTGCGAGGATGTACATCCGTGCTGGCAGGCAGCTCAAGTTACAGAGCTCAAGGCTCGACATGCTCGGAATTGATGTCACGCGCCTCAATGCCCGCATGCTGGCGCTTGCCCTAGGAGATCTTGCAGAGCCCGAGCCCGTCAGGACGCTTGAGGATGCGATTCAGATTTCCCTGAAGAACAAGATTCCTGTGATGGGCGGGACAACACCCGGCCAGACCACCGATGCCGTCGCTGCAATGCTCGCAAAGGCAAGCTCCTCCGGCCTCCTCATATACATTTCCGACGTGGATGGCATCTACACGGCAGATCCCAAGAGGGACCCATCAGCGAAGAAAATAGAACGGATGACCACCAGGGAGCTTGCAGCGCAGTTCGGCTGGGTTAAGGGGGAGCCGGGCATGAACACTCCTGTAGACCCAGTTGCCGCGAAGATCATAGAGCGGTTGAAGGCAAGGGTGATCTTCATCGGAAGGGGCGAAATAAATCGCCTGCGGGAGATAGTGAGGGGCGAACCTCACAGCGGCACAACAGTTTCGCCAGCTGAGGACTGATGCCCAAAGCTATTTATCAATGAGGCCCTATTTCAGGTGAGAACATGCCAAAAAAGAAGGGTGAGAAGTACAGGTGTGAGGTCTGCGGCCTTGTAGTTGTAGTTGACAAGAACTGCAACTGCGAGGAGTGCGACATAATCTGCTGCGGCGCACCGCTGAAAAAGGTCAGGTAGGGAAGTTCGCTTGGATCCCACCGCATTGCAGAGGATAACCTACGGGTTATACGTTGTGGGCTCCTCACTGGATGGAAGGTTGAACGGACAGATCGCAAACACAGTTTTTCAGGTCACGGCAGAGCCGCCAAAGCTTGCGGCATGTTTGAATAAAAATAATTTGACCCACGAGTTCGTGGCCAGAAGCAGGATTTTTTCAGTCTCGGTCCTGGACAGGGATACCCCGATGCAGCTGATAGGACTGTTTGGGTTCAAGTCTGGGAGGGAGGTGAACAAGTTCAGCATGGTCAAACACACAACGGGGAGAACTGGAGCCCCCCTGCTGCTTGAAAACACCCTTGCCCATGTGGAGTGCGAGGTGGTCTCAGAGCACGATGTCGGGACGCACACGGTATTCATAGGGCGCGTGGTGAATGCCTCCATCGTTGGCCAGGGAGAGCCGCTCACATACGCATATTATCACCAGGTGAAAAGGGGCGGCGTGCCGAAGACCGCCACCACTTACGTTGGGGTAATTAGCACTGGAGATAAATACAGGTGCAAAGTGTGCGGTTATGTTTACGATCCCAGCGCTGGAGATCCGGAATCCGGAGTTAGCCCTGGGACTCCATTTGAGAAGCTTCCGGAAAGCTGGGTGTGCCCGGTTTGCGGCGCCGGAAAGGACGCGTTTGAGAAAATCGGGTGACGACCTCTTCTTAAGGCCGGATGAATCGACCACCATGCCCCACGCCAATGCATATATCCCCGGAGTTCAAGTGGTGAGATGATGAAGGGCTGCCCTCACGATAAGCTGGAGTTCCTGGGGAAGGAAAGAGGAAACGGTGATGTTAACCTGTATTACATCTGCAAGAAGTGCGGCGGAGTCATTGTATTTACGAAGGAGAGGAAGGTATATTCAGTAACCCCGAGCGAAAAGCAAAAGTAGCCTCTTATATATCACCGTTCAGTATATCCCAAAGGTTGTGCCATGGTGGAGGATCACAGGCACTGCATAGTATGCGGAAAGCCCACTGCCCCAGACGTTTTCTTCTGCTCTCCTTCCTGTGAGGAGATTTTCAAAAGGGGGCAGAGGCGTGCAATAAGATACCGAAATCTTACGCTGATCCTCTTTGTGGTGATACTTGTAATGTTTGTGGCAGCGTACATTATAAGGGCGGGTCCTTGATCACTCCCAGTCCAAGAGTCTTTTCTCTCCCTCGATCTGTTTTATATCGGTTATGTCCTGTGTTACCTCTAAACATCCTAGATAGTTTTTCTCTGCATCACGCACCGCAAAATATCTTATGTAAACTATCCTTTCCCGCATTTTTATCCAGAACTCTGCTACATCCCTCTTCCCTGCCCTGAACTCATCCAAGATCCTGTTAACCACATGGACACTCTTTTTTGGGTGACAGTCCTGAACCTTTTTGCCAAGTACGCTTGTGGGTCTGGAAAATATTCTCCTGCCTCCACTAAAGTACTTGACCCGGTCGTCCCTGCCGACGAAAGTAAGATCAAAAGGCAAAACATTTAGTATCACATTCACTTCCTTGGGCTCGAGTTCCCCGACCTCCAGCTTCAGCCTGTTATTAGGGGCTTCCATGTGAATCCATAAGCACTAAAATTTGAGTCCATATAGGGCTATCTTTCCGGAAATTATCTTATTTCAACAAGCAGTGTGAGCTGCGGGTCGGTTATATCTATCTTCTCAATTTTTCTGCCCTCTACCTCGGTCTCCCTCACGATCTTCACATCGCCCGCCGTTATCTCAAAGATCTTTCCATCCCTCTCAAGGGTGGCTTTTCCAGAATCCAGCATTTTTCCTAGTTCTGATGGGTCAGTGTTCTTTATCGCCTCTATGACCGCCTTCAGATCACCGCGGAACCTCGGGCCGAGCGCGGCCGGATTCGGCTCCACCCTGACTATTCTCTCCCTGAGCTCCGGCATCTCCGAAACCACCTCAACCTCCCTTATCCTCATCGTCCCCCTCACATCGTCTGCCACAGCTTTCACGTGCTCCATCAGCCGTGGGTTCCTCGCGAGGATCAGTACCCTCCTCAGCTCCACGTTCAGCGGCATCATCCTCGATGACTTGAACTGTCTCAGTGAGCTTATGATCGCATTGGCAATCCCACCAAGTTCCTCCGCCCGCTCGTCGATCTCCCCTTCCCTCACCTCAGGCCACTCCAGCAGATGCACGCTTTTCCTGCCGGGCTCCGCGAAGTAGTTCTGGTAGAGTTCCTCGCTGAAGTGGGGCACAAAGGGTGCGAGAAGCTTTGTCACGGTGAGGAGGACGCGGCGGAGAACAGCCCTCGCCCCGCTCGCGCTTCTGTCGTTCTCGTAAAGCCTGTGTTTGATGCCCTCGATGTAGAGGTCACAGAACTCGTGCCAGACAAAGTTGTGAATCGCCCCCAGAGCCCTGCTGAACTGAAAGTCCTCCAGCGATTCGGTAACGGACTTCACGAGCCTGTTTAGCCTGCTGAGGATCCATCTGTCAAGCGGACGCAGCTCGGCATGCGCCTGCTCTTGAGGGGTGGCGCACTGGCTCAGGTGGGGGGCGGAGAACCTGGCGGCGTTCCACAGCTTGCGCATGAACCGGTAGCCAAACTCCACATCCTTCCAGCTGAACGGAACATCAGACCCAGTTGATGCCCCGATGGCTGCCCACTGCCTCAGGGCATCCGCCCCGTACTTCTGCCTCGCCATCCCAGAGTCCACATAGTTGCCAAGCGACTTGTGCATCGCCCTGCCGTCCGTTCCGAGGACCATCCCGTTTATCAGAACTGTTTTGTATGGAGCCCTTCCTAAGAGCGCCAGGTGCCGGACCATGAGGTAGTAATCCCAGGTCCTTATGATGTCGGTCCCGTTCGGCTGAAGGTCCGCGGGAAAGAGCCGCTCCTCCATCTCTGGCCAACCGGCGTGCACGGCTATCGTGATCGAGCTGTCCATCCATGTGTCCAGCACGTCCGTCTCTGGCTCGAACTTCTCCCCGCCGCACTTGGGACACCTCTCGACTGGAGGCTGGTCCCTCTCCGGAACCACGGGAAGCTGATCCTCCTTTGCCACGATTGGCTCGCCGCAGCCGGAGCAGTACCAGACTGGTATGGGCGTCGCGAAGATCCTCTGGCGCGAGATCACCCAGTCCCAGTCCATCGATTTAACCCAGTCCACAAACCTTGTCTTCATGTGCTCCGGCACCCACCTCACCCTCTCCGCTTCCTCAAGGACTCTGTCCTTCATGTCCAGGACCCTCATGAACCACTGTGGCTTGCTGAGTATCTCAACTGGAGTCTTGCACCTCCAGCAGAACCCGACGCTCTGATCTAGATCCTCCTGCCTGACCAAAAGACCCATGGACCTCAGGCGCTCGAGTATTGCTTTTCTCGCATCCTCCGCGGTCATCCCCTTATACTCTCCAGCGGCCTCGGTCGGCCTTCCTTTCTCGTCCATCAGCCTGACAACGGGAAGCTTGTGCTTTTTCACCCACCTGACGTCGGTCTTATCTCCAAACGTGCATACCATCACAACCCCGGTCCCGAAGCCCGGATCCACCTCCTCATCCCCGATTATCCCCACGATCTGATTGAATGGAGGAACTTCCAGCTTTTCCCCGATGTACCTCCTGTAGCGATCGTCCTCCGGGTGGACCGCAACCACAACGCACGCCGGCAGATACTCCGGCCGCGTGGTTGCTATTGTCAGGTATTCGTCCTTTCCAACTAGCCTGAACTTTATGTAGCTCAGCACAGTCTTTCTCTCACCGTATTCCACCTCGGCGTCCGCGATGGCGGTCTCGCATCTCGGGCACCAGTTGACCGGATGCTCCCCCCTGTAGATCATGCCCTTTTTGTAAAGCTGAACGAATGAGAGCTGTGTCCTCCTGTAGTAGTCGGGATCCATCGTCCGGTATTCGGTGGACCAGTCTATGGAAAATCCCAGGGAGTTCATCTCCTGCTTCATGTGCGCTATGTTTTCCTCCGTGAGCCTGACGCAGAGCTCGCGGAACTTTGAGGGGGGAAGATCTCCCTTTCTTATCCCGTATCTCTTTTCGACCTGGACCTCGGTCGGAAGGCCGTGGCAGTCCCAGCCCTGGGGGAAGAGCACGTTGAATCCGCGCATCCGCTTGTATCTGGCGACTATGTCGAAGTACGTCCAGTTCAGCGCTGTCCCCATGTGAAATTCCCCTGAGGGGTATGGCGGCGGAGTGTCGATCACGTAGGTGGGCCTCTCCAGATCATCGTGCCTGAACCTGTAGATGTCCTCCTTCCTCCAAAACTCCTGCCACCTTGCCTCCACCTTCAGAGGATCGTAGTCCGGCGATACTTCTTTCAAAGGTCCACCTTCTAACCGATATGCGCCATCTGCCTTTAAGTCATTATGCGGGCCCTAAGCGACTATCAGGGAGGTCTCCGTGTACTTAACTCCAGACATCTTCTGTATCTTCTCCACAACAGCGCTGCCAAGCTCCGCGATGTCCTGCACCTCGACCCTCACAACCACGTCGAATCTTCCCGTTGTGGCGGCCGCGAATTTCACCCACTGGAGCTTCCTTATGCTTTCCAGCAGTTTAAGGGCCCGTCCGGGTTCGGTTCTTATGTAAACTATCGCCTGCATCGTGGAGTAGTTTGTTTTGGTATAATAAAAAGTTGTCACCGGCGGAGCTGAAAATTCCTCTCGGTTTTTGCGGGGTCTCCTCGAAAGGGTTAAACCTACCGGGCGCTTATATTAATTGAGAAAGATGAACCTTAAGGCGCCGAAAAACGTCTCCTTTGAGTGCCAGCGCTGTGCGATGTGCTGCGGCGACACCTCGCGAAGGGGGAGAAATATCCTGCTCACTGAGTCAGAGGTCCAGAACATATCAAAAAGAACAGGGATAAAGCCGATCTTCTTCGCGACACCGATACCGAGCAGCGGCCCGTACAGGTACAGGATGAGGAAGAAAAATGGAAAGTGCGTTTTTCTCGATGGAAAAGCCTGCAAGATATACGATTTCAGGCCCACGATATGCAGGTTCTACCCGTTTTCCCTCTCAGTTAAGAACGGCAGTTACCTCATCGAGGTGTCAGATGAGTGCCCAGGGATCGGGCTTGGGGAGCCCGTGCTGGAAAAGCATTTCAGGGCGATGGTGGAAAGGGCGCTGAAGGACCTGAAGGGCTAAGCCCCCTCGATGAGAAGTGATGGCTTATCCCAGAATATTTTCCATGATTTTCTCAGCGGCGTGATCGGGTGTCGGTATACCCGTGACCTCCTCAGCCCTGGTTGTGAGGGAGAGCAGATCGTCCCTGCTCAGGAGCTCAAGCTTCCACTTTCTGCAGCCGGCCATGAGCTGTTTGAGTCCTGTGCCTATCCTGTCAGTGAGGTACGTGTACAGGCCCACCGCGGGGTAGGGCACATCCTTCCCCGCCTTCCTCCTCACCTCCGGCAGGCAGGCGAAGAACTTTTCCGGGTCGCTGGTGTACTCGTCGGCAAAGTCCTTTGGAAGCTTTCCGCTTTTTGCAAGCTCGATGAAATAAGAGGACTTCATTACTGCGGTGAGGGGTGCCCTGGCCATCGTTATGGCCTTCACGAACGGACCGCTGCCAAAGTTGCTCATGGCTATTGACTTGAAGATCTGCGTTTCGTTGATAAACCCTCCGGCCATGCTTATGTCCGGAACGTACCTTCTCTTTTTCTTCAGGATCTGGGCGCACTTCAAGACCTGCACCTCAAGATAAACGGTTGGGGTGCTCATCTCGTTCATCATAGGCACCGGGCTCATGCCGGTTCCTCCACCCGCGCCATCGAAGGTTATGTAGTCTACCTTCGCCTCCGACGCCACCTTCATGGTCCACGCCACATCCTCCGGACCGTATGCTCCAGTCTTCAGGGCAACATGCTTTGCCCCCTGCTCCCTCAACCACTCTATGTCCTCCACGAAATCCCTCTCCTTTGGCATTCCCACCCTGCTGTGCCTCTCGAAGCTGCTGAAAACCCCTGCCTTAAAAGCCTCCTGAACCGCCTTGTCCTCGGGGTCCGGAAGAACTATGTATCCCCTGCGCTTTAGCTCAAGGGCCCTCTCAAGGCTCCTGACCCTTATCTCCCCCCCGATCGCCTTTGCGCCTTGCCCCCACTTTCTCTCCAGCACATCAACCTCCAGCTTTGAGATCGCGTAAACGTCCACGCCGAGCCTCTGGTCCTCAACATTGGTCTGGACAGCAACCCCTCCGTGCTTCCCATCCCAGAACTCCCTGTATTTTTTGACCCTGTACTCAAGGTCCGGGGATTTTGTGACCTTGCCGTTTGTGATGACCGAGTTTGGATCAACCCCGCACACGTTTTCCCCGATCACGAGGATAACACCGCTAAGGGCAGACCCCGCAGCCAGCCCGTCCCAGTTGTTTTTTGCCACGTCTGTTGAGCCAAACGCCCCGTTGACTATGGGAAGCGAAAGCGATATTCCACCGAGCTTGCTCTCCACCTGCACGTTCGGGAAAAGGGCAACGTCGGAATCCGGCTCAATCCCCTCGGCCCCCCTCAGCCTAGCGATTATGTTGAAGTGGGACCAGTCAAGCCCGTAGTCCTTGAGCGATCCGGATGTGCTCTTTCCAAACTCAGATGGAACCGGGTATAGGACCTCCCTCCCCCTGAAGGCTGAAAGGCCTATCTCGCAGAGAAAAGGACATTCCCTTATGCATATCGGACACATTCCGCTCGTCGGGCTGACATCCCTCACGCGGGTCCTTGTTCCGGTAGTGGATTGAGCGTTCAGGTAAGACGAGTTTCTCATCACCCTTTCCGTCATATCCATTCCCGCCTCTCCTTTGTATTCCCGCTAATAAATGTTGTTATTAAAAGTTCATACCGGGGGCGCACGATTTTTATTATCCGGCAGCGAAGGATATCTGACATGAGGGGATTAACGAGAATAACGATAGCGGTGGATGACGAGACGCTTGAGGTCCTCAAGAGGATCGCCAGGGGGACCGAGCTCTCGTACAGCGCCATAGTCAGAAGCGCCGTCAAATCCTTTTCCCCGGGCACGCCCGAGGAGGCCGAGCGCCTCAGGATCTGGTCAAACATGCTCTCCAAGGGGGAGCACGTGATCCTTGATGTCGATCACTACCTTCTCTTCCTGAAATACGTGGAATCCTCTCCCAGGAAAGAGGCGTTCTACCGGGAGGGAGTGAAGGTTGCCCTTTCCCACGCGGAGCAGCTTTTGAAAACCATAAAAACGCCCGAGGACTACCTGAAGAGGCTTGAGGCGTGCAACCTCTTCAAACTCGTCAGGGGGGCTGACGGAGAGTACACGCTGGTTCTCTCCTCGGAGCTGAGCAAGAGGTTCATAAAGGATCTCATATCGACAACAATGTCAGGAATGGGTTTCAAATTTCAGATCAAGGAGGACCTGGCGAAGCTGAGGGTAGACGTGGAGAGCGGCTGAGCTGTGCTTTCGTCAAAAAACCGGGAGGGGTGATGTAACTGTTGCATAAAACAATATCTTGGTTCTCTTACCAACTTTTGACCAATCAATTTTTCCGTTCAGGTAATGTGCAGGTTTTCAGTGCCGGTGCACCTGGCGCTCTTATCACCGCCGCCACGCATATTTTCCGGCGGAATTTGAAAAATTAAAAATTCTAAAACGTGCCTCATTTCGGCAGTTTGGTCAACAAATTTGGTTTTTTGCGAAAAATCTTCATTATAACAGATACAGGCAGATATTGTAGCCCGATTCATTCTGTGAGTGGCTTTCTGAGGCACAAGAGAACTCCTTCAGCTCCTCAGCTCTCATTTGTTCGGTGACCCCTCTCCCCAAAATCCGCTTTAACGAGTTCCCCAAACCCTCTCCGGATGAAAATGAAGGCTGTAAAGGCTGTGAGGTTCAGGTACACGCCGACCGAGAGGGTGCGGGGTCTGATGGAGAGGTTCAGGGAGATGG
>Ga0078972_1016421_pt1 | contig 10973 bp, 9 predicted proteins | sample YelNatPaOPGAMG01_FD_67568 | JGI IMG/M metagenome (GOLD analysis project Ga0078972, IMG submission 67568) | Hot spring thermophilic microbial communities from Obsidian Pool, Yellowstone National Park, USA - OP-RAMG-01 (SPADES assembly) (version 2) | ecosystem: Environmental > Aquatic > Thermal...
TTAACCCGTAAAAAAGAATTTTTTCTAAAATTAGGGCTAAATGAGAATCAAAATTTAACAAAAGAGCATCATCATAAAAGGCAAAATCAACAACCCCATAATTTTTATGCCAAAAAAGTATTTCTTCAAATACCTCCTCTGGGTTTTTTTGTTTAAATTGAGGATAAAGTTTTTTTGACGCACAATAGGGACAATTAAAAGGACATCCATAGCTTGTTAGAATTATTACATAAGGAATAGAAGTTTGCATATCAAATATAGGGTAATCATTTAAATAGGGTTCCTTAGAAGGTGGGAAGCTTTTCTTTATAGTTTCTAAAAATTCCTCAGCGGAACCCTTAAAAATATAAATAGGAAAATCCTTATAAAATTTTTCTATTTCATATTTTAAGTGCTCAAAACAAAGTTTTACATAGATCCCTCCTATATAAATAGGTATCTCAGGATAATTTCGGGTTATATAATCAAGTATCACAAATAATCCAGGATACCAATAAGTCATAGTACAGGTTAAAAGGACTGCTTTAAACCTTAAGGAACTAATTATTTTTTTAAATAAAGGAAAAGGTAATCCATATCTATAAAATTTTCGTGGAACATCATTAAAATAAACAGGTTTAGGGATAGCTTCTTTATAAAAGTGCCCAGTTCCAAAATCTTTTCTCTTTGGTTTCTTAGGAAGTTCTGGATAAAAGGGGTCAAGAAGATCTAAGTAATATATGGAATAACCAAGTTTTCTAAGCTTACCACCTAAAAGAAGTAGTCCATAAGGTCTAAGCCAAAAATCATAGGCAGAAAAATCGTAAATCCAAGGATTAATAAGGAGAAAATCAACTTCCATCTAAGAATTATCTATCAAAATGTCTTTTAATCTTTACATTTTAATCTTTACAAACTCCTTCAAAAATTTTATCCTTGATTAAATCTTCAGGAATTGAAAGAAAAGATACCCCTACAGACCCGCGAGAATATAATATTTCATTTTCTTTATTATACCATGTCCAATTTTTATCTCTATATTTTCTTTTTGCACAATCTATCTCATATTCATAAATACCGTATTTTAAGGTTTCACATTTTTTGTTATCTTCTTCTGGAAGCCCTTCCCATAAAACTTCTCTATATTCGCCACTTAAAAACCACTGTATCCAGTAATTCTTACATCTATTAACTATTTCTGAAGAAGGATAATATAAAATATTTACTCTTATTTTATCTTTTGTAAGCTTTTTAATACTACTTGGAGAATAAAAAAGCTTTTCCTCTTTTGGACCAATGTTTAAAAGTATCCATTCTTCGTTGGCAATCTTAATTCTTTCTTGAGAATATCCTAAAATAACGCTAACAAAAAAGCTAATAAAAATCGTGAAAATAAATTTTCTTTTCATAAGCTACCTCCTGCAATTATATTTATTTCTTTTTCCCTATTGGAATAATATAAAGAAGAATTAGTAATACCTTGCATAGCTCATAAAAGCTGAGAAATTTCCTGTAAATTAAGTGGATAAGAAGAAAATTCTCTAACTGATCTTCTTTCTTTTAAAGTTTCTTCTAATGTTACATTACCTTTATAACAAGGGGGAGAAAGTTTAATAAAATCTTTTCCATATAAATTAAAGTATATAAAAGTTAACAGAAATATAATTAAAATTTTATCTTTCTTTAAAAGACGATACATTTAATTTAATAGCTAAGTAGCGCCCCCAACGGGATTCGAACCCGTGTCTCTGGCGTGAGAGGCCAGTATCCTAGTCCACTAGACGATGGGGGCAATTTAAAAACTTTTTTAAAAATTATACCATCTTAAAAAATTGTCAATCCAATATAAATTTTAAAATTTTATTAAAACTTACATTTTTCCGAATAGAATTAAAAGGAATTCTCTTGACATAATTATAATGTTATGAATAATATTTTTGTATAGGTGAGTGCTAATGAGTTTTTTTAAATGGGACGAAAGTTTTGCTACAGGAATACCTGAATGTGATATACAACATAAAAAACTTATTAATATGTTTAATGCTATTTATGATGCTATAAGACTAAATGTTGACAAAAAAGCTTTAAAAGAAGCTTTCGATTCTTTAATAAACTACTTTGAAAAGCATTTTGCTTTAGAAGAAGAACTAATGGAAAAATATGAATATCCAGAAGCACATATACATAAAGAGGAGCATAAGAAATTTAAAGAAGAGATTAAAAAATTTTTACAAAATCCACAAGAAGAAATTAATTTTTTGGAGATTCTTAAATTTTTAAAAAATTGGTGGTTAAATCATATACTTACTATGGATAAAAAATATGGTCCCTTTTTAGAGACTAAAATTAAAAAATAGAAAGGAGGGTTTTTAAAAAATGGGATTAAGAAGCTGGTTTAGAAAATTAAACAAAACCTTAGAACTTCATCAAAAAATAGTTCCTATAATTGTTATATGCTTTATTATTTTAATTGTTCTAACCATTGTAGTTACTTCTTTTATGGCCTATTATGTAGGAATTAATCATGCTAAAAATATAATTCTGAAAAATCAATTTAACCTTATTAACGATACCCTAATAAAACATGGAGCTCTAATTGAAAAAATGGAAGGAAATCCAATTGGTAATTATAAAATTATAAGAGAAGAATTCTTAAAAAAGCAAAAAGATATAAGAATAATAAGAACTCCAAAAATAGATGAACTCTTTGGAAAAGAAAGCCCTGAGTATTATGCCATGGACAAAGAGGAAGCAAAGGTTCTTTCAGAAGGTGTGGAAAAGATTTTTGTTGATTTGGAAAAAGAAAAATTAAAAGGAATTTACCCAGTAAAAGCACAAGCTGAATGTTTAAGATGCCATTATAATGTCTCTGAAAATGAAGTTATAGGGGCTGTTAGTATTACTTTACCTATAGATTATATAATAAAAGAACTTAAACTTATTATTCTTCTTTATATCTTTTTAGGCTTAGGAGGAATTATTACTGCTTCTGTTTTAGTATACTTCACTTATATGTATATAGCTCACAAACCTTTAGAAAAAATAACGGATATGTTAAATAAAATGGCAGAAGGAGATTTAACTTTATCTGTTGAAGAAAAAATAAAAGATAGGGAAGACCTTGTAGGAAAAATTGCAAAAAGCATGGACAAAGTTTTAGAATATATGAGAAACTTTTCTTCTAAAACTCTTGATTATTCTACTAAATTAGTTGAACAAGTTGACGAAATATTTAAATTAGTAGATAGTGTAAATGAAAAAATAAAATTTCAAAATTTGAAAGTGGCACAGACCTCTATTGTAGTAGATGATTTTGGATTAACTATAGGTGAAATTTCAAGACTTACAAGTAATATTAATAATATTGCTAAAGAGATAAAAAGCAAGGTTGAAAAAGGACAAGAAATTACTAATGATCCTCAATTAAAAGAAATTTTGATTGTAACTTTTAATTTAGGTGATAAAATAAATAATTTAGCCTTAGATATAGCTACAAATATTGAGAAGGGAGTAAAAACCTCTGAAACAATTAACAAAGCTTTTGAAGAAATAAACCAAGTATCTTCAGAAATTAGCCAATTAATGGATAAAATAAGCGAAAGCACTTATGAAACTTTACTTATTTCTTCTTATATGAAAACTATAGCAACTACTGTTAAAACAAGAAAAATGGAAGAAATCCTCTTTGATCTTTTCGAAAAGGATGTTGATCGTTATATACTCCGCTTGCAGGCTCATATTAAAGGAATTGATAGGCTTGATCCAGAAAGATGGGGTGATTATCAAGCTTTTCCCATTGGTAAATGGTACTATAGTGAAGAAGGTGAAAAATTTAAACAATTGGTTAAAGATTTTGATTTTAGAGAGTTTGAAGAAACTTACAAAACCCTTCATAATATAGGAAAGGAATTAATAATTGCTTATAATATGGAAGATTCTTTAAAAGTAGAAAAACTATTTCAACAGCTAAAAACTATAAGTAGGAGATTGAAATTATACTTAGAAGAACTGAGAGATAAATATTTAGAATACTATTCTAAATAAAAATTTAAAATGTTTTTGGAACAAAATATTAAGAAATCTAATTTTAAACTTAGTGATTATAAAATTTATAAACAACAAATTTTTGAGCTTTTCGAAAATTACAAAAATCTAAGAGGTGAATTAAATGACGGAATTGATATAAAAAGTTTAGAAAACAGAATAGAAAATCTTAAAAATAATCAATTTCTTATAGCTGTTGCAGGTGAAGTAAAAGCAGGAAAATCTACCTTCATTAACAGTTTAATAAAAGAAGAAATCCTTCCTACTGATGTTTTACAAGCTACTAATGCATTAATTGAAATTTTTTATTCTAAAAGACCTTATTTAAAAGTAACTTATGCTTCTGGAAAGATAGAAATTCTTGAAGATAGCCCAAAAGAGGTTTTAAAAGAAAAATTAAAAGAAATAGCAGCTATTCCTGAAGAATATAGAGATATTCCTGTTAATTTAATTGATCTTTATATTCTTGAAAATGGCGAACTAAACATAATAGATAATGAGTTTATAAAGTATTTGGAAGAAAAATCAGGAATGGAAAATCTTAAAGAATTAAAATATAAATTGGAAAATTATGCCTTCTCAAGATCTCGAGATAATATCCCTATAAAAATAGAATTAGGTTATCCCTTCCCTTGGGAATTTGATGAAATAAGGTTAGTTGATATGCCTGGGGTTAATGCTGTAGGAGGAGTTCATGATATTTCCTTTTCTTTCTTAGATAGAGCTAATGCTATTTTGTTTATTCATCCCATTAAACCTATAGAATCAGAATCTTTTAAAAGATTTATCTCCTCGGTAATAACCAATAAAAGTAAAGAAAACTTATTCTTAATATTAACTCACTCTGCAGTATTTTTTGAAGAAAAAGATAGACTTTTAGAAGAGGCTAAACGTATTTATAGTTCTCTCATTTCTCCTGATAGAATTTTTGCAGTTGACAGTATATTAAAACTAATCTATGAAGATTTAGAAAAAGGAAAAACTCTTGAAGAAATAAAAAAAGAACAAAGGCAAAAAAGAAAGTGGATTGTTTATTTTAAGGATCTTGCTGAGGAAGAAGGTTTAGATAATAAAGAGGCATTTATTAAATATTCAGGATTTGAAAATTTGATACCAGTTCTTGAAAATTTTTTACTTTCTGCTCCTTTTTCAGAATTAATAAATATTTTAGAATTACTTAGAGAAGGATATAAAGAACAAATTAATATTCATCAAGAAACTATTCGTTTATTAGAAAGTCAAAAAAGGGATAGAGAAGAATTTTTAGCTGAAATTGAAAAAAGACAGAAAGGTCTTAAAAAACTTGAAACATATTGTCATTTTGTTTTAGAAGAAGCAGCAACCATTTTTATAGGAGTCCATTCTCCTATAGAAAATTCTCTTGATCAGCTAAAATTAAATTATTACGATAAGTTTATAAAATCAACTAATATAGAAGAATTAAGAAAATATTATAGGGACGCAGAAAATGATCTTAATATAATTGTTCAAGAAAATATTAAAAATATAAGCAAATTTTTTAAAGAAAAACTTGAACAAATAGGTGAACAATTTAGAGAAGAATATAACATCCAAATCCCAAAAATTGATTTTTCTGCTATAGAAGAAAGCTGTAGAAAAGCAGTAGCTAAGAGAGAAGAAATTACAAAAGAAGTTGTAGAAAGTATTGTAGAAAATTGGAATTTTTTAAAACCCTGGAAATGGTTAAAATCAAGTAGAACAAAAAAGATGGTAGTAGGAATAAGAGAGTTCATAGATGAAGAAGCATTTTTTAAAACTTTAAAGAATAACCTTATAGAATCCTTTGTTGATGTAATTGAAAAGCTAAGAGATCAATTTTACAGAGCCTTTGATTTTTATAAAAAAAGTATAGGTAAATTATTAGAAGAAAAAAGGACCTATTTGGAAAATCTTAAAAATGAATTAAAAACAATTGAGAGAATTGATTATGAAATTCTTATGCTTGAAAAAAAGATTGCCTTAATTGAAAAAGAGGTAAAAATAATAGAAGAATTCATAAAAAGGTTATCATGATAATAGAACCTAAAACTCTTAAACAAATAGAAAAGAAATTAGAAGATGATATTTCTAAAACAATTGAACTTATTAAAAGCGAAGTATTTTTTATTTTAGACAGAGATCTTGATATCTATTTTTTAAAAGAATTTGCAAAGTATTATCCTCGTAAACTTTTAAAAGAAAAAGCTGAAACCTTGCTTGATACCCTTTTAAATTATCTTATGAAGGAGGTATTAGAAAAAATTAAAAGTATGCATCTTGATCAGCAATATGAATTTTTTAAAGAAAATCTTAGAGACAAAATTAGAACTAAGGCTTTTTCAGAAAATGGAAGTTTCAAACCTCAACCCGTTAAAATAAAAGAAGATGAAGGCTTATTGGATAAAACTATTACTGCAGCACCAGGGATTGCTGTGAGTGCTGGAGGAATTATTGCAACTATGGCTATACCTGAAACAGTACCCTTAAAAGCTATTCCAGCAATTTCTTCCTTAGTTGGACCTATATATATAATTAAAAAATTGAAAGACAAAAATAGAAGGCTTAAAAATATCTGGAAAAAACAGATTAATTCCTATCTAAAACTTGCTAAAAATGATTTAAAAAAATGGCTTTTAGATATGGAGGCTGAATTTCTAAAAAATTTGGAAAGTTTTTATAAAAAAACTATTAGCTCCTCTTTTGAAAATGTAATAGATAAATCTAACATAAATTTTGCAAAAATTAAAAGTATTTAAAATAAAGAGGAAACCATATGATAAACAAACTTTTTTCTAAATTTAAAAGTATTATAGATATAAGTGGATCAGAAAAAAAGGGAATATTAGCCTTTGATTTAGGAAGTTATTCAATTAAAATAGCTGAGGTTCAAATTATTAAAAATGAACTTATTTTAACTAATTTTATTCGGGGAAGAACTTATAAAAATGTTATTATAAATGGAATTATTAACGATTTCCAATATTTACTTTCCAACATTAAAAATATTTTAGATGTTTTTAAAAATAACACCAAAATAGTTAATCTTTCACTTCCTTATGACCTTGTAATTTTTGATTCTTTCAAAAGTCCACATATTCCGAGTGAAGAAGAAATAAAAAATAAAATAAGTGATGAAATTCCTTATAAGATTGAAGATGTTTATTATAGCTACTATATAATTCCCCAAAAAGATTTTTATCAAATCTTTTATCTTGTAGCTAAAAAAGAAATAGTTAACCAATATGAAAACCTTATAAAAGCTTTGGAATACCAAGCTAATAATATTGATGCAAGCTTTATAAACTTACATAATCTCATAGAAACAATTTACGGAGAAAAAGCTAAAGTTATTGTAGACTGGGGAGATAGTAAAATTGGATTGCTTTTTTGTGGGAAAGAAGCCCCTGTATATAATAGGGAACTTTTTAATTTAGGAATTAAAAATCTAAGAAAAGACATAATTAAAAACTTAAAAGTAGATATGGATACTGCAGAAGCTTTAATAGTAAATCCAGAAAGGGATAATCAACCTGAGGTTAAAAAAATTTATAAAAATTATATTAAAGAAGTTCTTGAAGAATTAGAAACTACTATCAAATTTGTAACAGGAAAATTTAACCTAACCATTGAAAATATATTCTTGGTCGGCGGAGGTGCAAACATCCCCAATATAAGTGAAATCTTTAGTGAGTTTCTAAAAATTAATACCCAGACAATTGATTTAAAAAAACTGGTTAAATTTTCTGATAATTTTGATCCAGATTATATAAGAATAGTAAATACCCAAGGAGCAATAGCAGTTGCTACTGCGGTAAGAGATTTTATTTAAGATTGGGGTTTTATAAATTTTTTTAATTCTTTATAAATTTCAGGAAGTTTTGCAAAAATGATTACTGCTTTTTTCCAAATATCTGCTTTTATTGCAGGAATTCCTGCTACTTCTTCTCCAGGAGGAATTTCTCCTGTTACACCTGATTTACCTGCTACTTTTGCACCTTTCCTAATCTTACTATAAGGAGCTACTCCAACTTGCCCTCCAAGCATTACATAATCTTCCAAAATTGCACTACCTCCAATTGCTGTATGAGAAACAAGAATATTTTCTTTCCCTACCCTAACATTATGTCCAACTTGCACTAAATTATCAATTTTTGTTCCTCTTCCTATAATTGTTTTCCCAAAAACTGCTTTATCAATGGTTGTATTAGCACCTATTTCCACATCATCCTCTATCTCAACCTCTCCAAAATGATAAATTTTTATGTTTTTATATCCTTCTTCCATTTCTTCTTGAGCAAAACCAAAACCATCTGCACCTATTACTACTCCTGCATGAATTATACAATTTTTACCGATTTTAGTATAAGGATAGATTACTACATTAGGATAAATGATTGTATTTTCTCCGATTTCTGAAAAAGCCCCTATAAAAACTCCAGGATAAATTACTACATTTTTTTCTATTTTTGCTCCTTTTTGAATATATACTAAGGGATATATTGCACATGGCTCCTCTATTTTTACTTCCTCTTCTATAAAAGCATAACTACTTATACCCCATTTAGGTTCTATTTCTCTTTTAAAAATTTCAGTAAGCTTGGCAAAAGCAACTCTCACATTTTTTACTTCTATAACCGTTTTTTGAGGGAAATACTTAGCAAATCCTTCAGGACACAATACTGCCTTAGCTTTTGACTTTTGGGCTTCATCTACCCTTTTTAGGGAATCTACAAAAATTAAATCTCTTTCCTTAGCTAAAGGAATAGCATTAATTCCCTCTACCTCAAAATCTTCTCCTATTAAGGTGCCGTTTAGTTTTTTAGCAAGTTCTGAAATTTTAATTTTTTTCATTTTCAAAGTTTCTTATAAAATTTTCTAATTCTTCAATTTTAATAAATTTTCTTTCTCCTGTTTTTCTTATTTTAACCTCAAGTTCTTTATTCTTTTCGTAGTTTTTTCCTAAAATAATTTGAAGAGGAATTCCTATAAGATCCATATCTTTAAATTTAACTCCTGGCCTTTCTTCTCTATCATCCAAAATTACATCCCAATTTTGAGACAAATTTTTATAAATTTTTTCTGCATTTTCTTTAAAATCTTCTTTTAAATATACTATAGCGATTTGGAAAGGTGCAATCTGCCAAGGGAAAATTATACCATCTTCATCATGGTTTTGTTCAATAGTTGCAGCAAGTATTCTACTTACACCAATACCATAACATCCCATTATAAAAGGCTTCATTTTTCCATCTCTATCTAAAAACATAGCTTTCATAGGTTCACTATATTTTGTTCCCAATTTAAAAATATGTCCTACTTCTATACCTCTTGTAAAGCTTAAAGGTTCTTTACATTTTGGACAGAGGTCTCCTAAGGTAGCTTTCCTTATATCTGCTATTATATCAGGTTTGAAAGTTGATCCTAAGTTTGCATTTAAGTAATGGTATTCATCTTCATTTGCTCCTATTACAAAATTAGGGTATCCTTCTAAGGCTTTATCAGCAATTACCTTTATTTTCAAATCTTTAGGTCCGATAAATCCAGGGCTTGCTCCTACAATTTTTCTAACCTCTTCTTCATTCGCCATTCTAAAAGGTTTCCCAGAAAATAATTTTTCAAGTTTTACCTCATTTACTTCATGATCTCCTCTTAAACACACTGCAACAGCGTTTTTTTCTTCAACAATATAAATTAGAGTTTTAGTTATTTTAGAAACAGGAAGTCCTAAAAAATCCGCCACTTCTTGAGCAGTTCTAACTCCTGGAGTATAAACTTTTTCTAATGGTTTTTCAGGTTCTAAAGGATATTTTTCTCCAGAAATAGCAGGAGTAAGTTCTATATTGGAAGCATATCCACATTTTTCACAAAAGGCTATAATGTCTTCTCCTGTTTCAGCAAGTACCATAAATTCATGAGAAACATCTCCTCCTATAGCCCCTGTATGAGCTTCAACTGCCTTAAACTTTAAACCACAATTAGTAAAAATCTTTTCATAAGTTTCATACATTAATTGGTAACTCCTTTCTAATCCATCCCAGTCTGCATCAAATGAATAGGCATCTTTCATTATAAATTCTCTTGCTCTCATAATACCAAATCTCGGACGAATTTCATCTCTAAATTTTACTGCTATTTGATAAAGAATAAGGGGAAGCTCTTTATAAGATTTTACATCCCTTCTTACTATTTCAGTCACTACTTCTTCATGAGTTGGTCCTAAACAAAAATCGTGTTCCTTTCTATCTTTAAATCTCAAGAGTTCTTTTCCATAGGCATCCCAACGCCCGGTTTCCTTCCAAAGTTCTGCTGGTTGAACAAGAGGCATAAGAATTTCCAAAGCTCCAGCTTTATTCATTTCACATCTCACAATATTCTCTATCTTTTTCAAAGCTCTAAATCCTAAAGGTAAAAAGTTATAAATACCAGAAGCAAGTTTTCTTATCATGCCTGCTCTCAATAAAAGTTTATGACTTATTACTTCAGCTTCAGAAGGGTCCTCTCTTAAAGTAGGAATAAAAAATTTACTCCAACGCATAGCTCTTTTTCTCCTTAAAGAGTTATTTTTTTATATTTTCTTGTTTTTAAATCAAGAATGACAAAGCTTGGTGTTCCTTCTTTTCCTAAAATTTCTCCAGGATTTATAACTAAAGTTTTACCTATTTCCTTTATTTCATATTTATGAGTATGCCCACAAAAAATAAAATCATATTCCTCAGTTTTTGCTAAAGCATAAGCTATCTTAGGATAATGAACCATAGCAATTTTATAATCTTCTATTTCTAAAAATGCATTCTCTCCGTGAAGTTTTATATTAGGATATTCTAAAATTTTTTGCATTAAAAGAAAAATATCTCCTGGGTTATTTCCTAAAATTAAATGTATTTCTTTATTAAACTTTCCAAGAATAGGAACCATAAAAGGTGAAATTAAATCTCCACAATGAAAAATTT
>Ga0078972_1016422_pt1 | contig 10972 bp, 10 predicted proteins | sample YelNatPaOPGAMG01_FD_67568 | JGI IMG/M metagenome (GOLD analysis project Ga0078972, IMG submission 67568) | Hot spring thermophilic microbial communities from Obsidian Pool, Yellowstone National Park, USA - OP-RAMG-01 (SPADES assembly) (version 2) | ecosystem: Environmental > Aquatic > Thermal...
CTCGCCGTCATCTTCGTCTACCTGATCCTGGCATCCCAGTTCGGCAGCTTCACCCAGCCGCTCGCCATCATGCTCTCGCTCCCCTTCTTGCTCATCGGGGTGGCGGGCATGCTGTGGCTCACGGGCGACACGCTGAACATGATGTCGATGATCGGCCTGATCCTGCTCATGGGGCTGGTGACCAAGAACGCCATCCTGCTCATCGATTACACCAACCGGCTGCGGCGCGCGGGCATGGAGCGCGACCGGGCGCTGGCGAAGGCCGGCGGCGTGCGACTGCGCCCGATCGTGATGACCACCCTGGCGATGATCTTCGGCATGCTGCCGCTTGCGTTCGAGCTCGGCGCGGGGGCGGAAATCCGCGCGCCCATGGCCCGGGCGGTCATCGGCGGCCTGATCACGTCGTCTCTGCTGACGCTGGTGGCCGTGCCCGTGGTCTACTCGCTCCTTGACGGCCTGGTTCACAGGCTGCGGCGCGCACCCGGCGCGGCGCCGGTCGCCGCGCCGCTTGCCGGGGTTCGGCCCGGAAGCTCGCACTCCGGCGGCGACTGAGCTGCCGGGCGGCGCGCGCCGGCGACCGCTATGCGCGCGAGTGGCTGGCCTCATATGTGGCAGGGCCGCCGCCCAAGGAGGTCACCCTGCGCGGTGATGGCGAGACGCCATTGACCATTCGCGAGATCGTTGTCGAGATGCAGCCGGAGGAGGCAGAAGGGAGTCAGGACGGTGCATGAGGAAGCAGCTCTGGGAGGTGCGCGACGGGCAAATGCGGCTGCACCTGCACCCGGGGCAGCAGCGCGCCTGGCGCTCGCGGCGGCGTTTCGTGGCCATGCTGGCGGGGACGCAGGGAGGGAAAACCAGTTTTGGTCCCCACTGGCTACTGCGCGAGATCCGGGACCAGGGGCCGGGAGACTATCTGGCTGTGACGGCGACGTTCCCGCTGCTGAAGTTAAAAATGCTGCCGGAATTCCTGAACGTGTTCCAGCACACGCTGCACCTGGGCGAGTGGCATGCCTCGGAGCGAGTTTTCCTGTTTCACGATGGCAGAACTCGCGTCATTTTCGGCTCGGCAGTCAACCCGGAGAGCCTGGAATCCGCTACTGCCAAGGCCGCCTGGCTCGACGAGTGTGGTCAGGATCAGTTTCGGTTGGAGTCGTGGGAGGCAGTGCTGAGGCGCCTGAGCCTGCATCAGGGGCGCGTGCTCATGGGCACGACGATCTACAACCTGGGTTGGCTGCGCCAGGAGGTATACAGCCGGTGGCTGGCAGGCGATCCGGATTACGAGGTGGTGCAGTTCGAGAGCATCGTCAATCCCGCCTTTCCCCGGGCCGAGTACGAACGGGCGCGGCGGACCTTGCCAGCCTGGAAGTTTGCCATGATGTACCGGGGCCTCTTCGACCGCCCGGCGGGGCTCATTTACGCCGATTTCGTGGATATCTATCGCGAGGAGGGGGGACATAAGGTGCATGCCTTCGATTTGCCCCCTCATTGGCCGCGCCATGTGGGCATAGACTTCGGTGCCGTGCACACGGCCCTGATCTGGCTGGCTCAGGACCCGCAGGCAGATATCTACTACGTCTACCACGAGTCGCTGAGTGGCGGGAAAACGACGGCCGAGCATGCTGCCGAGGCCCTGGCGAAGGCCGCTGGCGTCAACGTGCTGACCTGGCACGGTGGCGCCAAGGCGGAGGTGCAGCAGCGCCTCGACTGGCAGGCAGCGGGTGTCCCCGTGCAGGGTCCCTCCCTGGACGACGTGGAGGCGGGCATCGACAGGGTGATCGCGATGTTCAAGCACAAGCGTCTATTCGTGTTCGACTCCTGCCGCGGCCTGCTCGACGAGCTGGGGACCTATAGCCGCGAGGTCGACGAGTCGGGCCAGGCCCTCGAGAAAATACGGGACAGGGAGTCCTATCACCGGCTTGACGCCCTGCGCTATGTCGTGCAGGGGCTGCAATCATCTCGGACGGGCGGGATCTGGCTGTGAGGGGCGGAGAGATGAGCATCTGGGAACGATTCATCCAGGCACTAGCCCGGGCCTTCAGCAGTAAAGAAGCTTACGTTCATACTAATACCTGGGACGTGGGCCAGCCGGTATATCCGCTGGCAAATTTCGAGACCAATGTACGCTATGGGTTCAGGAAGAACGAGCTGATCTACGCCTGCATTGCCCTGAAAGCGGACTCGGCAGCGATCCCCACCCTGCGTGTCTATCGCCGGTCGGACGGGACCGAGCTGCCCGATCACCCATGTCGGGCTCTTATTCAGCGCCCGAATCCGTTTATGACCGAGTTCGACTGGGTGAGCATTACCCTGATGCTGCTTGACCTGGCCGGCCGGGCCTACTGGGAGAAGCAGCGCTCCCGCTCTGGGGCGGTGGTGGGGCTCTGGCCTCTGCGCCCAGACTGGGTGCAACCCATAGTATCGGCAACGGGCCTGCCTGGGGGATACCAGTATGCGCCCCCCGGCGTCTCGTCCCCGATAACGTTGGATGCGCGCGACGTTCTGGAGTTCAAGCTCTGGGATCCCCTGAACCTGTACCAGGGCATGCCGCCGGTCTCGGTGGCGGCGCGCATTGGTGACGTCGATAACGCTATCACGGATTACCTGAAGAAATTCTTCGAACAGGGCGGGATCCCGCCTGGCCTGCTGTCGAGCAAACTCAAGCTGACTGACGCGCAGGTGACCGACATTCGCCGGCGCTGGCGGGAGCGCTATGGGGGATGGCAGAATTGGACCGACCCGGTGATCCTGGACTCCGATGCCAGTTACCAGAAAACCGGCAGCAGTTTCGAGGAGATGGGGTTTGACGTGCTAGATGCCCGCGACGAGGCACGCATCTGCGCCATCCTGCGTGTGCCCCCCATCCTGGTGGGGGCCAAGGTGGGGCTGAGTAGCGCAACCTATTCCAATTACGAGCAGGCTCGCAAGGCCTGGTGGCAGGACGATCTCAGCCCCCAGTACAAACGCATTGCCGACGAATGCCAGAACGACCTGGCGAGCGAGTTCGGCGATGACATCGAGCTGCGCTGGGATTTCAGCGCCGTCCCTGCTCTGCAGGAGGATCGGAACGTCGTCTACGAGCGGGCGCGGGCTGCCCTGGCCGGCGGCGGCATCACCGTCAACGAGTATCGCCAGGCCATTGGCCTCCCCCGAGTGGTCGGTGGCGACGTGTTCATCCGCACACTGACGATGGTTGAACAGCCGGCCACCCCGGAGCGCGGGCGTAAAAGCCTCCCTGGTGGTACCGATGAGCGGGCGCAAACCCCTGGCGATCCCCCCGATCTGGCTGCTCGCCGGCGGGCGGAGGGGGAGCTGCAGCAGGTCCTGGAGGGCTATTTCAGTGCGCAGAGAAAACGCATCGAGAAGGCGGTGTCGGCGTGAGCCCGGAGCAGAGCAAGGCGATCGATGATTTCGATTGGCAAGCCGAAGAGGCCGAGTTGGTAGAGATACTCTATCAGCATCTGTTCACCTCAGCTCTGACCGGAGCGCAGACTGGCTTGGCGTTGCTGGGGGGAGGGATCGGGATCGACTGGGGATTGGTGAACGAGGCAGTGCGCCGTTGGGCCAGGCAGATGAGTCTCGAGCAGGTGAGGGGGATTATGGAGACCAGCCGGCGATTCGTGACCGAGGCCATCGCGGACTGGATTGCCTCTGGGCAGCCCCTGGACCAGCTGAGCGCTACTCTGACGCCGATGTTCGGCCCCGTCCGCGCCGAGATGATCGCAGCCACTGAGGTGACCAGAGCTTTTGCCCAAGGCAATGCTGAGGCCTGGCGGCAGAGCGGGGTGGTGTCGGGCTGGCGCTGGCAGACGGCGGCGGACGAGGTGGTGTGCCCGATCTGCGGGCCTCGCCACGGTCAGGTTTATAGCTGGGGTGATGAGCAGCCGCCAGCGCATCCGCGCTGTCGCTGCTGGACGCAGCCGGTGGTGGGCGATGGAGATTAGGCTGCACGGCTTCGAGCGTTTCGGGAACCGCTTGCAGCGGGTGGGCCACCTGAGGGCCTGGATGCCGAGGGCGCTAGACGAGGCGGTGGCATACGTCGTAGCCCATATTCCACCATACCCTCCTGCCAATCCGGATAGCCGCTACCGGCGCACGGGGACCTTGGGCCGTAGCATCACTGGGGAGGTCCGGTCTCCCGGCGGTCGGTATATTGGTGTGGTTGGCACAGATGTAGTCTATGCGCCCTGGGTGATCAGCTCGGAGCGAGTCGCTGGTCGTGGCCCCCAGGCCTATATGCATCGCGGGCGTTGGTGGCTATTCCAAAAGGCGGTGGTAGCTCTGGGGCCTGATGTTGCCAGTATTTTGAAGCGTCATATTCGGGATCGGCTCAGGAGCTCATGATGTTGAGGGGAGCAAGCCAAAACAAAACGCAGAGCTGGCGAGGGGCCGAGGAGCTGCAGGTGCTGCACTGCCGGACCTGCGGTCTGCCCTACGCCAAAATCTACGGTGGGCGCCTAATCGTGCTGTCCCAACATCACGGCGAGAAGCATGTCAATAGTATAGATGTGGAGGAGCTGTTGGCGCTGCTAGGCACCTGATATTCGCCTACCCGTTCGGGCCTCCCTGTGCCCGCCCCTTGGAGCCTAGTGCTCCCGGAGGCGGGCACTTCGCGTTATTGGAGGGAGCGCAATGGGAAAGATAAATCGGGCGAATGTGCAGATCGAATACAAGGCACTGCCGATCCTGACCAAGCAGATCGGGGAGGACCGGGTGGTGCGTTCCATTTTCGCGGTCGCGGGCAACGTCGACAGCGGGGGCGACCGCATTTGGCCGGGTGCATTTCAGAAGACCCTGCGTGAGCAGGGTGACCGCATCCGCGTTCTCTGGCAGCACGAGATCGCTGACCCGCCAATCGGCGTTCCGGTGGCCCTGCGCGAGCTGGGGCTGGACGAACTCCCCCCAGAGGTCAAATCGCGTTACCCAGAGGCGACGGGGGCACTCTACGGCGAGATCAAATACCTGGACACGCCGCGGGGCAATGAGGTTTTGACCGGCATTGCCGAGGGCGCCATCAAGGAAAACTCCATCGGGTACGACCCGGTGAAATTCGACTACGAGAGCGAGGGCACGGGACTTATCCGGAACCTGCGCGAGGTGCGCCTGTGGGACATTTCCCCGGTGAATTTCGCGATGAACGCCGGGGCCGTCAATCTCAAGGCCGCTATCCCCTATCGGCAAACCCCTAAAGCCCCCGAAGACGATCCGTGGGACGGCCCGGCGGAGGTCGCCGCCGCCGATGTGAGCGACCTGCGCATTATGTGCGCCTGGTACGACGCCGAGAACCCAGACCTCAAGAGCAGCTACAAGCTCCCTCACCACCGTGCTGGTGGGGAGCATGCGGTCGTTTGGCGGGGGGTGGCAGCCGCTATGGCGGCTCTGCTGGGCTCTAGGGGGGGGGTGGACATCCCCGAGGCGGATGTGCCGGCCGTTTACCGACATCTCGCCCGTCATTACGACGAGTTCGGCCGCGAGGCACCAGCTCTCAAGCTGGTGCAGCTGGCTATCAGCACGCGGACGCTTCTCGGGCCAGGGGGGCTCAAGGAGGGCCGAGTGCTGTCGAGCCAGAACCTGGAAAAGCTGAAAAACGCTCTTGCCGTCTTGCAGGAGATACTCCTGGCAGCCGAGCCGCCTGAGGAAGAACAGAAGGCACTCACTGTCCAAAACCTCTGGACACGGCTGGAGCTTGCACAACGCGAGCTATCGCTGGTGGCCTGAACGGCCACACGAAACGGAGGTATGACAGTGGATGCAATCAAAATCCGCAAAGCCGCTGAGGAGAAACTAGCTCAAGCTCGAGCGCTGCTCGAGCCCTATCAGGGGAGAGAAACCGAGGTCCCAGCTGACGTTCTGACCAAGGCCAATGCTCTCTATGGCGAGTTCGACCAGCTCAAGGCGGCGCTCAAGCTGGCCCAGGACATGGGCGAAGCGGACAAGTACATGAAGGAGCCATTGCCCACCAAGGCTGCTCACCTGGGGTTCCGGGAGGCCGGGCCAGAGGAGGGCAATGTCCCCGTCGATGCCAAGGCATGGCGCGTGATCGAGGTCAAGACCGTCCTCGGCGAGAAAAAGGAGGTGCGCTACAACGTCCCCCTGGCAGTGCAGGCGCGGGATTATGCCAGCGCGTTCGAGGCGTACCTGCGCAAGGGCTACGCGGCTCTAGGTCCAGAGGACCGCAAGACGCTCACCGAGGGCGTGGACACGGCGGGTGGATTCCTGGTCCCCGAGGATCTGCAAACGCAGATCATCAAAAAGGTGGCTCAGACAGCGGTCATGCGTGGCCTCTGCCAGGTTCGCCAGACCAGCCGAGATATCGCCACCTGGCCACGAGTCAACTACTCGAGCGATGACATTTACACGTCGGGGGTGCGGCTGACCTGGACGGGCGAATCCCCGGCCAGCAGCACCGTCCATCGGGTGACTGACCCGATCACTGGTCAGGTCAAGATCCCGGTCCACACCGCTATGGCCTCGCTGCCGATCTCGAACGATCTGATCGAGGATGCCGCCTTTGACGTGATCGGCGTGGCCAGCGACCTGATCTCCGAGGCCTACGCTCTGGGCGAGGACAACGCGTTCATTAACGGCAATGGCGTGGGCCAGCCGATGGGCCTGCTAGCTGAGGTCAACACGGCCAACGGGCCGGCAGAGGTCCACATCGGAACCTCCCCCACCCTGGCTGGCCTGCTCAACCTGGAGGCGGCCCTGCCATCCCAGTACGAGCGCAACGCTCGATTCATGGCCAGGAAGACCTTCTGGAATACCCTACGGTCCGTGGCAGCGACTACCAGCGGGGATCTGATCTGGCCGGTGACGGCTCAGTATGGTTACCTACCAGATACGCCTCCAACCCTCATGGGCTATCCGATTGTCAAATGCGAGTTCGTGCCCGCGATTGCGACCGATGCGTACTCGCTGATCTTTGGTGACTTTTCAGGGTACTGCATCCTGGACCGGGTGGGTCTGGCGATCCGGCGGCTGGACGATGTGTATGCCGAGTCTAATGTAACCGTCCTGCTGGCTCGGAAGCGAGTGGGCGGCTATTGCGTAGAGCCGTATCGGTTCAAGATCGGCCAGATGAGCGCATAGGAATTAGCCGGTAGGCAAGAAAGCGAGGTAAGCAATGACAGTTGCTAATTGGAACATCAAGACCACCCTGCACCCGACCAGGCGGGGAGTGTCTAACGCGACTACGGCCAATTCCTCGGGCGCCGCCGTGGACCTGTTGGGCTACATCAATCCCGGTGGGCGGGCGCTGAAGGGACTGCTGAGCGTGGGAGCGGTGACGTCTACCGGCCACCTGGCAGTCAGGTTCCAGGAGTCGTCGACGAGCGGTGAATCTGGATTTGCGGACATCAGCGGGGCGGCGTTCACGGCGACCGGCGACACCGCTACCACCGGCTCGGAGGAGATAGTGTTCCGCGCGTCGAAACGCTACGTTCGGGCGATTGGAGCTGCATCCGATACTGCCAACATTGATTACGCCGTTTACGTTCTGGCGGAAAAGTGCTTGACGTAACCGGCACCGAACTATAGCCCAGGGTGGCTAGCTCCCTCCCCGGAGCTAGCCACCCTGGGCGGGAAGGGGGAGAGGTTGAGCCAAGTCTATTACGCCATTTTGCAGGAACGAACCGGGGTCGGCTCCGACGCCGCTTTCTCCGCCTGCCTCGATCTGGCGATGCGGGCGGGCCACCTGGGCTATGCCCGAATCAACGTCGGGTATACGCGCGTGGATGTGGCGCGAAATCGAATCACACAGGAGTTCCTGCGCCACAGCAATGAGCCAGGCGATGTACTGATCATGCTGGATGGCGACCACGTACATCCCCGGCACACCCTAGAGCGGTTGGCTGGCTACGATGAGGACGTGGTAGCGGCTTTGGCCTTCCGCCGCTGCCCGCCCTACGATCCCCAGATGTACCGATACAATGAGCGAAACGAGCTGGTACAGCCCTCGAGTTGGGAGAAGGGCCTGGTGCCGGTGGATGCCTTTGGCATGGCGGCGATAGCCATCAAGCGGCGCGTGTTTGCCAGGTTGGACGAGCACGGGCTGACCTATCCCTATTTTCGGTTTTGGTACCCTCGCGTGCCGATGGACGAGCAGATATTCCCGAGCGAGGATGTTTATTTCGCCCTCGCCTGCCGGAGCGCAGGCATCGAGTGTTACGTGGACACGGGGCTAGTATCCCCTCACCTGACCCTGAGCACCGTGCAGGAGGATTCGTGGCACATGTGGCTGGCGGACCACCCGGAGCTGCTGGCAGAGGAACAGAGGTTGGACGTGCCGAACGACCTGCGAGTCAAGATCCTGGGGGAGAGAGAATGACCGAGGCCGCGCTATTGGCCTACATCCAGCGTTTGCGCGAGAGCGGCAACACCCTGCCCTGGCAGGTGGCCTGCTATGTGCACCCGTTGGACTGCCCTTGGCTGGACGTGGGAGCTGGCTACGGGGCCACTCATCGTGGCATGGATCGCTCTGGTACGGTCGTGGTCGAGAGCTACCCGGGGGCGGTGGAGGCTCTTGGGGAGATAGGTTTTGCCGATGTGCTCCCCGGCGATGCGAGGGAGATCGTCCCCCAGCTCCTATTGAGTGGGGAGCGATTCGTGAGAGTGACTGCCTTCGATTTTCTCGAGCACCTGCCCAAGGCCGATGCGCTCGTGCTCCTAGGCCAGCTAGAGCAACTGGCCGTGGGAGAGATCGTGCTGTTCCTGCCCATTGAGACGAGCGAGCTGGTAGAGAGCGAGGAATATAGGCTGTATATGCAGGCAGCCGGGGACGCGTACCCGGCCGGGCAGCGAGAGCTGTTGCAGCATCGCAGCCGTTGGACGGTCGAGGAATTACAGGAGCGCGGCTATCAAGTGGTGCTCCTGGAGGGGTACCACGGTCCCGGTTTCGACGCCTTGGTGGCTGGCAGGTACAGCAACGCTCGTGAGTGCCAGCGAGCTCGGCGCCAGATCGAGGCGTGGGCACAGACTCTCGAGCCGGGCCGTTATGGGTATTGCGCCAGCCCGGACATCTCCCCTCTGTATCTGACCGGGTCGGATCGTATTTTTGTCGGCAAACGGGTCTCTATCGGCTACGGTGCCCGGCTAGAGGCCATCAAGAGCTATCAGGGCCGGGAGTACCGAGGCCAGATCATCATCGAGGACGGGACGTCGGCCGAGATGTTTTTGCACGTCGGCGCGGCGGAGCAGGTGCATATCGGCCCCGACGTGATGATCGGGGGACACGTGACCATCGTTGACCACGATCACGGTTTCGCTGACCGCAGCCGTCCCCCACGCTATCAGCCTCTCACGGTATCACCGGTAACCATCGGGGCGGGGGCCTGGATCGGCGAGTATGCGTTTATCGGCAAGGGCGTCGAGGTGGGGCCGGGGGCGGTGATCGGTGCCCACGCGGTGGTAGTCGACGATGTGCCTGCCTACACCATCGTGGCTGGCAACCCGGCCCGGCCCATAGGGCAGAGGGAGCCTATCAATGCTCTGACCTCTATCATCATCCCGACCTGCGCCGGATATGCGGAGCTTGAGCGATGCCTGATCAGTATCAACAAGCACACCTGGCTACCCTATGAGGTGATCGTGATAGACAATGGCTCTCCGGAGCCAGTAGAGACGATGATCGCCTGGGATGCGAGCCAGGATGTTACCGTTCTGCGCAATGAGAGCAACCTGGGTTTTGCTGCTGCCGTAAACCGCGGGCTGGCACAGGCCAGAGGGGCCTATCTCTGCGTTCTGAACGACGATACCGAGGTCCAGGCAGGTTGGCTGGACAGGCTGTTGGGGACGCTGCAATCCTACCCAGAGGTCGGCATGGTGGGGCCGATGAGCGATTATGTGTCCGGTCCCCAGCTCGTGCCGGCAGCCTACGAGCCTGAGCCCCATTGGGGGCAGTCCGAGGAAACGGATCGGCTGGTGGGGTTCTGTTGGGTGCTTAGACGCGAGGCTTACAAGCAGACGGGGCCTTTGGACGAGCGGTTTTTTGCCAACTACGAGGATGACGATTATTGCCGGCGGCTGCGGCGGGCGGGCTGGAAACTGCGCATGGTGCGCGATGTTTTCGTCCACCATGAGGGCTCAAGGACGTTTGCGCGTTTGGGCTTGGACCTTGACGCGAGCCTAGCCCAGAGCCGCGATCTGTTTGCCCGCAAATGGGGGCTCGGGGAGGTGCCAGTTGGCTAAGGACTACATTGTGGCCGCCGAGATACGAGCTGCTCTGCCCGACGCGGAATGGGGATCGACGTATGACGTGCTGCTAAGCCAGCTGGCAAACGCAGCCAGCCGGGCCATTGACCGCTATACCGGGAGAGCTCCTGGGGCCTACTATGCTGATGTCCCCAGTGTGCGTTACATTGACGGCTCTGGCACTCCCCGGCTTTGGATCGGGGAGCTGGCCGCGGCGCCAGCACAGGTTTGGGTAGCAGAGTCAGGCGATGGGTCTAGTTACGTTCCCTGGGATGACACCGAGTATATTTGCTGGCCCTATGATGCGCTGGAGCGGGGAGAGCCCTATCTGCGCCTGGACATCGATCTGCTCAATGGCACCAAGGGCATCTGGTACGCCTATCCGCGAGCGGTGAAAATCAGTGGGCAGTGGGGATACTCCGCCTATCCCCCAGCCGATGTGAAGCAGGCCTGCCTCATACAGGCCATCCGGTGGTTCAAACGCAGCCAGCAGGCCTATCGCGACATCGGCGGGATCGTCGACCTGGGTCAGCTGCAATACGTGCAGGCGCTGGATCCCGAGGTGGCCCAGCTACTGAGCCATCTGAGAAGGCAGGTGATCTGATGGGTTTGGCAGAGGCAGTGACAGCGATACAGGCCCGACTGGCAGCCCTAGAGGCCATACGAGAGGCGCCGAGCAGCCCCCCCGAGGCGGCGCATCAGTTCCCCTTCGCCGTCACGTATCCCCGTACTGGGCAGGAGACGCCACAGAGCGCTGGCTGGTCGGTGGGGCTGCACACGCTCGTCT
>Ga0078972_1016423_pt1 | contig 10972 bp, 7 predicted proteins | sample YelNatPaOPGAMG01_FD_67568 | JGI IMG/M metagenome (GOLD analysis project Ga0078972, IMG submission 67568) | Hot spring thermophilic microbial communities from Obsidian Pool, Yellowstone National Park, USA - OP-RAMG-01 (SPADES assembly) (version 2) | ecosystem: Environmental > Aquatic > Thermal...
ATTGTTGGAGAAGAATGTATTCTATGTGGACTCTGTGTCAGGATATGTGATGATGTAATGGGTATTGCTGCTATAGGCTTTGAAGGCAGGGGCAATAGTAGGAGGATTACAACACCGTTCGATGAATTATCCGATAAATGCCTGGGCTGTGGGGCCTGTGAAAATATATGTCCCACAAAATCAATTAAGATGCCATATAGACTTACAGGGAATAAACCTGAGCATATCCCATCAGAATTCGATATGGAGTTGAGAGGTAGAAAACCTATTTATATTCTATATCCTCAGGCAGTACCGAGAGTGCCCGCAATAGATGATAGGTATTGTATCAACTTCAGGACCAATGGATGTAAGATATGTGAGGATTCGTGTGAAGCAAAGGCAATTGATCACAGCCTCCCAAAAGAAGAAGATATATCCCTTAGTGTAGGTTCCATAGTGGTTGCACCGGGCTATGAACTATTTAATGCTAATAATGTGAAAGAGTTGGGATATGATAGATTTGACAATGTTATTACATCCCTGGAATTTGAACGAATGCTATCGGCAACAGGACCGACATCCGGTGTGATACTGAGACCATCTGCATTTCTCAATAATAACTCAGCAATTAGCAACAAAAAAGGACCTGATGGTCCTGAATGTGTTTGTAAACCCCCGAAATCAACCTCTGAGCCAGAAACATCACATAATGATCAGCATCCCAAAAAGATTGCATTCATCCAGTGTGTAGGTTCAAGGACAGTAGATAATAATTATTGCTCAAGTGTATGTTGTATGTATGCGACCAAGGAGGCAATTATTGCAAAAGAGCATCAGCCTGATCTCGAATGCTGTATATTTTACATCGATATGAGGGCATTTGGAAAAGGGTATGAAGCCTATTTTAACAGGGCAAAAGAGCTGGGTATTAGATTCGTAAGATGCAGACCCTCATTCCTTATGGAGGATCAAGTTACTAAGGAAATCATCATTAAATATGTAGAAGATGGTAGGCCAAAAGAAGAGAGATTTGATTTGACTGTATTATCATGTGGGCTTACTCCTACAAGTGATGTAATATCTCTTTCTAAGACATTGGGGATAGAGTTAAATGAGCTGAATTTTTGTAAGACCAGTGTATTTAGTCCAGTAGACAGTTCGAGAGAGGGTGTATTTGTATGTGGCCCATTTACCGAGCCAAAAGATATTCCTGAGACTGTTATGCAGGCGAGTGCGGCCGCAGCGAGGGTTCAATCTCTCTTATATGACAGGAAGTGGAGTGAGACGGCAAAAAAGGAATATCCGGAAGAGAGAGATGTTAAGTCTGAAGAGCCAAGGATAGGTGTATTCGTTTGCCACTGTGGAAAGAATATAGGTGGAGTGATAGATTCATCTGCTCTGGCTAAATATGCAGGCACATTGAAGAATGTAGTTTATGCAACAGATAAAGTCTATACCTGTTCTCAGGATTCTATAGCCTCGATTATAGAGGCTATCAAAAGGGAGAGATTAAACAGGGTGGTGGTTGCAGCATGTACTCCTCGGACCCACGAACCCCTATTCAGGGAATCTCTTAGACAGGCAGGTATCAATCAATATTTATTTGAGTTTGCAAACATCAGGGATCAGTGCACATGGGTGCACCAGAAAGAACCAGAGGAGGCATTTGCAAAGGCTAAAGATTTGATTAGAATGGCTGTGGCTAAGGCAAGGTTATTAGAACCTTTGTACGAACAGGAGGTAAATATCGAAAAATCTGCTCTTATTATAGGTGGTGGTATGAGCGGGATGATCTCTGCCCTCGAACTTGCGAGACAGGGATTTGTTGTTCATATTGTCGAAAAGGAAGACAAACTGGGGGGGATATTCAGGCGAGTTCATTATCTATTAGGCGGGGAAGACCCCCAAAAGAGGCTCAATCAGATTATTGAGGAGGTAAAGTCCAATAATAAGATCAAGGTCTACTATAAATCCAAAATAGAATCTGTTAACGGGTCAATTGGGCGATACGAGACGGTAATAAGACTTGGTGATGGGAGGTCTACTACTATTAAACACGGAGTAATCATTGTTGCTACGGGCGCTTTAGAGTTTACGCCTACTGAATATCATTATGGAGAGAGCCCCAATATTATGACTCAACTGGAACTTGAGGATATTATATACAAAGGGAGCTTTAGCGCCCGAAATGTGATAATGATAAATTGTGTAAATTCCAGAGATAACAATCACCCATATTGCAGCAGAATATGTTGCTCCCATGCTATAAAGAATGCATTGAAAATTAAAGAAATCTCTCCCGATACCAATGTCTATATTCTTTATAGGGATATAAGGGCATATGGATTCAAGGAAAAATATTATAGAGAGGCAAGAGAGAAGGGCGTCATTTTTATCAGATACGAGGAGGACAAAAAGCCCGATGTGACCCTTAAACCTGAAGGTATAGTGGTTAATGTTTTCGATCCATTGCTAAAGTTTAACATAGAGTTAAAGACAGATATCCTTGTGCTTTCAACTGCCACAGTTCCTCAACCGGATACAGAGGAGATTGCCAGGATATTAAAAGTTCCTCTCAATTCAGATAAATTTTATCTTGAGGCCCATCTGAAATTGAGGCCGGTAGATTTTGCCAGCGATGGTATTTTTATTGCAGGCCTTGCCCATTCTCCAAAGAATATAGATGAGTCTATAATTCAGGCTACTGCAGCGGCTGGGAGGGCAAGCACTGTACTCTCAAAGGATAAGATCGTCCTCTCAGCAGCTATCTCTGAGGTCATAGATGAGGCGTGTGATGGGTGCGCCTATTGTATAGAGCCCTGCCCATATAAGGCACTCACCCTTATAGAATATGTCCATAAGGGTTCTATTAAAAAGACTGTTGAGAGCAATCCGTCTATATGCAAAGGGTGTGGTGTGTGTCAGGCCACCTGTCCGAAGAGGGGAATTAGGGTAAATCACTTTAGACTGGATCAGCTCTCAGCAATGGTAGATGCATTATTGATGGAGGGATAAAAGGGATTATGAGTAATTCAGATTTCAAGCCACGTATTGTTCAATTCTGTTGTAATTGGTGTTCCTATACAGGTGCAGACCTCGCTGGCTCGGCTCGTCTCCAGTATTCCCCGTACACAAGGATAATAAGAGTAATGTGCTCTGGTATGATACATCCAAATCTTGTAGTAGATGCCCTTATGAAGGGGGCTGATGGTGTTCTTGTGTGCGGATGCCATATCGGTGACTGCCATTATATAGATGGCAATAAGAAGATGCTATCGAGGGCTGACACTATAAAGACACTTCTTGAGGATTGTGGGATTGAACCTGAGAGATTTCAACTTGAATGGGTCTCGGCTTCCGAGGCACAGAGGTTTGTGGAGGTTGTCAATAGTTTCGTTGAGAAGATAAAGAACTTAGGTCCCAATCCAATGAGATGAGGAGAGAGATATGGATCCAAGGATGGTAAGGTATTTCGATGGATGCAAATATATGTGGGATGGTGAGGTATATTCATCTGAATCTATTGCCAGAGAAAAGGCAAGTGCTTATTTGAAAGATAAATTTGAGGTTAGGATTGTAAAGGCAGGAAACGACTTTCTTATATATACAAGGAGGGTCGTAAAGGAGGTAGTAGTTGAAGGGAAACAGTCATAAATTATTTAAGAAAGGAGTATTAAGATGGCTATTAGAATTGCAGAAGAGTGGCTCGCAACCTGTGGGGGTTGTGAGGTAACGCTACTTGATGTGGGAGAACCATTGCTGGATGTTCTCCCGCAACTAAAATTCGTTCACATCCCAGTGCTTATGGATCATAAGTACTCAGGTCAGATGGGAGAAAAACCTGGGACGATCGAAATACCCGAGGCTGATATTGGTATTCTCTCGGGTGGTATTAGAAATGAGGAAAATAGGAAGATTGCTGAAGAGATGAGGAAAAAGGTCAATACTCTTATCGCTGTTGGAGCCTGTGCCAATTTCGGTGGGATTCCTGCACTTGCAAATATGTACACAATGGAAGAAATAATAAATATGGTCTATAAAGAGACGGAGACAACAGATCCCGCTAATCTACCAACAAATGAACTTCCCAAACTTGAGGAGCGTGTATTTGCGGTGAGTGAGGTAGTAAAAGTGGATGTGGCTCTACCAGGCTGCCCTACAACTCCAGAGATATACGCCTCTGCCATACTCTCTCTCCTAAAGGGTGAAAAGTTTGAGTTGCCTGAGAGGAGTGTATGTGATGACTGTCCTCTCAAGAGAGAAAAGAAGGCCGTGGCGAATTTAAAGAGGCCTCTCGAGAAGCCAGATTTTCCTGTGAATCAACCTCTTGAATCGATTAGATGTCTGATGGAACAGGGTTATCTATGTCTGGGACCTGTTACACACTCCGGATGTGGCGGTAGTGAGAAAACCCCACGATGTATCAAGGCACATATGCCCTGTCGTGGTTGTTTCGGGATGATCAGGAATAATGCCAATCCAATGGTTGATATGATGTCAGCCCTATCCTCGATAGGGATAAATCCCCAACAGATTGAGGATAGAAGGGCATTTTTCAATAGATTTATAGGCGCATCTGGTAGGCTACGACCGATTAAATCCAAGTAATAATCAAAGAGGAGGTTTACTATGAAGACTATTACAATAGAGCCTGTAACGAGGATAGAAGGGCATGCGAAAATTCAGATTATGCTCGATGAATCTGGCAATTTTAATGATGCGAGGGTGAAGGTTGTTGAACTACGAGGTTTTGAGAAATTTGCTATAGGAAGACCTATTGAGGAGATCATCAGAATTGTGCCACGCATCTGTGGGGTATGTCCATGGGCACATCATCTTGCATCGGCAAAGGCGGCGGATGCGGTTTTTGGGGTAGATATCCCGTCTCCAGCCAAGAAGATAAGAGAACTCGCATATATGGGACATATGCTTCACAGTCACATATTGCACTTCTTTATGCTTGCGGGAGGTGATTTTGTAGTTGGACCTGATGCTGATTTCGAAAGAAGAAATGTATTCGGGATTATTGAGAAGGCTCCGGATATTGCAAAGGCAGTTGTTAGAAATAGATGGCTTGCACAAATGATAACCCAGAAATTGGGTGGCAAGGCGATACATCCAGATGTGGCAGTTCCCGGTGGATGGGCAAAGCAGATCACACCGGAGGAGAGGGATGAGTGCAAAAAGATGTTGAATGAGTTGTATGACTTCGCACTGTTTTCCATAGACTATGCCAAGAAGAATATTTTTCCTCAATATCTGGATTTTGTCAGCAATGTCTCAGTAATCAAGACAGGGTTTTTGGGGCTTGTAAAGAATGGGAACTTAGAATTATATGACGGCAAACTCAGGATGATGAAGGCTGATGGGAGTTATGAGGATTTTGAGCCAAAGGACTATAAGGAATATATCTCGGAACATGTTGAGGATTGGTCATATCTCAAATTTCCATATATGAAAAAGGCAGGGGCATTCAGTATGGATCTGGATAATCCGATTGGTATATATCGAACCAACGCTCTTGCCAGAGTGAATGTATGTGATAAAATTTCTACTCCTAAGGCTCAGGCGGAGTTAGAGGAATTCAGAGCCAAATTCGGGAGGCCCGCTCAACCTACATTCCTCTATCATTGGGCAAGATTGATCGAAATAGTTTATTGTGCAGAAAGGGCAATTGAACTAGTCAATGATGAAGAGATAATAAGTGACAATATCAGACTGAAATTGGAACCGGTTGCCGGGAGAGGTACTGGATGTGTGGAGGCACCACGAGGAACGCTGCTACACACATATGAGACAGATGCAAAGGGCCTTATAACAAAGGCAAATATCATTGTCGGTACAACTCATAATAATGCTGCAATTAATATGTCTGTGAAAAAGGCGGCAAAGGATCTAATCAAGAATGGGAAATATGATCAGGGAATACTGAATAAGGTGGAAATGGCAATCAGGGCATATGACCCCTGTCTATCCTGTGCAACCCACAGTCTCAATGGCAAAATCTTTTGTGAGATAACACTGATCAATCATTTAGGTGAGGTAATAGATGTGATTAAGTAATATGAATATAGGTAAAGAATTCAGTAATGTAGAAAAAATTGTAATTGGAGTTGGAAATATCCTATTTGGTGATGATGGTTTTGGTCCAAAGGTGATAGAATATTTAAAGAGCAATTATGATATTAAAGAGAATGTTCTTCTTATTGATGCAGGCACGGCTGTAAGAGAGATACTGTTTGATATACTACTCTCGGATATAAGATTGAAAGAGATATTATTGATAGATTCTGTAGATTTGAGAAGAAAACCTGGAGAGATATTAGAACTAAAGATACCTGATATTCCTTTGGATAATATCGACAGATATGAATTACACAATGCCCCCTCAACTAATCTCTTGAGAGAACTTCTGTTGAAGAATAAAGCGGATTCTGTCAAAATATTTGCCTGTCAGGTGGGGAAATTACCAGAAGAGATTAAGATTGGACTATCCAGAGAGGTGGAAGAGGCTGTTCCAATATTGTCGGATAGTATCTATAAGTCGTTTTTATCTTAGATAGTTTTTCTATTATCAGATCTGTCGGTGGTAATAATTGAAGGACCTAAAAGAAAATCTACCCATCTTGCTGGTCTGTAGACTGTCTTGCAAAAGCCAGAAAAATGATAAGGATAACGAGAAGAGTAACTGCCAGAAAAATTGTGAAAGATGGAAAAGGTTAGTTGATGCATTAATTATCCTTACAGATAAATCTGTAAATTTCGAAGATATTGCTAGAATTATATATTCGAATAAAAATGGAGATATAAGTAAGACTAAATGCTTCTTGGATTGTAAAAAAATTGAAAATAAGAGTGATAAATACGATATAACCCGATGTAATGGCAGTTGCCCATTCTTTGATAAAGTAAAAACATCCATACAATTAATTAAGAGAGAACTGCCCAGTAATATATTTAAAGAGTATCTTCTACAGATTCACGCCCTTATGGGTAGCGATATATCGGATATTATGTTTATTCAATATTTTGATATCAGTGAAAAAACCAATACTGTACCATATCCAAAGATAGATATTCAGGATTTGGTAAAGGTTCCAGTAGTAGAGGGTATTTTCGATTACTGTCTGTTGAATCAGTGGATGATTAAAATCAGGTATATCCTGGGATTAACCCTTGTTTTTATTACATTTTTAATTGATCAGATTCTACATTTTTATTTTAATTCGATTATATTATATGCCGTTTCTGCTGTGCTTTTGATTGCTAACTATCTTTATACTTATCATATAAATACGGCTCATAAGAAAAAAAACAATCCAATAGGACATTTATGTACCGTATGTAGTTCAAATATTATCCAGTATCAAATATTTATCGATTATATATTACTCGGAGGTATAATTTTTGCCACTGGAGGTATGTTTAGTCCAGTTATACTATTCTTTCTGCCACATGTTATATTTTCTGTAATTCTATTGAGGGGTATCAAAAGAGACATAAATATCGTAATACCTATTGTTATACTCGGAATAATAATGATATTTCAACTGTTTGGTCTTATTTTGGATAATGTAATTATAAATTTATTTTATCCATTTTCAAAAAATAAATTCATTCTATTCTTTATCTGGTTCGGAATTTCCATTTATATCTTGATAATATACTATTTCACCCTTAATATATCCTCAGAAATAAAAAAGCGCGCAAAGGATATTATAGAATTGAGTAAAATGATGGAGGAGAGAAATAGAATAATTTTGAAATTGAATTCTTTTCTTGAGAGTCTAGACGATATGCGACAGAGAATGATAAATGTGGCGTCCCACGACCTCAAATCACCACTTGCAGTAATAGAAAGTTATATAAATATAATGCTATCTGGGTATATAGGGAATTTGAACGAGAAACAGGAAGAAAATCTCAAAAAGATTCAAAATAGAATCGTTCAAATGAGAGAATTGATTAAAGAAATACTGGATGTAGCTTCACTTCAGAAGGATGGTATTGCAACTGAACTATCTCCTATTGATGTATTGCCAATACTCAATGAATTGAAAGAGGATATGGAGATGGTAGCATCAAAAAATGAAGTCAGTTTAATCTTTGGCTATCCCAATAGTATCCCTTTGATATTCACATCAAAAAATAGATTTATACAGGTAGTACAGAATTTAATAACTAATGCAATCAAATTTACCCCTCGAGGTGGGATTGTTACAATGAAGGTTTTACCAAGAGAGGATGATGTACTTTTCAGTATATCTGATACTGGTATAGGTATTCCGCCTGAGGATTTAGAAAATATATTTACAGAATTCTATAGAGTAAAGGCATTGAATAATGATAAGAGTAAGGGTAGTGGACTTGGTTTGTATATAGTCAAAAAGATCATCGATGCCCATGATGGAAAGATCTGGGTAGAGAGTGAGATAGGTAAGGGTAGTACTTTCTATTTTACAATGAAAAGAGCAGGATTAGATGATACATATTCTCTTGATAAAGAATTTCTGTTGCCAACCTGGGCTGGTGGTTCTAAGATAAAATAATTTATCTATAAAAGCTCGATTGAAACAAAATGTATAGGCTTAGCCAGATTATAGTGTGGATTACAGGGAGTTATAGATCGAATTAAATTAACAGATTAATCAAGAAATAAGCAAATATATAATTTCTTTACTGTATCGTTGCTTTTGGGGCAGAAAATTGATATATGTAGACCTGTATGCGAGGTGATTTTTTAGATGGTATAAACCAATTTTCAAGGAGGTTTGAGTTATGAAGAGGTTTTTGATTGTGTTTGTCTTTTGTATCCTTTTTATCTTTTCAAATCTTTCAGCCGCTGAATTGACCTTCGATGACCCTGCCGGGGATGACAAAGGACCTGGCACCTATATCTATCCAACAGACCCTGTATACAAGAAGGGCTCTTTCGATATTACCAAACTCGAGATAAAAGAGAAGGGCGAGGATGTGGAGTTCAAACTTACTCTCAATGCCAAGATCGAAGACCCCTGGAATTCCAAATCCTGGCCTCAGGGCGGAAATGGATTTTCTATCCAGATGGCTTTTATCTTCATAGATACAGACCACAAAGAGGGCTCCGGCGAGGAGGATGGTCTTCCAGGGCTCAATATCAAGTTCGAGAAGGAATCTTTCTGGGAGAGGTGCGTAATCATTTCTCCTCAGAGCAAGGCGAGGTTGAATGATGAGATAAAACAGAAGGCTGAGAAGTTCAAGGATAAGATTGTAATACCAAAGAAGACCTTTGCACAGGGGAGGTCCCTTATTGCCGTTGTCTCGAAGAAGGATCTGGGTGGATTCTCTGATAAATGGGGATTTCAGGTGGCTATGCAGAGCAACGAGGGTTATCCCGATAAGAAGGATTTCCTGACCCGTAAGGTCAATGAGTATGAGGGTCCACACAGATTCGGTGGTGGTTCAGACTATGACTGCGACCCACATGTCATTGACATCCTCGTCCCTCCCGCAAAGGGTGAGAAGGGCGAGGTAGATAAGCAGTATGAAATCTTGAAAAAATATAAGTGCGATCCAGATCCCTCGAAGTGGGAGCTTGTAAGGATACCAATGGTATATAGATAAACTCTTCTGAGGGAAATTTTTATGAAAAAGATTGTCTTGTTATTGCTTCTTCTTACCCCTTCGATGTTGTTTGGAGATACAGCCAATTTCGAACTATCCGGAAAGATCTACAATAAGTGGCTCTACCGCAACAACGATTCACAAGGTGTGCTGACACTCGGAAACCCATTCTGGCCCAAAGAGGGGATCAGCGGCGATAATGGTGCGGGCTCAGAATTCGAACTCAACATAAAGGGGAGGGTGTCTCAGTATGTCCTCGCAACAGTCAGGCTCGAGAGCAGGTTTGGCTCGATCTGGCAGGACTGGTGGGAGAATGGAGATATCAAGTATGACAGACCAAATACCTCCGGTGAATCCCTCGGAATGAACCACGCCGAATACATAAAGTTGAGAGGATACAATATAAGGCTCTCCCCACCTATACCGACGATAACTGCTATAAGTGTCGGCTCTTCTGACTTCTCTATGTTCAATTCGTATACTATAGGCAAATCTCGATACATTGACAGAGATAATGGCAAGGGGATATTTGTGGAAGGTGCATTTGGTAACAGAGACTTAGAGTATATACTCGGGATCATCGCCCTTCCCAAATTGTATGTAGGTCCCGGCTGGTCCACGGGTATCGGAGACCCGATTCTGACCAACCCCTTCTATTCGAATGACTACGCATATGCGGCAAAATTGAAATACAATGTATCTGACAGACTCAATATCACCGGGATTGTGAGTTTTATAAATGACCTGGAAGCTGACCTTCTGGACCCCGATGCAATAGGTGCCAAGTACCCCGATTGCAAGGATGAACTCGGAAATCCCATAGAGGGCTGTGAGAAGGATCACGCGGTCTCCCTTGATTATCGTTACAGGAATCTAAATGCCACACTCGAAACTCAGTATGACATTACCGACAGGATTTCGGTAAATCTACTCTTAGGTTATTCACTCTCAGCCATAAACGAAAAGTATGTTACGAACGGTGTGAGGGAGTCTCAGGGTATGTTCCCGATGATATATTCAAAGGACCCTGTTAGCGATGCCGTTGAGAAGCTGCTCGTAGAGGTGGTTCCATTCGAGGATATCAATTATCAGTTGAAATTAGAGCTCTTCAACTTCGGTGAGAACTGGACCGCCACTTTCGGGACGAGGCGCGAGGCGGATGAACTGATTACGGATGGTTTTCTGGAGGGCGGTCAGCTCCCAACGCTGAATCTTGCAAATGAATTCATCGATTTCGATGAGCCCTTCTATGAGTCCTGTATAGGCTGGAGGGGGGTGACACTCCTCAACAATCTGAATACGGGTGATTTTACCTTCTCCCTCGAATATACACTCCTTACCTATAATACGAATAAGCAGAATCGTGATATCGACAATACATACCCCA
>Ga0078972_1016426_pt1 | contig 10971 bp, 9 predicted proteins | sample YelNatPaOPGAMG01_FD_67568 | JGI IMG/M metagenome (GOLD analysis project Ga0078972, IMG submission 67568) | Hot spring thermophilic microbial communities from Obsidian Pool, Yellowstone National Park, USA - OP-RAMG-01 (SPADES assembly) (version 2) | ecosystem: Environmental > Aquatic > Thermal...
CCAGCAGAACGCGAAAAACCCGAAAGGCAAACCGAGCGTTCCGTCTGGCTCCGCCAGCGGAACGCGAAAGAGAAGCCCCTCCCCCTTCAGGAGATAAAGCTTTTCCGCCGTGTGCCACCTGCGCCGCCGAAGGAAGAACCCTTCGATCGCGGAATTTGGGGAGACGGCAGACGGCAAACGCGCAACGGGAGACGCAAGACACTCGATGCAAGCGGCGAGGCAGAAAGGAAGCCGGCTCGCGGCCCACCCTTTGGACCGGCCGAGGACGCCCGTCCCCCTTTCGGCCGGTGACCGGCACCCGCCGCGCCCCGCGCTGCCGGGGGCGCCGCTGCGCGGAAAAAGCAGGCCTTACCAGCCGAGCTGAACCTGGAAGCTGAAGAGATTCTCGGCGTAAGAGTAAGGCTTCCTGAGCTCGGTGTCCCAGTAGTTGATGTTGCTGTGGCGGTTCTCGTGCTGGTAGTTGAACCGCAGGCTCAACTGCTTGGTGGGGTGAAGGCCGATCTCGGCGAAGGCCCGGCCGATGTCATCCCTCCGCACCATCCCCTGCGTCAACTGGAACTCCAGCGGAGGTACGAACCCCAGTACCGCCGGGTCCGCCACAACGGCGTCGGGGTAGCGGTTCTCCTGGTAGAAATAACCGAGCGTCCAGAAGAAGATCCTCGACACCTGCTGCTGAACCTGCAACGTGCCGCCGGTGGACGTATAGTAGTTGTTGACGTTATAGACGGACTGGTAGGGCTGCCTCGACAGCTTCAGGTCGAAGTGCGTGTTCTGGGACGTTTGCAGGCCGAGGCCCACCTCCGACACGAAGCCGCTGAAGCCGGAGAAGGGGTTATCCGTGAAGTTCATCTTCGAATAGCCCGCCTTGGCGAAGCCCGTCAGCTCCTTGCCGAAGGCGCCCTCCCAGCCCACCAGGTAGGTCTGCTGCTCGTACTTGCGGTAGGGGTCGATGTAGAGGTTGACGGCCTGCGACATATTGGTCGGCCGGCTGCTGAGGTATTCCGCGTCCACCAAGAAGTCCGAAACGGGGCTGTAGTGATACTTCCAGGTGAGTCCTCCCGCGGACTGGTCGTAGTCGTAGAAGGGCTGCTGCTGGTGGTTGTCCCCCGTGAAGTGAACGTAGTTGTAGGTTCCGTACACGGTGAGGGTGTTCAGCGCGGTCACGGGCATGGTGAGCCCTGCCTGAACGGCGTCCCGGTCAAAGGGGGCGTTGCTGAAATACTGCTCGTAGCCGGGGTCGAACTCAAGCACCTCCTGCACGCCGCGGATGTAGTGGTTCTCCAGATCAAGGGCCATGCCGTTGGAAAACTTGAAATTCCCCTTGAAATCGCCGTAGTAGGTGTTATGGCTGCTCAGCCGGTAGGTCCTGTAATCCTTGTACTGGTAGCCGAGATCCAAGCGGATGGAGCTTTCCTTGAAGGGGAATTCGATACCCAGCGTGGGCCGGATCTCCCAGAAGGAATCACTCACGTTGCCATTCGGCATGGAAGAATCTTGAAGGAACAGGTTGTCGGTATGGGTGTACACGGCCTCCACCGAAGGGTAGAAGACGGCATTGCCGATGGGAATACCATCCCCCGCCCACACCGCGGCGGAAACCACCAAAGCAGCCACTGCCAACCAACTTCGCTTTCCAACCATCGCGGCCCCCCTATTCAACAGGAGCTTCCGCTTCTTCAAGCGGTTTTTACCAATTGTAGTGCCAACCCCTTGCCGTGTCAAGCAGAACATGCGACCTAAGCGCAGGCATCGCCCCCCTTCCCCCCCGTGCGCGGGCGGCAGATCCCCCCTCGGCTTCCGTATCGGCCGCACCCTTGCGGGCGATGCGCCGTTCCCCGCCCCTTCGGCCGGCAGGAGCCGGCCGCCACAACGGCACAGCCGCGATTCTTCCGGTGCGGCCGTCCCCGGTCGCCGGCCTATCTCTTCTTCCCCACGGCCAACCAAGCGCGCTCCACCGCCCACCGGGCCAGTCGCACCGCCTGGCCGGCCCAGCGGTAGGGGTAGAGAGCCGCCACGGGCCATTTCCGCTTGTCCCGGTAGCGCCAGCGCATGTAGCCCAAGGGCGGAAAGGCGATGCGCCGCGCGGTCCTGGCCGCCGCCCCGAGCCCCTCGTGGCGAAGTCGCCCAACGAACTGTTCCACGGCCGCCCCGCCCGGCGAAAGGGCCAGTTCCGCCTCCCCTCCGCCGGCCCTCATCGCCCTCCTCACCTCCGGCGGAGGAGCCACGCCCAGCAAGTCGTCCAGCAGGCCGAAGCCTCGAGCCACAGCCCCCGTCACCCCCGCCGCCTCGGCCAGATCCAGAAGAAGCGGCCAGCGAAAGGCGCTGCCCTCCTTTTCGAGGATCGCCTTGAGATCGTAGAGGACCATGGCCCTCGGCTCGTCGCCCGCGTGCTGAAACCACATGTGGCCGCAGAGGAAGGCCGCCAGGGCCTCGGGTGCCAGCCCCTCCACCCGGCGCCCCCGCCATGCATAACTCCGGCGCTCCCCGATCAGCCTCACCCCTCCGCCCGCCCACCGAGAGTCTCTCGGCGATAGGAGGAGCGCCCCGTGAATTTCCACCGCCCAGCCCGTAACCGGCGCCGAGAGCGCCGGCAGGTGCTGGAGGAGGGCCCAGGGTTCCTGCGGAAGGCTCTCGTGAGCCCGGAAGCCCCGTTGCACCAACAGGTCGTAGGCCCGTTCACACTCGGCCGTCGAGGGAAAGAGCACGTCCAGGTCCGACATGGGCCGCAGATGCGGTTCGGCGTAATAGCGCGCCGCCAGGTCGGCCCCCTTGAGCAGGATGGGCCTCAGCCCCGCCGCGAGCCAGACGTCGAGGATCCGTCCCGTCTCCTCCCACGCCGTCATCCAGCCCGCGAGATACCGGACGAAGCGGTCCCGAAGCAGAGCCCGCTCATCCTCCGGCAGTTTCGGCAGTACCCCCGCCCCCTGCCAGGCGTGGTAAGCCAGCGGGAAAAGGCCGTTCGCCCAGAGGGCCTCCGCCAGCCGCTCCACCTCGCCGGCCGCCAGCCGCTCCAAGATCGAAGCCGGCCGCTCGATGGTCTCGACCAGATCTTCCCACCGCTCACATGCCATCCCCGCCGCCGATCCTCCGCTTCCCGCCCCACGGTGACGGCGGCCGTGTAGGAGGGACCTCCTGGTCCCGACCGTTGGTCCCGATGCGTTGGGGTGGTGTAGGAGGGACCTCCTGGTCCCGATGAATACCAATCGCCGCCTGGAGGCGCCTCCTACATGGGGTTGGATGGTGATGCAGGAGGGACCTCCTGGTCGCGAGGGTTTTTTGGTCGCCGCCTGGAGGCGCCTCCTACATGCCGCCGTAGCGTCCGGTTCCTGCCGGCCGAACCGCCGCCGTTCCACCACCCGCGTGGCCGGCGGCCGGTGGTCGGCGGCGGGCGGGGCGCCCGCCCCACGGTGACGGCGGCCGTGTAGGAGGGACCTCCTGGTCCCGATGAATACCGGTCGCCGCCTGGAGGCGCCTCCTACATGCGGCCGTGGCGTCCGGTTCCTACCGGCCGAACCGACCGGCCTCTTGCCCTACGGCCGCGCCCATGCGGCGACGAGGGCCTGCCTCAGCTCCGGGAAGCTCCACCCCCGGTCTCGGGCTCGCCAATACTCGCCCCTCAAGGCCTCCAGCGCCCCAGGAAAGCGCGCGAGGACCGCCCTCGCGCGAGCGGGCCCCAAGGCGTCCAGGAGCCGCCCGTCCACGATCCCCGCCCTCAGCGCCTCGAACTGCACGGTATCCAGTCGGCCGCCCTTCCCGTCCGGGTCCACGAGTGCATCGTAGCGGATCATGGGCCCCGCCCAGTCGTCGGCCGGCCCGTCGCCCGCCGGCGCGTAGCAGAAGACCCAGAGCCCGTCCACGCCGGGGGCCCTGGCGAGCAGGCCCGCCCAGACGCGGTTGTAGAAGGGGTTCTCTCTCAGGCCCTGGACGTAGAGCCATCGCCGCGACGAGGCCAGCCTCCGCGCCTGGCCCGCGAGGTTCGGCGGCACGGCCACGCCGTCGAGCACCGTGGCTAGGCCGAGCGAGTTGGGCCACGCCAGCGCCGCCCAGGGCTTCAGCCCGCGCGCCTTCGCCGCCAGGGCCCGCGGCCGCGCCCGGCCGATGGCCTCCACCGTGGCCGGTTCGTCGGCGACGTAGGCCCACGCCTCCTCGCCCGCTGGAACCGCATCGGGATGAAGAGCCCACCGGCCATCCAGGCCCGCCCGCTCCGCCTCCTCCTGGAAGCGCCGCCACCCCGCCCCATCCCGCGCCGGGCAAGTCACCGCCGTGAGACCGTGTTCGGCCAGGTCGCGGAGGTCCGGCCCCCAGTGCGACTCCTTGGGATCGAGATAGTAGGCGCCCACCAGGCGGGAAGGCGGAGGCAACGCCGGAGCAACCTTCACCTTCCAGGGGATCTCTCCGAGAACATGGCCGCCGCGCTCGATGCGGATCGGGACCAACAGGGTACCCGGCTTGGCTCCCGCCGGCACCCTCCCCTTGACGACGAACCTCTGCGGCATGCCGTCGGGCTGGAAACCCTCCTTCGGTTCGGGAAAGAGCCGTTCCCCCACAAGCACGTCACCCATGCCCGCCGCCACGCGCACGGGGAATAGGGCGTCGATCTCCTCGCGCCGTCCCGCCTGCCACCAGAAATCCAGGCGCGAGGCCCGCACCTCCTCCAGCCCAGGGCTCACGGAGACGGAGACCGTTCCTTCTCCCGGCGGCACCTCCAGCCAGGCCGTTACCTCCTGCCCCGCCGGCGCCGCCGAGTGCGCCTCCCTCGCCCCCTGCCCCGCCGGGATGTAGGGCCGCACGTCGTAAGGCTTCAGCGCCCGCGGCTCGGTGGCCGCCTCGGGGAATCGAGAGGGCACGGCAAAGCTCAGCCCGCGCCCGCCCCAGCGCCACGAGGCTGGGCCGGGAGAGCTCTGCGAGAGCGACTCCTGCACCACGCCGTCGGCCCGTACCTTCCGGCCCCGCAACACTTCCAGACAGAAGCGGCCCTCCCTCTCCCTCGGCACCGAGGCCCACGGGATGAGCCACTCCCCGGCCCACGTCCTGCCGAAAACCGACTCGGCCGCCCGCCACGGCGGCGGCCCCTCCACCGGCAGACCCTCCCCGTCTAGCACCGTCTTCATCGCACCGGGGACCATGAGGAAAAGCCGCGTCCCGGCACCCTCGCCCAGACGCACCGCCATCCAGTCGCCCAGCACCCACTCCTGCGGAGGCGCCCATGGCAGAGGCCGCAGAAGCCCGCGCCCCCCGTCCGGCTCCGTCGAGAGAACAGCCACGTAGAGCCCCTCGCGCGTCGCCAGGACGTAGGCCCGCACCGAGCCGTCCGGCCGCCCCGTCACCGCGTCGCTCATGGGCAGAGGCCGCGCCCCCAGGAGGAAGGCCTCCCGCGGATCGCCGTCCACCTTCACCGCGTAGGGCGACACCCGCAACCGCCCGAGCCCCGCCGCCCCGACAGCCAGCCCCCAGACCAGCGCCGCCGCCACCAGCCACAGCCGCCTCAAGACAAGCCCCTCTCCTTCTTCTTTACCGGCCGCACCCTTGCGGCCGCTGCGCCGGTTGCCACCCCTTCGGCCGGCAGGAGCCGGCCGCTACGGCTTCGGGCCGGAGCTGTCGCGGCCGTTGTGAAGGAGACGGATCCCCCCAAACTGGCGCACGAGGATGAAACCCATGATGCCCACGAGCATGAGGCCGAAGGAGACGCGGTCGTTGTCCACGATGACCGCCGTGATGGCGAAGAGCCCCAGAATGGCCGACATGGCGTACAGCACGAACACGGTCTTCCGGTAGGTGTATCCCATCTCCAACAAAACGTGATGAATGTGCGCCCGGTCCGCCTTGAACATGGCCCGCAGGGCGGCCGGGCTGTAATCCTTCTCCACCAACAACTTCCTGAGAAGCCGCCTCGCCATGGCATACAGCGTGTCAAACACCGGCACGCCCACGATGAGGATGGGAATCAGCAACGCCAGCGCCGTGGTTTTTTTCACCGACCCCACCACCGACAACACGGCCAAGAGGAACCCGATCATCATGCTCCCGCAGTCGCCCAGGAAGATGCGCGCCGGGTGGCGGTTATACCGCAGGAAACCCAGCAACGCCCCGGCCAGCACGCCGGTCACCAGCACGATGCGGTAGCGCTCGCCCCCCAGGAGCGCTACGGTGAAAAGCGTCATGCTCGAAATGAAGGCCACGCCGCCCGCCAGGCCGTCCAGTCCGTCGATCAGGTTGAAGGCGTTCGTCACCCCCACGATCCACAGGGCCGTCAGCGGAAGCCAGAGCCAGCCCAGGCTCACGACCCCGTCGAAGGGAACACCCAACTGCTCGATGCGGACCCCTCCGTAGGCCATCACAATGCCGGCCGCCACAAACTGAACCGCGAATTTGACCCCGACGCCGGCGTGCCAGATGTCATCATAGAACCCCAGCAAGAACACCAGGGCCGTGCCCAACGCCAACGAAACCCAAAACCGAAGATTCTGATCGAAGCTCGCCCGCAAACTCGGCACCAGCCCGAAGGCCGCCAGCCCCACCAGCACCAAGGTCGCACCGATCGCCACCCCGCCCAGCCTCGGCGTCGGGCAGTCATGCAGCTTCCGCCCGCCCGGCTCGTCCATCGCGCCGCACCGCTCCGCCAGCCGGATCACCGGCGGAGTCAACACCAACGTCCCGATAGCCGCAATCAGTAAGGCCACAAAGGGCTCAATCATGACTCACACGCTCGATAAGGCTATGGTCTCGCATGAATTCCCCCCATAAACAGCCACCGGCTCATTCTCCTCCGTGGCGCGGGCGCCCTCGTCCGCGTTCGGCCGATCACCAATAGGCCGCTACAAAGGCACACCCACGCCACCAACCCCATGTAGGAGGCGCCTCCAGGCGGCGACCTTCAGGATGTTTTTCGACCCTAACAGAGAATCTGTAACCTGTCACCGAACCCACCTCTTTATTGGACTACAGCCTTTGATACCATCCGTCAAGATCAACGGCCGCAATCTCCGCCCGCCCGATTCTGGACGCGCTGCGCTTGCCACAATGACGGCGGGTGCGGCCCCGCACGCTTCAACTCAAAACTCACAACTCACAACTACCCTCCCGCCCTCGCCAGCGGTGGCGTTTCGACGACCGACCACCGACGACCGACGACCGCGCATTCACTCGCGCGTCCGTCAACCTTCGCCCGTCATGCCCACGGCCGTCACAGCAGGCGGCCCTCAGACGTTCATGATGAACGATGATGGTACCCCATTACTATCTTGGCCACTGTGGAGGAAACATTTGTCTCCATGTATTCTGGCGGAGGCGCCCAAGGCCGGTATTGCGAAAGGGCTACCTCAACGGCTTGCTTGATAAACTGCGGATCTGACCCGGTGAGGATATTGCTGCCGCACTCCAGTGTTTCCGGGCGCTCGGTGACATCGCGCAAGGTCACGTTCGGCACCGAGAAAATGCAGCACTCCTCCTGAACCGTTCCGCTGTCGGTCATGACAGCCCTGGCGTTCATCTCCAACTTGACGAAGTCCAGAAATCAAATCGGCGGCATCAGGACAATCTTTTTCTTGTCAACCTTGAGGCCCGCCTTTTTGATTTTGTCCGCGGTCCTTGGATGAACGCTGACGACTACCGGCAAGTCAAATTCTCCGGCGGTCATCGCCAGCGTGCCCGCCAGACCGGCCAGGAAGAGCAAAAACGGTTCAAGCATGGACAACAGGAATCAAGACCTTCCCCTCCACCCACTCGATGTATCGTTTGGCCCAAACCGACCGGCAGAACTCTTTCTCGACAAAGAGGCGTCCCGATTCCCCCATATGCTCTCGTTTGGCGGCGTCCCCCGCGAGGTCCGCCACGGCTTCGGCCAACGCTCTCGCGTCTTCAGGTGCCACGGCCACACCTCCGCCCGAAAGCTCTAGGATCTTGCGGGCTTCGCCTCCTACGCCCAAAACCACCGGCTTGCCGGCACCCATCGCTTCAAACATCTTGGAAGGGAGGACTGTTCTGAACAGCGGCGTGTCTCTCAGAATAACCATGGCAACATCCGTCGCGGCCATGTAATCCTTTACCTCGGCATGGGACACTAGGCCGGTGAACGTGACATTAGTGAGCTTCTCAGCGTTGACCTTGGCGCGCATTGCCTCCAGCTCGGCCCCATCCCCTACCACGAGGAACCGAATCTTACTGCCGCCTTTCGCCAAGATTGCGGCAGCCTTCAAAATCGTGCCAATCCCGTGCGCCATGCCTATGGTTCCAATATAGCTCGCGACGGGTTCCTCCTGCGAGATGCCGTGGCGAAGCCGAACACGGCCACCATCGCCACCCTCCCACGCGGCCAGCTCCACTCCATTGGGCACGAAAAAGCATTTCTCCTCAGGAATGCCTCTGGCCCTGAGATTCTCAACGAAGGACCGCGTGACGCAGGCTATCCCGCGCGCGCTTCTGTAGAGATGCAATTCAAAGGACTCCAATAACTTGAGCAAGTAGCCTTTACGAAGTGCACCGACGGCGGCGATGGAGTCAGGCCATAGGTCCCGCAGTTCAAAAATCCAGGGCGTCCCCTTCATCCCCGCATAGAGCCAGCCCGCCGCCGCACAGAAAAACTGTGGCGACGTGGCGATAACCACATCGAAGGTACCGAGATGCAGCGAGCGCCAGACTGCCGATGGAACATAGGAGAGGTAATTCGCGGCCCGCCGGAGCCTTCCCTTGTTGGCCGCTAGGTAGGTCCATACGCGGTGCACGTGGACGCCTTCAACCGTTTCGTGCTGGTACCAAGTGCGCCGGTATCCTGGAAAGGGCTCCCCCTTTGGATGGCTTGGTACACACGTAACCACGTGCACTTCATGGCCGAGCCGCACCCACTCGCGGCAATGCTCAAACGTCCGGTTCGCGGGCGCGTTCACTTCCGGCGGAAAGTAATGGCTAAAAAAGAGGATGCGCATGGTTAGTGAAGAAGGATGCTCCACGACGCATGCGCGCGATCGCGAAAGGGAAGCCGCGCAACCAGGGAGGCCCGCTCCACCTCAATCCCGAACTGCGGGTGATAGGGCGAGCGGCCCTCGGCCCACTCGAAGCCCTCGCCAAAGATGCTGGCTACCTTAGAGGTTCTATCAAGCAGGTTCCAGCCAGATCCCTCTCGCCCTAGAGTGATGCCCGGAGCCAGGTGAAGCCGCAGAATGGCGGTGTGGGCACCAGCAGCGTTTACCTCATCCAGAAAGCGAATCTCCCCTCCCGTTCGCGCCACGTTGCGTCCGTGCCGATATGTCGAGAAGGAACCCAAGGGAGCCTCGTACGAACCGGCAAGTTGAAGCATTTCTTCCGACTCCTCGAGGTTCGCCTCCAGCACCATGGGGCGCCGGCCGCACCGGAATGCAGACCACAACTCGGCCTGCTCAAAGTTGTCCAGTTGAAGAGTGTTGTGAGCGGATGTACCTCGGTCGTAACTGCGGATATCTCCCGCATTATAAGAATAGACTCCGGTATCCGTAACCACGCGCCGGCCATGGTGGCTCAATTCAAAGGACAGCACATCCGCGTGGCCGTGGCCCGGCTGGTGATCGGGGCCCATAGCCCCTGCGTCGTAGATCATGTAGCCACCGGCTGCGCTCTCCCAGCCCATGTACCCGGCATCGTGAAGACGCCAGACGCCCCCCCCCGTTCCGGTTGGAGATGAGAGGTGCTCCGGAAATCGTTGGTTTAGCTCCGCGATGGTTGGCGCAATCCCCAGGGCGCAGTCGTTGAAGAGGGCGTAGTCACCGTCGGGATGAACGAACCTGCCAAGGGAGGCGAGCATCGCTCTCCCAGCGGCTTCGGCAAAGGTCCGAATCTCCCGCGCACGAGCACGCGCCGAGCATCCTGCCACTTCCGCAAGACGCAGGAGCGCTTCGGCCAGCAAGGCTTGGTACATGGGGCTTCGTTCTTCGTGGGTTCCATCTTGGAGAACTTGGCACGCCAGTTGTTTCTTGAGGATCTCGTGCCCCTTCTCAAGCCACCCTTTGGCCGCCGGGCCCTCCAAGCTCAGCCCTGCCCAGCAGAGCGTGATGGCATCCTCTAACAGGTGGTTCCCGAGGAGGTGATACTCGATCTGCCTCGCAAGCGCTTCCGTCTGTATGGCAATGTTTGCGGAGAGCGCCTCGAGGCGTGACGGTTCGAGGTCCGCATGCCCAATCAACCACTCTATCCACTCTCGAACCCTCATCGCAATGGGATAGGGTTCCCATCCCGGGCCCGCAGGGTCCTTGTTGGCTTCGATCCAATCCGATATAAGCGCCAGCGCCCTGCTTGGCGGAAGGCTATGAATATACTGGAAATAGTGCAAGTTATAAACCCACAGGCGGTCCGCCCCTTCTGGCCTCCACCGATTCTCGCCTTCGAAAGGCAGCCCGTGGTTTAGAAACCGGAAGGAGTGACCATCGTAGCTGCCTTCTCGCGGCGAAGCCGGAAGGATAGACCGGCGTGAGCAAAGGAGGACTTGTCCTGAGAGGTTTGGCAGATGCCGAAAAGGAAGCAGCGTTCGCCTCAAACGATCCGCCACCTGCACGGGCCGCAAGTACCGAACGGTGTGAAAGAGGCGAATCATATCCAAGGCATTCCCCTTCGCATGGATTTGTTCGCACCTGGAAGGTGCTCCCACAGGGGGAAGGTTGCTCCAACATTGTGGGGGGCTTCCAGCATTGTGGGAAGGGCTTCCAGCTAAGTGGGAGCGGCTTCCAGCTATGTGAGAGCCGCCTCCAGCTATGTGAGAGCCGCCTCCAGCTATGTGAGAGCCGCCTCCAGCTATGTGAGAGCCGCCTCCAGCTATGTGAGAGCCGCCTCCAGCTATGTGAGAGCCGCTTCCAGCTATGTGAGAGCCGCCTCCAGCTATGTGAGAGCCGCCTCCAGCTATGTGAGAGCCGCCTCCAGCTATGTGAGAGCCGCCTCCAGCTTTGTGAGAGCCGCTTCCAGCTATGTGAGAGCCGCCTCCAGCTATGTGAGAGCCGCCTCCAGCTAAGT
>Ga0078972_1008629_pt1 | contig 10967 bp, 7 predicted proteins | sample YelNatPaOPGAMG01_FD_67568 | JGI IMG/M metagenome (GOLD analysis project Ga0078972, IMG submission 67568) | Hot spring thermophilic microbial communities from Obsidian Pool, Yellowstone National Park, USA - OP-RAMG-01 (SPADES assembly) (version 2) | ecosystem: Environmental > Aquatic > Thermal...
GGATTGTGGAGAAGGTCTGGTCTGTATAAATGGTGAGTGTAGAAATAAAGACGAACCGATTGCCTGTCAGAAGACAGAGGATTGTCCATCTGGCTACGAATGTGTTAATAATGTGTGCGAAACAACAACCACCTGCCCACCGGGATATCATCTCGATCCAGGTGGACCGGGACAATCACCCTCCTGCGTTGCTGACAATCCAGATATAAAACCCTGTAAGACAGATGCAGACTGCCCGGGACCAAACTATTACTGTGAGAATGGAGAGTGTAAGGAGATAAAGACGAGTTGCGACTCTGTCTCAGATTGCCCATATGGATATATCTGTGAGAACCACACCTGTGTACCGGGTGGAGGGCAGGATTGTAAGACAGATACTGATTGCCCAACTGGATTTTGCAAGGACGGGAAGTGCATATCCTGTATAAAGGACTCCGATTGCCCCCAGGACAATATATGTGCGGAGGGAATTTGCATACCAAAACCAAAGTGTGGAGATATGGAGGATGAAGATGTTACGGGTCTCTGGTATACAGAGCACAATTTTGATCTATCAAACGCCCTCTTCGGATTGCCCAAACTGGCTGAACCCCTTGATTTTATAGATCAGGTCTTCAAAGGGAATCTCGGGGATATCGGAGATATCCCGATTATTGGAGATATACTCGAAGGACTCGTGCAGGATTTGATAAAACAGTATGTTCCTCCCTGGGTACCAAACCTGGTTCACGGTTTGAACGCTCTTGCTAATATTCTGCAACAGATGAAGGTACTCGGAGTTATGGAGCTCTGGAATACACAGGTTCCAAATATGGTGAATGGAAAGGAGCAGTGGGAGAGCATTATTGTTTGGTGGATTGACCAGTGCCCGAAGGGAAGGCAGGATCCAAACTGGCCACAGTGCGCCGAGCTCGACATAGCTATGGGTGATGCAGATATCAAGATGACAGAAAACAGACCGATTGTAGGGATTGTAGATTGCGATACCCTTTATATAAAAGAGAGAGTTGTTGAGTTTGAGGCTTATAAACTTATAAACTACCTCGTAAATCTGATAACACAGATAACAACAGGATATGATACCCTCGAGGATGCTGTTGAGAATATGATAGACTGCTCCGAGGTCCAACAGGCTGTTGACGATATGGCCTGTAATATGAGTAATGGCCAGGTATGCTCTGTACCAGGAGTTGAGGCGGCGTGTGAGACAGCAAAGAAGCAACTACCCAAGGCACTTATGGATTGGCTTGCAAAACAGGGAGTCCCCACAAAGATGACATTCGCGGGCTCAGCCAAGATTGTGGATGATGATAAGGATAAGTATGCGGATCACCTGAAGAATGGTGTATGGAATGGAAAAATTGAGGTAATATTCAACGGCAAACTGACAGGTACCTGGAGCGCGGAGAGATAATTCTATGTTTGGCGATAAAGATATAGATGAGGAACCTAAGGTAAAACCTCAGGTTCCTCTCTCTAAAATTAAGTTCTATGAATTCGATTGCCCCAATTGCGATGCAAATAATCCTATGAGTGACGGGTTCAAACACGATGATGAGGTCATCTGCCTCTACTGCGGTCTCCAGTTCAGGGTACAGACCATAAGGGAGGACAGATTCAAATTGATACCAATATAGATAAGCTAACCTACAACTGTTTATAAACGGAGAATGTCACAATAATTTCAAATAGAGGGCTGTCCGTAGCGCTGTGAATTTTAAATTCACCTATTCAAATCCACTTTTTTCAGTTTAGCTGACACCTGTTTTAATAAATTAGTTAAACATCATAAAGGGACTTTAATTTTTCTAACAATTTTAAGGCTGGAGGCATAAACAATGTGTTTGGGTATAATGAGAATTATAGGAATAGTTTGTTGTGTATAGATACCCTGCGGACCCGGAAAACCTTGTACCTGTCACCTGATGAGAAATATAGCGCAATATCAATGAATTAGGATCAAAATCTGATAACCTGGGTTAATTCAGGAATCAGGTGTACCTGCCATTTGATAACTGGCACTTCTAAGTTCACATATGAGTTTTAAGGGGCTGGACGGAAATGAACCGGGGAGGTAAATGGAGCCCACTGGGAGCGAATTGTACCTGGCACTTATGAGGAAAATTACAATGATATCAGTTAGTTAAATCAAAATATCGTTTTAAGGGAAACTGAAGATATAGGGATGTTCAATGGGTTTTAACCTGCGGTTTATTTTAGCATATACCTTGCCACATCCCTTATGGCAGGATGGAGTTCGGTGTCATTTAGTACCTGTATGAGTTCAGTTCGTGGTAGCAGGTATGTGAGTTTTATGGAAAGTACAGGTGGTGTATATGGGTTTCTAACGAGAGTATGTATTACCCTCCTGTTGTGCTTCCATCTGTAACTCATATAGATCTCCATAAGTACAGAACCAAAATTGGGTCTTCGAGCTCCAAGGGCTATAACATCACTCTCAAAAAGCCGAGGATTGAGTAAGAGTATCCTTATTACATCTGGATTGGGGTCCTTCAAAAGCCTCTCAATCATCCTCCTGTCCATCCTTTTTGCAAAGGACTTCCTTTCACCCAGAGTCACCTTGCAAAGCTCTATATCCCAGTCTTCAAAATCGCGCGGGTCCGCTACCATAACAGGAGGGGGGGATATGAATATCGCCTTGATGTGCTCATAACCCCTCTCTATAGATGTGAGATAGACCGACTCTATCTTCTCTACAGCAATAGGCTGTTCATCCTCCATTCTAAGAAGGATATCTATAAGTGCCTTCATTATCCTGAGGGATATATAGTCCTCCTGTTTGATCGTAGAGATTACGAGGTTCAATACCTCAGTGATATCCTCTGTATCATACTTTTTTATAATCTCCCGTACGATATGCCTGTGAAAGAGAAGTTCGTCGCTCGATTGGAAACGAGGTTTTATCTCATTTTCGAATAACTCTGCAATATTCATCGAGAGACTGTTACCAGATCAGTCTTTATGTCCACCCTGTTTAAATCTACATTGGTCAGTATCAATGGCGCTATAAATCTGTTTGTCCTGTGAGTGATAATCCTGAGTCTATTCTCTTTTAAGAATTTTTTTATGTCTTCTAAGGAGTTTATATTCTTTACAGAATTAAGATCCTCTGTATATGTTAGAGGATATTCAATCTGGGTTATCTCAGCACCGGCGAGGTCTGTTATCCTGAATCTAATCATTAAATCCTGAGGTGATATCGCCTTTGTCAGGTGAATGCTTCCCACAAATATAAGAAGGGTATCTCTCTCATTGATGTTTCTGTAGTACAGGTTCTCTATCATCACACTGTTATCTACAAAGGGGGTTCTCAATATCTTGAATATGTCCTCTTTTACATCGGGGAATGTAATAGAAGGGGTCAAAATGTTCAGGATCATAAATCCCATAAGCATCAGAGCAAAACTCCATTTCACGATCTCGGATTTTATAGACTTCTCTGTTGCTTTGAGGGCGATTGTAGGGGGTTTTATGGTAGCAGGCGGTTGTGATCTCTTCTCTGCCTTTACCTCACTGACAGTAGGTATACTTACATCCTCTACACCTTTTAGTTCTATAGACTGCCCGGAACCCGGATGGGTCGATGGCTGAGATGGTAACGGTATGGACCCAATTGAATCCATCTGAGCCATAAGATCACTACTTCTATCCTGTGTGGTTGAGAATCTCCCTTCATCTCTAATCGGTGGAATATCCCCTGAGATCTCACCGAGATCCCCAAAAGAAAGAGAAAGGTCAGGACCTGCTGATTGTAAAGGGCTTTCCTTTGATTTCACCTGCTCCTGCATCCCCCCTGCAGGTGGTATGGATAGTCCACTCAACAGGTCATCTGATAAATTCAATGTTGGTGGGGGCGGACTTACAGGTTCGCTCTTTGCTGTCTGATGAGATAGAAACATTGAGAGGTCATCACTCAGCAGGCTATCCTGAATCGCAGGTTGTGCATCTATCTGAGAATCTGGCGCTTTTGAAAGCCCCGAGAGCTCCAGAGTCTCGAAGGGTGGCGATTCCTTCGGTGTTGGTTGTGTTAGTGGATTAGGTGGGGCTACGGGGACCGCCTCCATATACAACATAGTCTTTCGGGGTTGTTGTTGTTCTGTAGCAGGCGGTTTATTAGTAGCCTCCTGGGATGGTTGTTCAGCAAACAGACTGTCAAAAGCCTTATCAATATCAAGAGATAGCCTGTCCTCACCGCTTCGGGCAGGGGGCGGTGTCTCTGGTTGTTTGATGGGCTGAGCTGTCTTTTCGCCCTGTTGACCATTCTCGGAAAGTGGCTGGGATAGAAGGGTACTCAAATCGGGTATCCCATCATTTCTCTCCTCAGTCAGAGATGTAAGGGGTTGTGCTGGAGATGGCTGGGAAGGGATAGCCGATAAAAGGGAAGAAAGGTCGGGTAACTCCTCCGCTGCCTCCTCCTTTTTCTCCTGTTTTACATCGGGCTGGATATCAGAAAGATTGGCAAGGAGTGAATCGAGATCGGTTGAGATGCCCTGCTGTTCTGGGGGACTCGAGATATTTTCCGGGGAGGTTGAGGGAATAGAGTCACTATTAGGAGATACATCCTCTGCCGACTCACCGCTCGCCACTTTTAAACCCTCACTTATCGCGGCCATTATTTCATTCAGGTCTTTTGAGGGTTCCTCCACCTTTTTTATCTCAGGTGAGCTCAGAGGGATACCGTGTCCAAGGGTTTCAATTGAAGGCCCTATCTCCTCCCTGTGCTTCTTTACAGTAATAGGACCTTCATCCTCTTTCTCTTCTCCGAAAGGTGAGGATACAAATGCAATCCTCGTCTTCTCACTAAGCTCAGGAATATCCTCAGATGCCTCTTTTCTGGGTGGATATACACTAAACACATTCTTGCACTTGCTGCATCTGACCCTGGTACCTTCGGGTTTTATCTTCTCATCGGGGAGTCTGAATGCCGTAGAACATTTTTCGCACTTGATAATCATAAGGATAAGATATAATATTTTTCAGAAATTGTCCACAACTGTTGTAAATCTTAATACTTAAAATAAGTCTTGTTGTCTATTTTTTTCAACTCTTCTCAAGAAGAAATAAATTTATAATCACCCGTAAGAGACAAAAGATTTATTATTTTAACAATCAGTATCTCTTTTTGTAGTATTCTCTGATAGCATCTTTGATCTTCTGAGGAAGGTCTTTGGGAATATCTATGAGTACCCTCAAATAGAGGTCCCCTCTCCCACCCGATTTCAGGTGATAGACACCCTTTTGGGGTACCCTCAGGATAGTACCCGAGGAGGTCAGCTCGGGGATCTTTACACTTATTATTCCATCGAATGTATCCACATCCACTTTACCACCGAGTATAGCATCATAGAGGGAGATATGTAAATCCCTGTAAAGGTCATCCCCGCGGCGCTCGTATACTGGATCGGGTTTTATGTGAACTTCAAGATAGAGGTCCCCATCCTTTCCGTTCCCCTTCCCGGGCATACCCTTCCCCGCCACCCTTATTTTATAATTCTCCGAGACGCCAGCGGGTATCTTTACAGAAAGCCTCTGCTCTTTAACATAAGACCCCTTACCACCACACCTCGGACAGACAGACTGAGAAAGATATCCCGTACCGTTGCAGGTCCTGCAATTAGAACCTATCTTAAACGGCCCCTTAAAAACCCCCTTGAACCCCGTACCATTACAATCGGGGCAGACAACCCTCCCACTGGAGCCTGTATATCCATACCCATTACATACCTCACACCTGACTGGTTTTTCAAAGGAGACAACCACCGTATTCCCGATGACCACATCTCTTAATGTAATATAAATTGGGTAGTTTATATCCTGCCCATCCTCATCCTTCACCCTCTGGGACCTTTTTGAAAAGGTCTGTTCGAATATATCCGAAAATATATCCTGAAAGTTAGAGAAGTCAAAGTCCTGAAAATTCACATTCTGATAATCTGCCCAATTATGCGGCGCCTGATAACCACCCTTTATATCCCCGAACATATCATATCGCTTCCTCTTCTCGGGGTCAGAGAGTACCTCGTAAGCCTCATTTATCTCCTTGAACTTCTCCTCAGCGGCTTTATCACCCGGGTTTAAATCAGGGTGATACTTACGGGCGAGCCTCTTGTATGCCGTCTTTATCTCCTTCTCGGTGGCGTTGCGGGGTACGCCAAGAATCTCATAATAGTCTTTCATAAGACTATTTCACCTCGATCGTTATACTGTTCTTTTTGCTCTTCGGCATCTTTATCGTAAGTATACCCTTCTCGTACCTGGCAGATATCTTCTCCTTATCCACCAGGTCAGGTAGGGTAAATGTCCTTATAAAATTGCCATACATCCTCTCCATCCTGTAAAAATTCCCCTGAGAGGCATTCTCGTCCATATTCCTGACACCTTTAATTACAAGCATATTATCTTCGAGTCTAATCTCCATATCCTTCTGATTAGCCCCCGGGATCTCCACCTCCACTATAATCTCATTCTCATTCTCAAAGGCATCCACAGGTGGCTCCCAGGTACCGGTAGATATAAAATCCCTCTTCCCCTTCATCGATATGTCATCAAACATATCTGAAAATCTCTGAAGAAATGTAACAAATTCGTAATAAAAATCCCACTTAGACATCTTAAACTCCATCATAGTTTGTTTGCCGCAAGCTCTGCAAGATACGACCTCTCGCCCTTCTCGAGCATAATATGCCCGTAAATCTTCTCGGACATAAATTTATGAACAATATACACAAGCCCGTTATTCATAGAATCCACATAGGGGTTGTCTATCTGATACGGGTCCCCTGTGAGGATTATCTTGGTACCCTCTCCCGCACGGGTGATAATAGTCTTCACCTCGTGAGGGGTGAGATTCTGTGCCTCATCAATTATTATAAACTGCCTTGGCAGGGACCTGCCCCTTATATATGTCAGAGGTTCTATCTCTATTATCCCCATATCCTCCAGCTCCTTATAACCACGTGTCCTCCTCTTATCGGCACGAGTAACTCCCATAATAAACTCTATATTGTCGAATATAGGCTTCATCCAGGGATTCAGTTTTTCCTCTATCTCACCGGGGATAAACCCGATGTCTCTACCCAAAGGAAATATAGGTCTTGAAACAAGCATTTTCAAGTATTTGTTCTCGTCAGCCACCTTCATAAGCCCGGCGGCTATGGCAAGCAGGGTCTTCCCGGTGCCGGCCTTTCCAACGAGTGTAATTATCTGAATAGAGTCGTCGAGGAGAAGCTCCATAGCACAGGATTGCTCCTTATTCTTGGGTCTGATACCCCAGACCCCTTCTTTGGGAATCTTATTCAGTGCCTTTATTGCCTTCTTCTCCAGATCTACCCTCCCCAGGGCAGTCTGGGAGGGATTTGTCTCAGACTTCAGGTATATAAATTCATTTGGGTAACAGTCTGTTGTGTCAAACTCTAAAATCCCCTTCTCATAAAACTCATCTATCTTCTCCGAGGAAGTCACCACCTCTTTATATCCTCTGTATATCTCAGTAATATCCTTTCTATCCCTGACATAGTTCACCGCCTTAATACCGAGGATATTCGCCCTGATTCTCAGATTCACATCCTGAGAGACAAATATGGTAGGTATATCTGGCTCTGTCTTCTTCAACTTTAGGGCAACAGAGAGGATTTTATTATCCACACTCCTTCTACTGGTTATGTACTCAGGGAGGTCTTCATCGGAGAACATCACCCTGATGGTCCCGCCATTTTCAAGGGGTATACCATCCACTATCGACCCTTTTGACCTGAGTTGATCTATGGTTCTTGTGACCGTTCGGGCATTCCTTCCAAGTTCAGAGAGTTCTTTCTTGAAATTGTCTATCTCCTCGATTGCATATATAGGCACTACCACATTATTATCGGCAAAGGCAAATATAGCCATAGGGTCGTGTAGAAGGATATTCGTATCGAGGACAAAATTCTTCTTCATAAAACCTCCTCAGGGGGTTAACTACCACCTGAACTCCTTCCTGTTATTACAATCACAGTTTATTGGCAACTGGGGACATTCGGGTCTGGTTCGATTCTGCTGCCAGAGGGTAATGAGCACTCCGAGCAAAAAACCTATTACAAAGAATATAAATATCTGCTTGAATGATATCCTCTGTAACTGGGCCCCTGATTGCTGATGCAACCATCCCCTCCAGCCACACTGATGACACCTGTACAACCGATAATTTGTAAAGAGTTTGATAATCCTTTCCCAGAAATACTGGCTGTGGGACCTGTGAACCTTCTCTGTATTACCACACGCCGGGCATCTCATAAATCTTCCTTACCTGTATACACACAGGGAGTCAGAGCACTTCATATCCTCTCTACCACAATCACTATCTGCGCTGCACTTTCTGTAACAGTGTTTATCCCCATCCTTGTTGCACTTTGCGTAGCTCTCCTTGCAATCCCCATCCTCACTGCAGAGGTTCTCATTCGAATTTGAACACATCCCCGTCTTCCCGGCTACAGGCTTATAGCACTTCAATGGACTCGTACAATCCTCATCGCTATCACACTCAGCGCCGTAGTTCAAACCGGTTTTACAATAGGAGATACCATTGTCCGAAATACAGAAATACAGGGCCCTCCCGCAGTCCTTATCCAGTCTGCAAGTCCTCCTACAGGAATTCGAGACACATACAGAACCAGTCGGGCAATCTGCACTCTTACAATCGAGGGTACAGTAACCATTGGGCTGTTTGGTATCACACACAAGCCCTTTTGAACAGTCGCCGTCACTACTGCAGGCTGCGCCTACATTCTTTCCGCCTTCACATACATAGACTTTATCGATAAGTCTGCAGGTATAATCACTAATCAGGCACTGATCATCCCTGCTGCACTCCCTCATACACATCTTGTTAGATGGGATGCACCTTGAACCACCCGGACACAGGTCATCTGCCTTCTCACAATCCATTGTACAATATCCATATTCATACTTTGAGTCGTTATTACATCTCAACCCTTCATTGCAGTCCACTATGTTCTCTTCCTCGTGGTCAAAACAGGGGAACCCTATATTAAAACCTGTGGAACAATACTTATTTGGGCCATTGTCAAAACAGATATAACCATCCCTCTTACAATCATCATCCTTATCACACTTACGCATACAGAGTCCCAAATTCCCGAGTACCCCACCCCCTTCACACTCACTCTCCATCTCAGCCTTCTTTGTGCAGTATCCATCTGGGAACGCATAACCCCTGTAACAGATAAGCCCCTCAGAGCAATCCTCATCGGATTTACAAGCCGCACCGTAATTCTTTACAGACTGACATATCCCTTTCCCACCCCTGTTTATACAGAGATACCCCTTCCTTCCACAATCGCTATCCCTCTTGCACGCCCTTTGACAAATTCCATCTATGCATGTTTGCGGGACCCCTATTTCTACCGGGCAGTCGCTGTCACTCTTGCAATCCTTTGTACAGAACCCTCCAGCATATTCACTCTTATCCTTCAGACACTTTAAGCCCTGAGTGCATTCCTCATCCTTTGTACAGGCCACACCGATACTGGCTACGGAGTTGCAGAAGTATTTGAACTTATCCTTCTCGTATTCATAAGGCCTGCAGGCATAAAGATTCTTTGCACAATGTTCATCCACCTCACAACCCCTGAGGCAGTAATTGTCTATGCATCGAGCCGTCTTCAGGCAGTTCTCATCTCCCTCCTTACAGGCGATTGTATGACAGTCTTTATCTGTCTTACAGGTCTTGGAACAGACCTTCTCGGAGAAATCCCCGCCTTTTACCTGTCTGTCCTTTACGATCTCAGATTTATCAATACAGGAGAGTCCACTCGAGCAGTCCTTATCCTCCTTACAGGTAGCACCAAGGTTATCTATGCCCGAACAGACAGTCATATATGTACCACCGAGCTCTGCAGAATCAACATAAGTGAGCCTGCAGGCATATTTATCGGATGTTCTACACTCCGAATCTGCCTTACATCTATAGGCACAGATCTTGCTACTATCCTCCTTCCCCTCAAAATTGGCACACACTCCACCAGCAGAGAGGGGACAATCCCCACCTTCCTTACACTCCAGAGTGCAGTACCCGTAAGGGAACCTCTCTCCATACATACAATTACCCGTAGGGCAGTCAGAAGAACCTGTGCAATGGTCCCCTATCTTCATATCAGCCACACAGTACTTCCCCTCATAACATATGTAATTATTCCTTGTGCATCTGGAGCAGTCTGTCAATATACATATATTCCCCACACACTTCCCATCGCTCGGGCAGTCTCTATCACTCAGACAGTATCTTGAGCAATACCCACCAGGGAAGAGATTTACCACATCCTTAGAGTTAGTGGTAATACACACCAGTTTGTCTGCACAATCAGAGCTCCTGACACAGGGGGAGCCGAGTGGTAACCCCGTATCTTTGTAAGTTGTGCTACTGCAAGAAGATACTATAATTGCGATGCCTGCTAAGACGGCTAAAATAAGATATCTCATCTCCTCTTCCTCCAAAAAGAAGGTATCACATAACAGGTTAAATATGTATATCATAATTTTTTTAAAAGTAAAACAAATCTCGCCCGGCATTTGTAAAATTCAATTAACACTGGCAGTCATTTCTGATAGTAAAGCTTGGTTAATTTTCTCACCTCTCCATTCCCTGCTTACTCATTATTTGAAAACTTGTTTCAAAAAAATTACATCAATCCCTTTAAGCCTAAATAGGCTTTCAAACTTTCTTTAACTTTTTATTCTTTCGCTTCTTACTCCACCCTCTCTCTTATTATGTGAGTCTGTCGAAATCACCACACACCAAAAATAACTGAGTATTTGCGGTACATCACATAATATGATTGACACCTTTTGTGCTGTCTGATATCAAAATATATTATGTTAAGAGCTCTGATTCTGATCGCTGTTATTATATCTTTTTCACCTATCGTTTATGCGTCTAACACAGATTATTA
>Ga0078972_1016431_pt1 | contig 10964 bp, 21 predicted proteins | sample YelNatPaOPGAMG01_FD_67568 | JGI IMG/M metagenome (GOLD analysis project Ga0078972, IMG submission 67568) | Hot spring thermophilic microbial communities from Obsidian Pool, Yellowstone National Park, USA - OP-RAMG-01 (SPADES assembly) (version 2) | ecosystem: Environmental > Aquatic > Thermal...
GTTCGGCAATATGGCAACGATCGCCGAACGCGCCGGGTCCGGGACCCCATCGATCGCATTGCCTTCTCCAACCGTTAGAGCCGCAATGATCGCAAGGCACCTTGCCCTAGGGGATATTTTCTCGTCCAATTCAACGGGCAGCCCAGCCAGCAGTGCGCCGCGCTCTATGAGCTTATCGTAGTCATCCTTTTTTGGCTCAAATGACCCTACGGATTCCGTTATGCTAGTCGCTTTATATTTTTTCCTTGCCTTCTCATCGATTACGGCCTTTGGCTTTGGCTGGGCATTTTCGGCCTCAGCGGATGGCCTGATATCTATTTTCCTGACGATGCTGTCCGAGTCGATGAACACATCGATGGCGTACCCTTTCGCAAGAACTGAGAGCTTTTCCAGATCACCCGGCATCTCGTGCTTGTCGCCCTCGTAAAACGATAGGCTCAAGCCCTTGTCGCCCTCGATAACAGTCTGCGATGCCTCGTCATTGGCGGAAGCGAAATCCAATACTATCTGCCTGTTCATGACTCACCTCAGTTCAGTTTGGCTTCCTATTTGACCGATCCGCGGAACCCTTCAGCTCTGATAAGGCGTCGTAGACAAATGCCATCAAAAGATCGAGATTCTGTTGGATGGATTCCAGCGTCTTTTTGATCTCTGCCAGCGTCGACAGAGTCTTGTAAAATTCCGTCCTCATGAATTCTGCGAGGTCGGAATCGCCAAAGTTGTCGCTACCCATGGCTGCCCCTCATCTATTTCTAGAAATCTGATGATTTTCATCCTGCCCCACACATCCGCCTGCATCCCGAGAAACATGCCGGCGGTTATGGGGTCGCTGACCTCAACAAGCGCGGCGTCGAAATAGTAAGACTTGTGCATGTCCAGCTCGCCATATTTCTCGCCGAGTCCGATCGGCTTCGGCCCGAAGTGTCTGTTTAAAAAGTCCCTCAGGAATGCGGCGTCCCTACGCCTGACCAAGCAATGAAAGCCGCTCGTGTATAGACTGCCATATTTACCCGGTGGCGTCAGCGTCACTGCAAGTGCTCTTTTAGCCTCATATTCAACGCCGACCCTGTAGACAGCCCCGTCGGCGTAAAAGCCAGATATCGCCTCATCGGCCTCCAGAGCCAGGTTTCGCCTGAAGATCTTATATCTGCGATCCCTCTCGCTCCTGAACTTGCGGCTTGTTATCAGATCTAAGCACATTGTTTCGCTCGTATTCCCAGATCCTGTCGAAGGCGATGTGCTTTATTATGCCATTGCCAACTCGATCATCGAGCCTTGCAAGTCTGGATCCGGTATTGGCCTCGACAATGCATCCGGCGGATCTAAATCCTGGATACACCTCCATAATATGCCTTGCAAGGCCCCTGTGGAACCCGACGTCGCTCTGATATGTGACGTAGCTCCGGACCGTCGGCACCTTGGTAACCCAGGCAGGGTAGATGCAAGGGCTAGTCACGAATATTCCATTGGACTCTGTCCACGGGATCCCATAGAAATCATAGCCGGATCCGCTCGCCACATGGCACGCGTCTGCCGAATTCTGCGCCAGTTCCGTTCCGTCACCTAGTGATATCTGCACATACCTAGGATAGGCGCGTATGAACTCCATAAGCGGATTTAAATCAAGATTCATCTGAAGGACAAAATCGTCTTCCCAGTGCAGTACATAATCCAGATCTGACGATAGATTGTGCAGCCAGGTTTCCTCGATCGAGTTGAAATAGCCAATCGGCTTTTCATGTCTGACGACCTTGTCGAACTTTCCGTCAAAATGCTTCGCTAGGATGCCGCCATAAGTCGGATCCCCCGAGTCATCTACCAGCACTGACTCGGCAACTCCCGCATTAAGATTCATCTCTAGGCTCTTGATGGCCTTGTTAAGGCACTCAAACCTGCCGTTGGTAAAGACGATAAAGCCAAGCTTCGCCATGATGCCTCCTTATGAAATGGCAACCGCGTCCTCGAGCATTGGGCAGCGAACGTACGGCGCAGGGTCATATACCATGTCAGCCCTAGCGCCCGTCCTGACATCTACCTGACCGGATTCATCCAGCTCAACGAAGAAATTTTCTCGGAGATGATCGGCTAGGGCATTGATGCCCTGCTCCCTAGCTATCCTGCCATATTCCCTCCAATGCGTCCCCATTGATTCCGGAAGATCCGTCCTTTCATATGCCTCCAGCCTCTCTATGGCGCCACTTGCATATGACTCAAATCCGCCATAAAACCTGAAGTGCCGTATTTCGATAAGATCGCTCTCAAATGGGGTAAGGTCCAGACCATCCAGCCTCGCGCCGTGGTTTCCCTGGGTGATTTCCAGCCCGGGCCCGAGATTTGGAACTATAACCTTTCTCAATTGGCTTGCTTGAGACCTGCGATAGTGCCATCTCAGGAATGGATTGGCATTGCCGGCCTCCGCGTCGCGATTCGTCGGAACGTGATCATAGAGCTTCACGGCGGCTGGTTTATCTGCGGGCAAAAGCTCAAGCGCGTCCCGGAGCGGCTGGACCTTTGAGACCAGAAGCTCGTCCGCGTCAAATGGAAGTATCCATTTAGCCCCCAGATCCACCGCCCTGCGATATAGATCCGTCATCACCATGGACTGGTAGTATCCGCTCGTCGGGTAATCAATAAGACGCACAGCATCGCCAGATGCCTTTGCAACCCGACTGACGACGTCCTGCGTGCCATCCGTTGAGCCGTTATCGGCTACCAATATCAGGTCAACACCACTGGCGATCAGATGGCAGAGATTATAGCCGATAATTCCGGCTTCGTTCTTGACCATCGTTATCGCGGATATCACCCTAATAACCCGTCCCGATCCTTTGGTCACCTATATGGATTACTGCATGATGGCCGGCGGGAATCAGATAGGCGAACTCCCAGCCGAGATTGATCAGCTTATGGGTAAAGATGCCCTCGCAGTACGGGCCGTCAGGCCAGCCGAGCCTCGTCACAAGCATGGGATATAGGCTTGGATTGGTTGTAAAGCATATCTTATGCTTTGCGATCCTGATGCCTTCGCCCTCTACTATGTTGAATGGCTTGTACAGCTCCAGCAGCCCGCCCGCTTCCTTTTCCTTTTCATTCCATGGCTGCCTGACGAGCGCTATCTGGGCCAGCCTGCGATCACGACTCAGCTCCCGCGCCATTGCGCTCAGCGGAACCGGCTCGATGAATTCGAAATCATCCTCAAGGTGAAAGACAAATTCGATCCCATCCTGGGCTGCCAATAGCGACCAGGCATCGGCGACGGTCCTGCAAAATCCCATCCTCTCCTTATGGTGGCGCACGATGGGATTGCCAAACTGCGCAACGAGGCGCTCGACGTGGGCACCGTACTCGGCATCGCCCGAGTCGTCTATCACAATCATCTTCTTGGGCACAAATTCCGCCATCACCCTGAACGTGCCCAGCGTCTTTTCCAGCACACCCCTCCTTCCATCGGTTATGACAAGGAGGCAGATTTGCTCTTTAAGCTCGCTGATCATGATCCCTCCCGCTAGCTGCTGCCTAATATCAGGAGCAGCTTGATATAGGCCAGAACCAAAAGGCCGCCCATGGAAAAGCCAAACAGGAACGAATCCACGATTCGCTCAATAACGCCATCGTAGCCGTCCCTTAACGGGTCGACGATTATATCTAAGATCCATTTCATATGTGCTATCCACCCTGCCTTCTATGCTTCCACCGAACTGACCTCTATCATATCCGCGATATGATTCCTCTGATCATCCAGGATGCCATCAGGCCAAGCACAATCCCGATCAGCAGCACGGTGATCGTGCTGGCGTGCGAATATCCCAGCGCAGCCCCGACAGATAGTGTCCAGACCACGCCGCTAAATAAACCAGCTAAATACCAAACAAGATATGCTATCATCATGTGCCATCTACCATGGAGGGTCGATCCCACGCTCTGCATGACGGAACGCCAAGACTATGCGATTCTTGTCTGCCCACTTAACAAGCTTTGCCACGAAAGCCCTTGCATCCTGGCTTGGGACAGCCTTGCCATAGGTGAAGGTAAGAATCCATTCCTTATCGCACAATTCAAGCACATAATGCCTTTCCGGCAGGTTGGAGACCACCCGTGTCAGTATTCGCCTGTTGCCCTTCTTCTCAACGGTGGCTATTACGTTGTTTATGTCCGGTATCCCACGCTCGGACACACTCAGAACGATTGACCCATCCTCCCCAAAGCTAAGTGCCCTAATATCCACCCAATCGCTGCATCCGGCCTCCCCGAGATGCTGCCGTGGGATCCGGTTATTCGTAATTTCCAGAGCCGACTCTATGGCGCGCTGAACTGCCAGATCCGGGAATTTGCTCCAGCTCTTTGGGTTGCTCATTTTATGCTCCTCGGCCTGACGCCAGCATAGACCAGCGCTGACAGAAGCTCGATCGATTGCCTGAGCCCGGACATCTCGACGCCGAATAGCGTCCTATAGTTCGATTGAATTTTGTTAACATTACCGTGCTTGGCAGTCATTGCCATGCTGTCGGCGCAGAGATACAGCACCCTGGACACGTTCATTAGCACAATTGAAGCCTGATGATGGATGTTACGCCAATAATCGACATCGCGCCACCGCTCCCTCTTTGGCTTGTCGGACTTTTTCATAACGCCTCCCTTTCGTCAAGCAAAAATTTTGCAGCAAAAGCAACCTCCTCGAGCTGCGCCTGCCTGCACTGGCATAAATTGGCGCTGCGCTCCTCGAACCCGCATCGTCCGTCGGCAGAGGCCTCATAATATTTGCACTCCCTCTTTTGCGCTTCCTGATCCGGCGCTAGGCATTTGAACTGGATTGAGCACATGGCCAACCCAGGCTCAGCCCTATGTATCGCAAGGCCATACCTATAGATCCTTGATTTCCTGCTGAATTTGATGCTGTGGGACTCCGCCTTGCTTTGTTTTCGGATCATCATCCCCTCCCGATGGTCATCGGGCCAGCTGCGGCCACAAAACCATCAGAAAACAATCGCAGCTATCACCGCAAGCGCTATTCTGATAAGCGTAATAAGCGCCGTGACCAAAAAATAGGTAAGCACTGCGCAAATGGCCAGAAGAGCAAACAGCCCCAGAGCATGGAGCACTTGCCAAGCAGCCCTTACCACTCCCGATATAAATCCCATGGTTCATCCCTCCGATTCCAAGCGCTGCTCCCAAATCCAGGCCATTGTTTTTTCGGCCTCGTCGCGTTTCTCTTTATCTTCTATCTCTCCGAGCACCTGATATTTCCAATTCCTCTCCTCGCAATACCTAGCGATCCTGTCCAGATCCCATCCCTTCATGTAACGAAGAAGGGGAGGGTATCTGGCTGGCCAATCGATCCCCGCACAGAAGTGCGGTGACGTTATCCTAATCAGCATGTCTCTAGACCTTTTAGTTGATGGCCCCGTCCCGGCACAGCCGGGAAGCACCCCTTTCTCTTGTTCCCGCAAGGAAAGCGGTCGATCGCTCGACCCAAGTTATGGATGCCGACAGCAAGCTGTCCGGGGCCATATGGTTTTAACCTCTACCCTTTACCTAACGCCTTGAGCCGGCACTCAATCTCATAGGCAGCCTGGCTTTCCAGCAAGTCCTGATCGATGCTGATCATTGGCATGTTTTCCTCCGGCCTTTACATGAGCGATACTTTATCAAGCACCTCATGGGTGAGCGACGGGACGCTTATTGCCAGCCCCTTGCTGGCGGCGAACTCTCTATAAAGCCTATCCACGCGCAACATCATAATGGAGACGACCAGCATTGAGCAAATTTGCTGCTCAACGGGGTCTGGATAGTCGGCAGCGATTTCCTCGAGAACCCTCTGCTCTGTCTGCTGGTACCTGTCCAGCGCATCAGCAAGCGGCAGATCTTCCTTGGCAAGATATTTAAGGCCGCTCGCTGCTATCTTGATGGCGAAGTAGAAGCATTGCCTGACCATCGTCAGGAACTCATCCGGGTTCTCTAAAGGATCGCGCATGGGACTTTCCCCCGTGACTGCTCTCTCTAACGGTTAGAGTCTGGAGGCACCGGCGGGACCAGCATGCACCGGGATGCCGCGTACGCGCAGATACCGCGGCATGAACTTGGGTGCGACAGGCGCATGCCGCCCGCCCCGCCGGTACCGCATGTCAGTTAACCTTATCCGACGCCGGACCGAGGATTTCCATGAGCGGCCTGCCGGTCACCTTGTGGCCGAGCTGCGCAAGCTTCTCGCGGTACAGCTGGTCGAAGATCGACCATGTCACCGAGCAGAAAAAGGCGTACAGGATGAGCCTGTCATAGCCGTCGGGAATATCCTCCTCCGCGACCTTTACAAGCTTGCCATACTCCTCATCCACCTTTCTCAGCATGGCAACGCCCTGCTCCTTGTCCGGGTATCTGCGCTCCACAAGATTGAGAGCCGTCGAGGTCGCCAGATAAAACGACGCCTCGATCTTTTTCATGACATCCAGAATCGATTCGATCTCCTTCTTGTTATCTGCTTTCTTTGCCATTGTCTTCTCCAACGGTTAGAGAGCCCTCGGCTCGACCGCGTAGGCGACGAGCCATTCATTGCTATTGGGGGCCACGATAATCATGTTATTGTTTCGAACCTCTTTGGCGTCCTCGCTTGGATCGCCAGCATAGCCGAACGCGATGGTCACAGGGAAGATATCATCTAGGCATCTCAAGCCGGCAAGCACCGCCAAAATATCGGTGCTCACTGCAAATCGCCTGGCAGCCTCGGTGACAACCTTCGCTCCCTCGAGTTTTACCCTCCTTGCCCCACACACCAACTGCTTCGCCCAGGCCTTGCGCTTGCTTGCACCGATCACTAGATTGTCAGCGCTTCCGCCTGCCTTGCACAGCTCCGCCCAGCCGCGCATCTCAAGCATGAGAAACTCTTCCGGCGCGGCCCAGATATGGCGACATCCATCCGTCGGCACCGCATCGCTCGGCTCAAATACGGCCATGTGCATGCAGGCATCGGTCGCACGATAATTGCGACCACCATATCTAAGGAAAACACCGGAGCTTATGATGGATCCGACCGCGCCCAAGTCATCGGCACTATCTATGGCGAGCTTGTGCAAGCCGATCATTTGCTTGATAAGCGCGATCATCGCATTGCTGCTAGCGTAACCCATTGCGCCTTTCCCCTAGGCGGTCTTTTGCATCGAAGAGTCGGAATCGATCACGCGCAGAACCTTGATTTTATTCCATGCCTCGGTCTTATATCGCCTACCATCCAACTTAACCGAACCCTTATATAGCAAGCCGGATACCAGAACCTCGGCGACAACCAGACGGTATTCCTGATAGCATCCGTGCTTCATCAGCGATCTTAAATATGCCCTCGCCGCCTCCGGGGTGCATAGCACGGGTATCCCAGCGGCGACGTAGACAGTCTTGGTGCCATCCTCGTGCACACTCTCCATGTGATATTTCTCGCACAGCGCATTCCATTCCCTACCGATGACAGCTGGCTGCAAATATCTCGGTAGCGGCGAGAACACCTCGCCATATCTGTCGCTGTGCATCGAGACCAGCACCTTGTATCTCTTCCTGCCCGCTACCCGCGTCACTTGATATACCCTCGATTCTTTAGATTTGTCAGTGGCACAGTCGACATCGCGACCATCCACTTTCCGCTTGCCGGCTCTATGACGAGCATCTCGGGCTGGCTGCCCATGGACTCCTTTGGGCTCATCGCGCACCTGACCCAGACTGGCCATTCCTTGCTGGCGTGCGGAAGCGAAGCGAGCAGCCGCCTGATGGACACGGCAACGCACCCGGACCCGGCCACAGATCTGCCGTCCAGCCTGAATGATCGCTTGAACCCGTCGTTGGAATTCCTGACCCACACGGTCCCCAACGGGAGGCTGCTGAAGGCAACCCCGCGAATGCCCCTTCCGGAGCCCAGAATAACGGGAACCTTAATCCAGGCAAGCTTGGAAAGATAGTCCAGGCTGGCGCGCTTCAGTTGGAGCGATCGCTTCGGGCATCGCCACGTGATCGGGCACTTGGATAAGTCGTCAGCGTCCTCCTTATAGAAGAGGACCATTTTATTGGACGCCGCGACAGCTTTGTATTTCCTTCTGAATCTGACGTCATCGAGCCCGATCCCTAGGCCTATATACATGGCCATTTCCTCGGTCATGGTCACATCGCACGAGTCTAGGTCCTTGTTGATGGCCTCGATGACCTCGTTGTTTGACTCGTCAAAAATCTTCATTTCACAGCCCGCCGAACTCGCGATCACCGCATCGCGCTGGAAGCCAAGAGCCTGCTTTTTCCCACCCTGTTCAGCTCTCAGCGCTCCAGCGCGATGCGGCTGACAGCCTAACGCCTGGCTTATAGTGGGCTAGGCTGTCAAACTCACTTCCCATCGTCGCTTCCATTATACCATAACACTGCGACTTTGTCAAGCGTTTTATTTGGGCTCAATGAATCTGCCGCAGGTTATAGAAAAGGGAGAACTTAAACCATCGGATCTTCTCATGCCCGATTTCCGGGTCCTTGGCAAGCATCTCCACGCTTTCTTTCGTCGACTTTCCTACGGTTGCTCTAGCGAGCAGTCCGCGGAGCCGGTTCGGGTCCTTTCCATCTCCCCTGTCACGTCGCATGTATCAACCTCCTCGATGATGATGATTTCCTTCCACACCGAGCACCTGTGCACACTCCGACCGGAGAGGCCATATTGCCAGCCGCTGGCTAGCGGGCCTCGTGCATACACCTTTACAACGGCATATCTTCGGCGATGATATGTTCCCTCGGCATCCGGCATCATGGCTACGGCGTCATCTATCGTTTCGCAGACGTGCACGCCGGCAGGATACCATTCGCCGTCCCTAGCCTTGATTCTAGACATCCCATCGTATGCCCACCCGCACCCAATCGGAACCTTCATCCTGCAGAGGTTGCCACCTTGGTCAAGAAAAGAAGCATGCCACAGCGGGCTGTACAATGCCTCACCGGTCTCCTTGCTAACGGTCTTCGAAACGGCCTTGTAGCCTAACGTAGACTCAGGCATTCCGGTTCTGGTATCTATAGCAATGAGGCTCATGGTACGACTCCAACGGTTAGAGTTTTTCGGTCGCTCGCTAAGCAGCCCATGCTCAACGCACGCGATATTAAGCGACACCTACCTGATGCTTAATGTCCCAACGCATATTTAACGCATGCGACATTGACATGATGGCAGTGCAAATTTTGCACAGTGCAACTTTTGCACACTATCTTATTTTTGCGACCTTCCGCCCATCGTCATATTCGATCACAAACGGGGGACAGTAATATTCGTCCCGATTTACGTCCCAATGCCTGATGTTTTCCTCGATCATATCGCGCATCTTTCCCTTCGGAATCACCTTAGGGTTTTTGACGGACGGGTTTGCAACCGTGTCCGTCGGGTTCAGGATCACATCGATGGCATCGATAAAAAGCTTCACAAAGCTTGGCTTAACGCCACCGTCGCAGGCATGCGTAATTATCTGATAGAGCAACCCTCCGGCGTCCCTACAATAGGCTAGGAGGTCGATGTAAACGTGGTCGATGTCCTTATGCTGGCCACCCGAAAGGGTCATCGCGTCTAGGTCAAGGACCAGATGGTCACCGCTAGGATCGCCAAAGACAACCCTGCTTATGCGCTTCCTCTCAGCCATGTTGTTTCTCCAACGGTTAGAGAATCAGCTGTGCAGCCGCTTACGCTCGGACGCCTTAGCAACCGCCTCGCGGACCTTGTCGTCGCCGCCGCAGAGCTTGGCCATCAGCCTAGGCTTCTCATAGAAGGCCAGGCGCAGGCTTGCCACCTCGGCGATGTGCTGCATGCGTTCACGGTTTTGGGGGCTGAGATGCTTCTGGTCGGTCTTCTCTGCCAAAATCATCTGCTTGACCAGCGCGCGCTTCGCACTGCGCCCAAACGCCTTGGCGGTACCGACGTTGTCGTCTGCCGGCTGAATCAAGTAGAATCCGCTCCGCGCAGAGCCCCTCCCGTTTAGATAGAACCCATAAGGCAGGAGCGCAGTCCTGATCTTTGAAACATCCAGCCGGAACCTCATGGTTCCCCTCATGGCACGAAGCTCCAGCTCGAGCCTCTCGGTTGGAATTTTCGTGCCATAACACAATCCCTCTTCTATGAGCTTTTGCAGAAAGCTCTTCCAAAGAGGGAGCTTCGTTGTCTCGCCAGTTCTAATCTCATCAGTTTCGTTAACCATTGTACCCTCCCAGGGTTATAAAAATCAGGGGTGGTCCCCATAGCCACGCCCAGCCCAGCCCAGCCTCGCCGGGCCTTGCCCCGCCCAGCCAAGCCCAGCCGCGCCCCGCCGCGCCAAGCCCCGCCACGCCATGCCGCGTCTTATAAAAGCCGTTTAGCATAAAATCGGTCGAAATCAGGGGTGGTCCCCATAGCCACGCCACGCCCCGCCCCGCCGCGCCGCGCCTTGCCATGCCTCGCCTCGCAGCAGCTCCTGGATATCATCCTAATCAAACCAATAGCAATTCATCGGGGTGGTCCCCATAGCCACGCCCAGCCCAGCCCAGCCTCGCCAAGCCTCGCCTCGCCCCGCCGTGCCTCGCCCCGCCCCGCCCTGCCAGGCCCTGCCACGCCTCGTCCGATATGTGCCATATCAAACAAGACCGCTAAAGATCAGGGGTGGTTCCCATAGCCATGCCCTGCCGTGCCTCGCCCCGCCTAGCCCCGCCTGGCCCAGCCGCGCCAAGCCCCGCCTGGTCCAGCCGCACCTTGCCTTGGCACAGCAGACCAAACTAGCCCTCAATGATGTCAGGCAAAAACCGGCCATATCGTGGCCGATAGTCGCCTAAGCCAACGCGCAGCCCCGCCTCGAGTGCGGCTCTCGCCAAGTCGTCGCGGTTCAGGACCTCGGAGTCATATTCTAGGCTGAACTCGATCGACCATTGCGGAAACCGCGGGCGGCACCTGATGGCTCGCGAGCCCATATTAACCTGAGCGCCCTTCAGAAAAACAAATC
>Ga0078972_1011947_pt1 | contig 10963 bp, 12 predicted proteins | sample YelNatPaOPGAMG01_FD_67568 | JGI IMG/M metagenome (GOLD analysis project Ga0078972, IMG submission 67568) | Hot spring thermophilic microbial communities from Obsidian Pool, Yellowstone National Park, USA - OP-RAMG-01 (SPADES assembly) (version 2) | ecosystem: Environmental > Aquatic > Thermal...
CTCTAACTATGTTTTTTCAATAACTTTTACGCCGGGCGTTGCGATGATTGGCGATATTATTGATTTTGATATAACATATCAATCGGTATATAAACGCTGGGGCGGAATTGATTTTTCAAACGGTATTGTTGTGTCAGGCACGGCTAACAACACAGTCAATGGGATTTTTTTAATACAAAAATAATTTAATAATCTAACGGGGAGTCAACATATCGGCTCCCCGTAAAAAAGGTGTATTAAAATGGCAAAAAATAAACAAATGCAACTTTTAGAGATGATAAGCCCTGACGTGTCGGATGTCCATATACCGCAACCGCTTGGCAAAAAGAAAAAGAAAATGGCCGAGGACAGCGTTGTTAATATGACAGGCATTCCGATTTTTAAATCAGGCGTTTGGAAGGACAATTTGGTTTTTGATATTGATACACTTGACGAAATTATAAAGAACACAAACGCACTTATAGTAGCAGGAACGATAGAGCCGCCTGTAAAGTTAGGACATAACGAGGAACAAACGTTATTACAATCAGACGGATATCCAGCAGCGGGTTATGTCACGCAGGTTTACAGAATTGGCAATCAAATTTTTGCTGATGTCAAAGATATGCCGAAAAAAATTGCCGATTTGATTGAAAAGCGAGCATATTCAAAAATATCAGCAGAGTTATATCAGAATTTTAAGCATCCAGAAACGCAAGAAAATCTTGGATATGTTTTGAGGGCGATTGCGTTTTTAGGCGCCGATATTCCTGAAGTTAAGGGGATTGGCGACATAACAAAATTATATAATACAGAAAAACTTGCAGGCGTTTTAAGTTTTTCGGAAAACACACAAAATTTCAAGGAGGTTTCTGAAATGGAAAAATGGACATTAAAAGAAGTTGAAATTAGTTTACCTTGCTGTGTAGATGCAGTAAAAAAATTTATGGATGAAAACAAAAAAGAATCATTAACAGTAGATGAGTTAGCAAAGATTATTACAGATGTAAAGTATGCGAAGATGCAAGAGGAACAGGACAAGATTGAATGCCCGGAAGGATATAAATGGGACGAGGTAAAAGGGGGTTGTGTAAAATTACAGGAAAAACAGGACGATAAGACAACACCAGAACAAATTATATGTCCGAAAGGGTATAAATATGATGAAAAATTAAATAAATGCGTTCCGATTGAAGTGGCAAAAGAGGGCGAAGACAAAAAAGACAAAGACGTTATTGAGGACGAGATAAGCGACGAGGAGATAACAGACGAATACGCTGAACTTGTGTTTGCAAGAAAAAAAGCCGAATTAAAACCTGATGAAGTTAAAAAATTAAAAGAAATATTAAAATATGCAAGGAAAAATAAAAAAGAAGCAGATAAACAAGAAACAGAAGCAAATAAACAAGATAAAGTTGATATAGTAATACCTGACGATGCTGGTATAAAAGAAATTGAAAATAACGCAGAATATAAAAACTGGGGATTAGGTAAGATGTTACCAAAAGGGCGAGCAATTGATGAGATAACAAAAGGGAGTGAAGGAGTAGTTGGTTTTCCGTGGCCAGAAGATAAAAAGCCGCCAAAAGAGTGGTGGGATAAATGTGTATCATCTGTGAGTGGTAAAACTGACACGCCAGAAAAATTATGCGGCTGGGTCTGGTATCACGGAACAAGCACAGCAGCTAAAAAAGATATATCAGCAAGCGAGCAAAACAAAAAAGTAATTGAATTACAAGAAAAAATTAAAAAATTAGAAAGAGAAAAGATTAAAGAAAAAATTAACGAATTAAAAGACAAAAACAGAGGGATTTTACTTCCGAAATTTGACGAATACATTAACAAATTTACAGAATTATTTTTAAGCGAAGACAAAGTTATAAGATTTGGCGAAAGTGATTTTAATGCCGCCGATTTGTTTTATAAGTTTATCAATGAAATTGTTAATAGTAAGATGGTTATATTTTCTGAACTTTCAAAAAATTTTAAATCAGAAAACGAAAATATTGAAGTAAACGATACAGATAAACAAAACTTAGCTGAAAAGTTTTCAGAAGTTTCAGACGGCAGGGAAGTAAGCAATATTGATGTTGCCACATTGGCGAAAAAGATTGCTGAAACTCGGAAACTCTCTATGAGAGATGCTGTAGTTGAAGCGGCAAAAAAACTTTTCGGCAAAGAAAATTAAAACAGAAGGAGGAATAAACGATGAGTCAAATGAATGTAAATTCCAGAACGTTAACTCTTGATGCTGGCGCTGATTTAAGCTCAAACCAATATTATCTAACAAAGTTAGATACAAGTGGAAATGCAGTATTGGCGACAGCGGACGCAGTTGTGGTTGGTTCTTTACAAAATAAACCAAAATCAGGCGAAGCAGCAACGATAGCAATCGGTGAGACAGTTAAAGTTGTTGCTGGCGGAAACGTTGCAATTGGTGATTTAATTGTTTCAAATGCAAGCGGTAAAGGAATTACAAGAACAACAGAACATAACATTTTCGGTATTGCGCTTGAAGCAGGTTCAGACGGCGCAGTGATTGAAGTTCTTGTTAGACCTATGTATATGTAATTTAAAAATAATTTTTAAAAAAGGAGGAATTTAACTATGCAACCGACAACAAGAGATGTTCACATAGATGCGGCATTAACGCAAGTTTCAATTGCGTACAAAAACGACGTTTTGATAGCTGAGAAAATATTTCCAGTTGTCAACGTCAAAAAAGATAGTGATAAGTATTTTGTATACGGCAAACAAAATTTAAAATCTTATTCACTTGACAGAGCACCCGGAACAAGAGCAAAGCAGGTAGAGTGGAACATAAAAGAAACGCCTACTTATTCAGTTTCCGAAAGGGCGGCAGAAGTGCAGATTATTGACGAAGTCAAAGACAACGCTGATGACCCGATTAAATATGAGGCCGACAGTACAGAGTTTGGGACTGACGTTTTAAAATTAGATTTAGAACGCAGAATTGCAAATATAGTGCAGACAGCAGGGAATTATGCGTCTGGGTATTCTAGTACTCCAGCAACAAAATGGGACGACCCTGATGCTGATATTCTTGCCGATTTAGACACAGCGAGAGAAAAAGTAAGAAAGGCAATATTAAAATTGCCTAACACGTTAGTTTTGCCTCAAGACGTTTACTTAACAGTTCGTAGGCATCCAAAATTGCTTGAATACTATAAATACACAAAAGGCGGGACGTTAAGCGTTGACATTTTGAAAGAAGTATTTGAAGTTGAAAATCTGTTAGTCGGTGTTAGTTCTTACGATTCAGCACTTGAAGGCAAAGATGAGAGTATGACTGACATCTGGACAAAAACGGCAGCGCTTCTTTACGTTCCAAAAACTCCGGGCTTAAAACAGATTTCATTCGGCTATATTTTCAGGAAATCTGGCTATCCGCTTGTTGAACGCTGGAGAGAAGATGCAACAAGAAGCGACTGGTTAAGAGTAAGCGACAAATACGACTGCAAGATTATTGACTCTTACGCTGGCTATTTATTCACAAGCGTTTTATCTTAATTTTTGAGGTTAAAAATAATGGGTAACTATATAACTGTTAACGATGTGAAAGGTAAGGCAATTGATACTCCATTAAACCGGGCAAGCTGGTTAGATGCGGATATTGAACTTTCAATTGCTGAAGCCGAAAATTATATAGAAACCCGTTTAATCAAAATTGGATACACACGGGAGCAGCTGAAAACTGCTCCCCTTGTATCTAATTTGTGTGTAAATTATACTCGTTATTGTATATTACGAGATATATATGCAAACGAATCCCCCAAAGCTGGTGGAAGTGTTGCATATGATAAATGGCAAAAACACGTTGACGATGTTTTGGAAAAAATAGATAAAAATGAAGTTAAACTTGTAGATACAACTGGTAATTTAATAAGTCCAGCAGGCGGCGACAGAAGATACAAAGCCCAAATTACAACAGAAAACACAAAACGTATATTTAAAATTGCCGACACGAGCACTTGGCAAGTTGATGGTGAAACTTATGCAGATGAAAATGTGGTTGGTGAAAAATGATTGAAATTAGCAGTAATATTGCAGAGGTAAAAGGTAGAGTTGAAAAACAGTTAGAGATTATGAAAAATCCACGACCGGCAATGAAAATGATTGCTACACAACTATATAGAAGTGTAATGAAAAATTTTGAAGAGGAAGGGACAGACAAAGTAAAGTGGGAGCCGCTGTCAAAGATAACAAGATTTATACGTAGACACAGGCAAAGTGCGCCGAATAAAACAGGAAACATTAAAAAATTGCAAGACAAAGGAATATTGAGACAAAGCATTTATCCCGAAACAGGCGAAGATTATGCAGTTGTATCAACAAACGTAAAGTATGCAGGAAAACTTAATTTTGGCGGTGTAAGTGAACCAAACGAAGTTGAAATAGCGCCATATCAGCGTAAAGACGGAACAAAAGTGCGTGGTTATACAATGCACTTAAAAGGCGGGCATAAAATACCAGCCCGACCGTTTATGATTATCAGAGAAGAACACAAAGACAGAATAATTGAAATTGCAAAAAAATGGTTCTTTGAAAATAAAACAGAGGAATAAAAATGGCAACAAAAACAAAAGATATATGGCAAACAATTTATGATGCATTAACAGAAGCAAAAGAAGAACGTGGCGGAAGTTTATTTTTTGTCAAAGAAATTTTGCAGGGAGTCAGGGAAGATATCCCGTTATTGCCGTGTATTATAATGGAGCCGATAAGCGAGACAGAAAATAATTATGTTATCCCAAATTATTACGATATAACATTTCGGCTTACAATAACTTGCTGGATGGAAGTTTATGGTATAGATACACAAATAACAGGCGAAGAAACGGAAGAGAGTATAGGCATTTTGGATTTTGTTGCAAGAGTTAAAAATGTATTAAATTCATCAACTGTTTTAGATAGTTTAAAGCAGTCGGAAGGAATAAAAATATCGTTTGCAAATACACGATATATTTTTGAAACATATCCTTACCGAGCGGCAGAAATAACAGTTGATATTAGATTTACCTCAAAGGCGGATTCAAGATGATGCAAAATAATCAACAAGTAATTTTAGCAAAAAAAGATTTTGTAATTATAACAGAGACGGAAATAATAAAAGTTAAGGCAGGAAGTATTTTGAAAACAGATATTTTTAAGTTATATACAGAAGAAATTTCAGAAAATAAAAATTTGAAACAAGGAGGTAATGAAGATGACTTATTATGCAACTGAACAAAAATATGTGGCTTTGGGAAAGGAAACGACACGAGGCACACTTGCAACGCCAACGTTATATTTACCTGTTGGCAAAGGCACTGAATTTGATTATAAATTAAATTTAATTGCAGATGATTTATTGCGAGGCATTTTTGAACGCTTTCCTTCTTACGCAGGCACAAAAGAAGGAACTGGAAAAATAACAGGCGTAAATGTTGATAGTTCAAATTGTGGGCTTTTGTTTTTGTCTTTATTTGGGAAGGTAACAAGCACACAGCAAGGCGGAACGTCTGCTTATCAGCATATTTTTGAAAAGGACAACTCAACAATAACAAATCCTTCTTTGTCTTTTTATTTTGACAGAGGACTTTCAAAAAAATCATATAACTTATGCGTTGTTAAATCTGTCTCAATGAAAGGCACGGCTGACAATATTGTGTCACTTGATGCAGATATACTATTCAGGACAGAGGCAGATTATACTGGCTCGTTAACGCCGACTTGGGCAGAATTAAATCCATTTGTGTTTTACCAGACAACAATCAAAATTGCGGGGACATCAAATACAACATCAGTGGCGGAATGGAACGTTATGATTGATAACGGGACAATTGCGCAAAGGGTTTTAAATTTGTCACAAGACGTGAACGAAATTTTAACGGTTGGAAAATTTACAGTATCAGGGTCAATGAATATTTATTTTGAAAATGAAACAGAACGTGCAAAATTTCTTGGAGGAACAAGCACGACAATACAAATAATAATAGAGGGCGCAACAATTGAAAGCACATACAAACATAAACTCGACATATTTTTAAAAAATGTAAAATATACGGCATATCCTTTCGGCGACCTCAATGGGCTTCTTGGTGCAACTGTTAATTTTGATAATTTTTACTCAATTTCTGACTCAAAAAGCGTTACATTAACACTTGTTAATACAACAACAGCATATTAATTTTTACTTAATTTTTGCAAAATAAAAGGAGTAAAAAATGATTAAAAAGGACATTGAGAAAGCCATTATCTTACTTAACGAAGCAATTAAAACAAAAAATCCTGATAAAATAAGGGAATATTATATACATTGTATTAAACATAGCAAATCACGAGGAAAAAAAGAATTTGAAACGTTACTAAAAACGGCAAAAATTGAGGTGTCAGAATAATGGAAGAAACGCAAGAATTAAAGATAGTTGTAAAAGTTGATGCGCAAACAGGCAATCTTGAAATTGTAAACGCACAATTACAAAAAACAACAAATGTGCTTAACACACAAAGTAAAAATGCAAAAGTAAATACAACAGCGCTAGAGGGATTGATTAAAAAATATGGCAGAGTAATAACAACTTTTTTAACACTAACAACGATATTGAAAAGCGCAATAAAACAATACGATGACGAGATTGTAAGACAAAGGCAATTGAAGGCAACATTGGAAGGATTAAATATATCTTACGACAAAAACAAAGACGCAATTGACAATCAAATCAAATCATTGAGGCAAGGGACAAAGTGGACACGAGATGAACTTTTTGATACTTACAATAAAGCAATAAAAATAACTGGAAATGTAACCGACGGGATGCGCCTGTTGAAAGTTGCAATGGACACAGCAACAGGAACAGGCAAAGATTTAAACGAAGTAATGTCGATATTCAATATGGCTTTAGCAAGCCCAGAACGGGGTATGTTAATATTACGACGGGAATTTGGTAAACTTGCAACAGAGGGAAAAACGACGGGCGAAGTTATATTAAATCTTGGTAAGCATTTTGACGGGTTAGCGCAAAAGGACGAAACAATAACGGCAAAAACATCTGAATTAAAAGACGCTTGGAATGATTTGACAGGGATGATTGGCGAGAAAGTAGCACCTGCAATTACATTTTTATTAAAGGTTGCAATGTTTCCATTGGTTGGTGTATTAACAACTATAAATATAATATTACGCACATTAAAAATTGCCTGGTTAGAAGTTGAAAAAGGGTTAGGAACAATTATTGGCCGACTTACAAACGGCATTAAAGGTGCAAAAGAGGTTTGGGCTGATAAAGGCAAAGAAATAAGTAAAGAAATGCAAGGAATAGTTGATGACTGTAGAAAAGCAAATGAAAAATTATTTGGTCAAACAGTAAAAGCAAATGTTGAACTCGGAAACAAAGTATTTGAAATATTAAAAAAAGAAACGAAAAAGAAAAAAAAAGAAGTAGAAAAAGAATTAACAGACACGGAAGAATTTGTTAAAAAAATTGGGGAAGGAATGCAAAATGATTTAGCAAACGCTTTTGACAGAGCATTTAAAAGTGTAATTGATAGTGGGCAATTTACAAGCGACACGTTAAAAGATGTATTCACGCAAATTTATCAAGGTTTTAGGGATATGCTGATAAAAATGGTTGCAGAAATCATAGCCAGAGCGGTTTTTTTTCAATTGCTAAACATAGTAACAGGCGGGACAGGGTCGTTATTTGGGATGAGTATCAGCTCATTATTTGGCGCAACAAAAGGGGCGTTCCAGACAGGCGGAACAGATATTTTGCATGAGGGAGCAAAAGGGGCGTTCCAGACAGGCGGAACAGTGCCAAGAACTGGCAATTATATTTTGCATGAGGGAGAAACGGTTATCCCTGCTGGTGCAAACGTTAATAACGAAACAAGCAGTAATATGAATTTGCATTTGAATATAAATGCTTTTGACATCCGAACGCTTGATAGAACACAAATTGAACGTATTGCAAAGCAAATTACGCCGTATATCAAAAAAAATCTGTGAGGTAAAAAAATGAAAAAAATTGTTATAAAAGTAAAAGCAAAACGTAATAAAGCAGGTGGACTTGAACCTGACTTTGAGAACGATAATTTTTTTGAGTTGACAAACTCAACAACTATTGATTACGACGGGGATGTAGCAATAATAACTGCTTTTGCAGATGAGAACAAAGATAAAGATTTAAAAAATATAAAAGATTATTTAAAAGAAAAAAAAATAAAGATTGAAAAAGAGGAAGTAATTGAGGAGGCAAAATAAAAATGGGCTGGCCTGCAAATTGTATAGCAGTTTACTCTTTTGAAAACAATGCAAATGATTTAACAGGAAACGGGCATACATTACAAGTAAGCGGTTCGCCGACATATTCAACAACGCAGCATTACCACGGTAATTATTCGTGGACTAACAATTATACTAACAATTATTTTTATGCACCAGCAAGTTTAAAATCCGCAATGGCGGCGTTGTCTTCGTTTTCACTTGTATTTTGGCATTATTTCCCAACTCGTGGGACAGGCGTAAAAACAGATGTTGCAATAAATAAAATGGATAGTAATCCTTATTTTTGCGGTTGCAAATGGAGTGCTAGCACCGACTGGAACCCAAACATTTGGTGGTGGTCAATTGGTAACAATATTGAAACTGTTTTCGGTATGACCTATCCTTCTAATGATTGGCATAGAATAAATTTAGAGTGGACAGGCACACAGGCAAAATTATATTTTGACGGAACCTTAAAATCAACGATATCTGCATCAACAAATCCTTTTACAGGCGGAACTGACCAAATAAAATTTGGGCGTGCTTATAGCGACCAACTGCTTTTAGGGTATCAAGATAAAGTTATATTTTATAACGGCGTTTTAGGCGGCGTAGATATTAATGAAATTTTAACGCCGTATATCACGGAAGTTAGACCCTTTTATGCTTTCAAAAACAATATTAGTCGTATTGATATTTACGGGAATAATTTTCTGAATACAAGCACGGTGTATATTGACGACGTTGAATGTTCTGAAGTGTATTATTATAACAGCAATCATATATCAGTTGTAAAGCCGATTTTAGACACGACTGGTTTTGTAAATGTAAAAGTTGTAAATTCAGAGGAAGCACAGGCGACAAAACAAAACGCACTTTTGATTTTAGATAATCCAGCAAATGAAAAATTTATTAAATCTGAAATTTTTATTGAAAAAGAAAATCTATGTTTAAATGCAACAATTAAAAAAAATGGAAGCACGACTATTACAGCATTAAATGACGGGAAAAAATATCATTACGATTTGGAAACGGAAACAAATAATTTTATTGAACTTGCAACTAACGACTATATTGAGATTGATTTCGGCGGAAACAAAACTGTTAAGAAAATAAATATATATTACTTTCCAAAATCAGGCACATATTACGGCTCAACAACTTACACAGGAACAAAAGTTAAGATTGCATATTATAATAGCGGATATAGTTTATTAAATTTTAAAGATTTTAATCAATTTTTAAATATTACAGAAAATAATTTTACAGATGAAGGGCAATATTTTTCAAATACAGGTATTTTGCAAATTTATGATAGGACAGGAGTTACAGCCAGCAAAATTAAAATAACAGCGCTTGAAAATATTGCAATTACAGAAGTTGAAATAAGTGATTTGTATATTTTAGAGCCGATATCACTTAATTTAAAGGAAGAAAATAAAGAAAGTAATAATTATTCAGGACTTATAACAACAACGACATTATTTGACAGTGATTATTCATTATATAAAAATTTAACTTACGGGCAAAAAGTTTATTATTATTTATTTAATAACGCCGAAATACGATATTCAGGACTTTGCAAAATTAAATCAGCAGAGATTGACGTTGAAACCAGAATTTTAACATTGATTTTTAATGATTTTTTTGATGATACAAAATATAATATCTTAAAAAATAATATATATTATGCGACTTACGATTATAATAAAATTTTTGAGTTTATGTTGGCAAGTTGTGATATACATAGAGATTTATACAATCTTAATATGTCTGGCAGTATAACGTATTTGCCAGAAAAACAAATTGTATTTGACGAAATAACAAAGTTATGTGAAGCAAGTGGAGACATTGAAGTTGTAAGAATAAACGGCAAACTTAATATTAAAAGTCGGACACAAGAGATACCTTCTTATAGCAGTATAAATAATGGTGTTTTAAAAAGTGATGTAAGTATTGCGGCGTTAACAAGAAATTATTATTATTTTGATGATTTCGGTTTTTATACGAACACAACGGAAGGATTTGATTTAATAGCGCCGTTGTCAGGATTTTCCGAGGCGGAAACTTATTTTAATTTGTTTTCTGATTTTAGAGAAAATAGAATTTTAAAAATTATAAACGGGACATTTGAGGCAAAAACGGCGCCGAATTATTATAAATTAAAACTGGAATATTTAAATGGTAAACAAGGCGAAATAGAATTAAATGCAAAGCCAATTATGTATGGAGATGGCGTAAAATATCAACAATATCCTATGGCACAATATATTGTATCAGCAGGCCAAGGAACTAAAACAATATATAATACTTTCAAACAATATGCTGGTTCTACTTTTAACGATACAATATCTGTTGATACAACTTCAGGTAGAGTTAGAATTGTTTATTATTTGCATATCGTTGAAGGTGAGTTATATAAATACGCTGTGCATAGAGCAATTTTGCCAGAAAGCGGTATAGGAAGAAGTGAAATAATTGGCGGAATGGGGGCAGCAATAAGTTTTAATTTTAGTTTGTCGGTAAAAACAGCGGCAACATCAGGTGAAACGCTGTATATAGAAGGAATCGGGACATCTGGCTATTATTCACGCTCACTTGTATTTAGTGCAGATACAGCAGATTGCTTAAATTATATTCAGTTTATCCTCAGTTATTATAGTCAAGCTGTTTTTGCGCCGTATATGTTAACGCTATACAGTAAAAGCGAAAACGATA
>Ga0078972_1016432_pt1 | contig 10963 bp, 5 predicted proteins | sample YelNatPaOPGAMG01_FD_67568 | JGI IMG/M metagenome (GOLD analysis project Ga0078972, IMG submission 67568) | Hot spring thermophilic microbial communities from Obsidian Pool, Yellowstone National Park, USA - OP-RAMG-01 (SPADES assembly) (version 2) | ecosystem: Environmental > Aquatic > Thermal...
GTCTTATAATATCGAAAGGATAATATATAGATATTGAATAATCTACATTCCTTATGAGATTTTTGGCGATTGAAGACAATTCTTTGAGAGTCATTGCATCATGGTTGTTTTATTAAATACCCATTATTAATATAGTAATCAATTTTATTTAAAAACATATATTGGGTTGCACCACCAGAAGAATTAAACCAAAATGAAGGTGCTGCTGTCCCTTGGTAAACCGGAATTGGTTTTACAACTTGATATATATTGTAATCTTTAGATATAGAATAATTTATGGGTAAAGATCTGGAATTAAAAGAGGTCCCAACTGGAGATGCAAAATTTCCATTTTCATCCCCAAAACGATCAATTACACTTCCTGGTTGTAGGGTAGATATTTCAGGTTCACTAGTAAACCCATTATTTTTTGGCCACATCATTTCCCCATTCAATGGATTCACGCCATTCGCATAACAGGTTGCAACCCCAAGTGCTCTGCCAACAGCCATTCTTGTACCCATGCCCTTGAAAGAATTTGAAAAGGCATCACTGACATTTTGCCCGTTCATTATCCCCAAAGCAGTACCGCCTGCAACATGACCAGCCCCTGCAGCTAAAAGCGAAACAACAGCAGATCGCAAAAGCGGACTACTCACATTGTTGACCAAGAAAGTAGCATTCGATGCCCAATATCCGGCGGCTCCCCCTGCGAAACCAGAAAAACCTCCTACCAAACCACTTCCGGCAACTTGACCCCAATTTACCTTGTCTATTCCCGAGAAATTCGTACCGGTCTGAGCGATCACACTATTAGTACTTGCCACTGCGGCTCCTCCTGCTGCAGAAACACCGGCTACTCCGGCCCAAGTGGCTCCTGCAGCACCGCCTGTAGCTGCCGTCGCGGCTCCAGCGGCTGCTCCCACACTAAATGCAGCGAGATGCTCCCAAAAACCACTACTGCTATTCCAAGTTGCAACAAGATTGGCAATCCCGCCTATTAACGCTCCAATAACAATATGCCAAAATTCCCCATTCTCATCCGTAAACTTCAACGGATTATTCACGCAATAAGAATACCGATTGAAGTTCTGGCTGAAATCCGGTGCCTGCACATACGGATCGGGAGACAAAAATCTTCCTATTGCCGGATCATACAGTCGGGCGTTCATGTTTATCAAACCAAAGGCCGTAAGGTGTTCATGGCCGGTGTAGCCTCTACCGAGGAATAATACCAGTTCTGTATCGGGCGTGTATGCCACCTGTGTAGATGTATTCCGCAATCTGCCCCAGGGATCATAGCTTAATTCTTGTGTCAAAGAGCCGGCAGCGTTGACCACATGGGTAATGCTGCCGAGATAATCACGACAAATATAGTAAATATTCCAACTTCCACCGCCTTCTTTCACGTAAACAGCCGGGGCAGAGTAGGCATCGCCGCCAAGCGAGCGTTTTTCTTTGCTTCCGGTGTCGCCGCAGGTTGTTGCATGCAGTTGTACGAACCATTCCCTTTTTGAAAAGAAAAGAATGCGTTGATTTCTCAAAAGATAGCACACCTCACCCCACGATGAGTGGAACCCATTTCAACCAATCGTTCTATCATGTTATCAACACAAAAACATTCCCCCCATGCTTTGGAGAGAATGTTTTTCCATTATTTGATGACTATGATTTTATTGTTGATCTTTAGGCATCAACGGATGCAATAAGAAGTTCGGGTATAACACGTTGTGAACTTTTTCGACCACAATGCGTTGTGGCAAGGTAAAGTTTGCTGTGTCGTAAATGTCTTCGGAAGAACCTCCGATGCGGACTTGATAGGTACCGGCATCTGCTACCCATGCGCTAATCCCACTCCAAAAAGAAGCTAAATCGCTTTCATTCAGCGTGAAGGTCAACACCTGACTTTCATTCGGTTTCAACAAGTTGGTTTTAGCAAAGGCTTTCAGTTCCTGAGTTGGTTTGTCGATTTCGTTTTTGGGAGCGCTGAGGTATAACTCAACCACTTCTTTACCGGCTACTTTTCCAACATTGGTTACTTTCACCGATACTGTGATGGAATGGTCAAAAGTTGGACTGCTCAGCGTAAGGTCTGAATAATGAAACTGGGTGTATGATAAGCCATAGCCGAACGGATAGGCTGTCGGAACATGGAATGTTTCATAATAGCGATAACCTACATAAATGCCTTCATTGTAAAATGCGTTGACCGGATGTTCTTTGGGTTCGCCGGGAAAAGTATTTGCGGAAGGAACGTCGGCATATTTCATCGGGAAACTTTCTGCCAATTTACCTGAAGGATCGACGGCCCCCTTCAAAAGATCGACTAAGGCATTTGCGCCTTGTTGCCCGGGTTGCCATGCCAACATGATAGCGTCGGGTTGATCACGCCAACTGGCTGTTTCGATGGGACTACCAATGTTGAGCACAACGATCACTTTCTTTTTAGCAGCATGATAGGCCTGACATACATCATGAATCAATGCTTGTTCGGTAGGTGTCAAGGTAAAACTTGAAACGGGGCGATCAGCGCCTTCGCCGGCTTGGCGACCAATGGTGATGACAGCCACATCCGAATTTTTTACTTGTTCGTTAATGAATGAAGCAGAAAGATTCATTTCAGGTTCATAGGCAATGACCTGTTTGCGATCTTCTTCTTTGGTCTTGTTCAAAACGGAATCAATATATTGTTTATAAACATCGACAACGGGTTGATCCAATTGATACCCTGCTTCGGTGAGCGCATCATTGACGGAAGCTGCATGATCATAGTTTACTTCGCCGCTGCCGGTACCGCCAACCATAAAACGGTAGGATGTTTTACCAAACAACGCGATCCGTTTTACTTTCTTGGTGAAAGGAAGAGCAGCATTGTCGTTTTTCAACAACACCATGCCTTCTGCAGCAGCCTCGCGAGCAATGGCAGCGTGAGCAACCAAATCAGGATGATACGTAGGAACAAAGCCTTTGAAACGGGGTGTTTTCTCAATCAGTTGCAGAATGGAAGCAACATTTCGATCGAGCACTTTGACGCTGAGGCTTTTGTCTTTGATGGCTTGCAGCAAAGCAGCTCGTTGATAATCGCCCGGTTCTAATAAGTCGTTGCCGGCATTCATCTGAGCCACAGCATCATCGCCGCCCCACCAATCGGACATCACCATGCCTTTGAATCCCCACTCTTTGCGGAGAATGGTCGTCAACAAATCATAGTTTTGTGACGTATAAAATCCGTTCAATCGGTTGTATGACGACATGACCGTCCATGGATCGCTTTCCTTAACGGCAATTTCAAATCCTTTGAGGTAAATTTCGCGCAACGCACGTTGGCTGATCACTGCATTCACCGTGGTACGATCGGTTTCAATGTTGTTGGCATCAAAATGTTTGATGGATGTTCCAACGCCGTTGGACTGGACTCCGCGAACCAAGGCAGCCGCCATTTTCCCCGCAATCAACGGATCTTCCGAAAAATACTCAAAGTCACGTCCGCAAAGTGGGTTGCGTTGAATGTTCAAAGCAGGAGCCAGAAGAACGTCTGATCCATATTCCAACACTTCATTTCCCATTGCTTCGCCAACTTTTTCTTCCAATGCAGTGTTCCAGGTGGAAGCCATGACGGTAGCCGTCGGGAATGCGGTGGCATAGAAAGGATGCGAATGCCCGCTTTGGTTGGGTTCAATGCGTATTCCGGCAGGTCCGTCGGTCAAAACGGCCGGTGTGATTCCAAGTCGCGGAATGTCATACGTTCTGCCGGCTTCTCCTCCCAAAAGAACCGTTTTAGGCCCCGAAGGCGGATTGGTCCAGTTACGATCACCTAATCCCATGACCATGTCCACTTTTTCCTCCAATGACATGGCTGCAATGATGTTCTTAATACTGTCTTTGCCAAGTTGTGGCAATCCCGTGTTGTTTTGTGCTTTCATTACCGTTGCTAATAACAACAACAAACTGAGTAGAAAAGAAATTTTTTTCATGTGTAAAAAAGGTTTTTTAAGTCACATGCAACCAGCATGTCAACTCAGCCCCTTTTGAGGTACATCGTTCTGTTCATGCTCATTTCATGTGATGGGTTTATTATTAAACATTATGGCACTTTCTTTGGGTCTGCATCTTGTTTTCAGCGAAAGAATGCTTTCGACGCGCTGTTGCTGAAACATAACGAGGCATCGAGGCGTTGCATTGCCTTCTTTTTAATGACACCCATGGCGATTAAAACCCCTAAGCAGAGGCGAAAAATAACTGTATTTTTATTAACCGCACCATGGAAACAATGGATGACAAAGCAACAGTGCATCGATCACTGTTCAGGGACAATGTGCCACAAATGTATGCAAAAAACAGGTGAATTGGAACGGAAATCGATCATTTTTCCCGTTATTCATTGATAATATCCTCTTCGACTACTAAGTTTTCGATAATGAATCCCTGCCTTTCGGGAGTATTGCTTCCCATATAAAATTCGAGCAAGGCGTTGACGGAATCCTCTTTTTTAAGCGTGACCTGATCTAAACGCATCTCTTTCCCGATGAAATGACGAAATTCGTCGGGCGAGATTTCTCCTAACCCTTTGAATCGAGTGATTTCGGGATTAGGACCGAGTTGACTGATAGCATTCGATTTTTCTTCGTCGCTGTAGCAGTAGATGGTTTCTTTTTTGTTCCGAACCCGAAACAATGGAGTTTGCAAAATGTACACATGCCCTTTCTTCACCAAGTCAGGAAAGAATTGGAGGAAGAAAGTCAACAAAAGTAAACGAATGTGCATGCCGTCGTTATCAGCATCGGTTGCAATGATTACTTTGTTATAGCGTAATCCTTCGATGCCGTCTTCAATATTCAGCGCTGCCTGCAGCAGATTGAACTCTTCGTTTTCATAAACGATTTTCTTAGTTAATCCGAAGGTGTTGAGCGGTTTTCCTTTGAGGCTGAAGACGGCCTGAGTGTTCACATCACGGCTTTTGGTGATGGAACCGCTGGCCGAATCGCCTTCGGTGATGAAAATCATTGTTTCTTCATGCCCTGCCTCTTTGTTGTCGTTGTAATGAAGACGACAATCTCGTAATTTTTTGTTATGGAGGCTGACTTTCTTTGCTCTTTCGCGTGCAATTTTAGTGATGCCTGAAATGGCTTTACGTTCTTTCTCCGACTCCTGAATTTTGTGCAATAAAATGTCGGCTGTTTCAGGGTTTTTGTGTAAAAAGTTGTCCACTTCTTTTTTGATGAAATCACCCACAAATTTATTGATGGAAGGTCCATTGGGGCCAATGTCCTTAGAGCCGAGGCGTATTTTGGTTTGTGATTCGAAAATGGGTTCTTCCACACTGATGGCAATGGCACCTACCAACCCGTTTCGGATATCGGCCATCTCCATGTTTTTGTTGTAAAACTCTTTGATGGTGCGGGCAATGGCCTCACGAAAAGCGCTTTGATGAGTGCCTCCCTGAGTAGTGTGTTGTCCATTGACAAACGAATAATATTCTTCTCCGTATTGATTGGTGTGAGTAAAAGCGATTTCAATGTCTTCGCCTTTTAAATGAATGATAGGATAGAGGGTTTCGGCGGTAATGTTTTCGTTTAGTAAATCGAGCAAGCCGTTTTTGGCGGCAAATTTTTTGGCATTGAAATAGATGGTCAATCCACTGTTCAGATAAGCATAGTTGCGCAACATGGTTTCAATGTGTTCATCCCGAAAGTTAAACAGTCCAAAAATGGATTCATCGGGTTTGAACTCGATGCGCGTGCCGTTGGGCTCGGTGGTGGGTACCAGTGGTTCATCAGACACGATTTTACCAAAAGCAAAGGTAGCGCGTTTCATCATCCCTTCGCGGTAGCTTTCAACAATGAAGGAAGAGGAAAGCGCATTAGTGGCTTTCGTGCCGATTCCGTTCAGCCCGACCGATTTTTTAAATGCTTTTGAATCGTATTTACCGCCTGTGTTAAGGATCGAAACAGCATCGATCATCTTTCCCAAAGGAATGCCACGCCCAAAATCTCTGACTGTTAATGTTTTGTTTTCGAGTGTCACTTGAATAGTGTTGCCGGCTCCCATACGAAACTCATCGACCGAGTTATCGATGATTTCTTTCAGCAACACATAAATGCCATCGTCAATATACGTTCCGTCCCCTAATTTTCCAATATACATTCCGGGACGACGACGCACGTGTTCAAGTCCTTCTAAGGTGATGATGTGTTCGTCGCTGTATTGAGTTGTTTCCATTGTGAATGAAGTAGTATGATCCATCATGTCTTTTCTGATTTTAAGTTCATGGCGGCATCGGCACCTGATGTCTTAAGATGGCTGAATAGCTGATGGTGAAAGCGTTTCGCTTTCATTGATTTGTTTTACAAAGATACAATTTTTCCTTCATCCATTCATTCTTTCTTTTCATCAAAATCCTCTTTTGCGGCTGTTGCAAAGCGGCCGATGGGATTCCATTCCTTGAGGTGCATTGTGAATCAAATCAGTAAGATGCTTTTCGTCCCTGAAAAGACCGGATGATCCGTCACGTCTTGAGAAAAGCTCTTTTGGCTTCCACAACCTTGATTGGAACAGGCAAATCCGATCCCAAAATGCAAAAAGCCTGCTCTTGATGAGCAAGCCTTTTGATAGAAGCAGGTAGCGTACGAAAACCGATTATTTGGTAACAGATTCCAATTTCCGTAGAATCGTGAACATAAACAAGGCAGACACTAAACAACAGGCAACCAAAATGCCCCAGACTGACCAGAGAGGCAAGGCATTCCATAGATTCCCGATGACGCCGGTCAACGCATTTCCGATGGCAGTAGCTACAAACCAACCGCCCATCATCAGTCCTTTGTATTTTGGAGGCGCAACGCGCGAGACAAACGAAATGCCCATGGGACTAAGGAATAATTCGGCGAATGTCAACGTTAGGTACGTGCCAATCAACCAATCCGGCGAAACGGGCGAAGGACTGACTCCGCCTGAAGCTTGAAGTTGTGCCGGCGACATCAATCCCAATGATCCGATAACCAAAATAGTGAACCCGACGGCGGCAATCAACATTCCGTAGCTGATTTTTCGAGGCGAAGACGGTTCTTTCCCCCGCTTATTCAGTTGTGAAAACAAGGTAACAAAAACAGGAGTCAGAATGATGATGAAGAAAGGATTGAACTGTTGAAAAATTTGCGGTGTGATGTGCATTTCAGCAGGAAGCGCATGGTAAACAACCAAAATGAGCAACAGTGAGATCAGCGCAACGAGGGACGAAATGGTTCGTGTGCGTTTTTTGTCGGTCTGAACAGCGTTGAGGATGCTGTAGAACAGAATGATGATCAATGTCAGACTGGTCAGCGAAAAGCCGATGCGAGTAAATCCCGACACCGTCGAAACCGTGTAATCCCGGGCAAAGAAAGTCATAGTGAGTCCATTTTGCTGAAAAGACATCCAGAAGAAAATGACAACGGCAAACACCAATAAGAGCGCTACGATGCGATCTTTCGTCTGTTGAGGCGTCAACACTTCAATGTGATTGTTGGCTGTATTGGGTTTGTTGGCGCTGTAATCAGCATATTGATACGTTTTTCTGAACACAATAAAAATGGCAATGGACAAGACCAGCGAAAGACAAGCCACACCAAATCCATAATTGTAAGCATCACTCAAATGTTGAATGTATTGTTGCGAAAAAGAAGATAAATGAGCGCTTGCTCCTGCCATTTGCGCTTCGGCCAAGCGGCTCAGGTCATGCAGTCCGTTGGGAGAAATGGTACCCGACAAGAATTGATGAGCCAACGCCGGAATCTGTGCTTCGTATGAGAGACCATGCCGATGCAAGCTGAAATTGGTGATCCATTCGGCCATGGAAGGAGCAAAAAAGGCGCCGATGTTGATGCACATGTAAAAGATACTGAAAGCGACATCGCGTTTGCTGCTGTATTTTGGATCGTCATAAAGATTTCCAACCAAAACTTGCAGATTCCCTTTGAAAAGGCCTGTTCCTAACGTGATTAACGTCAAAGCAGCAATCATGGCAACAAACGAAAAATGGGTATCGTTATTGGGAATAGCCAGGAGCAAATAGCCCAAAAACATCACCACAATGCCAACCATAATGGTTTTCCCGTAACCAAACCATTTGTCGGCTATGAAACCGCCAATAAGCGGCATAAAATAAACAGCACCCATGAACAGTCCATAAATGGTGCTGGTTGTCCCTTTATCAAAGCCGAATTTGGCTTGCAGATAAAGAACAAAAATGGCTAACATGGTGTAAAAACCGAAACGTTCTCCGGTATTAGCAAGAGCTAAGGGTAATAATCCTTTTGGATGATCTTTAAGCATATAACAAACTATTTAAGGTTTATGAATGAGACAAACTGTTTTTTTAAGGAACGACCACTTTTTGAATGGTTTTATTCACCCGTACGATCCAAAGGCCTGTCGGGAGGACAAAGGTTTCATGCGTTGAAGTCACCGTGCGTGCCTGATACAAGATTCCCAACGGTGAATAAATTTGAATGAGATCGTTGGTTGATGCACCATCCACGTTGACCAATCCATTGAGGGTATAAATTTTAATTTTTGCCGTATCGTGAGAATCAATGGCCGCTGCAATGTAACTTACGCAAACGCTGTTTTGTCCTTCAATACCTGCATTGACAGTTTTAACGCAGAATGATCCTGAAGTGGGCGCTGCAATGGTATCGACCAACGTAGTGTAATTGCCCACCAACATGTTGTTGTGATATACATTGTAGCTCAATGGAGGACCGGTATAAATAAGCCCGCGCACATTTAAATTGACATTAAATTGATAGTTTGGATCAGATGCAATTTTAATAAACGTTAAGCTGGCGGGATCCTTAGCGGTGGTGTAATAGGGATAAATCAAATCTCCGTAGCCGTTTGTCCCCTCGTAGGCAGGCCCGTTATCCATCATCATGGTGTATCCTTTTGAAGAGGTGTAGGAAACACCCACGGCATAGTTGGTGTTAGCAGACACGGTTAAAGGATTTGACAAAGCAAACGTGTTCCAAGTTCCGGGAGTCACTCCGTAAATGGCTTGATTGACCACTCTGATTGCGGTTGAACCCGAAACAGTATAGATTTTCAGGTAATAAGCCGTGGCAGAACTGTCGGCGGGAAAAAACTTAATGGCAGTCCATTGTTTCCCGACATAGTTTGACAAGGCAGCGGCATTGAACTGTTGCGCACAAATGATGTTCAATTTTTGCCCGTAAGTTAAATAACCATCGGAACAAGCCCCATCCCAATGCTGTTCTTGAGTCGTGTCGGCAATCAAAGGCCATCCGGTGGGTTTGGTCCAACGAAGGACTAATTTACTATTTTTGAGTGTGTCGGTTAATAATGGTGGAGCCGGCGCCACATCGATGCCTTGCATGTATTGAAATGAAATGGTTTTATTGCTGCTGTTTTCGGTGATGTTAGTGATCGGGGTGTTATTGTAACTTCCGTTCCATGCCAAAAGCGCCGGAGTAGTAAGGTTGGTAAAGGACGTTTTAGACGAAGTGCCCGGGAAAGGACATCCCGATGAATTGATACTCCCATAAGAAGAGACAATGGCCGATGGTTGAGCAGAGGTAGCCGAAGCACATACGGGATACATTTTTTGCGGATGGGTAATGTTGATGTCATAAAAAATGTCATTGACATCCTGCGAAGCATGCCAAATCAACAATCCATGACCCGGAACCGCAGCATCAAATCCTACCTGCTGACGGTTTTCCAGAATGTAACGTTCATTTTGAGTAGCCGTGCGAACCAAATACGCGGTGGCATTTTGAGCCGAATTGGGCATGCCGCTGATTGATTGCGGGCTGATCAAGGCAATGGGAGTAACCCAGCCGAATTGGATTTTCTGATACATGTTAATATCGGCCGGGCAAGTTCCGCTGTAACTGTTTCCTAAATAATTCCAGTTCCCTTCGCCCATCAGATCCCACTTTCCCGATCCGGTGTAGGAGCCGTCGCCGGTGTTGTTGTAATTGGTATCGTAGAAATCAGGTGCTCCAAGCACATGGGTTAACTCATGACAAACAACGCCAATGGTGTTGATGGTTGTTGGAGTGTAATAATTGCCATAAAATTCAGGCGTCATGGCATAACGTGTGATGCTGCAATAGCTTGGCGGGGTAATAAAGCCTTCATGTGACCATATTGCCGTGCTTTTAACTCCTGAAAATTCCTGCCCATGTCCGGCAAAAACCACATGAATCCCCGCATATTGTGAAAAATTAAGCGAAGGATTAGCATTGTGTACAGCAACAATGGCCTCATACACCAACGAGTCGGGATATTGATCCGTTCCGGCTATGCCGGTGTCCGTTCCGTAAAAACTGTATGGATGGTTGCTCGTGTAAGGACCATACACATCAAAATTCATTGTTACTTTTCCGTACGAATTGGCCGTGAAATAGTCCTTTACCGATCCTTGTGAGTTGTTTACATTGTATCCCGATTGATTGAAACAGTTGTTGTAAGCCGAATTGGATAAAGTAAAAGTGGTGTCGGGAAAACCCATGAGAACAACTAATATTTTGATGTTACCGGCCGGAGTCGGTGCATTTTGAAGCGCTTGTTCCCGTTGTAGGTTGGCGGCTTTCACAATAGCATTCAATTGAGTGGATGAATAGAAGACTTTCTGCGGCTGTGCGGCAAGAAATTGATCTTCAGCCGCCGTGCGCTGCGTTACATTGTGGGCTACTACTTGCGACGATACAATATCACCTTGTCCATTGCGCATGGCATACGTAAGATAGCCCCGTTGGTCACGAATCAGCATTTTGCCGTCAGTGCTTTCTAACCAATGGAGGTACTCGTCACCTTTTTGAATGACTGTGATTTTTGTTCCGTCAGGTTGAGTGATGACTACCGGATACGGATAAGCCGAAACGGCCATCAATTGGATTTGATGCAGCCAAAAGATCATTGTTAAAAAGAGAATTCCTTTTTTCATGCGGTTTTGGTTAATGGGTCAAATAATAAAATGAATGGA
>Ga0078972_1016433_pt1 | contig 10962 bp, 9 predicted proteins | sample YelNatPaOPGAMG01_FD_67568 | JGI IMG/M metagenome (GOLD analysis project Ga0078972, IMG submission 67568) | Hot spring thermophilic microbial communities from Obsidian Pool, Yellowstone National Park, USA - OP-RAMG-01 (SPADES assembly) (version 2) | ecosystem: Environmental > Aquatic > Thermal...
CCATCGTGCTCTGTTTCAAGCGCTTCGTTTCTGGCTGTTTCAACGGGCACTCGTGCTCGTGACGTTTCTCTGTTGGCCGTAACTCATCGACAGGCGTCGTACAGAATCGTTTCCTGCACTCGTTCTACGTTCTCGTCAGAGGAGCAGGCGTGCAGCCCACGAGCGCCACAGCACGTCTTGCGCCATAGGGTACCGTCACCCAACGAGACGAACGATCCGTCGTATTTCTTTTCCTGTTCATGAAACAAGTCGCTGAATACTCGCGTCTTGCCCCTGTACGCCAAAAATCGTTGGCCATTCCCGTGCGTCCGCAGGTATTTCTGCCAGAGATCGTCGACATACGCCATTTGGACGCTCGTGTTCTCTCTGAATGCAGCACACAAAGCATCCTCGTCTGCAGGACAGTGTGCTCAGAGCACCGGGGTCTGGTCCCTGACGCCGTCTTTCCAGTTTTCGTGTGCCTTCTCGCATTCATCATGCCCATTCCTGGGTGAAATCGAGCCCGGGAAAAGCTGAGTAGCTTCATTTGCATTCCCTGCATATCCCTCGATACGTTCTCTCGATTCAGAGGTACGACAACCGTCATGATATTCTCAGACCTGGGGATCCGGGCCCACCATGATGTTTCTCTCTTGATATGTCTTCTTTGGCTGAGACCGAGTCGCATCGCTTGACTTGGGCCTCGATCTCACAAGTACATGCGGATTTGTATTCCAGCGAGCTCCATCGGCACTGTAGAATTCGTTCCATTCCTTCTCCGTACACGAGGAGCCTTGAACGAGCTCTGCAATGCTCTTAGCCTCTATAGTGGAATGCGGAATAGCTGCGCGCAGACAGACCAGCTGTAGCTCACTGAAGATGCGATACAGTACAGAGCAGAAGCGTCTCGGGTGATCGACTGGGCTTCCATCTGAGGTGCTGGGAGCACATCCACTTGGCGATTTCGGAGGCTACGGCGCTTGGATTCGAGGCGACGGTCTGATGGAATCTGCTCTGGTCTGCTCTGGGAAGATCTGCTCAGCAAAACATGGAACCGTAGATGCAAGCAAGGTAGGCGTTGCGTCTCAACGATCCTTTTCGGTACGAAATCCGCCGACCCGAGGCTGACGGCAACACGACGAGCTTGGATTACCTGAAGCGATACTCCCTATCGCTGGCACATCAGTTCCGAACTCGCTGCCACCTCGATCTCTTGCCGCCAATCGCTCGTCATTTTCCTCCATCGACCCGCTAAGCATCCCGTCCATCTATCCGTATTTTATCGCGTATGTGACGTGAGGATACAATGCGCATGGGAGGTGTTTCGTGAAGCGCTCGACACTGAACCTAATTTGGTATGTTGAATGTAGTTCCGTACTTTCTGGCATCTGCGTTGTCGATCCTCAGATCGCCGAGGTGGCGCGGTAATGTGTCAAGGTATTCTGGGAAGCGTGCGAGTACATCCGGAATCCTATGAACAGGCCGTGTTGCGCCTTCTATCCGGAGCATAAGTTGTGTTCTCGCACGAAGGTCTGATCCGAAAAAAATCCAGAGAAATGCCGAGAGCTTGCCGCCCGTGTCTGGAACTCCACCGAAGCGTCGCGTGGCGCGGTGCACCATGGCAAGACGAAATAGGCAAGACTTGTGCGCGTAAGAAGCTACGCGATCTCTAATGGCGTCGTGTGCCTGACGCCTTCAAGGATTCTCCCAATGGATATGATTTATTGGTGAGGCGTTGACAGCGGTCCAACAATGATCTTTCCGATCGGAAGGTGCTCCGTTCCCGTCGGAACTCGTCATCTTTTAGGGAAGCTATTTCTCTGCTTTGACGTGTGGTTGCATCTCTTTGGCTTCGACATCTTTGCCTTTTCGCTTACTCGGCTAGGTAGCGTGGATTTTTTCATGATACGCGGTATACGTTCTCTTTCTTGGCACTCAGACGCACTGATCGCTCGACGTGCCTGAAACTCGTCTTCTCTTTGAATGTACGCACTGTTTCTCAAGTGCTTTTTCGTCGCCTTAGCCATCGCATGCCCGCTCCCAGACCGGAGCGCACCTTTCCCTTCTCAGCTGCCAATGAGCGGAGAATCAATGCATGGATTCGGCTCTGGTGAACACAAAGAGTGATTTGTCGAAGAACTTCTGTAACACGGTTACGTACGACTCGTCTGTTCTTCCGGTAGATCAAAATGGCGTTTGAAATCCTATACGACGTCTTTAAACGGATGGAACCGGCGAGCGTGTGCTAGCACGAAGAGCAGCTACAAACCGCGCCCCCGCCCCCCGACCGACATCAGTGATGGACTGAGAGATATTGCCCAGGAGAAGGACACGAGAAAATGGAACTCGAGGCGTGTTTCAACGGAGGATAAGGTGCTGAGCGCTGCTCTCTGTGTTGCGATTCATGGGCGACCACAGTATTGAATCGTCGCGAGAACTGACGTTGTCGGAATGCTCGCTTGACTCTTCTTCACAAACAGCGGCTTGCCCCTCTACGGCAACGTCTATACAAGTCTCGCATTGGTCATCGATGAATTTGTCATCATGCGAGATGAACGCCCGTCGCTTCCACGAAAAGTATTCGCATTTCTATACAGAATCTGTTGTGTATTGTTCGAAATGGTGCGGTCTCCTGTTGAGGCGTGCCTGTTTCTTGATCCATCCGCGTCTCTTCATCTCCGCTCGAGGAAACGTTACCGAAAGTTTACATGGAATTGCATCTTTGGTGGCATTACGGTGCGAGCATTTGGACTGGAATAGATTTCGTAAACATAAGCGTGGATATAGCTTTCGGAACGTTCCATGTCGGGTGCACGACGCTCCGAGTATGGGCTTCGAGAAGCATGGCGCATCCACCTGCTGACTGTAGTATGACGAAGTTGTACGTCCATTTCCGCTCCTTCCTCATTCAGATGCGAGAACATACACCCTATTCGCCCACCAAACTCCTTTTTAACAAATAAATTCCTTCAATCCAATGCCTGTTAGAAGAACACTCGGAAACAAAAATGCGTCTTTTTCCCGGTACTACAGCATGCAGTGCGCTGAACCCTCCACAGAATGGTCGACGCACTGCGCCCCGTGCCGCGGATGCGGCTGTGCGGCGGCGCCTTGGCAACGCCGACGAAACCTGACACGCCCTGGGGCTGTGGCGGTGCCCCGGTGCTGGTAACCCGCACGGTGAGCGCTGGACCGCGCAGAAGGCTCCAGGAACTCCGGGACTGTGACCGGCGATACGTTCTGTAGAGGACAACAGCACCGGCTGCAGCAGTATCGAGCCTGGTAGGTGTTCCGGAGCGCCCGCTAGCCGACCGGGCGAAACCGTGCACGCCATCTCGACCGCGACGGTGTAACGCTTATTGGCACGTACTGCATCGCGTCGACGCTTTTCGCAGCTTGCCCTGCAGATTCCTGTGCCTCAGTCGTGCGTCGAGTCACAAGAGGCTGCCATGACGGACTCTTCGACACCCGAACGGCCGGAAGAGAGCAAAGCTGGCGAAAGCTCCGTAGAGAACAGTGTCTCCACGACGACACCGGAGCGACTCCGGCGGCCAGTAGTAGTAGCGGACGTTGAAGTACGGCTGCAGAACGTGGTCGCATCTGTGAACCTGTTGTGTCCTCTGGACCTGCGTCATATCGCGATGCGTGCGCGGAACGCCGAGTACAACCCGCAGCGCTTTGCGGCCGTGATTATGCGAATACGAGACCCTCGTACCACTGCGCTGATTTTCAGTAGCGGTAAGGTGGTTATCACGGGTGCACGTTCCGAGGAAGATGCTCGTCTCGCAGCGCGCAAATATGCGAAGATCGTTCGCAAGCTGGGGTATGCAGATGTCAAGCTTGCTGATTTTGAGCTGCACAACCTCGTAGCGAGCGCGGACGTGCGTTTCCCGATCCGACTGGAGGCGCTCGCACACGCCCATAGCAACTATGCCCATTATGAACCCGAGCTGTTCCCCGGACTTGTTTATCGCATGCTGGAACCGAGATTAGCTCTTTTGATATTTGTCAGTGGCAAGGTCGTCATCACTGGGGCCAAGTCACGCGATGATCTCAACGAAGCATTTCAGCGGCTTTATCCGGTGTTGTGTCAGTTCCGTAAGGCAGACTCGCGGGCAGTCTCTCGAGCGACGACAGCGACACCAACATCGAACGCGAATGCAGGATCAGGAGCACCGTCGGGACCATCGATCCCCGAGCATCGGAAAATGGTCGAAGAATCCACTTTATAAAAACAAGAAAAATTACAGGTGACGTGCAGGTACTGGGTTTTGCTTCGAGCTATGTGGAGCGTGCATCAGCGTAAAGTGCTCAGCACTAGTGTTCCCGTTTGCTGGGTCCGCATGTCGACGCTGCCAGCAGCGAACGCGTGTCGCGTCTCCAGGTATCGCCGAAGAACACGCGTACCGCATGTTGCCGTTCCACGGCAATAGCAGGTTCATTGATCCGACCATCAGAAGGGATGATGTCTGGTTATGGTGTGTGGATCAGCAAAATGAGTACGTTGCATGGCGCTGGGGGCATTGCTCAGCAACGGTCCGCAGGAAATGACAGCAGATGGATCCCTGGTGACTTGTATTACCGCTTATTTTCCAATGAAGATTACGTCTGTTCGATTTTTACAGTCATCTGGAGCAAGTCGAATCCGATGCGGTCGCGATACGCACCAGGACGCGGAGGCAACACGCGACCCTGCTCGGAGACGACACTCAGTGCTGACGCGCGAACTCGACCTGTGCCCCGAACCGGTTGCCGCTTAGAAGCACCGTGCCGCACAGCAAACCCGTCGCGAGCTGTGGACGGTGCGGAAGCAAGTCGTAGAGAACGGAAAAACTTGCTTCATTTCGCGAAACAGCGCATCCTGTGCCCTCATGCCGCGGCTCGGCAGCATGAACTACCCGGTATCGTTCGTTCTGTGTCAAACAGTTTTCAGATGCGTATTTTCGTTGTCCCCGAGAGCGGGCGGACGCCCACGTATCGCCGAATACATCGCTGCTTGTTCTGTCATCGAATTCCGCGCCTGGCTTTTGAAGAGTTTCCGTGCTCCCCGCAGCATAAGCATCGTCCAGTATACATTCAATATCCAAATTGTTACGGAGCTCGCACTGCCAACTAGCCCTAGCCAGAAAGCGCACAGCGCTTCTCCCGGATTCAGGTACATCGGTGCAGCGAGCACGATACCAGCGACGAGGACGGGAATGTAAATTACGCGGCCCAGAACAAAAGCAACCAACATCCCGAGGCCAATGACTTTGTACTGCCAGCGCTCGCGGTAACGGAAACTGAGAAACCAGCGAGCATTCACAAGTGGTGTCGATACTTCTGTGAGGGCGATTCCAGTGGCCCAGATGAGCGCTAGTGGTTGTTTTTCCCCAATATAGAAACAGAACATGATCGATAAGGCGGAAAATAAGTGATGCGCGAGTGATGAGCATGGTGAAGAGATAGACCGCATGAACAAGAGAATCAGCACAGCATCATAGCAGAAATAAGATAACAACAGCGCCTGCGATATGTAGAAAGACGCCTCATGGGGTAAGGCATGCCCAAGCACCTTCCCCTGGATCAAAGACCAGAACGTTTGCTGCAGCAGTCCCGAAGACACGACGACCATGATGACGGCGTTCACGTTCGATACAACACGTGATATCCACTCTACCTTTTGACTGAACGACAAGCAAGTGCGAAACGTTCGCGATACGGGCACCACCGAGTACACTAGGAAGCTCGCAAGGAAGATCGACCACCACAGTGCAAAACCGTAGAGGAGGAAGCCCGAACTATAGAGGTCAGAGAGCGTGCGCAGCTTGCCATAGCGTGACTCGACATCGCTTAGGGTCTGCTCCAGCGTCCCTGAGAGTTCTGCAAGCCGTGCACCAAGCTCGACGAGAGCCTGAACCCGTTTCATAGAAGCAAATTGAAGACCAAGCGCTTCGCGTCGCTTCGAACGACGCACGTTAGCAGCCAGGTGGCTAGAGCCCTACCACCGCTTTGGCTGCTCAGTGGAAAGCCACCACACAGAACGGCAAGCGCAGCTATAACGGTAGACGATGCTGGTACCGGTAGGCGCGTACCAGCCGCGCTGCCAGCCGGGAGCCATCGAAGCGTCATCGGCAGCGAGCGCCGGTTGTCGTGTTTCGATTGGAAAGGCTGGACAATCATATTCAAAACGGTAGAAATGGGTGCATGCGTCAAATAGCGACATATGAGGACTCAGCGCTTGGCTGGTCGCACGTGCTGCAGGCCTGTGGTCGCATCTGCACATGGAGATCGGGCGCTCGACGAACACCGTTCGCATTCGTGGCTGCCCACTGGAGCGAGTACTTACCGTGCTTCTGGCACCAGGAGTGTTGCTGGTTTGAGCTAGCCATATCCCAGCCCGACGTCTGCTTTGGACTCGATACGACGCAGAAGCGCGTGGACCGGCTTGGTGGTCGCTTCTCTGAACGACGACAGCAGTCACGCATCCGTTTGGAAAGTTTCCGGACAGGTGTACTGAGTTCAGAACAGGCAAAAACTGGAGCACTCGTCGCATGTGTCTTCGGCGCTGACAAGAAAACGGTACGAGCGCCGATGCTTTCCGAGGCGGTCGCCGCAGATTCGCGCTAGAGAAGCACGTTCTTCGCAGCGCGTTTCCGATTCGAAACCCTGGAACGCTGGATTATGGAACGAAAAGAAGGCGCGCTGGCGCACGTACCTACCGGCGGTGCCAGTGTACCGCGATTCTTTGCTCTAGACCTCGAGCGAGTACATCACGCGGGTTGCCGTCCCGGAGTTTCCCGGTTACAGAGGATCAGCGGTGTGCATCACCGCTGTGTGGCGTGAGTTGCAAACCCCTCCATCTGGAGTTGTCGCATTGCATGAGGATCAACGCTAGGGCACGGGCACATGCGTCGGGGACCGCTCCGTGCATCCGCATAACACGCTTCCCGTAGTGGACGTGATGCGCATCATCCAGGCGGATCTACGTTGATGAACGCCCGTTTTCTACGAAAAAAAAACGGAGGTTCGTTGGTCGCATTGACGTGCAGGTCATGACCGCGACATTCGTGTCAGATTACGATGGAAAACTAGCCTGCTCGCTCTGTTCCTGCCTGTCGATTTTCGCGTGCGTTTTAGGTGTACGACTTCGATATTTGTAGTGCAGAAATATGGATGTATGGATTCACTCGTCGATACTCCAAGGCTCCCGGTCTTTTTTTGGGAATAGCTGCACTGACTCTGCGCATCTCGAATTCGCTCCATCACCAGAATCAGCTTGAGTCGTGACGGCCTTGAACAAGCGTTCTAAAGTTATATACAATGTGATGGAGTTCATAGGTAAAAACATCCACTTGTCTCCTATTCTTTGGTGAAGAATGCCCGAATCATGCATACTTCAAGTTTTCGATCTCTCTATATCGAGGTGAATAGTGCGCCTCGCAACTCGCGTCGCTGGATCGTTGACGACAAGCTCTTGACGTCGTCCGTTTGCGACTTGCTCACACGCCCATGCCGCAATTCACAGACCATGTCACGTCAAATCATCGATTCCGTCCGAAAGATATATTTTCCTCTCTTCGTGGTGTATCTAAGAAACGGCACCCGCAGCGGCTTGATGCCTCTCACAGCATATGCTTTCAGAGGCTCCGGTCTCTCGTTTGAGGATGGCGAAAGGAATCGGACTCGGACGTTTTTCTTGCTGTGATCGCGCTCAATGGAGCGTGCAAGACCACTCGACAGTAATGAAGCGTCGACGAAACGACGTTTCTCGATCTGATCTCCAGGCTAGATTTTCATTTGGGGTTCAGGTTTCATCATAAACAACATCGCCTTCAAAAAATTTCGCATCGGATGGGATATTATGTGCTTGCGAGTGCAGCTGAAAAATTACTCGCCGAGGGCACCCTGAAAATGAAGTCCCTACCCAGAGCGTACGGCACCATACGCGGAATCATAGGAGGGCATCGACCCGGGCCTTCCATTCCCGTCCAGGACGCAACCCGAGCGATGAAGCACGCGTTCGGGCGCTGGACTGCAGCGCTCGATGGAGGATGTGCGCCGCCTACCCAGGAACATTTAACCACTGTCAAGAATCGCCGCTGCATTGATTCCACCGAGGCTGTTCTCATACAGGACGCGAACTGCAACCGAATCTAGATCCTAACTACCGTCTCGGCATGAGATGCATAAACAACAACCGGAAGTAGCAAAATCAGGACGATATGATGCTGCGGTAACCGCGTTTTTTCAACAGCTGATAACGGAACTAGTAGTAAAGCAGAGACTGGCGGAATGACAGCAGCAGATATGAAACCGGAAACAGGAAGCTCCCTCAAGGAGGCCTTCAAACCTCTTGTTCACGATAATAGGATGAAACCCAAACGATATCATGTACGCACCTGGATTCAACAACGCTGTCCATTGCGTCGCTGTATACGGGTGCACCGTACGATGCTTGCGCGCGCGCACGCGCTCTGCAGCTTTCCCGCGCAATGCTCGAATCTGCGCTGCTGCTGCGCCGGGCATTTCAACCGCAGCGTTCAGATCTGCGCGTGGGCGAGGCGCCTTGGCGCGCGTGCATTCAGCAGCGCCAAAATCCGTTGGCAGCACAAGCACCAGCAGCACCAGCGCCAGCAGATAAACGTACCAGGATTTTGGGTATATATTCGCGACAGTTATTTCGCTGGAGCGGAGGTTTCGCGTCTGTGTGTTTTCTACGATCAACGCTTTCTCATTGTTTTTTAGTTCAAAGTCATGACGGATATTGTTCAGTTTAGCGCATCTCCATTGCGGTTTTCTCGGGGCGCTTTCTCGCGGTGCGCGTGGGTGGCAACGTCAACGGGCGCTGTGCGCTGCCCCAGCACTGGGCGACGGCGTCACTGGAGACCTATCCCAGCTGGACGAACCGGAACACGACTTGGACGGCATCCGTGCGCGGAGCAGATCCATTCACTAAAGTGTGTGCTTGGTGAGGGCTCGGACTCAGAGGGAGCACGTGAATCCACCAACGAAGGAAACGGGCGGCAAGAGCAGGGCTACGCGGTAGACCAGGGAACGCTGGAGGAGCACAAGAACGCCAGCGTTTCGTTTGGTGGCGCGCGTACCTCCGGGCAGCGTGTTCGATCTATCTGTGCCAGTACGCCAGCGCACGATACGGACGCAAACCTGATCCGAGACTTTGCCACAGACCGAGCAGTGCGAACGATCATCTACTATCTCATGGAGTTTCGGGACGAGCCAGCGCGGCGTTGGCTGCTGGATTTTGACGACTATGGGAAGTGGTTCGGTGGAGCCTCCATTGGTTCTCGACGTCACGAGCAAGCATACCATTTTCTTCGGAACACTGTTGAGTACCTGAGTGGGATGATGTCGGCGCCCTCGGAGATGCACACGATGGTTGTCGGGACGCGTATTCGACGCGAGTTCACTTTTACTCTGGAACCGTTTCGCTACGCACAGCGTATCATGGCGGCCCGCGAGTCCATTGCGGAAGAGTTGCGTCGGGATCTCGGGTTGGTGAGCGTTGAAAACAGTGAAATACTCTCCGAACTGGTACATGAACAGAGTGGTCAGGCGCATCAGGCCCAGCGTATTCTAGACCATGACGATTTTACGACGGATGAATCCCCGCTCCGGTACCACAACTATCGCTACGTGAAGGCGCTCTTGACGAGAAGAGCGACTGTGCGTTTCCTGAATCGTCTACGTTTCGAAGGACGTCATGCTGAACATGAATGGTTGAGCAAGTGGCCGCGTTGGGAAGAGGAAATTGGGGACGGCGACGACTTTATCCGTTCTCTTTTGCGTCTTGGCAACGTCCGCTGCGAAGGCCAGAAATTCTTTGTCGAAAACCATGATCGAGTCGTCGAACGCGAAGGTGTCGGTGCACGCACCGAAAAGAGCGTCGGTTTCATGCCGAGCGATTTCGTGGATGAGCTCCTGATTCTACGCTCGTTGTTAGCGCGTGAGTGGCGTTCCCATCTGGCGCCGGAGAAAATCAAAGAAGAGCATTTGACCATTTTGCGCAGCCACCTGAAGCGGTCCATGCCCAACTCCGAGTGAGTAATCGAACGACCAGGTTAGTCCTCGTTGGCGCAGACAATCGGACGGTAGCGCCAACCAGACAGCGGCTCCCAAGTGATGCAAACTACATCCGAGTCGAACGAATGATACGTGTATATTTCATGGACGAGCGAACGTTGGCGGTTGCACAGGTGTTGAATGTCGTGAGGTTCGCTTGATGGACGCATTTCCGAGACAGGGTTCTGTAAACTGTACATTTTTGGATCGTTGCGCGGGCAGAGCACACTGCTCTCGGTCTGGTGCTGCTTATGGCCGCTGGGCTCAAGCGTGCTTGGATCTGTTGGAGTACCATGGAACGTTGAGATGCTCGCTCGATCCCTGCATATCGAGTGGTTTCTCATGGGAACAGCTTCTAGATTCAAAGTGCAGCAAAATGGACCTTTCGATTCATACGTAGTTTTCGGACTTTGGTCGTATTCGCCAAGTGCGTCGTTGGGCGCTTGGTCGTTCAAAACCTATACCTAACCGGAAGCAAGATCATTCGCGACGCCTTCGAACAAGAATTCGTAAAGTATTCTCTATCACGATCCGATGCATACGTTCCTGCATCCATTTTTCGCGTTCGCCATCGAGTAGAACAATGCAAGCATGCGTTCTTCAAGTTTTCGATCTCTGGATTTCAAGGCAACTCGTCGGGCGTCATTTTGGCACCGCTGGATAAACGAGGCAGAATACTTGACGAGGTCGTCCTTTGAAAGCTTGTTCATGAGCTCATGCCGAAAGTTCGCTGACCTTGTCCTTTCGAATAATCGATCACGTTCGAATGACGAATTCTGCCTTCGTTGCGGGCGTCGACAAAACTGCATTCGTCAGCAGCATGCTACCACTCATGGGATATGCTCCCAGAGACTCCACGTTCAATGATTTGTGTGGTAAAGGGTCTTGAGCCTCCGTCACCACAGCGATTCGCTTACAGCG
>Ga0078972_1016434_pt1 | contig 10962 bp, 9 predicted proteins | sample YelNatPaOPGAMG01_FD_67568 | JGI IMG/M metagenome (GOLD analysis project Ga0078972, IMG submission 67568) | Hot spring thermophilic microbial communities from Obsidian Pool, Yellowstone National Park, USA - OP-RAMG-01 (SPADES assembly) (version 2) | ecosystem: Environmental > Aquatic > Thermal...
ACTCGATATGCGCCGGCGTGAACCTTGAAGAGAGGCCTGTCCTAGGAGCACTGGTCGATGACATCAGGACCCTCTACGAGATGGGCGTGGAGGAGTTCGGCTACAGGGAGCTGGAGGAGGGATACGTCTCAAAGTGCCACCTGTGCCTCGGTTTGAGGAGGCATATTGTCAAAAAGACCGCAAGGTTCAAGGAGCTGAGCCCTAGAGAGTTCTACGATCACCTTTAGGCATTTTCTGGCAAGGGTGCTGGTGCATTGAAAAATGACCCAGATAAAAACAGGAAGAGTGAGACGCCCGTGGAGAGGGTAGCGGAGAGCCCGTGCGTGAGGGAGGCTATCCTCTACGAAAGGCTCGAGGGCGGTGTGAGGTGTAAGACCTGCGAGCACCTCTGCGAGATCCAGCCCGGCAAGAGGGGGATCTGCGGGACGAGGGTGAACATTAACGGGACTCTGTACACTCTCGAGTACGGCGACGTGGGCTCATTCATTGCTGCGAACCCCATAGAGAAGAAGCCCTTCTTCCACTTCTACCCGGGGAGCTACGCCCTGACAGCCGGTAGCTGGTCGTGCAACTTCCTATGCCCTTGGTGCCAGAACTGGCACATGAGCAAGTCCCTCCCAGACCCCCTTAACTGCAGGTACGTGAGCCCTGAGGAGTTTGTCAGCATGGTCGGGCGGTACGGGTGCCAGGGGACGAGCATGTCATTCAACGAGCCTACGCTCCTACTGGAGTACTCCATTGACGTATTCAGGCTGGCTAGGGATAGGGGCTACTACAACACATTCGTGACGAATGGCTACATGAGTATAGAAGCCCTGAGGCTCTTGAGGGGTAGCGGGCTCGACGCAGCCAACATCGACATAAAGGGAGACGGCGAGGTGGTGAGGAAGTTCTGCGGGGCTGATGTGGAGAAGGTCTGGAGGAACGCCGTGGAGGCGAAGAGGCTAGGGGTATGGGTGGAGATAACGACACTTATAATTCCTGGGCTGAACGACGATGAGGAGTGCTTGAGGGGCATAGCTAGGAGGATAAAGAGCGATCTCGGCGATGATGTCCCATGGCACGTGACCCAGTACTACCCTGCATACATGGCTGTGGAGGTCGGGCTGTATAGGGGGAGGACGCCGGTTCAGACTCTGGAGAAGGCGTGGAGAATAGGCAGGGAAGAAGGCTTGAAGTACGTCTACATAGGTAACGTGCCTGGGCACAGGTACGAGAACACATACTGCCCCAGATGCAGAGAACTTCTCATAGAGAGGTTCGGTTTTGAGGTCGTCAGATACAGGATCACGTCCGAGAGAAGGTGCCCAAGGTGCGGTGAGGAGATTCCAATAATTGGATCTTTTCTCTCGCGGTAAAGGGCTCAACGTTTTATTTTATAGAGGACCAGATCCAATTGGGTTGGTATTGATTGATTTTTGTATGGATGTGGTTTTGCTCATTTTACTCCTGCTTATATGGGATTTTGACTAATACTTTATGGAGGCGGTGGACGTGAACCAAGACTGGATCTTGTGGGACTCTCACATGCCCTACATATGCAGGGACTGCGGTTATGAGGGGACAGAGGTGCTCGTAACGGCATTGGACAGGCAAAGGACAGAGGTCAGGTGCCCAAAATGCGGGTCGTACAGGATCCATGTTGAATTGGAAGGAATTCAATAACCTTTGATAACATCCAAAATTCAGAGCGATTTGAGCCATGTCGGCATTTTTTCTTTTCTTTTGAAATTGTAGTTGTAGGGATGCTTAAAGAATCATTATTGTTAAGGTCACTGCTCAGAGCCGATATGTATCAAAATTGATTGGGCATTCGGAAAACTAAACCCCCCATAAATTGGTTTTTGAAAATTTCACCAAAGGAAAGAACTTTCATTAGCGAAAGAGCGCCAATACATACAGCTTAAAATCTGAAAATGATTAGATAATAAATCCTTGCGAAATTTAATCGCTTCACCAGATTTAGCCAAAAGTCTTAATAATTCTATTTTATTTTTTATGTCGAGGAAAAATGATTGATCACGATATGATTAAAAACTTTTTAACACTTCGCTACCATCCTCATGGGCATAACACTCTTCCGAAGTTGAGCTGGGCAAATTTTGTCGAATATGATAATATACATCAATTAGTTCGCCCCCTTCTTGAAGGGACAATAAAGCGAATTATCAACGAAAATGCCCCCTCCCGCGTTGGTATGGGCATAAGTGGTGGAGTTGATTCTACTTTAATATTAGCGCTTACAAGAAAATGTTTCCCGGACTTAGATATCAAAACTTACTGTGTTATTTTCGGCGAAGATGATAAGGAGGCACCAGATGCAAGATATGTTTCTGAATTATACTCAACGGATCATAAAGAAGTGTACATTGAAGACCCTTTTAGCGAATTGGAAACTCAAATTAAGATAATCAACGAACCAAAATGGAATCTTTATCCCTATTATTTATTTAAGGAAGTATCAAAAGAGTGCGACCTATTATTAACGGGGGATGGCGGCGATGAACTATTTGGGGGTTACGTGTTTCGATATGCACATTTTCTCAACAACTATAATCGAAATTACACTTTAAATGATATGGTTCGACTGTACATGGAAGGCCACAATCGCGACTGGGTCCCTGATCAAAATATGCTCTTTGCATTTCCTTTTGACTGGAATGACATCTATCTGCTACTTGGTCAATACTTCAACAATCCGCTTTCTCCTCTTGGAAAGATATTCTTGGCTGATTATAATGGAAAGCTCTCACATGATTTTGTGCCTACAAGTGTAGCCTTCTCAAAATATTTTAAAATAAAGACTGTAGCCCCTCTGTTGGAGCCAGAAGTTCTTTTCGTATCCACACACGTCCCTTATAATTTCAAATATGATCCTAAAAACAATGTAGGAAAGATTTTGCTTAGACAAATACTTTTGGAAAATTCTGGATATAAACCTGCGATCAAAGGAAAAATTGGGTGGGGCATGAATTTAGCAGAAATGTGGGATAAGTTTATTAAAGATCGTTTTGCAAATTTTTTAAATTATGCAAGATTTATTGAATTAGGTTTAATAAATAAAGAGTGGCTCCAAAAAGGTTTTAAAAAAGCTAACGATCATGACCCTCGGTATTTGAATAAAATGTTTGGACTACTAGCCTTAGAAACATGGCTAAAAATTAAAGGATATTGATTATTCGAACATTTAAGTCACTTTAATCTTCTATATAATTTTTTAGGTGCTAAAGGATCAAGGCTATTCGCTAGGGACAGAAAGTTGCTATAAGCTTCTACCTAGCCTATGAGCACACTATTTAGGTATATGTTGACTTTCTGGTTCGGGATTAAGACTAATGGCCCTCCCGAATTTGAAATATTTTCTCTGTACATACATCTTTTAGCAACACCCAACTATTGTAGGGTCAAATAGCTGGCATTTCTATGGAGTCATCAGATTTCTTAAGATGCGAATTTATGAAAATGGGTAAAGAAGCGAGACAAATGCTGTCGATTAGGCCCATTCCAGAAATCGTAAAAGCATTAAATCTTCAGGAAGAAAAGATTTTTTAATATACTTTACTTCTAAAATTGAAAAGGTGTGATTGATGCGCAAAATTCTTGTAACAGGCGGTGCTGGTTTTGTCGGTTCTCATCTCTCTAAAAAACTCTCAGAAATGAACTTTGACGTGATTGTAATAGATGATTTATCTAATGGAAGACGCGAAAATTTAGAAGGAGTTAAGCACAGATTTTTCAGGCTGGACGTTTCAAAAAAAAGTCATTTTATTAAATTTAGTCAAATGATAGAACACGTTGATGTGATTTACCATCTTGCCTGCCATCCTAGATCTCTCTCATTTCAAAATCCATGGAAAGACGTGTCGGTGAACGTCAAGGGGATAATTAATGTGCTGGAATATGCCAAAAAAATACATCCCCCGCCAAAAATAATTTTTTCTTCCAATTCTGGCATTTATGGTACCCCTCATAAACTTCCCATCGATGAAAGCATGCCAAATCAGCCATCCACTCCATATGACGTTGACAAACTAGCAGCAGAGTATTTTTTAAAAATATACCATGATGCTTACCACATTCCCATAACCATATTCCGCTTTGCCACCGTTTATGGTTCCCGTCAAAGAGTTAGTAGAAAATGGAAACCCGTGATAGCGGAATTTGTAATTAAAATGCTCAAGCATATCCCTCCTACTATAGAAGGGGACGGCTGTCAAACACGAGATTTTATTCATGTCTCAGACGTCGTAAATGCATTGGTTAGGGCAATGGATATTGATACTGGGAAAAGTGTATTGATTCTTTCTTCAAATACTGAAACTTCCATAAACGATCTTTATAAGACGATTTCTAATATCTTAGGATTTGATGCCCCCCCCAAAAAAGCCCCTCCTAAACTTGGTGATGTCAGAAGAATGTGGTATGATAACTCAAAAGCGAAAAGGATTCTCAACTGGGAACCAAAGACCACCTTACGGGATGGTATCGAAAAAGACGTAATCCCGTATTATAAAAAAGTGCTTGGCATATGAAAATACTGAATGCTTTCAACATGGTTCAAGATGCTTACAATGTTACTAAAGCCATGCGAAATTATGGCATAGATGCGCATTTGCTGATCAAGGCAAACGATGTTGCATTTGCAAATCCACTGTGGGAGGATTTCGAAATAAAGGAATCTCAATTTGGGGATCCGCTTAAACCCAAAAAAATAGCAGTAGAGTCATTACCTTATTGGATAAAAATCATAGACATAGCAGGAATACACAAAAAAATTTTTAATATTTACAAACTGAAAGAAATGTTTGACTATTACGACTTCATCTTTGCACATACCCCTGGGCCTCTCTACTGCCTAATTACCCATACAAGAACACCTTGGATTCCTTACGATGCTGGTTTAATTCGCTATTTGCCCTTTGTAAAAAACTATTTGCCTGTATACCGACCTAGCTTAAATAGCAAAATCTTCCTTAAGCTTAGCGAAGTTGCTTATAAAAAGGCCAAGCGCATAATTTACACTAACCCAGATACATGGAATTTATTCCAAAATGCAGGCTTAGAGGACAAATTAATATTCATTCCGTTTTCCATAGACTGCGAAAAATATAAACCAACAAAAGTCCACAGGTTGATACCACATGCAGAATTAATATTTTTTATGCCTTCTCGTCACCATTGGGAAGAGAAAGGTACCGACAAGGTTTTAAGAGCATTTGCGCGTTTACTTAAAAGTCACCAAGAAACATATTTGGTTATGATCTCTTGGGGGACCCACCTTAAGAAATCAATGGATTTAATTGACCAATTAGGCATTACAAAGAATATAGTATGGCTTCATCCCTTAAATAAGCTAAATCTCATAAAAATGTTTGCCTCAGTAGATGTAGTGCTAGATCAGTTTACCTTAGGGTCTTGGGGAACTTTAACACCAGAGGCCATGGCCTGCATGAAGCCTGTAATCATGTACTATAATGTAAATGATATTAGAAGATGTTTCGGGGATTTGCCGCCAATTCTTAACGCTTTCACAGAAAACGAGATCTTTAGTCGAATGGAAGAATGCTTTAAATTAGATCTTCATAACTTAGGTAGAGAGAGCAGGAAATGGGTTGAAAAAACTCACAATCCTCGATTGGTAGTTGCCAGACATTTACAGGTAATAAAGGAGGTGCTTTCATGAGAAAATACGGTATTTGGCGCATAAAACAAAAAATTATGCTAACTGATTTTGATATAACTGAATACAGGAAAAGAATCTGGAATTTGGAAAAGTGGTTCACGATACGTTATGGTGGTGGAAAAACACTTTCAGTTGGGGGGGGCAATGCGCCTTTTGGTGATATAAGCTGTGATCCCTTGTTGCCTAGGGATGTTGAGTGTGTAGGTGAATTTCTTCCTTTTAGACCTAAGAGTTTCGACACAATTTTAATATACTCAGTTTTAGATCATTGTTTAGACCCTGTAAAACTATTAAAAGAATGCAAAAATGTAGGAAATAAAATATTAATAATGCAAACAATTATCCCATTTCATATTGAATTGCTCATTAGACTTAAATTTTTATTATTAAAAAAGAAAATCCCAACAATTAATAATATAGATACATTTCATATGAGACATTATACTTTTAGTAAATTAGTTAAACATTTAGTTAAAGCTGAATTGACAATAACTGAATGCATTTTAGTGTATGAACTGAGTTATAAACATCGCTTTTTGGCTTGCATGATTGCATTTATCTCCGCAAAATGAACCTCCTTCTTTGTAACTATTGTTATCAATGATATAAAAATAAACTAACGGTATTAGGTTGGAACCCAAATCAAACGACTTATGCTTTTGCATAAATTCATAAATAAATACTTCTATTTAAGTAAATTTTCTATAATTTTATATAACTTTTCTTCTTCAGTTTTCCAGTTTAATATTTTCGATGCTTCAAATGAAGCCAATTTATATCTAAAAACATTCTCTGGTGTAAACTGCGTTATAGCCTTAGCAATCTCATTGGGGTCGATCTGATCTATACAAATTCCTACTTTATATGTATCGATGATCTTCTTCAAAAAAGGGAGGCCATTGCATAAAATTGCTAATGGAATATTAATATAATCAAATAATTTATTGGGCGAAGCAAAGTAGTTGTTTAGACAGTAAGGCTCGTAAAATAAGACTCCCACATCGGCAAAAGAAGCCTCAGAAAGCAATTTATTGAAGCCTACTGGCTCTAAGAAAAACACTCTATTATTAAGTAACCCTTTTTCTTTTGCGCATTCTTTCAAATATTTACCATAGCTGCCTATCCCGCGCATATATAGTTTGTAATGATCTGGAACTCTTTCCATGGCAAGAACGAGTTCCTTTAGACCTCTACCTGGAGCAAAACCTCCTTGATAAAGGAGGCGCACCTCTTTCCTGTTGGTACTATAAAATTCTGCCTGACAAAATCTCTCTTGACGATGCCCCTCAGGGTAATTATAAATAACTTGTATTTTGTTAAAGTCATAATTATATCTTTTACTAAGCTCTTTTGCGATGAATTCATTAACAGTGATTACTGCATCTGCTTTCTTTATACCCTCTTTTTCCTGATAGAAGTACTTTTCATGTAAAAACCTTGTTTCAAAAAATCCCTGCTCTAAATACAGCTCATGAGAGTCGTAGATTAGTCTGGCATTATTTCTTATAGCTTCAGTCATGCAAATTCTTAGAACTGGAAGGTCGTTAGCATAATAAATATCCGCTTTGATTTTAGAGAGCACTTTGCGAATAGCGGAAATTTTGATTTTTAACCTGAAATGTCTAAAGATGTCTAACAATAATCTTTTAATTTTTAAATAACTTATATTTTTTTTATCAAAATTAATAAAATTTATATTAAATGTTTCTTTTGGCGTTCCTACAAATATATTAATAAAAATCTGAGATAGCCTATAAACTAATGAACTTGCTAAAATTATATTATTTTTATTAAAAAATCTTACGTCAGAAAAACCAATAACTACGACATCATATTTTTTACTAAGACTCCTCATTATTTTCAAAACCCTGGCATCGTGAAAGACATCACTATCAACGACTATCGCAATCCTCTTCATGACTCAAACTCTCTCCTTAGGATTTCGACAATTCTTTTTGATGCGGTTCCATCCCCAAATAAATTAGGGCGAGGATGATTAGGTCTGAAGGTTTTAGTTGCCAATACTAGTAATTCTCTGTTTGTTCCAACTAAAATGTTCCATCCACAATTAACAGTTTCCGCCCACTCTGTCTCCTCTCTGAGTGTTATACATGGAACACCAAGAAGATAGGCCTCCTTCTGGACGCCTCCTGAGTCCGTCATTATGAGTTTTGCATTTTTTTCCAAAGAAAGGAAATCCCGATACCCCAGCGGTCTTATTAACTTTATATTTTCATTTATCAGATTAGAAGCAAATCCAAATAATTCGATATTCTTTTTTGTTCTTGGGTGAATCGGAAAAACAATTACTTCATATTTAGAGACCTCATTGATACTTGTAATTATTGCCTCAAGTCTCTCCTTATTATCAACATTCTCGGCTCGATGTAATGTCAGCAATATATACTCTTTCTTAATTAGTCCGAGTTCGTTCACTATATTGTCATTTAGATAAGGGATGTACGAATTTAAAGTCTCAACCATTATGTCGCCCGAGAGGAATGCGCGCTCTTTTAGCCCTTCTCTTTCAAGGTTTCTCATTGCCACCTCGGTTGGGCAAAAGAGAAAATCAGAAAGGTGATCCGTTAGTACCCGGTTGATTTCCTCTTGCATCTTTCGGTTATAGCATCTTAACCCTGCCTCCACATGTGCGACCGGAACCATATTCTTTACTGCTGCAAGTGCCCCTCCCAAAGTGGAGTTCGTGTCCCCATAAACTAGGACTACATCTGGTTCCTCTTTTGCTAAAATACTGCATTCTCTTATGATGCTTCCAAGTTGCTTTGCTTGGTTGTCGGACCCCACTCCTAGATTGTAATTTGGGTCCGGAATTTTGAGCTCATCAAAAAAAATTTTGGACATTTCGTAATCATAATGTTGCCCAGTATGTATTATCACATGATCAATTTTTTTATGAGAAAGCTCCTTTGCGATGGGTCCAAGTTTTATAAAGTTTGGTCTCGCACCTACTATGGAAACCACCTTCATTGATCCTCACCTCTAAATAAAGCAAGCCATTTTGAGAGAATAATTATTCTCCAGAAAAGCAAAACATCCTCCTGCCAACCCATGGTAACTATTCTTCTACAAAGTTTTAAAAATCCTTCAGAGTTTACATACCCTTCGGAATACTTCATCAAAGACATGCACCAACTGGGGTTCTCTTGAATCAGTCTCTTTGCCCACTCCACATCCGGCGCAGGAAATCCCAGCTTACTTCTGCGCAATCTGACCTCTTCTGGCAAAATGCCTTTCATAGCCTCTCTTAAAACAAACTTCGTCCAACCATCTTTTATCCTTAGACTCATGGGTTGCTTGAACAAATACTCTGCGAGAGGATGGTACAAGAAAGGAACCCTACTCTCTATTGAAAATGCCATGCTGTTTATATCCTCATACTTCAGGAGTTCGAGAAGCCCTCCTTGGAGCAAATCGTACCGAAGCACATCAGTAAAACTTTTATTATTGGTTCTTGGAGAACGCTGGGATTTTACCTTGAGAATTTCTCTCATAAAACTTTTCCTCAACCCTATCTTATTTCTTACATATCTCCACATCAATGGCATTGCAATGTCTCTTATCTTAAAGCCTTCTTTGAGAAACTTAATCGGGCTTTCCTTCATCAGATCCTTAATATAGAGTTTGAGGTAACTGTGGTACCCGCCTAGCAATTCGTCGGCACCTTGCCCGTCTAATAAAACTTTAACGCCGTTCTTCTTTGCCAACTCCATAACCCTGAACTGCATATACACACTTGGATTCTGAAAAGGCTCGTCGTGAATGAGGAGGATTTTCTCAAAATCCCTCAAGAAATCTTCAAGTGTGGGTGTGACTGAATATCCTTCAACACCACTCTCATTCACAACACATTCAATGTAAAATGCCTCTGAAATCCTCTCTTCTTTAGGTATAGAGGAAAACGTCTTAAGTCTTTTCACTCCGGTAAGCCCCTTCTCCGAGATCTTCCCCTCAACCAACAATTTCTGTGCGAGGCAAACTATTGTGGAAGAGTCTAGCCCTCCACTGAGGCATGTGCCTACAGGGACGTCGGAGATCATGTGGTATTTCACAGATCTCTCTAAATGATCATAAAACTCCTTGATCGCCGCCCCATAATCTTCTAAATCCCTGTATGACCTATTTACGTCTTTGATGTCCCAATACTTCATTTCTTCTATTTTCTTACTACTAAGGTCAAGTTCCATATAATGTGACGGCAGGACCTGATTTACATCCTCGAAAAAAGTTTCCTTAGGATCGTAAGGCAAGAACCATAGAAACTCTGAGACGCGTTTTTCATTGATCTTGGTCTTAAACAATGTCCTGATGAACTTTATCTCTGAGCCAAAGATCACCATGGCATTGTCCTTATGGTAGTAAAGGGGTTTTATTCCAAACCTATCTCTCACAAGGTATAACTTTTTCCTGCGCTGGTCCCACAGCGCAAAGCCCCACATTCCTACCATCTTGGAAAGTAAATGCTCAATGCCCCACTCTTCATATCCATGGATCACGACTTCTGTGTCAGTGTTACTTGAGAACCTGTGCCCTGCTGCCGTTAGCTCCTCTCTCAGTTCTCGGAAGTTGTAAACCTCCCCATTGAAGACCAGCCAAATGTTGCGGTCTTCATTATGTTGAGGCTGGTGCCCACTTGGCGTAAGGTCTATAATTGCCAGTCTTCTATTTGCCATTATGAGATCTACTTTTAGGTTCGTGGGCGCTTGAAGTTCGGTCAGTTCCAGCTGGGGCAGTGTATCCTTTCCTCCCCTCTCTTCGAACCTACCTGTGGGCGTCTCTATGATAACTGCCCCCTCGTCATCTGGCCCTCTATGTCGAATGGTATCCATGGCGTGGGAGAACTGCTTCAAGTCTGCAGTAGAACCGTCAAGCTTTACAATTCCTGCTATACCGCACATGAAGATCTACCAACAGTTTCCATCATCGCCTTTTCAATATATTTGCATTCCGCTACAAATACAGAATGGTGCCGATGACCGTTAATACGAGTTCGGCCAAGAGAATGGTTGCGACAACCTCTCCCTCACGCGCCCTTCCCTTCACCCTCTTCAACATCCATATGGAGAGATGCGTAACATCGTAGATTCCATCGTAAGGCAATTCCAAACTTCCGTCTGGGTTCACCTTCGCGTATGCCTCCACATTCATCCTTTTCCTCAAAGGTAGCAGAAAGTCTATGTAGTATGGTATGAAGAGTAAGAGCGCCAACTTCTCAACATTTCCGAATATTGCCAGTACTGCTATCATCGCGCCCACAGTGT
>Ga0078972_1016435_pt1 | contig 10961 bp, 12 predicted proteins | sample YelNatPaOPGAMG01_FD_67568 | JGI IMG/M metagenome (GOLD analysis project Ga0078972, IMG submission 67568) | Hot spring thermophilic microbial communities from Obsidian Pool, Yellowstone National Park, USA - OP-RAMG-01 (SPADES assembly) (version 2) | ecosystem: Environmental > Aquatic > Thermal...
TGTCTTCCCACTTTTTAGAGAAGATCTGGCCATGAAGCGAGCTTTGGCCGCTGCTGTGCTCTACAACCTGAACCTTCTCGCTATCCTTACCATTATTTTGATCAAAGCTCACATCATTATCTGCTTCTTTGTTCATACCATCTACCTCTACTTCTTTACATATTTTTCGAACACTCCCAAAAAATCGCTTGACTTAATGGATAAAAAAGTGATAATTAAGTTGCTTATTTCATTATCGCTTTCTCTCAAGGTGGTATTTTTCATGAAGTCAGCGTCTCTGTTGTTTATCGTATGTTATGTGTTTCTAGTAGGATGCTTTTTTGCATCTAAAGAAAGGGGGGCTAAAAACGTAGGAGGTTCTTGTAATTACAAAAGCTACGCTGGTGTAGCAAAAGTGGTTTCTGTAAAAAGGGTAGATACTGGGCAACTCGAGAGTGAAGACGAATATGAAGTTAAATTTATTTTTGTCCCAACGTCAGATATTCAAGAGCCCTTTGTACTAAACATGATTAAAGGTCCTATACTTCTCCTTTTAGACGATGGTTCTCTCCCAAAAAAGTGGCTACTTGAAAAATACCATGTTGAAGAAGGTAGCGTGATTAACTGTAGTTGCATGGTAATAGAGTCAGGTTCTTGCAGCCCTATCCTTTTTACTTTTCCTTGGTCACCAAACAACCGTTAAAAGGAGAGGACCATGCAAAACATTAAACGAAGTATGAGTATTTTATTAATGTGGGTTTTTGTTTTTATGGCTTTTCAGTCTTTTGCTTCTGAGCAAATAAGCTCCTCTGTTGACTTTGACACACTTAATGAGTCCATAATGAGACCTGATAAAGCAACAAGGTGGTCCTGGTATAACGATTATCTGCGAGCACCTGAAGCTCCTATAGACAATACGATCAATGCTTTGCTCGAAGCTAAAGAATACGATCCAACCGCTCAAATTCCAAAGCCATTACTTCTAGATTACATAGTTTACACCCCTTCGGAGAGAAATCAAGGATCCTGCGGCAACTGCTGGGTATGGGCAGGAACCGGCATTATGGAAATTGCCCACAGTGTTAACAACCTCGTAAGAGATCGTCTGTCAATTCAAGAGTTTAACTCATGTTTTTCTAGCAATTATGCCTGCTGTGGAGGTAATTTAAACACTTTTGCCCAGTACTATAGCTATAATGCAAATCCGATTCCCTGGTCTAATACTAACGGTTCCTTTGCCGATGGCTCCAGGAGTTGTTCACAAGGCTCAAGTACTGTAGCATGCTCTTCCATTGGTACAAGTCCCTACTATTTCATACCTTCAGGAGGAGTTACGCCTCAGACGATTACAACAACAGGTGTTTCGCAAGCCACTGCCATAAACAACATAAAAAATATACTCATGCAATATAAAGGGGTATGGTTTGCTTTTTGGCTTGCAGATAACAATGATTGGAATAATTTTTTTAGCTTTTGGAGTCAAAACGAGTCCACCATCTGGGACCCTGATCTTTATTGTGGACACACCTGGGTTGATAACCAAGGTGGTGGCCATGCTGTTCTAATTGTGGGCTACAATGATGACGATCCTGATCCTGCAAAACACTATTGGATTGTGTTGAATAGCTGGGGAACAGCCGGCGGAAACAGACCAAACGGTTTGTTTCGTATGAAAATGTATATGAACTATAACTGCACGATTCAGGAAAATGGAAGTTCCTGGTATTCCAGACAGTTTATGACTTTAAACACCACCTACAACAATCACAATAGCTTATACATGGCTGTCAAAGGTGCAGGCTCAAATGGTATATACGTCAGAAATAAAACCTATTCAGGCTGGAGCGCGTGGCAACTCCTTGATGGAGCAACTACCCATGCACCGGCTCTGGTGCCCTTTAATACTCGACTTTACATGGCTGTAAGAGGGGGGAACGGTAACACTTACATCAGGTCAAAAAGCTATACCGACAGTTGGTCTTCCTGGACTAATATTGGAGGTGTTACTCCATCAGCACCGGCTCTGGTCGTTTATCGAAATGAACTATATGTTTTCGTAAAAGGCAATTCAAGTTATGCACCTATCTATTACAAAAAAATGACAACTTCCGGTGCCTGGTCTTCCTGGAATGTAGTCCCTGGTTCTTATACGTTAGATTCTCCTGCTGCTGTTGTTTATGATAACAAACTCTGGGTGTTTGATTTGAGAAGTGATAATCGAATTTATTTCACGACTATGGGAAGTGATGGTTCATGGGAAGGTTGGTGGGTTTTTCCGGATATGTATGTCACACATATTCCCTCTACAACTGTTTTCCAGAACAGACTCTGGATATTTGTAAAAGGGGACACGACAACACCTTTATCCAGTAATATCTCCTATGCAGACTACGATGGGACTAATTGGTATGGTTGGTTCAGGTTAAGTGGAAGCACATCCAGTTCTCCTTCCGTAACGGCAGGACCAACAGCTAATATGCTTTCTATTGCCGTAAAAGGATCTGGATCGTCTAATGCTATTTACTATAGCTATTATGATAGTATCGAGCAAAGGTGGTCTAGCTGGACGCTCCTATCAGGAGCGACTTCCGCATCGCCTCCTATAAGCACATACTATTTTGGCGGTCCTTAGGTTGATGACCTAACCAGGGAAGATAAATTAAATGGCAACGGCTGGTAGTATTGTGCTTACCATACTCATAGTAGCTTCCGTTGCAGCTTGCGTTTTTCAGTTGAACGGGCTTGAAGCGGAGAACGAGGCAGCTTATATGACTATAAAAGATGTTCAATCTTTATGTCAGAATCTCGGTAAATGTGGAGGAATTTTGTGCTGTGAAGGAAAAACGGTAAGGGTGAAAGGCTATTTGGATCCTGTCAACATTTGGGACAGAGAGAAATACCCGTGGCTGGACTACGAAAAGTTTATCATTACGGGAGCTTGCTCAAAGATGGTTAAATAGAATAGTCAACATCTATGGCGACTGGGGAGGCAGCAAGCAACCATCTATCAAGGACAGCGCTGAAATCAGGGGAAAGGATGGAGAACTTCTCGGTTATAAATTCTCAATACACCCAGCCGGTCATATTGTGGTGCCCCGGATAAGCCAGCTTGCAGCGGTCAAATCATACTCCACCACCGAAGACTTTGATGTGAATGATCCAAGGAAAGAAAGCTATTCAGCCTTAATTAAAGACGCCCTTGGAGCTACCCTGGGTGCTTTAAAGAATCGCTACGGCTCTTTAGAGGCAATACCAGATCAAGATCTAGGTATTCTTGCGAGACATCCATCCTGGAAGGAGTTGCTGGAAGACTATTTGCCAGGAGATTCGATTTCTGTAGAGACTAACTGGGGGCCCTTTCTTGAATCCACATGGCACCAGGGTCCTCCCTTTAACAACTACTGTCCCGCTGGTGATACATTGTGTACAAGCTGCCCTTCTCCTACGGTGGTAGGTTGCGTTGCCACCGCAGCATCCCAGATTGCAAATTATTGGAAATATCCACTCAAAGGAACGGGAACCAAGACCTATACATGGAATGGTGATGACTCCTGTGGTCATACTCCGACACCGCAGAATTTGAGTGCTACCTACAGTGATGAATATGACTGGGACAATATATTGAATTCATACAGTGGATCATATAACTCCACTCAAGCCGCTGCGGTGGCAGAACTGTGTTATGAAATGGGGGTAGCTTTTGAGATGGACTACGGGGTATGTGGCTCCGGTGCTACCACATCCGACGCTCAAACGGTGTTTCCTACCTACTTTAAATACGCTAATGTAATACAGAAAAAGGATAGAAGCAGCTATACCACGGCAACTGCTTGGTTCAACTATGTCATTAAACCGGAATTTGACAGTTATCTACCGAGACCTATTCAATATAGAATATACGGGCATTCCATTGTGTGCGATGGAGCAAGGGATAATGGCACCGCACAATATGTTCACATTAACTATGGATGGGGCGGTTCTTACGATGCGTGGTATGCCGTTGACAACCTCTATTGTCCATGGTCAGGGTGCACACCCAATGTGGAATATGCCATGGTGGGTATTCAACCTTTAAACAGGCTGTATAATTATGCTGTTGGAAACGATAAGAAAATATATTACCAATATATCACCTATTCAGGGAGCCTTGGACCGTGGGACTATGTGCCAGGTGGCACAACGGACGCAACCCCTGCGGTGGCGGTCTATAGAAACAGGCAATACATGGTGGTTAAAGGAAACGGAAGCGAAACACTGTGGGTAAATTCAAGAAGTGGCAAGGGCTGGCGCTATGCCTCAGGCTGGACATCTATATCAGGAGCAACCTCTGCGGCCCCGGCCATTGCAAGCTTTAATAACTATCTTTATTTGGCAGTAAAAGGAGGCGGATCAAACACAAACATTTACTACAGATACATGACAAGCACTGGTAGTTGGTCTTCTTGGTTCACTTTATCAGGGGCTACCAATCATTCGCCAGCGCTTATAAGTTTCAACAATAAACTTTACATTTTTGTAAGAGGAACCAATGGTGGTATTTATTACAGAAGTATGGATGCATCGGGAAGCTGGGGAAGTTGGCAAACAATTCCGGGATCAACCAGTCATGAACCGGCGGTAGCGGTGTATAACAACAGATTATATGTAGCTGTAAAAGGGTCAGGTAGTAATGCCATTTATTACGGATACTTAGATGCCAACAATACTTGGAGCGGTTGGGGCATCCTCAGCGGGGGAACCGATAGAGCGCCCAGGCTCACCGTAATGCCTCAGACCAACAGAATGTATATCATTGTGAAAGGAGCGGGAAGCAGCAACATTTATCAACGGTACTACGACGGCACCACCTGGTCTTCGTGGCAGGTTATGGGAGGAGCCACCCAACTAAGCCCTGTTCAGGGGGTTCATTACTTTTATGATCCCTGGGAGAGCCCGTGATAATAGTTCCTGAAAAAATTATATAGAAAGCAAAGCAGTAGGAAGTGTGAGACTTAACCTTCCTACTGCGGACTAAACATAAAATGGACAAACACTTTTTATTGCACTCTAGACAACCATTAAGATAAATAATGTCAAGTATGTTATTGGCAGGTTTACTTTTACTATTACTAACACCATTTGCATGTCAAACGAATATAGACATGGCCATTCAATAGCTTAAGCTTACTGCGAGTTCCGTGGTATATGGCGGGTTTTTGTGTTGTGAGGGAAAAACGGTAAGAGTCAAAAGCTACCTGGACTATACGAACATTGTTCATAAGGGCATATCTTACAATGCCAGTCGATCTAAATTTCGCATCATAGATGGATCGGAATTAGTGAAGGATCTTATGGTAGAATCCATTGAATACCATTTCGGTAAAGTAGACAGATTAGCTCACAGAATCCAGTGGTTAAGTGATAATATGCCTTACTATTATACGGCAAGGGGCACAATAGAATTTGCCCAATGGTATGGTAGCATCCTTTGTAAGGACCTTTAAGAGGGATTAAACTTTTAACCATAACCAGAGGGAATTTTACGCAAAAATTGGACTTGACCATCCTCAGATAATATATCTGTTAATCCAAGGTATTTTCCTAATTAAACTAATTTGTATTATACCATCGTATAGCATAATCCTCTGATGTTGAATGAATGACCTAATAAAAAGTGAGAAAAAACCATAAAGGAAGCCCCAAAATACATTCGCTATCAGAATCCGCTTAATGTATTTGCAAAAAAGATCTTTTTTTAGAAATATTCTTAGATGGGTTAAGAAACAAAGCGCCACTAATCATTATAAAAATTGGGACACACTACCTGGCGAGGCTATCGTATATATTAAGCACCCGCCAGTTGAATGTATTTACAGGTGTAATATACCACTGACTTGCTGTTATATGAATAATTATCACTGCGGTTATTGCAGCAACACGCAAACAGTCCAGATAAATTATTCTATTGACTGCCATTTCTTGCTCCTATGGAATTATTCGTTATCGAAACAAAACACACTTCCGACCCCAATAGCTAATAATTAGATAAGGCAGCATAAGATACGCACCTCTCATTTGTTAACTTGGGAGGATAAAACCTATTGAACTGTTCAACCTCTTCTAAAAACAGCCACCAAACATGCCACAAGAGTCACAGCTCCAATAAAAATGGATATGTAAATCTTCCACGGCCTATATACAAACTCTACTTTGTGTTCTCCTTCGGGGATCACGATACCTCGGATTATCTCGTGTACTTTATAAATCGGTGTTTCCTTGCCATCCACAAAGGCCTTCCATCCCGGGAAGTATTGATCCGACAGCACAAGAAAGCCGGGACCACCGAAGACATTAGTTCTAACAACAATGCAATCTGTATCATATTGTTCGATTATCGTCGTTCCTTTTACAAAATCGCTTCGACCAATCTTTTTCAGATCATCCTCGCTCACAAGAGCTGTTTCTGATGGGTTAATCTGGAAGGTTTCAAATAGAAATTTCACCTCCTGGATATCACGACAGGTATCCCAGTATTATGCGCCACAACACACAGAATTTATAAACTTTTGAGAGTTACCAGATGATGTAAAATCAATGGCATATGGAATCCAGAACACACCAAGAATTTATTTTGGAACCCTAAATATCATAAGAAGCTGACCTGTGCCAAACGAAGAGGCTGGATCGTACAACTTAGGATATGGGAAGAATATCTGCAAGGCATCTGATTTATACTTATCTATAGTAGGCTTCACCTGTTCTAGATCTCCTACTATACCCACCCCAAAGCACTCACCCTTGCCATCAGGGCAGCCCCATTTTCCTATCCAGCCACCATTATTTGTCCAGTTATTGGCAGGACCTGGCCGATAGCCAAAGGATTTATCAAGATAGCCATTTTCTTCTAAGTATTGAGGGTAAAGACTGCTCGTTGAAAATCCACTTGATAAAAATTTTAAAGCTGCAGAATAGAGTTTATCAAACGTATTCATAAAAACTGATAGCTCTTTATCTACCTGAAGCTTTAACAACTCAACGCTAATATGTTCAAAATTACCAGAATTCAAGTCGACGGAGCACAATCCATTAAAATCTATATTATTTAGAAGAATCCATTTATATACGTAGTAGTAATACAAAGGACTACTATTGTCGTTCAATTTCCAATCCTTTGGAATTATACCACTATAACCGTTTATTGTAGGAATTCCAAATTTCATAGATATCATTAAAGCATCTATTTGATATTTCCAACTTGGAATATGGTTATCACCCTTAACCTTTTTAACGAAGAAAACCTTACATGAGTCTGAAGATTGGAACTTATTTAAAAAGCCAATCTGTTCTATCCTGTTTAAATGAAAATAGCCCCTATTTGCTTGTTCACCAAGGCACACTAACGGGATTAAACCAGTTAAGATCAGCAAAATTAATAAGATAATATTCCTTCTTTCTCTTATTTTTGATGTTAAATTATCGTAAAGGTAATTACAATTATAGATGACAAATATAGTTACGATTATTTGCGCAACTATCATGTATCTTCCCAGTGCTCTAATTGCCCGAGCTCCAGGTATTAGGGTGTAAATAATAGCCCAGAGAGAATATTTATTCTCATGCAAAGTTAGAAGAATAATTAAGACTGATGTTAATCCAAGTGAATACATTATTACATTCTGCTTCCTTTGAGAAATTAAAAAGAATCCAAAAACAATGATAATAAAAATAGTAAACCCACCTTGAACCTCAACATTTCCGTAATTATATTTAAAAAAATTAAGGACTGGAGACCAGAGATAATTTGAGCCGCCTACGTTTATTAAATCAGATATTTTTGGTGAGTAGTACAAAACTTCAGAAAACATGAATTTATATCCCGAGAACGCAACTGGTATATAGGTTACAAAAAATGGTATGAGCGAAACAAAAAGTATTAAAATACAAACTATTAACTGAAAAACATTGGACTTTATGAAAAAATACCATTCAGTTATACATTCTTTAATAAACTTACTTTTCCATTGTAACAGCAGATATACACATAAATATAGAAAGCAGGTAATTACAAAAAACCATGCAGGATAGTAGGATGTAAAGAAAAATAAACCAAGAAAAATAGAGAATGAAGAAAGATATAGCCAGGATGAAATTTTGCTTTTCTTGTGGGCTGATTGAAAATATAGATAAAATAATAGAACCAAAATAGGATAAAAGTAGAAACCTAATAGTTGTGCGTGACCAAATTGATTCTGAATTGAATTAAGACTTACAAATAAAACTGATCCAACTAAACTAAAGAACAAATTGACTTTAAAGACATTTCTAAACATAAAATAACTAGATATATAGCCAACAGATATTAAAAAAACATACAGGAGTTGTAAAGATAGAAAGTAATCACAACCAATTAATCTAAAAATAGAATAAATGATGCCAAACAAGAAAAAACTATCAGAATAGCCCAAAACTAGTTTATCTGGATAGAAAAAATTCAATCTAAAGAATTGCTCGCTCCCAGAGAAGACATTATACCAATGGTTCAGAATATATATTACAAACCTTTCATCGCCAATATCACCAGGCATAAGCTCAAAATTAGATACTATCATCGGATGCAAGGTAAATAAAACAGCAAAAGTCAAACCAATTAATATAAATACTGATTGTGAAATTTTTAAACTCATTACAAACTCCCCTTTCTTAATATACAAAAATTATTCATACCAAATTGAAAATACTCATGTCTTATTATTTCAAAACCGCAAGGCAAAAATAAGTCTTCTATATCCTTCTTGTTATAATAATGTTTATGGTCTCTTATCTCTTCAGGATTCACTATATTCAGCCTATACGATAAAAATTCCAATATAGGCTTGGAAATCCTGCTTGGAACAGTAATTATCACATACCCACCCCAACTTAAAATACGATTGATCTCTTTTACAATTAATAGTGGCTGCTCTATATGTTCTAATACTGCAAGCATAGTGACTATGTTAAACCTCGAATCATCAAAAGGCAATTTATCTGTGATAATTTGCTTGATTGTTTTTATTTTCTTCGTATTTAAATTAGGAGCCTTAAAATCTATACCAATAGCTTCTTCTACATATGACTCTATACTTTGTAAAAATTTTGCTTCCCATCCGCAACCTATATCTAAAAGAATAGGTTTTTTGATATTCACAATCATCGGCAATACTTTTTATCCTCGTATATCTTAAAATTATTTCTAAAATAGGCTCTTTCATATAGCTATCTCCTTTCCATTACTCCTAAATACAAAGCTATTTCTTGCTATATAATTCCAGAAAAAAACAGCACCTACTGCTATCACCTGAGAAATCATTATCTCTATATGTAAGATACTTGCCAATAAGTATAAAATAACTTCATTTTCAATTAAACCGATTATGCTAACCACATAAACCCAGAAAAGTTCTTTTTGTTTGCTGAAACGGATGCCACTTTTAAATACATATTTAACACTAAGAATATAATTTACAAAAGTTGCCACAATAAAAGCTAAAGCTCCAACAGCGAGATAATTAAACCGCAAGATTTTCGCGAAAATGAAAAATATTGCCATATTAGTTAATGCAGCAATACCGCCTATAATAAAATACCTTATAAATTTGGAAATGCTATCTAAAGATATTATACTTAACGATCGCATAAATTGCCCTTATCCCATCCTTCCAACCAATTTTTTTACCATCTTCATATTTCCTACCATAGTATGATATGCCAACTTCATATATTCTTATGCCTTTTATCTTTGCCACTTTAGCTACTATCTCTGGTTCAAAACCAAATCGATCCTCTTCTATGTTAATGCCCTGGATTATTTCGCGCCTAAAAACCTTATAACAAGTCTCCATATCCGTGAGACTTAAATTCGTCAACATATTACTTAAAAATGTAAGAAAACCATTACTTAATCTATGCCAAAAAGAAGTTACACGACGTGTTCCTACCCCTAAAAATCTCGAACCAAAAACAACATCAGCTTTACCCTTAAGTATTGGCTCAACAAGTATTGGATATTCGTTTGGATCATACTCTAAATCGGCATCCTGAATTATAACAATGTCCCCAGTAGCTTCTTTTATGCCTGTCCTTACTGCAGCACCCTTACCCTGATTTTTTTCATGCCAAATTACCTTATCAACATTTGGTTCTATTTCCGTTTTCAATATATCACGAGTTCCGTCTGTGGAACAATCATCTACTATAATGATTTCTTTTGATGGATAAGGAGAATTTTTAACTGCCTCTACAACAGACTTTATGGTATTTTTCTCATTATAGCATGGGATAACAACAGACAGCTTCATTGAATAATGCCTCCTTAAAATATAACACTGTTTTCTTAATACCGTCTTCTAAAGATACTTTTGACTCCCAGTTTAATTGAGTTTTGGCAAATGTAATGTCCGGTTGATGTCTCGGATCATCTTGCGGAAGAGGTTTCATAAACAGGTTGTAAATTTCGTCGACTTCTACATAGAGTGGGAAGGTTACATCGTGACGCATCAATTCAAAATGGGGGTTACCCATAAGACGGACAATGTTATCCTTAGTGCCGCTGTAGAAATTATTAACACATAATACATCACAACCATCCATTAAAAGTCTCTCATAAAGGTACGATCCTAGAAAACCAGCACCACTGTTAACAAACACTCGTTTCCTATTTGAAACACGCATAATTAAATTTTCTCTTTTTGTTCAGCAGAATATGACATGCTCTTGACTTTTCCGCCCCACAACCATTACTTTTCACTTACCACAAACCCTTTATCAAACACCATCAACAACTCCCCTCTAGTATTCGGCTCAATCTTTTGAGTTACATCATACCTTGTGGGATATGGGAAAGATATCTCTTTAGCATTAGCTTTGTATTTCTCGATCACTGGCTTTACTTCCTCAAATGAACCAGTCACTCCAACACCTATCTGATTTTCATTTCCCCAAATACCAAGCCAGCCGCCCTGAGT
>Ga0078972_1016436_pt1 | contig 10960 bp, 5 predicted proteins | sample YelNatPaOPGAMG01_FD_67568 | JGI IMG/M metagenome (GOLD analysis project Ga0078972, IMG submission 67568) | Hot spring thermophilic microbial communities from Obsidian Pool, Yellowstone National Park, USA - OP-RAMG-01 (SPADES assembly) (version 2) | ecosystem: Environmental > Aquatic > Thermal...
ATTTTTCACCAAGAAACGGAAACACTCAATTACTCTTTTTATTTAGAAAATAAAAGAAAAAACAAGTGTTTTTATTAAAAATTGATTTTTGTCGGGCTTTTCTATCAACAATTTTTTTTAAAAACTTTGTAAAATTTTCTTCATTATTTTTAAAAAAATAAAGTAATCCGTTAGATTTTATAAAAACAGCCGTAACACAAAATGATAACTTCCTAAAATTGTGTAAAGCCAAAAATTTCTTAAATAGGTATTCCTAAATATTGATTAATAAATTAACCACAAAGAAAAATATTTTATTTAGACTAAACTTATTCTCAGAGCAACGATAATATTATTTCTTCTTCAAACTAAGGGTAGTTTTCTTACTTTTTGGGTTTTATAAATTTACAAGGGAAAATATCTTTTTCTCTATATATCTTATTCACTTTTTAGAACCCTGCTACTCTTTTGGAACAAATTTATTCTTTGACATATTAAAACCAAGAGCATAACGAAACATAGCCGAGACAAGATGGTTGTGATTTTCTTTTCCCGAAGGGATTCCTCTGGAACAAATTTATTCTTTGATATATTAAAACCAAGCAAAGTTAGATTATAAATCGTAAAAAGTCGTTGTGATTTGCTTTCAAATTTATTCTTTGATATATTAAAACCAAGAACTAAAAATTTATTATAAGCACAAAACAGTTGTGATTTGCTTTCAAATTTATTCTTTGATATATTAAAACCAAGATACATCGTTGACTTTGAGAGAGAGAGTAGTTGTGATTTGCTTTCAAATTTATTCTTTGATATATTAAAACCAAGTCTTAGCTAAACCTATCAGCATAACATTGGTTGTGATTTGCTTTCAAATTTATTCTTTGATATATTAAAACCAAGTTAATTTTGTTGATTATGAAGTTTATTTGCGTTGTGATTTGCTTTCAAATTTATTCTTTGATATATTAAAACCAAGACGATATCAAAATCGATGCCGTTGATAAAGGTTGTGATTTGCTTTCAAATTTATTCTTTGATATATTAAAACCAAGTAATGTTAACAATACATATGATAAACTTGCGTTGTGATTTGCTTTCAAATTTATTCTTTGATATATTAAAACCAAGTTTTTTATAAACGGCGACCCGTATGAAGTTGTTGTGATTTGCTTTCAAATTTATTCTTTGATATATTAAAACCAAGTTAATTTCTAAAGTAATTCTACAAAATAAGTTGTGATTTGCTTTCAAATTTATTCTTTGATATATTAAAACCAAGATAGAGGAATCACTTCAGTATTCATCTCGTGTTGTGATTTGCTTTCAAATTTATTCTTTGATATATTAAAACCAAGTTGACCCTAGATTTGAAACCTTGCAGCAATGTTGTGATTTGCTTTCAAATTTATTCTTTGATATATTAAAACCAAGGTAGCTAAATGTAAGTTATTAAACTTCAATAACTTACTTGAATTTTAGGATTAAAAAATTTGGGCTTGGTTTTAATTCTACAATTATCCCTCTCTTAAATTTAGAGAGGGATAATTAGAACAATTCTAATTGATGTGGTTCTACAAAACCGCTTTCTCTCTTCCTTCCATAAAATATTTCCATCATACTAAATTGTTTGTCTGTTATTTTTAATATTCCAACATGGCCTTTTTCTGGTAATATTCGTTTAATCCTTTGAACATGAACATTCATATTTTCTCTGCTTGGACAATGACGAATATAAATTGAAAATTGAAACATAGTAAAACCATCTTTCATCAATTCCTTCCTAAATTTTGCATAAATTTTTCTATCTTTAGCGGTTTCTGTAGGTAAATCAAAAAAGACTAAAATCCACATTATTCTATACTCACTAAATCTCATAAGTTTATTTTATATTTTATTGTAAACTGATTCGATTAATAAAATTTTATAGTTCATTTCAATTCCTATTTTAAAGAAACTACTTCAGGATAAATAATTTTTCTTGCTTCACCTTCAAAACATTTGGCTAATGATGCGCTTGTTCTTTGTGATGCTACCATTAAAGGACTTCTTTTCCCTTCAATTAAAACATCTAAGGTGGCAATTTCCAAAAGCTGTTTTTTAATAGATGTATTAAGTTCATAAAAATCTTCTCCATTACTTACTATAGAGTATACAACTTGGTCAACAAATGGCCTATACGGTTCCATAATATCGTCGGCAAGACAGTAAGCATTATATTTATTTGAGTGATGGATTCCTAATGTGGGTAATAAACCTGAACCTACAAGAGCTCTTGCTATTATTGCTCGAAGAATTGCGTAGCCATAATTAAAAAGATTATTAGGAGGTTCTCCTTGCCTATCTCTGATAAAGTTTGGAATCATAGGAAAAAAATTTTTCCAGTAATATGCTGCGGCACTGCCTTCGAAATTATCAGGGTCGCCCGAGCGTACTTTTTTAGACCATGTAATCATATTGTTGATATTAACCCCTCTTGCTTTCAATATACATGCTTGATTTTTTATTTTAGCCGATACAGTTTGTGCCCATAACTGCTTTTTCAATGGTTCCGATGCTTCAATTTGTGCTCTGAATTTTTGTGATTGTTCGTCATTTGTAGCCAATGGCATAAATAAACCACTGGGCATATGTGATTTGTTGCATGTTATAACTGCAGAATTATTTTCTAAAAGAGAATCAAGCAGTCCGTGTGTTATAGTTATTTGATGATTATCCATTACTACAATGCCAATATCTTCTATAGGAATGGAGTTAAAAGTTTCTCTTACTAAACTTTTTCTTTTTTCAAGCCAATCTTCTTTTCCCTCCGTAACATTTATTTCTTTTTTTTGTATTTGCTCGCTAATTTTTACGCTCTCTTGCTCTGACTCAAATGACTTAATTATCATTTGTTCGTTTTTTTTTGGAAAGATAAGCAGGATTGCTAAAATATAATGTACGCTTAATCATAATTTACACTTAATATATTATTTGTATTTCACCCAGACGATTAATTTTAATTTTTATACAATGCTTCTTTATAGGAATTTCATCATCGTCCATAGTATATTCACTCAAATTCTGACTACCCAGTTCACCTATTTTTTTATTATCAACTTCTGAATAAGAAAGTATTAGTTCAGCTATATTATACTTTATAAAATAACACGCATCCCCTGTAAATTTTCTAACTTGATAAATTCTTTCATTGATATCTTTCATTGCCTTATTTTTTAACAAGTCTTCTATTGAAGTATTATTCTTCTTAATCTCTTCTATCTCATCTATTGTTGGGACATAAACCAAATCACCTGGAGATAAAACAATTCTTTTAAATCCTTCTTTTTCAGGGGCTATATCTTTCATCTTATTTTTCTTTTCTATTGCTTTTAGAACAGAAATAGAAGGCGAAGGGGATAAGTATTCTCGTTGTTTTGATTTAATATTTTCATACATAATAAAATAAATATTAGCTCCTTTATCAGTCTCATAAATAGCATTTCTAAAAATTTCTTGATTATTTACTTCACCATCTAATCTCGTAATACATTTTATGGATTTCCCAATTTTTTGAATTGCAAGTTCATTAAGATTTTCAATACCTTCATTATTAAATGCTTCTTTGGGGTTATTACGATATTTAACAATATGTAATAGTAATACAAAGTTAATTGGACTCATTTTTTTATTGCCTATATTAATACCCGCATTTTTAATTATTTCTTGTTGCTCTTCATTAAATTCATTGAACTGTTCTTCACTAATAAATTCAAAATAAGGAATATTTTTTATCATTTTTTCAATACTATAACTTTTCAAGTTTTCTGGTGATATTTTCATTCTCTTTGTTTTATACTGTACAAATTCGGCAATTTCTATTTTTTCATAAATTTTACCATCGAGATTATATAATGTTTTTGTTTTGGTTTTTCCATTCTTATCAGTTATACCAGTATTAACTTTTTCGGAAATGCTTTCAATCCATTTATCAATTTCGTTTTTCTTTTTAGTAAAATTTTTTGGTGAGAGGTTAAGTTGTTCTACAACAGCATCTAAATATTTTTGAGCATAATCATCATAAACATAAGGTTTATTCTTTTTTAATTGAGGGTCATTTTTTATTTCATTCCATTGCGCTTGAATTTTCAGTGCATCTTTTATTTCGACCGCTTTTATTTGTTTCAACCAAATAATTCCTAATGGTTGTTTAAACATACTTCTTCTTACGGCCATCCATTTACCGCCGCCGTCTATTTCTTGTTTAAAAATTTTCTTTACAGCTTTCCCGTTTTCAATAACCCACTTTTCATACTTATTATATGGTTTAGTAACAATTGGTTTGCTTTCTTTATAAGAGATGATACATGATTGTAAAGCATCTTTTACATCTTTCACAAAGTTTTCCCATGGTAATTTGAAATCTCTTATTTTCCCTTTGCAAAGAGTTAAATGATATTTTTTAATTTCTTCATCTGAATCGGCAGCATTTAATGTATTTAAATATCGAATGTGTTCACGGGTTGTAGCAGCTATTACAATAGCATCAAGAGCATGATGTCTATGGTCTAATCTTTTAATTCCATCTTTTTCTAATTTTTCATTAAAACTCAAGTCAAAGTAAAATTTATTAGAATTAGTTTCTTTTATTATTAATTGTTTGTCAAGAATTTTTTCTAATCTTTCAAAACGAGGTTTTAATAAATCTTTCCATATTTCATTTAAACTCCAGTTGTTTCTTAGTTCAGAAGTTATTGACCCTATTGTAAAAATTACTGCATACGGATCTTTTAAAACAGGTCGAAGAACCTCACCTAATTTTTTGCTAATATAACGAGTATCGTTAATTTGTCTTTCAATAAAATCATCAGGAACTTCTGTAGCTAAAAGATTTTTTCTTTTTGCTCTATTATTTCTAAATATATCATCAACTAATTTTTTATAATCTTCATATTTTAATAAGTCAATCTTTTTACCTTCATATTCACAGTACCCATTTCTATTAGCAATAAAATTTGCAGCGAGCTCATTACCTTTTGCTTTATTAACTCTGCTTTCTACGATAACTAAATTATTCATTGCATCATTTTTCATTTTTGAACGTGGAATTATATGGTCTACCTCGTATTCATTGCCATCAAAAAGCTTACTGATAGGAATTATTTTCCCTGTGTAAGGAGAACGACAATTTTGACCAAGCCAAAGTATATATTTTTTAATTTGTTCTTGTGTGGGAATTTTTTCTTCTTTAATTTTTTTGTCCCACTCTTTATCTGATAAAGATGCTTGTTCTTTCCATAATCGGAATCGTTTTATATCCTCTAAATTTTCTGGGTTTGGTTTTATTGTGAATCCAGAAATTATTCTACTTCCATTTTCATCATAGTGCTCAAAAGACTCATAATTTAATAGTTCATAGAGTATTTCTTTTATTCTTTGTTTTTCTTCTAAATTTTCATTTTGTATTTCGCTGATACGAGCCCTTTCTTCTTTATTGTGTTTTAATTCTCTTGCTAATTCGATATGAATTTCATCTATTTGACCAAATTTTTTCCAGACATCTTTAACTAATGCACAAGTCTCACGAACTACTAATTCAACTATAGGATTTCTTAAACTTCCTGGTTTTAGTGTTTTTTGAATGTAGGCAGAATATTCTTCTGGTGAGTTTACTTGAATAATTTCTTGCTCAGAATGTTTTCCATACAACAAATATCCTGCCTGATATGTATTTAATCCCTTAATAAATTCTTCATAGCTTCTTTTTTTAATAAAACTTTTTAGTAGTTGTTTGGGAATTTCATCATCGTCTACATCTTGAATTTTTCTTTCATCAAAATTAATTGACTTTAGTCTTTCATATGTTTTATCTGCTTTATCTAAAGCATTCTCAAGGGACTGTAAAAATTTTTCTTTTTCTTTTGTATCTTTATTAACAGTCCCATTTTTAATTTCATTTTGTATCTGATTAATAATATCCTGAGGATGCTTCCAGTATTCTCCTGTACGCATAAAGATTAACATCTTACGAATAGCTAATGCAGAATAAGAACCATATTCTTTTTTGAAAGCAGGTAATTTGACTATTAATTCCGCAATTGATTCTGCATCTTCAAATGATAATTGAAAAACATTCCAGTTCTTATTTTTTTCATTTTCAGATTTCCAACCTAAAGCACTTAGTATTCCTTTAAATGATTTCTTTTCATCAGTGTTGCTATTTGAGTAATCAGCATGCCATAATTTCATTAATAAATCGTTATTATTAAGAATATAATCCCCATTAAAATCCAGTTCTTTAAATATTTTCCTGTAACGATGTTTTGTTTCGTTCCCTTTGAGTGTTTTTCTAGTTCTAAATAAATTAATGTAATGAGAATGTTCTTCATCTTTTTTCCCAATTTGAATAGGTTTTATATCTTTATGGTATTGATTGATAACTAATAAAATATCTTTTTCTTTAATTTCTTCTTTGCTATTAAACAAATCAAATAATTTTTCTTTCAGTTCATCATTGATATATAAACTTGTTTCTTCGATGTCTAATATTTTTTTCCCATCAGGGTTAATATGTTCTTTTCTAATTAAACGAATATTATGTATATCCTGCCAGATTCTGAATTCTTGAAACAATGGTGAAGATTTAGGAATGCATTTTAGTCCATAAGTTTCACCATCGATACCTTTTCTTTTTTCGTATCTACATTCTCCAATTGAATTTTTCTGCGACTTTAAATCTCTTTGATAATAAATAATGTCATTACTTATGACATGCAATAAATCATTATTCAAGAACTCTTTTATTTTTGGTCCGTTGAACTTTGATTGAGAGGGATAAAAAACTTCTGCTAATTTTTTAAGAATATCTTGATTAATATTTAACTGTGCTAATTCAGGATTAAGTTCACATTGTTTTTTCCATATTGTTTCCAATTCTTTCTGGTATCTATGACGATAAACAGGATATTGTCTAATCTTATATTCTCTTTTTTCTATATGTGCATTAACTAGTTCATCAAAAAAATATTCTCCAGGATATTTATTCCCCATCTTTTCATCTAAGGCTGTAGTGCAGTATATCCATTCATTTTCTTCTGGTGTTTTGGGAATGTTTTGTTTGAATTTATTTTTTTCTATTTTCTGAGTAACTACAAAAGTATATTCTTTATTTAGCCAATCTGGTTTTTCTTTTCGTTCAATTTCATATGCTTCAATTCTATTGTCTTCTAAGTAAATTCTAAATTTCTTTTCCGCTTTTTCCCCCTCTTCAGTTAATTCCTCGATATTTATTACTCGGGTTATAGAGACAAATTTCGTTTCAAAGTTTTGGTTCTTGTATTTTTCTTTCACCTTAGCTATCATCTTTCCATTTTCATTTCTTCTAAGTTCTTTGAATTTTTCTTTGAATTCTTCATAGTTTACTATGGTTGTTTCGTTTTCTTTTAAATCTAATCTATTGCTTTGGAAACCGCGTCGTTGATTGAATAAATACAAAATTCTTATAAGTTCTTCTGTGGTTAATTTTTGGGTTAATCCTTTTTTTCTAAGGTAGTAAACAATCCAGTCTTCAGGAAGCAGTTTTATTTCTTCGTTTCTTTTATTACCATTATGGATTCTGCGAAACTTTATTTCTTCTATAATTTCATTTAGTTGTTCTTCCGAATAACCAAAATATTTGTAGAACTCACGATAACTTTCATCTGAAACTGGCACATAATCACTTATACGAAAATTGAATTTTCCATATTCAGCGATAATATCTTTAATTCTTTTAGGATTATCTAAAGGGAAATCTTCGGGCAGCCAACCAAGCAGTTTAAATAGCTTAATGAGTTTTGTTCTTCTTAATTTGTAACGATATTTTAACCTGCGGCTTCCTCGCAACTGTCTACGATTAGCAGCAGGTGTTTTTACTTTAGGAGAACCATTTTTACCTTCTAAAAACGCTTTTGAATAATCTTCATCAAACGGAACAATTCGACTTGTTAACCATTCTATTTTACCTTCTTTACCGTAATCTTCAAATTTTTCTGGAAAACTTAATATTGCTGCTCCGATGGAATTTGTTCCTAAATCGAGCCCTAAAATCTTTTTCATTTTTCCCTCTATTTGTTTTTTTAAAAAAATTTCCTGATATTTGATACGAAGCAAATCACAATAAGGATGATTCTGTAGTGAGCTTCGCTCAATAAGTTTCCGCCCTCGTTGTACTTAACAGCGAGGGTTTTACTTTTATAATTACCTGTTTGAAAAATATCCTATAAAAATTATTTATTTCTTCCACCCTTAAATTTCATTTTCAATATAATTTCATTATTAAAAAAAGTAAATTTTCACAATAACGTTCTTAAAAGTGAGTAAAGAGCAAAATATCATTACAAGAGGCATTACAAAATTTTTATTAAAAAATCAAAAACCAAAAACAATACTTCATCTAATCTCATCTATTCTCATATATTCTCAAAGCAACCGATAATATTAGTTCTACTTCAAACTAAGAGTTGGTTTCTTCCTTTTTTGTTTTTGCAAATTTAGGAGGGTAAATATCTTTTTCTTTATTATATTTTATAAACTTTTCAAAACTCAGCTTTTATTATAAAATTTCTATTTTATCCATTATATTACAAGAACTTTACAACAATGTAAATATTATTCAGTCTATTTAATTCCCTTCTAGTCAATTTATTGTATATTTTAATATCAAGGTTATTTGATAATTCGTTTATTTTTACTCGATTTGCTAAATCGTTTACAAATACTCTGTTAATAAATTCTCATAAAGTTCACCTTCTCTCAGTGTATTGTTTAGCATTTCAAAACATCAATAATATGCTGTAGGAAACCCTCAGCTTCTAACTTTTCAAATGTCTAATCTGTATCTTTTACAATTTTGTGTAGAACCCCTCAAATTTTTTCTATTATTCTAACCATATTCACTATTCAAAAAATATGTTCAATTTATGGTAGACCATTTTTATCTGCCCGTTCTTTGTGTGATTCTAACTTAATTAACATTGTTTTGTTTAATTATTCTTCTTTTGTCATAATTATTCATTTTTTTGGGGATTAATAATATTAAAAATATCTTTCATATTTACTTCAATATCTTTTTTCAAAATTATTGAGTCTGCAAGTTTTGTTATTTCTCTGTCTGCATTTATACTGTTAAGCATATTAATTAGCTCTCTTGTATATCCTCCCGCGGGTTTAAAACCATTATTAGTAACAAGTTCTATTTTTTTCGCAAATTCTAAAAATCTTTTTTCATATAATCCTAAAAATTCGGATATAACACTATCATCTAGTATACTCTCAAGTATTTTACGTATTTTGTCACGTTCGTATAATTGTTTCGTATATTTATTTAAAACTTCTAGAAAAAATTGATAAGCTTTGTCTTTGTGAGTTACCTCTTTGAATAAATAATCCCTCATTAAATATCTATAATCAAAGTATATTGAACCTGCTATTAAAATCCCGAATAGTGATAGCTCCCATGTGTGATAATAATGTTTATCATCAGAACGTAATAATCCAAACCTTCTTAATTCAAGTGATGCAAACCTTGTATTGGTTATAAATCTCTGCACACCTGTTTTTGTCTTGGCAAAATCACCCTCTTTCAAGAATTCTTTGCAGTCATTCATAAAACTTAATGAAGTTCCTAAGGCAGGTTTATTTTCTTTGTGATGAACAAGCAAATACAACATTAATGGTATGATTAAATGATATTTTGTATATGCATTATAATGACCAAATAATTTTTCGTAACGAGAAAATCTTTCTTGAATCTCTCTTGAATTTGGATTTTCGATTATCTTTAATTTATACTTTAATAACCATGACTGATATTCCAAATGTTTTAACCTAATTTGAATTTCATCAAGTAGTCTTGGGTTATTACTTTCATGGTAATCAAGAACAAGTTGATTAATTTCTTCTACGAGTTTAGTATCCATAGAGATAGTATTAGAAAATATTAACAACTACATTTTATAAATAAAAATTATGAAAGTATTCTATTAAATGCATAAGAATTTTAACGCTTAACACATTAAAAAATAAGAAAAAATCCAAGCTACTTGAACAAACTTGAATAATAATTTTCAAGTTTCTTTATTCTTAAAATCGTTGATTTTACTTTGTTTTTCAGATTTTATTTAACAGAAAAACAAACTTGAAAAACTCGAGAATTATTTTGAGTGATTTAAAATTTTTGTGAATTATAATATTATTCTAATCATTATAAAAACAGCAACAATATAACGTGAAAAGAAATAACTACTTGTTTAAAATATTTTCATTGATTAAATTTGCTAAGGAATGTAAGCAATAAATAAAAAAGCTGAAAAGTATTTTCAACATTGGGTAAAACTTACAATCCAATACTTTTCAGCGATGTTAAACAAAAAATTCTTACTAAGTATTTTAATGAGTAGCGGAAAAAATTTGATTTTAGAAAAAATTTCTAAAGAATCCTGGTTACTTGTAATCAGCAGGTCGGGGGTTCTCCCATAGGGATGCCTTTGGCAAAATCCCTTCGCCAGCTCAAAAAAACCTCATTTTTAAGCAAAAAATGAGGTTTTTTATTTTCTCTAAATTTAATTTGTCCCGCTGATTAGCTGTATTTAGACATATTTTTTTACGAACTTTTTTACGAACTTTTCGATATCCTGTCCGTTTTATCCCGCCACTCATTAAATGCTTAGTGAGATAAAATTTTGTGGAGGTGTTTATGATTAAAAATTTTTATCTCACTAAAACTAAAAACTCTCCTTACTGGCAAATTATCTACTACCAAAATGGAAAACGAACTTCTAAAAGCACTGGTACCAAAATTAAATCTGAGGCTCTCCGCTTCTTAACTCATTTCAAAGAATTAATCAATCAAAAAAAATTTTTACCTAAAACTTTATTTGATTTCGAAGAAGAGTATATTAATTACATTTCCAAAACTCACTCCAAAAGTTATGTCGAAAAATCTGTTAAGCTTTCCTTTAAA
>Ga0078972_1016438_pt1 | contig 10958 bp, 12 predicted proteins | sample YelNatPaOPGAMG01_FD_67568 | JGI IMG/M metagenome (GOLD analysis project Ga0078972, IMG submission 67568) | Hot spring thermophilic microbial communities from Obsidian Pool, Yellowstone National Park, USA - OP-RAMG-01 (SPADES assembly) (version 2) | ecosystem: Environmental > Aquatic > Thermal...
CATCCCTTCGGGAGGCACTTTTGGGTCAAAAAATGTCCAGAATGCATGAAGTCAGGCCGGACTTCGGGCGCACCCCTCCCGCGCCCTTCCTTTCGAGAAGGGTCGATCCACTCCGATTCTCCCCGAAAACACGGGGTCTACGATACGCTTCCGAGAAGCTGGTCGGTTTGGCCGGAATCGGTGGCAACCTTGGACCGGAATACGCACCCGGAAAACGACCTTTCCTATAGAGGCATATAAAGGCATAGAGCCTTTATAGAGGCTGTGATCGAAGACCCGACACCGCTTTGAGCGGTGCGGTCTTCTCCTGGAAAAACCATAAACCTGCCGCACCGGAAAATTCCTTTTCGACGAAAAGGGTTGTTTTAGGGGTATTTTGCAGGTATCGTCTCCACGGGAGGGAAAATGAAAATATCGGGGTTGGTTTCAGCCGTCATTTGTTTTTATGCCGGATGGAAGGGTTCCATTTATTTAGCTGAAAAAGTTTCAAATGGAACCAGGATTGACGAAACTCCACGGAATCAGGTGATGGAGGCCCCATCCAAGCAAGAAATCCTATGGCATATTACTCACACACGGGATGATGTGAGCGGTATTTATGCGATTCTGACTTTTATTGCGGGCCTTCTTGCCGCGATCCTTGGAGTTCTAGTTTTCCGATAAATTGCTCAATCAAATCCTTCAAGAACCATGGAATCACCTCCATATCTAAGGAATCCTCTGAAAATCGAATAGAGATCCCCAAGCCTTAATCGCATCGCTGTTTGACCAGAATAAATTGAGAGTGCTTTCGTCCCGAAAATAGTTCGAACAATCCCGTTCTGCAAGAAATCTCCTAAACATTTCCCGTGCCAAAGCCTCTGCTTGTCGTGTCCTTCTCCAGGCAACAGAATCGGGATCCGTTTCACCCGGCAAGGCTCGTTGGTCAAAGGGCCGATGATGTTCCTGAGCACTGCGCAAATCATAAATTTGCTGAAGAGTGGTCTTGTTTTCGGGATGAGGCACAAGAAGATTAATGAGATTTCCTGAAAAATCGTCACGTCCTCTGACTGTTGCCGGAAGAAAAGATTCTATGGCCCGAACATACTGGTGTAGTCGTTCTGGTGGAAGCTCTGACGACATTCCAGTCCGTAATGCCAGAAATCCGCTGACAATTCTGAAAAAGAAATCGGTAATAGATCGATTATCAAGAATATTTCTGTTCTTTTTTTCCTGCTCTATGTTTTTGTGAATTGATTCTATCCGGGTTGCAAACTGGACAGATTGTTCGAATTCGTTTTGGTGGATATCACGAATCTTCTGGTGAGCATTCAAGGGATCAGAATAGGTTGGATAAAGAGGTGGAATGCCAAAACCAATTTTTATTTCTGTTTGAACGGTTAGATCATTTTGAAAACGACCGAAAACAGTGCTACCGCTGTCGAATTCCGGTATGCCTATGACAATAGAAAATCCCCAAAACACCAGCGAAATACGTTTTAACAAAAGTTCAGGTGTTTCGCAGGGGGCGTTGGATTTTGCTGTCAGGACGATTCTTCCAGGATCAGTCTCCATTCGAGATGAATTTATCCTTCCAAGCCATTTACGCCATTCATCGTCTAGATTGAAAGGCATATTCTTAGAAATCCAACAGTTTTCGCCAATTAAAATCGGTTGTCCAGAGAAACTGGAAGGGAATCTCCTATCAGGGAATCGAAACATAGTGAAAATTAGGGAGGCAAAGCTCTCTCCATCTTGAAGATTGAACGGTTTCTTATTTTCCCTCTCCACCGGGATCTCCATCATTCCTTTTGTCAAATCGGTCCTTATCCTTTTAGAGAGTCGATTTTAACCTTAAATTTAGTTTCATCCTCTTTTGCTTCGAAAATTTTAATCTTAAGATGGGAATCTTCGATAACTTCCCTGATTCTTTGGCGATCACTATCGGATGTTCTCAAGCCAAAGATAATTCCTGTCAAAACATTTTCTCTGGGAAATTCCAAATATCTATCGAATGGATTCTTGAAAGAGCAGATAATCCGCCATTCTTTCTCGTATTTCCAGTCCTTGTGTTTTACGAAAGCCATCTTGTTCAAGAAAACAGGTTCCCGAACGGTTGCGTCAACGCCGAATGATGACCCGGGAGGTGAGCTTGCTGAGGCATTGGAAAGGTCTTCTGAAGAGATCAAAGGGCGTTTCATTTTGTATTTAAGCCGAGCCAGGTGTACAGGCATATCTTTCCATTGGTTCATATCGAACTCCAGGCATATTCCATAATGTTTATTGGAATAATGAGCCCATAGAAGAATATTATCGTTATCCTCACAAAATGATAAAACGCCCGAATATGTATCGACTCGACGTTGGATTTCTTCTTGACTATTTTGAGCTTTGTTTTCAAGTTTCACTATGCAATCGAACGGGTCGTTGAATTCTCTTGGCCGTGGGACATACAGCCTATAATTGGCGACCACATCGAGGATTCGGTCAAGAAGATCATCTTTACAAGCGTCCAGAGGAAAATATCGATAAAGACGATCTGGAAAAGAAGTATTACATGAATTGATTGAAGTCATAAGTCATCCCTCTGTCAAAGAGATCCAACCCTTTTTGGAGTTCTTAGTTCATTAACACTCCCTGTCGTTTCCTGTTCCAGTCCCAATTTTATTGCATTTCACCCAATATCACCCAATTTCCCGTCCTGACTTACAAAACAACCCGGTCGATAATCATATTGCAACACAAAATGGCTCTCACCTTTAAAAGGAGGAGGAAATATCTGAACAAACAGATGATCACGTTTTCGTTCCGGACGACCCCGGAGGCAGTCCGTTCCCTCAAAAAGCAAGCTCGAAAAAGAAAAACGTCCTGCGGAGCCCTGCTTCGGGAAATTCTCAAAGACATTTCAAACAAACCAAAAGGAGAAAAAATGGAAAATCTAAACACAGTGGACGGAAAAATCGCCATTGTCAAAGATTCTGAAACGGGACTCCTGGGGGCTGTGGTTTGTCCTATGGAGGAATTTTGCTCTGTCGTGTTCGAAGACGGGGAGTGGGTCGTCAATACCCGAAAAAAGGATCTCCGAAAAGTCGGCGAAACGACCTTCCGGAAACCTTTTCCGTATGAGCCTTTCGGTAAATTTCCCGAGGACGCTCAACAAAAATATATCGAGTCGGCACTGGAATCCATAAAAAATTTTCGAAAAGGGGAAGAAGGATGACCACCTCATCGCTCGCAAATACCAATCCCGGGGGAGGACTCCCCCGGAAAAAATCCCTGGTGCAGACAATCGGAAGAGGAATCCTCATGCCGCCCCCGGGGAAATAACGCCCCGACGCCAGGGACCCGGACGGCGATTTTCGCCGGACGGGAGGCGGAGGGAGGGGGCTGGGGCAAAAGGACCTCAGATTCACCACACCCGATGCACCTCTGGGTGGTTTTACGAGGTTTTGCGAACAATTACGAACTTGCACGATTTTAGACGAAGTTGGGTGCAAAAATGCGAAAAATTACGAACGAACCCCAGAAAAATTCGCTTAATACGTTGATAGAAAAAGAAAAAAACGATCATCAAAGCGTCACGAAAGAAGTGCGGAGGAACCTGAATCTTGTCGATGAAGCCCGGCAGGAGCGGATCCCATGGTCAAAAATTGCCGATGCGCTTGGATTTCCAGGGAAATTTCGGGAAGTGGAGAAAGCCTACAAAAAGGAGAAACAAAACCAGAAAACGGAGAAAAAAATAGTGGGGGAGAAGAAGCCAACGTCGGAACCGGCAACCCCGTCTAGGCTGATCGGAAGAAAGGAGGAGCAAAAGCCAAATCCGAAGAAACCGGAAAAAAGAGATCCAGAAGTGAAGTACAAGAGCAGCTTCAACATAGACGATGACGAGGAGGAATGAAATGGAGAACAGCATCTATCTTGTGAGCGGTGCGAAAGGCGGGGTCGGAAAGTCTTTGGTGACCATGGCATTGCTCGATTATCTCGGTGCGGATGTGGCCTTGCTTGAGACTGATATCACCAATCCTGACGTTGGGAAGAGTTACAAGAAAGAAGTGTCAAAGTTTGCCGCACTGGATATAGGTCACGCAGAGGGGTGGATCGATCTGGCCAATTTTCTTGCCGAAACGTCCACCCCGGTTGTCATCAACGCGGCCGCCGGCCTTGGCTCTTCAGATAGCGTGAAAAATCTTGGAGACGGGCTAATGGAACTTGGTCGGGAACTCCGGGTCCTCTGGGTTCTTAACACACAGCGCGACGGATTACAGCTTTTAAAAACTTTTCTCGACGAAACTGCCGCAGCAGAAAAAATCCATGTTGATGCGGTACGCAACGGATTTTTCGGAGGAGCGGATGACTTCAAGCTTTTCAACGAAAAAATGAAGGATGTCATTCTCGATAAAGGAGGGTCTGTCCTTGATTTTCCAGTCCTCGCAAAACGGTGTGCCGATCCTCTTTACGTGGAACGGCTTTCGATAGCCAGGGCTGAAAACGAATTGACCTTTGGAAATAGGCTTGAGCTGAAAAGGTGGAGAAAGCTTGTTCATTCGATGTTTGAAAGGGCGGGAGTCTGAGATGGAGATAGAAAAGCACTGGCAGGAGATTTTAGGGGAACCAATGTCGGCCGAGGTTTCAAACCGGATATTGAAGATTCAAAAGGCGCTTGGAATCAAAGACGATGACGCTCTTTGGCAGATCATCATCCCTCTTGAGTATTACCAGCGGATATTTGAACAGTTCCCGGAGAAAGCCCGGGTAGAAGCGGGGGAAGTTTCCCGATCCCTCCGCGAGGCCTCCGTCGCTGTCACCTCTGCCACGTCCGCCGAGGTCAAGGCGAGCCGTGAGCTGGCGGCCCGGGAGATCGTGAAAATGCAGGAAGAGGCCAAACGCAACATTGCCGCCGCCACGGGGGGGATACTCAAGGACGAGATCGAAAAGGCCGTGCATCAACTCAAGAGCCAGTCCAACAGGCCATTGCACAGGAATTGGCTCATCGCCCTGGGGGTGGCCGTTTTGGTCGCAGCGGGACTCGGAGGATGGGGGACATGGTCGTTTTTCCGGTATGCGAAAAATATCGGGGAGGCGACCGCCGCCGCCGTCGCGGACTCCCCCGATTTTCTCGGTCTCATGGAATGCAACCTCGGCCCGGAATGGAAACGCGCATGGGTTCGGGTCGAAGGGGAAACCCGTCTCGTTTGTTACCCCTACCCGGACAAAGACGGAAAAATCAGCGGATGGCGTCTCAAATGACCCGACGGAATATCGAGGAGGAACAAATAATGAGGAAAGTTATCCATGTTGCCGATTGTATGGACCTGGAAACAGACACGATGATCCGGATTGACAATCTTGAGGCAATGATAACGATCTTGCGCCTCGGAATTGAGGGAGATGACGAAAGTGTCCCTACGGCAACGATCCTTAAGCACTACCTGTTCCACCTGGGGCAGGAGGTGGATCTGATCCGGCAAAATCTTGCGAAAGTCACCTTCCAAAAAAATTCCGAGACGGAGGAAACCCATGTCTAGCCAGACGGAAAGCACCTATGACCGGATAGAGCTTTTTCAGGACCTTCCCCACGAGCTGAAAGACGCGGGACTGGGCGCCATCGCGATCCAGGCGGTGGCCCGGGTCCTGGTGGGAGACTCGGCCGAATCGGTAAACGAAAAAGAGGGCAAACCTTTGAGCGACTACTCCCGGGAAGGGCTTCTTTTTGCGGTCGAGCTTCTGGCCGAGAAAATCACCGAGGACCTGGACCGGTACGTTCTTGGAAAGAGGGGCGTGTGATGAAAAACGACAACACCCGGATCCAGAAGCCTCCCACAGACCTTCCCGGCCTGTTGATCGTCGGGGCGCTGGTCGCGGGAGCGATGACAGTTTTCGGGTGGATCGTCTGGACGAAGTTCGAATATGGCTGGCCCGTCTCGCTTTCCATGCCAATACTGCTCGAAACGGCGCGATCCTTCCATCTGCCGTTTTCTCCCTTCCCGGCGAGGACCGATCTGGCCCTCGGGAATGCCCGCTCCCTCGACGATCTCCCGTCGGGTCTTGTCTCGCATCTCCGGTTCGCATTCGGGGTGGTGATGGCCCTGTCGTTGTCCACCGGGGGGTTTGTGGCGTTCCGGATGGCGAAAGGGCCGTCCGCAATCCGGCACAAGCGCGGGGACCAGCTCCGGGAGGATGCCGGGACGATCCAGAAACAGATCCGGACCCGGTTCGGACGACCGGACGGGATCCTCGTCCATCCGGGGATCCGGATTCCCGAGACGCTTGAAGTCCGGAGTTTTTCTCTCGTCGGAGCACCGGGATCCGGGAAAACGACTGTCCTGAACGGGATGGTGGACCAGGCGATCGCCCGGGAAGACCGCTGTCTCATTTTCGACTTCAAGGGCGACTTCATGGAGCGGATCCCGGACAGGGGGAAGATTGTCCTCTCCCCCTGGGACGACCGGGCCCTCCGCTGGAATCTGGGGGCCGATGTCTCGACCGAAGTCCAGGCCCGGCTTCTCTCCGAATGCCTGATCCCGATCAACCCCCGGGAAAGTCAGCCCATGTGGGGGAACGCCAGCCGGGCGATCCTCCGGGCCGAACTGCACAAGCTCATGGCCGAAAGAACGGGGACGTGGGGATTTTGCGAGCTGGGAGACGCCCTGCTCGCCGACATTCTCTGTCCCGATTCCGACCAGGTGGTCCAGAACCTTGTCCGGAAGTACAACCCGGAAGCGGCGCGGATCGTTCAGGACCTCACCTCGAAGACGACCCTGTCCGTCCTGATCGACCAGTCGGCGGCACTCGGAGATACCCTCCTCCTCTCCCGTTTCGACCGCGAACTTCTCCGGGCGGGCCGGTCCTCCCTGTCCGTCCGGGACTATCTGTCCGGGACGGGGAAGTCCCTTCCGGTCCTTCTTCCGGTCCATCCGGATTCGCGGAGTCTGACGGCCGCCTTCGTGTCCTCCCTGTTTTCGGTCGCGTCCTCGGTCGTCACCAATTTCCCCGACGCGAAGCCGTCCCAACGACGGATCTGGCTGTTTCTGGACGAGGTGCCGCAGGCGGGAAAGATTCCGACCATCACCGATTTCCTCGTGACGGCCCGGTCGAAAGGCTGCCGGACGGTGCTGGGGTTCCAGACCCCCAGCCAGATCGCGGAAGGCTATGGGGAGAAGACCCTGGAGACCTGGGACAACGCGACCAGCGTCAAGGTCTTCCTCCAGTGCGTCGGTCCCGAAGCGAAAAAGTACGTCTCCCAGTCGGTCGGGGAGCGGGAGATCCTTGTCATGAAAAAGTCCGACAACATCGGCGTCGCCCCCACCCATACCGGACACACGACAAGCTGGGTGGACGACCGCGAGAAACTGGTCAGTCCCGACGAAGTGGCCTCGCTCCTGGGACCCGGGAAAAACGGCGTGACCGGGATCCTCCAGATCGCGGGATGCGAACCGGCTGTTCTGACCTGGCCCTTCCGGAACTATCCGGTCGCGGACATGGCCCGCAGGATGCTGACGCTTCCCCCGCGCGGGACGGAAGACGGGAGACATGCGACGGCCGAAACGGAGGAGAGGGAGAAGGTTCCCGGGAGGGAAGAGGAGAAGATCGATCCAGTCCGGAAGACAAAGGAACCCGGACCCTTGCCGGAACGGGAACCCGGGGTGCAGGCGACTCCTCTCAAGAAATCCCCGGAGGCCTCCGGAGAAAAAGGCGGGGAGGAAGAATCTCCCGTCGGGGAGATCGCGGAAGAAGCTTTTGCCGAAACGCTCCACCTGGATCCGTCGGTGACGATCCTGAAAATGCTTGCCGAACTCAGTACTCCCTCTCCCCCGGCCGCAGGAGTCCGGATCGAAGCCCGGGCGGCCAAAAAGAGGGAACAGGAAGAGGAAGACGAGGAGAGCCGCTGATGCTGTCGATCACCCTCAAGAAAGGTCATACGGCTTCGGATCTGGCCGCCGTCGCCGACTATCCGGACGAGAACAAAAACAAGGAAAAACAGGTCGGGGCGGTCGAGGACTACTATGCCCAGGGGTCGGAGGCGACCCCCTCCCGGTGGCTCGGATCCGCCGCGGGGGCGCTGGATTTGTCCGGGCCGGTCAACCGGGAGGATCATCTGAAGACCCTTCAGGGGTTCGATCCCCGGACCGGGGAGGCCCTGGTCCAGAAGGCCGGGGAGAACCGGCGATACGCGATCGACCTGACCTTTTCGGCCCCGAAGTCGGTCTCCATCGCCTGGGCCGTGGGAGACGAGGAGGTCAGGAAAGGCATCGAGGCCGCCCAGGACCGGGCGGTCGAAAAGGTTCTGGCGTTCATGGAAGAAAAATTCGAGCTGGGGCGACGGGGATCGGCAAAAGAAGGGACGATCACGAAAGAGCATGTGAAGTTGATCGCGGCCGCCTACCGGCACGGCAGTTCCCGCGAGCTGGACCCGCAGATCCACTCCCACGTCATGCTTCAGAATTTGGGCTTGAGAGCGGACGGGACCTGGGGAGCCCTGAACGAGAAAGAGCTTTTCGAGTGGAAACTGTCCCTGGGGGCCGTCTACCGGGCGGAACTGTCTCAGGGAATGGCCGGACTCGGCTTCGATATCGAAGCGGATCGCGAGTATTTCCGGATTGCCGGGATCCCGCCGGAGCTTGAGGAAGAGTTTTCAAAGCGAAGGGCGCAGATCGAAAAAGCCTTGGGGAACAGGGGACTTTCCGGAGGAAAGGCGGCGGAAGTGGCCGCCCTGGACACCCGGAAGGCGAAAGAGGTCCTCGATACCGAAATTCTCAAGGAGCAGTGGGAGAAGATCGCCTCCGGGTACGGGGTGACGGGGGAAGCGATCCAGGCCCTCCGGATCGGGGAGAGGGAACCCAGGGAGGTTTTGATCGAGCGGCCCGAACTCTTCCGGAAGATGACGGCGATGGAAGCCGTCTTTCAGGAAAAGGACCTGTTCCGGATGGTCGGGGTCGCCTGTTCACAGTCTGGCCGGGGACTGGACGATGTGAAAAAAGAAGTCGAAGGTCTCCTGAAAGATCCGGAAATTGTGAAACTGCGGGGGAAGGACGGGGAAATCTACTACACGACAAAAGAAATGCTCGCCCTCGAACAGGAGATCCAGGCGCTGGCCCGGGCGGGAAAGGAGGACTCCCGTCACGTCGTTCCGGCAGAGGCGGTCAAGGCCGGGATTGCCCGGTACGAGTTTGAAAAGGGCTTCAAACTGTCGGACGAGCAGCGGGTGGCGATCGACCATCTGACCCTTCGGGAAGGGAGGATCCAGATCCTCGAAGGGCACGCCGGGGCCGGAAAGAGCACGGCCCTGGTCCCGGTCCGGTACGCGCTGGAGGCCTCCGGGTACGAGGTCATCGGGGCCTCGCTCCAGGGGAAGAAGGCGGCGGGGCTGGAAAAAGACACAGGAGTAAAGAGCCAGACGATCGCAAGCTTGCTCCGGGAGCTTCAAGGGCAAGAGCAGGAAGAAGGAACGGTCTCCCCGCCGACCCGTCTTCTGACGGACAGGACGGTCGTCGTCGTGGACGAGGCGGCCATGAACGACACCTGGCTTCAGGCCTCCCTGATCCGGGAGACCGAGAAGTCGGGGGCGAAGCTCCTTCTGGTCGGGGATGAAGGTCAGGTCCCTCCGGTGGCCGCCGGAAATCCTTTCAGGACGCTCAAGAAAGAGCTGGGGTTTGCCACCCTTGAGGAAAACCGCCGCCAGGTCTGGAACTGGCAAAGGGAGGCGTCCCGGTCGATCCGGGCGGGCGAAGTGAGGGAAGGGCTCAAAAAGTACCTCGATGCCGACATGCTCGAAATCGCCCCTGACAGAGATAAAGCTATTGAGGCTGCTGTGACGGGGTGGCTGGAAAATTTTGATCCCAAAAATCCGGCCAAAACCCTGCTCACCGCCTACAAACGGGCCGATGTCGCGGAACTGAATCTCCGGGCGAGAAGAGAGCTGGCCGACTGGCTTTTTTCCGGTCCCAGAGTCGAGACGACGGTCCGGGACCGGGAAGGAAAGTCCGAAGGCAAGAGGGAGTTCCAGGAGGGAGAACGGCTCTATTTCAAGAAAAATGACCGGAAGCTGGGGGTGATGGACGGGGAAACCGGGACGCTGCAAAAGATTGATGTCACGAATGACGGGGCGGAGTGCTCCTTCAGCGTTCGGATGGACAACGGGAAGGAGATCCGCTTCGATCCCAGGGACTATGCCGCGATCGACTACGGGTATGCCGTGACCATCCACAAGAGCCAGGGGGAGAGCGTCGACTTCTCATCAAACCGGTGACGGGCATGGGCCTGAACGCCCTCTACGTACAGCTCACGCGGCACCGGATAGATACACGGATCGTCCTGACGGAGGACCAGATCGACCGGATGGCGCAAAACAATGGAGTGGAGCTTGCGCCGACGGATAAAATGATCGATTTCGTTGAACAGTTGCTCGCCGAAGGCAACAAAGGAGAAAAAGACCTTCCCAAAAACTGGAACAAGGATTTTGACCTGTGCCGGGAATGGCTGGACAAGTATTCCGGGGTCAAGCTTGGGAAGCGGGAGAACAGGATCCCCTCGACATCAAGCTTGAGAAGGTCAAGGCCCTCATCGCCTCGATCCAGAAAACGGAAAAAATGAACGCTCTGGACTTCGAGGTCGTGGAAGGAAGGACAGAAGAGAAGCGAATCGGGAAGGAAGTCCAGGGAACACCGGAGGGGCGGGGTCTGGAAACACCCGCCCTGGAGAGAGACCACGGAAAAGAAGCGGTGAATCGGACGCCGGAACGGGAAAGGGAGCGAAAATGCGAACCGGAACGAGGAGGGATGGAGATGTGACCCTTTCTCCGCCCCTGCTCCGCTTGCCTCCTTCCGCTTGCGACACCGGGACTCGTGGGGTCCCTGTGCGCTTCGCTGGTCCTTGCGGACCCGGAGGCTTCGCTTCGGAGGGGCATTTCGGCCCCCGGACAGCCTACCCTACAGGCCCCCTCCCGAAACATGGCTTAAAACGCAAAATCGGGGGCATTTTTT
>Ga0078972_1016440_pt1 | contig 10957 bp, 14 predicted proteins | sample YelNatPaOPGAMG01_FD_67568 | JGI IMG/M metagenome (GOLD analysis project Ga0078972, IMG submission 67568) | Hot spring thermophilic microbial communities from Obsidian Pool, Yellowstone National Park, USA - OP-RAMG-01 (SPADES assembly) (version 2) | ecosystem: Environmental > Aquatic > Thermal...
AACGCTCGGTTTGCCTTTCGGGTCCCTCCCCGCTCCAAGGGCTTGGCCCGCGGAGCCTCACCCCACCCTTGGCGCATTCTTCCCCCGGATCCAGTCCGGGGTCGAATGCCCCCAATCCCTTATCAGGTGAAAGGGCATTGGAGTTAAACCACGTGTTCATCAACATTTGGGGGCTCCGTTCCGGTTTCATCGCGGGATTGGGGGCAAGAGTACCCCTTGACACCGGGTCCGGATTGACCTATCCTCCCCTCTGGAGGAAGAGAAAGTGACGTACACCCAGATCGCGACGGCCAACAGGAACTATTGGTGGTACGGCGGGCTGGGTGTGCGCGAGAGGATGGCGGCCGCCTAGGCGCCACCATTCGCCAAGCACCCGGCCCACCGGAAACGGTGGGCCTTTTTTTGTGCCCGCGAGGGCGGGCGGAGGATGCGCAGATGCCCCCATCGGAGACCAACCGGCACCCTGGCGCGCAACCCAGGCAGATCGTGAGATTGCGAATCCCGGGCGACCTTCTCACCCCCGTCCGCGCTTTCCTGGCCCTCACCGCACCCGGCGAGGAGGCGTTCCTGCTGGAATCCGTGGCGGGCGGTGAGACGCAGGCGCGCTACTCCTTTCTGGGCCTTCACCCGGCGGAGGTTTTCGAGGGGGACGGCACCGCGAGGCTCCGCCGAGGCTCCGAGAGCCTCCCCCTGGCCGGCCCGGCCCGCGAGGCCTTCGCCCGCTGGGTCGGCGGCTTCCCCTCCCGGTGGGCCGAGCCTCCCATCCCTTACATGGGCGGTGCGGTGGGCTGGGTGGGCTTTTCCGCCTTCTCCATGGCCGAACCCGTTCTGGAGCGGTCCCTGCCGCCGACGGGGGATCCCCGCATCGTCTTCGGCCTCTTCACGACCGGCGTGGTCTTCGACCACCTTCGCCAGGAGTGCCACCTCTATCGCCTTCCGGCTCCCCAGGAGAATGAGAGCGACGCACTCGATCAGCTCCACTCCATCCAGGAGAAGCTCGATCGGCCCCTCCCCCCTCCCCTGCCGACGCCGCGGTATGTGCCCGAGGAGAGGCCCGACCGGGAGCGCTTCACGCGGAACATCGCCGCCGTGAAGGAGCGCATCCTCGCGGGCGACACCTACCAAGTCGTGGTCTCCGAACCCTTCGGCGGCCCCTTCGAGGGCGATCCCTTCGAGGTCTACCGGCGCCTGAGGCGCCTGAACCCCTCGCCCTACCACTTCTACGTCTCCCTCGGCGGCCGTCAGGTGGTGGGGGCTTCGCCGGAGATGCTCCTGCGCGTGGAGGGCCGTTCGGCCACCACCATCCCCATCGCCGGGACGCGGCCCCGCGGTGCGACGCCCGAGGAGGACCGCCGCCTCGAACGCGAGCTCCTCCAGGACCCCAAGGAGCTGGCCGAACACGCCATGCTCGTGGACCTGGCCCGCAACGACCTGGGCCGCGTCTGCGAGTTCGGTTCTGTGGCCGTTCCGGTCCAGGCCGTCGTGGAGCGATTCTCGCACGTCATGCACATCACCTCGGAGGTCCACGGGACACTGGCGGAGGGAAGGAGCGGGCTCGACGCGCTCTGGAGCACCTTCCCTGCGGGCACCGTGAGCGGCGCCCCCAAGATCAGAGCCGTCGAGGTCCTGAGCGGGCTGGAGGCGCAGGACCGAGGAGTCTACGGAGGCGCCGTGGGTATCCTCGACACGGCGGGCAACCTGGAGACCTGCATCGCCATCCGTACCTTCGAATTCGCCGGAGGGCGCGTCCGCTTCCGGGCGGGCGCCGGCATCGTGGCCGACTCCCAGCCCGAGAGCGAATGGAAGGAGATTCACCACAAGGCCGGCGCTCTGCTCGAGGCGCTGGGCGGAACAGCCAACGGAGGCCCGCGATGATCCTCTTCATCGATAACTACGACTCCTTCACCTACAACCTCGTCTCCATGATCGGAACCCTCGAGCCCGACCTCCGCGTGGTGCGTAACGACGACATCTCGACCGACGAGATCCGCGCGCTGAAGCCCTCGGGCATCGTCCTCTCCCCGGGCCCCGGCGCCCCGGCCGACGCGGGCATCTGCCCGCGAGTGGTAGCGGAGCTGGCTCCCGCGGTCCCCATCCTGGGCGTCTGCCTGGGCCACCAGGTCATCGTCGAGGCCTTCGGCGGAAAGGTCGGGCGGGCCTCCCGCCCCATGCACGGGAAGACCTCGCCCGTGCTTCACGACGGCAGCGGCCTGCTCTCCGGCCTGCCCAGCCCCCTCATGGCTGGCCGCTATCACTCCCTGGTGGCGAGCAACGAGAACTTTCCGGAGGAGCTGCGCGTCCAGGGCTCCACGCCCGAGGGCGAAATCATGGCTGTCCAGCACCGCCGTTACCCGTGCCACGGCGTCCAGTTCCATCCCGAGTCGGTCCTCACGCCCGAGGGAATGCAGATCCTGGCCCGCTTCGCCGGGCTGTGCCGGGAGGTGGCCCATGCGTAAGGAGCTTCTGGCCAAGGTGACGGGGGGCGGACGCCTGACCGTCTCGGAAGCGGAGGCCGTGGGGACAGACCTGGCGCAGGGCCGCGCCGAGCCCCTGCAGACCGCCGCCTTTCTCGGCGCCCTCGCGGCCCGCGGTGAAACGGCGGAGGAGCTCGCCGGCCTTGCTGCAGCCTTCCGCCGAGAGGCCACGCCCTTCACTCCCTATCCCGATGCCGTAGACACCTGCGGCACAGGAGGCGACGGGCGCCACTCCTTCAACCTCAGCACGGCGGCGGCCCTCGTTGTGGCCTCCCTGGGGGTCCCGGTGGCCAAGCACGGCAACCGCAGTGTCTCCAGCCGGTGCGGGTCGGCGGACCTCCTGGAGCACCTTGGCTACCCCATCTCGGAGCCGCCGGAGGAGGCCCGCGCCCGCATGGCGCGCTGCGGCTTCGTCTTCCTCTTCGCGCCGCTCTACCATCCGGCCATGGCCCGCGTGGCCCTGGTGCGCAAGGCCCTGGGGGTTCGCACCGCCTTCAACTTCCTGGGCCCCACCCTGAACCCAGCCCTGGCCGGGCGCCAGGTGGTGGGCGTCTTTCGCCCCGAGGCCATGGAGCTGATGGCGCGCACGCTCCTGGCCCTCGGTACGAGGCGTTCCCTCGTGATCCACGGCGAGGGCGGCTATGACGAGGCCGTTCTGCACGGCCCCGTGGCCGTTCGGGAGATCCGCGAGGGGCGCGTGGAGAGCTACGAACTGACCGCGAGCGACTTCGGCCTGCCCCCCTGCGCCGAATCCGAGCTGGCCGGCACAGACGCGGGCGGCAACGCCAGGCTCCTGTCCTCGCTCCTGGAGGGATCCGGCCCCGCTGGCCTGAGACACGCGGTGGCGGCCAACGCGGCCCTCGCGCTCCGAGCTTCGGGCCGATGCGAGGACCTCCGCGAGGGAGCCGGCCAGGCCCTGGAGGCCCTGGGCGGCGGGAGGGCCGCCCGATTCCTGCACCGGCTGTTGTCGTCCGACGAGGAGGCCCAGCGTGCACAGGTATCTTGAAGCGATCCTCAGCCAGCGCATGCGCCGGGTGGAGGAGGCCAAGGCATGCCTGCCCGCCGTTGAACTCGGCCGTCGGCTCGGCCCGGCCGCTCCTCCCCCCGATCCGGCCCCGGCCGTGCGCTCCTCTGGCGGCTTCCTCATCGGCGAGATCAAGCGCGCCTCCCCGAGTAAGGGGCTCATCGCCGGCGGGGTCGACGTGGCCGCCCGTGCGCGCCGCTACGCCGAGGGCGGCGCCGAAGCGGTGAGCGTGCTCGCGGAGCCCGACTTCTTCCAAGGATCGGACGAGGACGTGCGGAGGGCCTCCGCGGCCGTTCCCCTCCCCGTCCTCTACAAGGATTTTGTGGTGGATCCCTACCAGCTCCTCACGGCCCGAGCCGCTGGCGCACGCTGGGTCCTGCTCATCGCCCGCGTACTGGAGGGACGACTCGCCTCCTTCGTGGCCGAGAGCCTGCGGCAGGGGCTCGAACCCTTGGTGGAGGTCCACACGGAAGGCGAGCTGGCGACGGCCCTTGATTCGGGCGCCCGGCTGGTGGGGATCAACGCGCGCGATCTCGACACCTTCGCAGTGGACCTGGAGCGGGTCAAGCGGCTGGCGGCGCGCTGCCCCTCCGCCTGCGCCTGCATCGCCGAGAGCGGCATCCGCACCCACCGGGATCTCGTGGAATTGAAGGCGGCAGGGGCCCACGGCTTTCTCATCGGCGAAACCCTCATGCGCTCCGAACGCCCCGAGGAGCTCCTGCACACCTTCCGACTGGCCCTCGGGGCCGAGCCCCTTCGGAGGTTCGCATGAGCCCGCGCCAGCCCTGGATCAAGGTCTGCGGCATCCGCACCGAGCGCGAGCTGGAGCTCTGCGCCCGCGCGGGGGCCACCCACGCGGGGCTCAACGGCTGGGAGCGGAGTCCTCGATTCCTACCGCCCGAGCGGATGGGCCAGCTCCAGCGCGCGGCCCGCTCCCTCGGCCTGGTGCCCGTCCTCGTCCTGCCTCCGCTGAACGCGGCCTCCTTCGCGCTGCTCGCCGGGCTCGCGCCGGGCTGGCTCCAGCTCACGGCCGCGCCCTCTCCGGCTCTTCAAAAGAGGCTGGCCCGTGATGGCTGGCGCCTGATCGAAGCCAGGCGAGCCCTGCCCGCCACCCTGCCGGCTCCCCGCTGGGGCGACGCCCTTCTTCTCGACGCGCCCGGCCCCGCCGCCGGAGGCAACGGACGCCGCTTCGACTGGAGCCTCGCCGCCTTCGCCCCCCGCCCCTTCCTGCTCGCGGGCGGTCTGGGACCCGACAGCGTGGATGCCGCCGTGGCCGCCTGCTCCCCCGCGGGCGTGGACGCCGCCTCGGGCCTGGAATCCTCGCCCGGCGTGAAAGATCCCGGCCGGGTGCGGGCCTTTTGCGCGGCCGCGCGCCGCGCACTGACCGCCGCGTCACCCGGTTTTTCCGTCCCGGCCATTCCCCTCAGGAGAGACCCATGCCCTTCGATCTGACGACCCAACAACGGGATTTCGGCCCCTTCGGCGGCCGCTTCGTGCCCGAGACGCTCATGGCCCCGCTGCTCGAACTGGAGGAGGCCTTCCGCGACGTCTGGGCCGACGAGGCCTTCCGCGCCTCCTTCCGCCGATTACTCCGCGATTACTCGGGCCGGCCCACGCCCCTCTTCAAGGCCGAGCGGCTGACCGCGGAGGCGGGCCTGGGCGCAATCTACCTCAAACGCGAGGACCTCGGCCACACGGGCTCCCACAAGATCAACAACGCCCTCGGCCAGGCTCTGCTCGCCAAGCGCATGGGCAAGCGCCGCATCATCGCGGAGACGGGCGCCGGCCAGCACGGCGTCGCCGCCGCCACCGCCTGCGCCCTGTTGGGCCTTCCCTGCACCGTCTACATGGGCCGCACGGACATGGAGCGCCAGGCGCCGAACGTGGCCAGGATGCGCATGCTGGGAGCCCGCGTGGAACCCGTGGAGTCGGGCGCCGCCACCCTCAAGGAGGCCATCAACGAGGCCCTGCGCGACTGGGCGGCCCACCCGTCCGACACCCACTACCTCCTGGGCTCGGCCCTGGGCCCTCGCCCCTTCCCCGCCATCGTGCGGAGCTTCCAGTCGGTCATCGGCGAGGAGGCCCGCGGACAGTATCTCGAAGCCGAGGGCCGCCTTCCCGACGCCGCCGTGGCTTGCATCGGCGGCGGCTCCAACTCCATCGGCCTCTTCTCCGCCTTCCTGCGGGACGAGGGCGTGGCCCTGGTGGGGGTGGAGGCGGGCGGCTCCTCGCCCGATCCGGGCCACCACGCGGCCCGCTTCTCGGGAGGCTCCCCGGGCATTCTGCACGGCTGCTTTACCTACCTCCTCCAGAACGAAGACGGCCAGGTCCTGCCCACCGAATCGGTGGCGGCGGGCCTGGACTACCCCGCCGTCGGGCCCGAGCACAGCGACCTCTTCCGCACGGGGCGGGCACGCTACACAAGCGTGCCCGACGGCTCGGCCCTGCGCGCCTTTCACAGGCTCGCCGAGCTGGAGGGCATCATCCCCGCCCTGGAGAGCGCCCACGCCGTGGGCTATCTCCTGGAGCGCGGGGCCGCCGAGCTGGGAGCCCAAGCGCGGGTGCTTTTGAACCTCTCGGGCCGTGGAGACAAGGACATGGGCAACCTCCCCGCCGCGAACCCCAATCGCCAGGCCGCCGCGAGCCCCGACGCCCACGGCCCCTTCTGCTGAGGAGCCTGCCATGAGAGAGCACGCCGTGACCCACACAGACCGGCAGAAGCACCAGAACCCGCGCGGAGCCACCCGCCTGGAGCGTGCGCTGGCCCCGGGCCGCGCCCTGATCCCCTATCTCACCGCCTTCGATCCCACCCCCGAGGCCTTCCTGGAGGCCGCCGCCGGCGCCGCCGAGGGAGGCGCCCGGGCGCTGGAGATCGGCATCCCCTGCTCCGACCCCGTGGCCGACGGCCCGGTGATCCAGCGGGCCCACCATCGCGCGCTGGCCTCGGGCGGCTCGGTGGAGGGCACCCTTTCGCTTCTCGAACGGCTCCGCACCGAGACGGACCTCCCCGTCGTCCTCTTCACCTACGCCAACCCCGTCCTCGCCTTCGGCCTCGACCGCTTCCTCGGCAGGGCCCGCGACGCCGGGGCGGACGGCCTGCTCCTCCTGGACTGCCCGCCCCAGGAGGAGCCCGCCTGGTTCGACGAGATCCGGCGCGGGGGGCTCGACCCCGTGGTCCTGCTCAGCCCCAACACCACCGCCGAGCGAGCCGCGCGTATCGCCTCCCACGGGGGAGGTTTCCTCTACGTGGTGGCCCGCGAAGGGGTCACGGGCACGCACGGCGGCGCTGGTTCGGACCTGGCCGCACGGGTCGGCGCCGCGCGCGCCCTCTCCGCCCTTCCCGTCGCCGTGGGCTTCGGCGTGAAGGACCACGCCGACGTGGAGGTACTCTGGTCCCTGTGCGAGGCGGCCGTGGTCGGCTCGGCCTTCGTCCGCCACCTCGAAAACGCCGGCGCCGGCGATCCTCGCCGCGCCGCCCAGCAGTTCATCCGGCAGCTCGCGGGAAGTCCCCCTCCCCGCGCCGGGAAGGAGCAGATCCCATGATCGTCAAGATGAGCCCCACCGCCTCCCCATCCGAACGCGGCGCCGTCGCCGAGGCCCTCGCCCAGGCCGGCTTCGAGGTCCAGCCCGTGGCCCTTCCCTTCGGCGGCTTTCTCGCCGGATTGGGCCCCGGTGAGGCCTTCGCCGGGAAGCTCCGCGCCATGGCCGGCGTGGAGTGGGTCCAGCCGGGCGAGAGCACCCCCGCCCTCTGCTCTCTCGAGGCCAACCCGGGCAGGAGCACCGTCGCCATCGGCTCCTGCCTCGTGGGCGGCCCGTCCCTCGCCGTCATAGCCGGCCCCTGCTCCGTGGAGGGGCCCACGCAGGTGCAGACCTGCGCCCGCTTCGTCTCTGCCTACGGCGCCACGGTGCTCCGGGGCGGCGCCTACAAGCCTCGGACCTCCCCCTACTCCTTCCAGGGCTTCGGCCGCGAGGCCCTGGAGATGCTCCAGGAGGCGGGCCGCGCCGCCGGCTTGCCGGTGGTCTCCGAGGTGATGGACCCGGGCGACGTGGAGGCCGTGGCCCCCTTCGTGGACTGCTTCCAGATCGGCGCCCGCTCCATGCAGAACTTCCCGCTCCTCAAGGCCGTGGGGCGGGCGGGCAAGGCCGCCCTTTTGAAGCGCGGCCCCTCTGCGGGGATCGCCGAGTTCCTCCTCGCCGCCGAGTACCTCCTACTCCAGGGCAATCCCAACGTCATCCTCTGCGAGCGCGGCATCAAGACCTTCGAGACGGCCACGCGCAACACCCTCGACCTCAACGCCGTACCCATCCTGAAGGCGCGCACCCACCTGCCCGTGGTCGTGGATCCCTCCCACGGCACGGGGCGCCGCGCCGCCGTCATTCCCATGGCCCGCGCCGCAGTCGCCGCCGGAGCCGACGGCCTCATGGTGGAGGTGCACCCCGACCCCGACCGCGCCCTCTCCGACGGCGACCAGTCCCTTACCCTCGCCGAGTTCCGCCAGCTCATGGAGGAGATCGGCCCCGTCGCCGAAGCCGTCGGCCGCAGCCTCGCCGCCCCCCGCCAAGGTCTCCGTCAAACCGGTTCCGGCCGCCGCGGCCTTGGCTGGGGCGCCGCGGGGTAAGCCAGAAGAGGAACACTCACCACGGAGACCACGGAGAGCACGGAGAAAGGAGGATGGGGTCACCGCGATATGGGAGGCGCGGAGAAAGGAAGGGGAAAAAACTCACCACCAAGGCACGAAGACACCAAGCGGCATGATGGACAACCTTGTCTTCGTTGCCTTTGTCGATTACCGGTCCTACCGCTTTGGCGGCTCGCCCATCGGGCATCCGGAAAGAGACGCGCAAGGAGCCGCGCCGCCCACCCGCTTCTTGCCGCCTCTTCCTTGCCATCATTCCGGCGAGCGAAGCGAGTCCAGAATCCGATTCCGGACAAGCCGGAATGACGGCGCTAGCCGCATGCCCATCCACAGAGGCCCTGAAGACGACCGATTCACCACGGAGAGCGCCGAGTGCACGGAGAAGGACTGAGTAAGGAGGCGGGGAGGTCAAGAGGTGACGGCACAGGGAAGCCGCTTCTTTTCTTTACCCCTTCACTCTTTGCTCTTCACTTCTTCACCCCCCCTTCCCCGCGGAGTTCTTGCGAGTGCTCGCGACGCGCCGAGGCACTTCCTACCGAAAGTGCGGGGCGGGGACGAGGACCTTGGCGCTGAGGACGGCGGCCATGAGGATGGAGAAGAGGGCCGCGGCGGTGAGCGCCAGCCCCCAGGGCTCCCGGATGAGCGGAACGAGCGGGGAGAGAAGGCCGGAGAGGTAGCCGGCCGCGGGGCCGAGGTACTCCGCCGCGGCCCGACGCACGGGCTCGGGCATCAGCGTCACGGAGAGTTTGGGCCACAGAATCACCAGCCCCGCGATCGCGGAGAGGAGGGTCAGCGCCGTGACGGCGGCTTCTTCGAAGAGCGAGCTCGCCTGACGCCAGAACAGGCGGCCCAAGCGCGCCCGCCCCAGCAGGCCGGCCCTCGTTTCGAGGGCGAGGCGGGGCTGCCTAGCCCACTCGGGCGCCTCGCGCAGGGTCCCCTCGATCCGCAGGGCCAGCGCGCAGGCGGGGCAGGACGTGGCGTGCTCGCGGCAGGCCTCCGGCACCGGTGCGCCGGGCTCCAGGCCGTCCAGCAAGTCGAGGCATTCGCGGCAGTTCATGGGCGAGCCTCCATCAGGGAGCGGCTGACCTGCTCCCTCAGCGCCCGGCGGGCGCGAAAGAGCAGCGTCTTCACCGTCCCTTCGGGCAGGGTGCAGGCCGCGGCGATCTCCGCCACGCTGAGGCCGTCCCAGTAGAGCATGTGCAGGATCTCCCTCTCGCGGGGGGCAAGCGTCCCCATGGCCTCCTCGATCCCCTGGCGGAGCTGCCCCTCCTCCACCTGCGCGAGGGGGGTCGGCGCAGGGTCAGGCGGGCAGGTATCCGCGCCCAGCTCCTCCAGCGGCTCGGCAGCGAGGCCCGCGCCCCTCGCGTAGTCCACCACCGCGTTGTGGGCGATCCGGAAGATCCACGTCTTCAGGCTGCTGCCCCGACGGAAGGAGCCGAGGCCCCTGAGGATCTTCAGGAAGGTCTCCTGGCAGAGGTCCTCGGCCGTGGCGCGGTCGCCCGTCATCCGCCAGATGAGGCCCAGCACGTAAGGCTCGTAGTGTTCCATGATCTTGGCGAAGGCCGCCGCGTCACCCGCCTTGAAGGCATCGATCCAGCGCTGCTCGGCGGGCAGAGGCTCCATGCGCGGCTCCCTCTTCCTTTCCCAATATAGGCCGCGGGCCGCTCAGCGGGGATTTTCGGGCGGAGGATTATCCAGTCTTCGTCCCACCAGCGCCCAGTAGACCAGATCGCCCAGGCCGATGAAGGCCACGAAGCCGCCCCACACGGACGCCGTTGGCCCGACGCTGACGTAGAGCGCCCCCGCCAGCCCCGCGCCGATGAAGAGGAGGCGGATACCGCCGCGCAGGGGATGGTGGTAATGATTCCTGCTCAGAGGGGCGCCGTCCCCGGCCAGGTCCGGCAGGGCGATGCCCTTCTCGATGGCGGCCAGTCGCTCCTGGTTGCGCATGATGCTCTTTCGGTAGTGAACCCACATGACGATGGCGACGATGATCACGCCGGCCCCGAAGACCGTCGTAATCGCCACGATAGCAGTGAAGTCCGGCATGGGAATCCTCCTTCAGGTCCCTTGGACGGGGGAGGGGGCCATCCGGTTTCAGCGCCTCGGGCGAAGCCGTTCGCGACGACGGAAGGAGCAGGCCGCTTTTCGGCATGCTGGAACGCATGGACCGAACGCTACAGCAGGGCCTGCAACTCATCAGCCGTGAGGCGGGCCTGTTTGAGGATGTGGGCCAGCGTGGATCTCTTGATGGGCCGATGGGCCGGAACGATGATCTTGAGAACCTCGTCTTCAGTGTGCTTTTGCAGACGGATATGGCTACCCCGCTGGCGGACCACGACAAAGCCGCATCGTTGCAGGGCCTTCACGACCTGTTCATATCCAAGGCTGGGGACCTTGGTCATAGCGTGATTTCAAGAAGCTCCGCGTCGGGAGTGACCGGGAGGTCGTCCTCGACCGGCTCAAGGTACAGCTCGATGGCCTCCCGAATGTTGGCCAGCGCCTCTTCGCGGGTCTCCCCCTCGCTGATGCAACCTGGCAGGGACGGCACGCTCACGGTAAAGCCGCCCTCCTCGCTCGCCTCCAGGATCACCTTGAGAATCATCGTCTTCACCTCGTGGATACGGTAGCACCGCCCCCGCGCCTGGGCAACGGGCGCCCGTCTCCCCAAATTCCGCGATGCAAGCGGGGTGCCTTCGGCGACGGTTGTGCCACGCCCAAAGAAAAGAAGTTATGGATGAAGAGGGAGGGCCATTCCCTCCCCCTCCGCTGGCAAAGCCAGACGGAGGGACCCCCACCCTTGGACGCCTTTTTCGCCTTCG
>Ga0078972_1003425_pt1 | contig 10956 bp, 13 predicted proteins | sample YelNatPaOPGAMG01_FD_67568 | JGI IMG/M metagenome (GOLD analysis project Ga0078972, IMG submission 67568) | Hot spring thermophilic microbial communities from Obsidian Pool, Yellowstone National Park, USA - OP-RAMG-01 (SPADES assembly) (version 2) | ecosystem: Environmental > Aquatic > Thermal...
TGGCGGGCCCGCTGGGATTCGAACCCAGGACCTCAGGCTCCGCAGGCTTACGCGACTTTGCCCTCTGTTTATCTTCCCCTGCTAAAGTCTCTGCGTCCTGATCCAAGCTAGACGACGGGCCCTCCGCATAAAGGTTAATTTGCGCCTATAAATATAGTATGCTCTGGGGATAACAGTGGGGCGCGTCAAGAAAGGGCAGCCTTGCTCTGTAAAGGGATGTAACGAACCGGCGGTCAGGTCGCTCTCACCGTCGTATTCCAGCTTTCTTGTCAGGGCTGGCTTGGATGTAACCGAGTCCAGCAGGCTTTATCTCTGTGAGAGCCACTATAAGAAACTGAAGAAGCTGAGATCCGAGGAGGAAAAACTGGAGAGATGGCGCCTCACGGGATAGTACAGGCCACCTGACCTGGGTTGGGTCCTCATAATGGTGAGCTTGGACAGGTTCATTGTCAAAGAGAAGAAAACCGAGAAAGAAGAGCCAGCCCCGCCTCAGCCGAAGAAAACCTCCCCCCCTCCAAAGAAGAGCGAAAAGGTGCAAGAGGAAGAGGTCCGGGAGACTAAGATTGAGACTGAGACTGAAGCAGAGGGCGAGCTAGAAATAGAGGCAGAGGGAGAGGGAGAGGCAGAGGTAGAGGCAGAGGTAGAGGCTGAACCCGCAGAAGAGGAGATTGTTGAGAGGACGATATTTGAGGCTGAGACTCCGCAGAACACCGGCACCCTTTACCTCCTCTCTGTAACCTACAGCGGGACGAAAAATAGAGCCCTCCTTAAGCTCTATGACCACGAGAGGGGTAAGATCGTCTTCTGGTACGACAACACCGGCCACAGACCCTACCTCCTAACAGACTTGCCGCTTCAGGATCTACTCAATGACAGGCGCGTCGCCTCCCACCCTGGCTTCGACGGAAACCTAAGCACCGAGGTTGAAAAGTACGACCTGCTCTACGATAGAAGGATGCGAATGACAAAGGTCGTGGCAAAGGACCCCCTCTCCATTGGCGGTCGAGGGAGCAGCCTCCGTGAGATCCTCGAGAACTCATGGGAGGACAACATCCGCTACCACGAGTGCTACACCTACGACCTCGGGCTTATCCCGGGCTACACTTACCGCATTGAGGAGGGTCGGCTGGTCAGGGAGGACCGCCCTTTCGACCTAGGCAATCTGGAGGAAATGTTCAAAGGGCTCCCCCCTGAGCACATGCAGTCCATTAAAGAGTGGTTCCCTCTATTCCTAACCCCAGTTCCAGAGTACAAGAGGATGGCGCTTGACATAGAGGTCGCCACTGAGGCAGTAGACAGGATACCCGATCCCAGCGTCGCAAAGAACCAGGTCATCTGCGCATCGCTTGTAGCCTCGGACGGCCTCAACAGGGTCCTGCTCCTGAAGAGGTCTGGGACTGAGGAGGGTCTGAGACCCCCTGACCTCCCCGGCAATGTTGAGCTCTCCTACTTCGACGACGAGCTCTCCCTCATCAAGGAGATCTTCAAGTACCTCCTCGATTACCCCATAGTCCTGACCTTCAATGGTGACAACTTTGACCTCCACTACCTCTGGAGGCGAGCCCAGGTCCTTGGAATGAAGAAGGAGGAGATCCCCATACTGATGGGGAGGGAGATCGCCCTCCTTCCCACCGGCATTCACATCGACCTGTATAAGTTTCTGCACAACCACGCCATTCAGGTCTACGCCTTCGGCAACTCCTACAGGGAGGTGACGCTCGACTCGGTGGCAAGCGCCCTCCTCGACATAAAGAAGATCCCCATAGAGAAGACAGTAACCGAGCTGGACTACCTTCAGCTGGCGTCCTACTGCTACAGGGACGCGTTGATAGTACTCAGGCTCTCCTCTGAGAACTCGAGCCTGATAATGAACCTAATAACCATGATTATGAGGATCTCCCGGATGTCTATGGAGGACGTGACCCGCCAGGGCATATCGAGATGGATCAGGAGCCTCTTCTTCTACGAGCACAGGGCGAGGAATTACCTCATACCCCGCCAGAGCGACATCGAAGCCATGAAGGGCGAGGCCTCCACCACAGCCATAATAAAGGGCAAAAAGTACCTCGGTGCCATTGTGATCAAGCCCGAGTCGAACGTCTACTTTGACGTGGTCGTCCTGGACTTCGCAAGCCTATACCCCAGCATAATCTCAAGGTGGAACCTTAGCTACGAGACGGTCAGGTGCGTACACGAGTCTTGCAAATCCAACCTCGTCCCGGACACACGGCACTGGGTCTGCACGAAGAGGGTCGGGCTGATGTCTTTAATCATCGGGATTCTCAAGGACGTGAGGGTGAAGTGGTTCAAGCAGAAGTCGAAGGATCCCTCCCTCTCGCCAGAGGAGCGGAACTGGTACAAGGTGGTCCAACAGGCATTGAAGGTATTTTTGAATGCATGCTTCACGGGCGACACAGATATACTCACAACTGAAGGCGTTAAGAACGTCAAAGACGTGAAAGTCGGCGACAGGGTCATAAATGTCAACCCTGAGACACTCGAGCGAGAAGTGGATGAGGTCGTCGAGACTCAAGAGTTCGACTACGATGGTTACCTCATTCACTTTGAGAATGATAGATTCACAGATCTGATTGTAACCCCAGAGCACAGGTTTCTCGTCAAAGACCGGAAGTGGGCAGCTAGGTTCGTGGACGCCGAGGCAATATACAATTCAAGAGGATCGATTGTACCGATACTCAGAACCTCCTTTAGACAACCATCGAGGTACTTCTCATTCTTGGAATTTGGCAAAGAAGAGAAGCTGGGGCTTGCTGTTAAGCTCCCTGCAGCAAAAGCGGAAGATTTAGAGAAAGAACACGCCCAACTGAAGTCATTCCTGAAAAATCTAAATGGATGCTGCGAGATAGACCCGAACGGATTCTTCATACCTCAAATAGACCAGATATCTGAAGAGACTCTTGACACTATCATCGGGTTTGGCGGTACACCTTATCTGGCAAAATCCAGCCCCAATCCAACGCTCGAGAAGACAGAACTCCTCCCAGTCAGGGTGGATCATGAACTCTTTGCCAAACTCTGTGGGTGGGTCGTTTCAAAAGGGCACCTTAAGCTAAATGGAGGCAGAATTGATTCAAGTGATGAGGGCCACGACGGCCTATACATCCGCATTACCAGCTTTGGAGGGAAGGGTCGCGCGAACCCAGAGATCCACAGGGCTCAGGTCGAGGATGCGCTGAAGCAGATTGGCATCAACTACAGCATTGGTATGAGGGGCTTAAAAATCTCAAATGAACTGTTCTGCAGATGGGTGAGTAAAAACTGTTATACTGGCGAAAAATGCGAAAGATGTGGAAGCGCCTACTGTTCTCATATGAAAAAAATTCCAGATGAAATAATGGACGCAGGCGAGTCCGCAATAAAATCATTCCTGGAGGGGCTATGCGCTGGAGAGCTGGCAAGGAGACCGAGTATTTATTTGGCAAAAAGCGCAAAACTTACAAACCAACTTTTGGTACTACTGGCGAGGCTCGGTCATTCATCGAAGCGCGTCTATGACAGGGGTCGCGGCGTATTCAGAGTGAGCTGGAGAAACACTAACCAGTACACCGACCATTGGAGGAAGACCAAGATCCCGTATAAAGGGAAGGTTTACTGCGTCACGACTAAGAAGAACCACACAGTCTTCGCCGGTCGCAATGGCAAGCTGATCCCCTGCGGGCAGTCTTACGGCGTCTTCGGGGCTGAGATCTTCCCCCTCTACTGCCTCCCGCTCGCGGACAGCACCACAGCGATCGGTCGCCACATAATAAGAGAGACCATAAACAAGGCTAAGGAGCTTGGGGTCTCAGTCATATACGCCGACACAGACTCCCTCTTCCTTTACAAGCCAACAAAAGACCAAATCTCGCAGATACAGGAATGGGCGGAGTCCAAGTTCGGGATAGATCTCGAAGTCGACAAGCGCTACACCTTCGTCACATTCTCCGGCAGGAAGAAGAACTACCTGGGGGTTATGGACACAGGCGTGGTTGACATAAAGGGGCTAATGGGCAAGAAGCGGAACACGCCTGTCTTCATAAAGCTCGCCTTCAACGAGATGACGCAGGTCCTGAAGGACGTCAAATCACCCCAGGACTTCGACCGGGCAAAGACCAAGATCAAAGAGATAGTACAAAACTGCTACGCAAACCTCAAGAGCCGTAGATACACCCTCGACGAACTGGCCTTCAAGGTCATGCTATCGCGCCCAGTGGAGAGGTACCAGAAGACCACCCCCCAGCACGTCAAGGCAGCGAAGCAGCTCAAGGAAAAGGGCAAGGAGGTAAAGCCCGGCGACATTATCTCATATGTCAAGGTTCAGGGTCCCATTGGGGTCAAGCCAGTCCAGCTTGCCAGGGTCGACGAGGTCGACGTCGACAAGTACGTAGGCCACATCGAGACAACCTTTGGGCAGGTCCTCGACGCCCTCGGGATCGAGTTCGACGAGATAGTCGGAATAAAGAAGCTGGAGTTCTTCACCCGATAGCCCCTCGATGGGCGCATTTTTCCTGCAGGTGTGAGACTCAACCCGATTATGTCCACGATGCGTCCCTGTCATGCCTGGATATCGTGGTGGTGAGGCCCATGTCGTGCAATGCGAAAGTGATGAGCGGGCCGGTCCTCCTACTCTGGCGGTCTTCAGGGTGAATGTTTTAAGCTCGTTAATAAATGCAGTGCGCCCCCTATCGAACGCCATGCAGTAAGGTTGACCTTTTACCGGCACTCCTCCTACTTCGGCCAGTAGGGGCAGGGAGGTTTGGTAAAACGGAACAGATCTGATCCCTTCAATGATGTCCTCGATCTCCGCCTCTTCCATCTTCAGGAGCTCACCATGTATACTTTTGCCTTCGTTTTTTTGCCTCAGTTTTGCCTTCTCCGTATTTGTTTTCCATCTCAACTTTCATTTCGCAGTAGAACTGCTCGGATATCTCCCATACAGATAGGTACGGCTTTCCGTGGCGCAGCGGCGGTCTCCCATCCACCTCCTTCAGCCTCTGGGGTAGTCCCCTGAGGCATTCCTCCCAAGTTTCCATTCTATTATCAAATGCAATTTCAGACATATACATCACTATATTATTCAAAAAGAAAATAAACATGTCACTTCGATTCATTAAATCTCTTCATGAATATTTAAAGCATGGCTGGGGAAAAAGTGCTGGCTGCCTTTTTCCAGTATAACCTTTCTGACTTTTCGGATCATCTTGAGTTCCATCTCAAACTCCCCGGCTGCGGGCACCACAGCGGTATCATGGAATCGAAAGCAATCTGGTTTGTACCAACTTAAGTTCTGCAAGTTGAGGATCTGTTGTGACCAGGGTTCCTCCCAACATTTTTGCGGCAGCCACGATATACGCATCCGCTAGGGAAATTTTGCTTCGGTGAATACACTTCAGTCCTCCCGCTACGCGGGTGAGCCGCTCATCCACAGCCAATATTGACATCTTAGAGTGTCTGATAGACGTGTGTCTCACTTCCGCAACTTCACGCCCAAGTTTTTCACAGGTCTTGTAGTAAAACTCTGCGATGTTGGTCTCGCACGTGTAGCCCTCCGCCCTTCCGGCAATAACTTCGTCGAACATTTCTTTGACCTGCTTATCCTCTGCAAAGTAGAGAAAAATCGGACCAGTATCGAAGATGAGCCTACTCTTCATCAGATGCCTCCTCCCTCCTTTCTTCCTGCAATTCCTTTATCATCTGATATACTGTTTCCTTGATGGCTTTATCTGCACCGAAGAGGTCCTCAAGTGGGATTACCGGGACAATCAAGACTCCCTCACCAGTTTCAACGAACTCGATGCGGGAGCCTTTTCCTAACTTGTACTTTTTTCTGATCTCAGCAGGGATCGTCACCGTGCCTTTCTCAGTTATGGTATAACCCAATTCTTTCCTCACCATACTTTTAATAAAAAAGTATCCTATTTAACTCTTATGTAATACTAGCAATCTCTCGCCAACTTGAACATCGGCATGAGGGACGACAAGACATCTGAATTAATTTATAGAGCTGCATCACCAGGCACAGTTGCACCTCATCTTTTCATCCATCCCGAACTCCTTCACCATCTCCGCGGTCTCCCTGCAGATCCCGATATCACCTCTGAACCCACAGTCCCTCAATACGTCTATGCAGAATCCGTACACCTCCCTCCTTTTTCGTCCGGCATCTTCTTTCCCCATGGCATATTGACCTTTAAATACTCCACCCACGAGGTGTCGTAGCCCTGCTTCCTGGCGAAGTTTATCATCCTCTGCAGCTCGCGGAGCGTCCCCAAGATCACCCTCCTCGCGCCGGCGTCCGCGATCCTCCTCAGAACGTCCGTGTACTCCTCCCTCCACCAGAATGACGGCGTCCATCCGCACCCGCGCCTCGACGCCCAGCACCACGTCCAGATAAGCCATGGGCGGCCTGACGTGCGCATCAACCTCTGCACGCCTTCCGGTCCGCTCCTCAAGTTCGTTTGCCAGGATCTCGCCCTCATCGATGAAGCTGGTGCCGAAGTAGGCCCATGGATTCGCCCTCCCTTTTTCTTTCTCTTTTCCATAACTGGCAGGCGCGGGTACCCGGACCACCCTTTATCTTCTGCTGAACAGCGTTATCCAAATCTTTCTATTCCCGTCCACCTCGGCGAGGTCTGCCCCGTACGGCTGGATCTTTGGTTGACCAGCCTCCCGCCGATTGTTCAGCTTGCCATCCCTGCTTTGTTATACTTCAAAAGCCCAAAGAACCTCAAATGCTGGAGGGCCTCCCTGTACTCGGCCTTTATTTCATACTTCATCCTCAACATATCGATTCTCGTATTGTTGTACTTCTTGCAGCCCTCCATCCTTATCCCCTCTAATTCGCGGCAACACACCGGTAATAATTTTGGGTTTGCCCCTTTTAAGGTTAAGGTCGTGATTTATAAGTTTTGGGGCGCCCAGAAAGCTCCAAACTTCAACTTGTACGAATGTGCAAAGCTCAGAAATCAGCAGCTCCAGATCTCCCTCTCCTCTGCTAAAGTCTGGAACTCCAGCGCCAAAACGCCTCTCTCTTTGAACCTCGTGGCTTGAACTAAGTGGTGGTCCGCCGGAGTTAGAGCATCCTATTCATTTATATACCCAATTCATAGACAGATCATCCATCACAATTGGTGAGTCAAATGCGGCTCCTCCTGATCCATGCCGATTACATCGAGTACGCCGCCCTCAAACCCGCAGTCAAAGAACCCGAGGCTATAGATAACGTGGGAAAAGTGGAGAGAGTTGAGGAGTGCTTGGTGGCGTTCTGCTCTGCGGAGAAGTCTGACGAGCAGGACCCAAAAGAGATCGCCCGCCTTGCCTCTGGTGCCATCTTGGAACATGCGAGGATGGTCAAGGCTGAGAGGGTGGTCATCTACCCGTACGCCCACCTCTCTTCAGAGCTGGCCTCGCCAAGGGCTGCCCTCTCGATCCTAAAGGCGCTCGAGGAGACCCTCAGGGGGTCTATAGAGGTTAAGAGGTCCCCCTTCGGCTGGTACAAGACCTTCACTCTGAGGTGCAAGGGTCACCCGCTAAGCGAGCTCTCGAGAAGCATAACCCTCTCCGAGAAGGTCTCCGCCGAGGAAAAAGTCGAAAAGGCTGAGAAGGTCGAGCCAGCCCCAAGCACATTTCTGATCCTCACCCCAGACGGGGAGGAGCTCCCGATAGACCTCTCCAAACCCGAGACCTTCCTGAACCTGAAAATTGACGCCCCCCTCCTCCAGCTCATAAAGAACGAGGCTGGTCTGAAGGGCGAGAGGGGCGCGCCTGCCCACATCAAGCTGATGAAGAGGCTCGAACTTGTGGACTACGAACCCGCCTCCGACGTCGGTCACTTCAGGTTCTACCCCAAGGGCACTGTCATCAAGGATACTCTTGAGGAGTTTGCCTACGACATAGCAGTGAGGGACCTGAAGGCGTTCAAGATCGAGACTCCCTTCCTCTACAGGTTGGACGAGCCAGACATAGCCGAGCAGGCATCCAAGTTCCGCGAGCGGGATTACCGCCTGGAGGTCGACAAAAAGCCATTCACCCTCCGGTTCGCTGGCGATTTCGGGCTCTTCAGGATGATGAAGGACGTGACCATGAGCTACAGACAGCTGCCAGTTAGGGTCTACGAACTCTCCCCCTCGTTCAGGCTGGAGCAGAGCGGGGAGTGCGTGGGGCTGAAGCGCCTCAGGAGCTTCACAATGCCAGACGTGCACTGCTTCTGCGCAAACCTGGAGCAGGGGCTATCTGAGTACAGGGAGCTCTTCGAGAAGTACACAAAGCTCACGAACTCGATGGAGATAGAGTACGCAGTGGCATTCAGGATCGTCAAGGATTTCTACTCGAATAACAAGGGCTGGCTTGTCTCGCTCCTGAAGATCGTAAACAAGCCCGCCCTCATAGAGCTCCTGCCTGAGATGAAGCACTACTGGGTCCTGAAGCACGAGTACCAAGCCATAGACTCTGTGGGCGGCAACGTCCAGCTGGTGACAGTGCAGCTGGATGTAGAGGACGCAGCTCGCTACGGCATATTCTACACCGACGAGAATGGGCAGAAGAAGGGGTGCATAATACTGCACAGCTCCCTCGGATCCATAGAGCGCTGGATGGGTGCGATACTCGAGCAGGCGGCAAAAGACCAGAAGGCAGGAAAGCCGCCTAAGCTGCCCGTCTGGCTGAGCCCCATCCAAGTTAGGATCATCCCAGTCAACTCAAGCTACGTCAATTTCGCTGTCAACCTAGCCTCAAAACTCTCCCAGAACTCAATCCGCGTCGATGTTGACGATAGGGACGAGTCCGTAGCCAAGAAGATAAGGGAGGCAGAGATGGAGTGGATCCCATACATCGTGGTCGTCGGGGAGAAGGAAGCCTCTTCAGGCGAGCTGCCCGTGAGGGTCAGGGGAGGAGGCATGGTCACGGCTACAGCTGAGGACCTCGTCGCCATGGTCAGCAAGAAGATCGGATCCAAGCCCAAATTACCCTCTTACACCCCCCTGCTACTGTCGCTGAAGCCGCGCTTCGCCTGAGCGATGAGTATTTAACGGGGTACTTCTCAAAAATCCAGAGGTGCATAATATGAAGGTAGAGGGAATCATCGCAGTTACAGCCGACTGGGAGAAGCGGAGTCAGTACGCCCTCCAAGTTTGTGAGGCAGTCTCCAAGGCAACAAACATCCCGCTGGAGGTCAGGAAGGAGGACTACGACCTTCTCATAAATTATGGCGAGAAGGATGAGTTTGGTGGGGTGGACATCCCCCAGATATTCCTCAAACTGGAGGGTGGGGTTATCAAGCACGTCATGACAAAGATACCGGACAACGAAAAGGGCATGCCCGACATAGAGAAAGGGATAAAGCTGCTGACCGAAAGCATCTCGAGCATGAGGGGTTAGTGTTGCCCGTCAAAGAAGTTCTGGTTGTTAGGTCAAAAGAGGGATCTCTAGTCTCAAAGTCCAAGGTCCAAGGGGATTTGAATGAGGCTGTCAAAAAGCAGGTTCTAGAAGCCCTCTCGCTGTGGGACGCCAGCAGGGCCGACTTCACAGTCATAAGGGATCCCCAGTACCCGGTCTCGGTCAAACTCCCCATAACTAAGGAGCAGTACGACCTGTACTCAAATTTTGGCATGTCGAGGACGTCCGACGGGAGCGTGGTCTTTCACATTCCTGTCTACATCATCTCCTTCGATAACGAATACAAAGACGACAACTATGTGGACAAAGAGGTATTTGTGGTGGCGCCTGCGCTGGACCAAAAGGTCGAAGATGCTGTAGTTGAGCTGGCGATCGAATCGACAAAGCCCGAGCCAGAGGAAGTTGAAGAGGAGGAAGACATCGAGTAGTTCACGTGGCAGGGCATCATGCAGGTCCTATAGCGGGCTCACAATTGTAGCGGCGTCTTCACAACTCCGAGCTTTGTCCCCCGATCATCGCCCAGATCTTCTCGGTAAAAACAGAATATTATCGCTTTCGCCAGAGAAGGGCTCAACTAGCCCGGTTCTTCATCTGTTTTCCGGACCCGAATTCCCAATCATCGCCCAAACTTCTCTATTTTGACTTCAAAAATAAATGTTGTGTCTCTCAAAGTCTTATATAAAGAACAATCTCAAAACAAACAAAGCAGATGTGAGTTATCCAATTAAAAATCCCATAATGTTCTACATATCTTTAACTTGTTATAATCCTTATTTTCAAAATTTTCAATTTTCTTCCAGTGCTGAACTCTGCTGAAAAATCTAAACGCGCCCTAACCAATTATCCTCTTAGCACAATAATCCGCTTCAACACAGTCAACCTTTTCAAGGTCTTGAGACCATTTAAATGACGAAGTAAAATGAAAGGGGTATACGCCATCATCCTCAAGCTAGACCGCCATCTATCCTTAGACATCGGAAAAAAGCGGTTTGACCTCAATCCAGGGATCTACGTATATGCTGGCTCTGCTTTCGGTCCTGGCGGGGTTTCTGCCAGGCTAGGCAGGCACCTAAAAACCTTCAAGACGGGTGCCACAAAAAAGCACTGGCACATAGACTCCCTCCTTCCCCATTCTGCAACATTCATTCCGGTCTTTGCTCCCTCTACCCGAAAAATGGAGTGCGAATTTGTCCGCTCACTGAGGGAATTGGGCTTTGCAACGGTTGATGGGTTCGGGAACACCGACTGCAGATCGGGTTGCGGTGGCCACCTCATAATCTTGGGCGATCTAGACCTCAGATCTGCGACCGAGATTGCTGCCTCAGCCTTTGACAGGATTGGACTTAAAGCAGATCTGGGGCATGAGTGCTTTAGGTGAACTGCACTGAATTCTAAGAGATCAATTTCGTCCATCCTCGATGATGTTCTATCCTCCCTCAATTTGTGCTGACAGCAGCTCAGTCCAGTTCTTTCTCGCTCCTACCAGAAGGCGAGAACTATGCGGAAGACGAGATCTCCTGCAAAGAAATACAGCGCGAATCCGGCTAGAAGAAAAACAATCAT
>Ga0078972_1016442_pt1 | contig 10955 bp, 6 predicted proteins | sample YelNatPaOPGAMG01_FD_67568 | JGI IMG/M metagenome (GOLD analysis project Ga0078972, IMG submission 67568) | Hot spring thermophilic microbial communities from Obsidian Pool, Yellowstone National Park, USA - OP-RAMG-01 (SPADES assembly) (version 2) | ecosystem: Environmental > Aquatic > Thermal...
AACTAAGTTTTAAAAATATAGATTCATTCTTTGATCTTTGAACATTTATTTTTGATTTCTGCCACTTTTTCGAACCAACTCTTTATTTCATCCCAAGCCTTTAAATCTATCAAATCTTGTTCTGTGATTTACTGGGCTCATGTTCTGTTTAATTTCCTTTATCATTTTCTTTCAAATTAGAATAGATGTGCGGCATGATAAATGTCGGGTTGATGGCCAATGTTGAGGGTCAAGGGAATGGAATGAGGACTGGATGACTGGCAAGAGGTATATGGACATGGAGCCATTATGGGATTGGGAAAGGGAACGAGGCGCGAATGCAGATGAGCTAGCTCCTGTTCATTCGATGGAAACAAAAGAAACAGAAAAATTGGCCGTGGTAAAAATTTGGGTGAGTCTGCCTCTGGCGGACGAACCTTTTACCCGCCTGCCAGAGAAATGCGGCAGAAATGTGCTGTGTTAAACGCTGTATGACTTGGTTTATTCTTCTTTCCATTCCTCTATCTTCGCATTTATCTGCTTTAGGGTTTCTTTTACCTTGCTCTCCAACGTGGTTCTATCAAAACCATCCTTAGACTCTGCTTTTATCTCGATTGTAATATCTGAAAGACCCCCTTTATCATTTAATGGTTGAATTACACCGCGTATTATTTCAAAAAATTTGTCACATGGTATTCTGGCTCTTATAGTAACCTTTTTAACTGCTCTATCCTCTGTTTTAGTCTGCGTTCCATTCTTTGAGACGATCTCTTCATTCTTCTTTTTTTCTACTACTTCCTGCTTCGCTTCTTCCTCTTTCATCTTCTTTGCTATCTCCCCGCGCAGAACAATTGAATCTAAAGTTGGAGTAGTCTCCTGCTTGTGCCAAACTTCTGGACCTTCTCTGAGTCCAATAAGCCCGTTTTTCACGCCTTCTTTTATCGCATCGGATAGGACATTCTCGCTCTCCGGGATGGGCATTCCTGGCGTTTTAAGGGATAGTTCGTAGATGTCGCGCAGTGCCTTTTCATTCTCGTCTTTCGCAAACGTTTTATCGATGATGTATTTGGGCGAAAGGCGGGAGAGGATCTTTTCCTGGTCTTTAAGATATTTCTTAACTCTGTCTGAAATAGAATCGCTCGTTCCAATCGTGGGAATGCCTAAATCCTTCCAGCCCAGGCCTTTTTCTTCTAACAGCGCCAAATGTCTATAAGCAGTGAGAATTCCAAACGGTATTTCCTTCTTTGCATCTTCAAACTTCTTTTCAAGTTCATTTTGACTTTCTTTAGGAAGTCCCTCAAAAACCTCTTTTTCGTTTCGAATCTCTGCGATTGCCAGAAAACGCTTCAAGGACTTGAAGAGTTTAAGATAGGGATCTTGATCCATTGCAAGAATGAACAACGTGTTTTTGTACAACCTGAAACCTGTTCCAGCTTTCTCAAAAAGGTCAGATGCAAGTTTCTTTCCTTTTTCTGAATCGTACAGAAACTCAGGAGAAAGAATGGCAAGTTTAAGGTTCTTATTATCAGGGATGTCTAATGCGCTTTTCGGCCAGAGATAAATTTCTAACGCCTTGCCTGCATTTTTTTTAATATTTTCTCTAAGTTCTTCCTTAATTCTTACATCTTGAATGGTCTCCTCTCTGTTTACTATTACACGATTCAGGTTTGGCTGACTGCGGAAAGCATACTTTTTTCTCTCTGAATGAAAATACCATAGTTCCTCTTCCAGCTTTCCAATCGCATCACCTACGATTGTGTGAGGAATGCCCTCTCGTAAAAGAGCAATCCGAATTTTTGGTAGAGTTGTATCTTTTTTTGCTGCTCCACTGAAGGAATATAGAAAGACGCTTGTTGCAATGCCGGAAGCGATTCCATACTTTTCGTACTCGCTACCCATCTCTTTATCTATCTTGGGCGCCCTGGCATTTTTGCCAGCGATGTCCGCAGCAATGACACTATCGTATTCATTGCCTGTATGTTTTACAAATTCCCTTCTTATCGTCTGATTCTCAAGATTTACAAGTGAGGATTGAATGAGGGGGGTCGATATTTTTCGCTTGTAAAGGTCAGCTACAACCTCTGCTAAAAGTCTTAGAACTCCTCTTGTCCTCTGAAAAGTTGAGTAAGAACCCCAGTGCTCGTAAAGCACATCAATAAGTTCGGGATGGAACGGATAAGCATGTTCTATTCTATCCCGATACTCAATCTCCTTTACCTCTGAGGGCACGTCTGTACCGAGTTTCTGGTACAGGTCAAAATAACTCTGAGCAACCTCTTTTCTTATTTTCTCTTCTCCTAAATCGTCAAACAATCTCTTGCGAATTATCTCGTAAATCTCAACACCTTCAACGGGCGTATAAACAGCCTCGACCCTGCCGTATATCCTTTGCAATTCGTTGAGTGCCCGTTCGCCTGCCTCACCATAAGGTGCGCTTGAAGGAAGCGTACAGACAAGGCAGCAATTGTCCTTTGTCTTAGCCGCCTCGGTTATCTCCTGAGAAAAGGCGGAAATCTGCTCTGCAAAGTCCTTTGCCTTGACTGCGTACTCCACAAGTTCGTCCATCAGGATGAGTACAGGCTCATTTCCCAGTATTTCACTTAATACTTCCTTCCCGGGACTGCGTCGTTTCTCATCATGCATTTTCACCTTTTCGTAAAATCCAAGTTGATAGGCAATTTCTCCCCAGGGCGTCTTTCCATTTATCGGGTCTGCCTGCGTTCCAACGAAAACCACTACTTTTGCATTTTTTGGATTCGGAAGTTTTGAGACAACCTCAAGATGTTTAACCTGCTCTCTGTTTTCTACAACGTGATATAATGCAAGGAGAGAGTGGGTTTTACCTCCACCGAAAGCCGTTTGAAGTTGAATGACGGGGGCGCCATTCCCACCACTCAAGCGGGAGAGCACATTTTCAAGGAGGTTCTTTAGACCCTGCGTCAGATATGTCTTCTGGAAAAAGGTGCTTGCATCCCTATATTCTAAGGGTGCTTTACCATCGAAAACATCTCCCAGATCAGCGGCAAAAATTGCCTCACTCATCTGTCCTTGTCTTATATCTTTATGCGGTGTTGTTACCTCCCACCAGTTGGGTAATGCTTTTTTCATATCTCATCAAACAAATTCTTTTGATATTTATCTATTTTCGACTCGACCTTCTCATAACTCTCCCTTCCGTAAAGGAAGCCCTGGAGCATCTGTTTCTCCTTTTCACCCTCTGGCAAAACCTCTGATATTGCCTGCACGACCTGCCAGAAGGCGCTGTTATCTATGTTGCCACTATTTAAAAGAATCTCGGATATTGCTTTTCTGTTGTTTTGCTCCCAGTACAAAAGAGAGGCGTGGATGACATCTATCATACTCTCGAAATTTCCTTCCTCAAGGAATGATCGCCCTCTCTCTCTGGCATCTGCTACAGAGATGAATTCATTATCTTTTTTGATGAACCCCTTACCCCATTCTTCAGTAATCTCTACCCCTACAGCCTGCGCCAGTTTTCTTGCGTCGTCAAAATGCACCTTTGCAGAATTATAAGTCCAACGCCAGAGCAGATAGAACCTCGTTTTACTGTCTATTCCGCTCAGTTGAGGATTTTTAAGAATCTTCGAAAGGGCATATTCACTCACGGTCTTGCGGACGAACTCAAGAAGTTCCTTTGCAGAGACCTTCTCACCTGATATTTTCTCTACGCTTTCATACTTTCCAAAGACCTCCATCGCAGGGCCTATGGCGGAGATGAAAAAATCGCTTCCCCCTATCCCCTCGTTCCAGAATTGGTCAAGCTTTTCTTTGATTCTTGCCTCAATCTGCGACTTGATTTCGTTGAAGTAAGCGGTTTTGTTTTCCGTGCGCTTGCGGCAGACCATATAGATAGAAGAAGCAAGGGCTGCTGATTCTTTCGCACGAAGGCGGGCTTTCATTTCGGTATTTACAGGCCAGCTTGCTGTGAGGTACAATCCCGAGTTTAGTAAAGCGTTGATTATTGTTTCCCAAGCATCGGTTGATTTGTGGGAAAAAACAATGCAGGCAATTCCTTCAGGCTTTAAAACTCTGTGGATTTCTTTGAAAGCTTTTGCAATCATATCCTCAAAAAACTTCTTTCCACCTTCAAATCCTCCTTCTTGATGAGAATATGCAACAATCTCTTCCGCCTTAGGAGTTAATGGTGTGGCAAAGAGTTCTGGATACAAGTCTCCAATTGATCTTTTGAGCCAGACATAAAAGAAATCAGATAGATAAGAATATGGCACATTGTCATAATAAGGCGGATCAGTGATGACCGCATCAAAGTAGTTGTCGGGATAGGGGAGAGAGGTTGCGGAGGATTGAGTGACGGTGGCAGGAGAAGAAATTTTTGCAGAAGCATCAATTGTAATTCCAATCCATTCAATTGCACCTAACCATGTTCCTGAAGCACCCGTTATCGGATTTCCTTCTACATAATCCCAAAGCATTGGTAAGGCTTGTCTTGCGAACGTGTGCCCAACAGTCTCAAGATTATTTCTCCATTGGCATAGAACGTTATCATAATCTGCTATTTTATCCACCCCCAATCCTAAATAACTCACCACCGCCTTTGCATAATCCTCCTCATATCCTTCCTCAAGCATCTTTTCGTACGCAAGCCGAACCTTCTCAACAAAAGTAATCAATGCCAATTTCTGCCGGGAGTTGAAAAGATCACCCCATTTATTCATACCATAAACCCATACATTTATAACCCCAAAACTAACTGGAACTCTGACTATTGGTTCATCCGGCACAGGGTCAAATCCCCATTTTTCAGACAATTCCTGTCTTTTCTTCTCAAGATACTTCTCTGCTTTTTTGAAGACTTCCAGATCTTTCTCTGACGCCAGCCTGTAGGTCTTTCCAGTTCTCTTCGGATGGTGCAGAACTACAGCAATCATCCTCTGCCCTGCTTTGGGCGGAGTGCTTCCCGCCCCTATATTAAACTGATTCCTCACTTCTTTATCACTCAAACCCGAACCACAGCAGGGGCAGATTACCTTTGCCCTTGAAATCGTACCAATCTCAGGGTCAAAGTCTATTTGCTTGCCTTCTCTGATTTCAAACTCAACCTTGTTTCCTTTTGGAATCGCCTTTAAGGCGATCTTTTTATTGTCTTTTTTTGCAAGCCACCAGTTTGCCGCTAGGGGAATTTCAGCACCGCAAGAAGGATTTACACATTTTACTGTTCTCATCCAGTAATAACCAACAGGGATTGAGCCATCTTTCTCTTCGGGATAGAATCTGCCGATCTCTCTTTTTGCTTCTTCCAGGACCCACTCACCCCACTTTTTTACATCCTCAAGGAGTGGATTTACCTCTTTTTTGAGTAAGAGTTCGTCGCTTTCAACTAACTTCTTTTTTCCATACTTCTGCGGATACTCGAGTGTGCACTTCTCAATAAGCACAGCCACTGGGTTCAGGTCGTTGGCGTATGTCTCGCATCCCAATCTTAGAGCCTCAAGGGGGATTGCACCACCGCCTGAAAAGGGGTCGAGGACTTTTGGTGGCTTGCCATTGTTAGCCTTCAAAATCTCCTCTCTTGCCCTTTCAATGAGGGTTTTGTTCAGTGAATTCTCCCACTTTGAGAGGTTATGAATAAACTGTGATCGCTTTAGCCTCTCTTCTTCATCTTTTGGTTCGGGTGTTAGAGCGGCATAAATGCTTGCCCTTGAAGAGGCCATAGGTTTTCTTGACCACCAGATGTGAAGCGTTGATATGTGCCCGTGTCGGATGTTTTTCTCACGGGCAGATTCTTCGCTAACTTCCTTTACAGGGAAGTCTGATTCGATAAATGATTTAGTGGTCATGATGATAACCTTTTTGTCTTCTTTGAGGCGTTTGTGAGACGTTCATGAGGCGTTTGATTGGTTTCTGTCGGGTTTATTTCGGGTTTGCCTGGTTTATGTCGGTATAGAATATATTCCGTCCTCCTTCCAGTCTTACCAACCTTTTGAAATATGTCTTTTTCACAAATAATAACTAAATCCCTGAGCGCAGTTCTATCTGTTGTTGCAAACATTTCTCTATACTCCTTATTTGTTATCCTCCCCTTCTCTTTTACAAACATTACCGCCTTAATCTGCCTCTCATTCAATCTAATTTCAGGAATGATGCTAGGCTCTGTGCTCTGAGAAATCTGATTTGCCAAGTCCTTAAGCGTTTCTTTTCCGATCTGAACCACATTTACTTTGCCATTATCAGAAAAGCCAATAAGAATAATCCCGCCTTTTGTATTGGCAAACGCTGCAGCGGTCTCTATTGCTTCTTTGTCAAAATTCTCTTTAAATACTGTGTTCTCAGATTCGCTTTTTCCAATCAATTCTATTATTTCATCTTGAATCATTTTGCCACCTCCGCCTTGTCTTTCCAGTTCCTGACAACATATCTTACAATATCTACCACTTTATCTGGTTCAAGCTTTGCAGCAGGGTTCTGAATCCGATAGAGTTCAGGATTGCTTGCCGCATTGGTAACGACATAAAGCCAGTATTCCTCCTTGAGCCTCTGTGCCATAAGCCATTCGTTTGGTGTCATAGCAACAACCCCTTCATTTGCCCTCGCCTTCACTTCTATATAGCGATAGTTTCCTCTCTCGTCACAGGAACGAACATCATAGCCTAAATCCTGAAAAGAAACATCCTCTGGGGTTCTTCCATTGCTTCTTTCATATTCCATTGCAACCTTCATCCCAATTTGCTCAATCTCCTTGTCGCTAACCATTTCGGTGTGTGCTTTTCCTGGAACAACTCTAACTACCCCAATAATTCTTGGCTCTGTTGGACAGAGATGTGTTTCAGCCTCAATCTCTTTTTCTAATAGCTGCTTTTTGTGCTCCAGCTCCTCTTTTTTACACATCTCATTTTGAATAGCTGCCTCAGGGATATTCTCATTTTTCGTCTTTCTCGTTTCATAATCTACGAGTTTGCCGTCCGAGTCATGAATCATAGATTTAAGAGAGCGGATTCCGTACTTCTTTTTTATTTCGGCATCCCTCTGGCGTTTCTCTAAAAGTTCTCTTTTATAATTTTCAAGCCTCTCGCTTATAACAAGAGAGACAACACCGTCCTTATCCAGTGTAATTTCTGAACACTCTGAATGCTTTGCCTCTGGTTTTAGGTCCCACAGGACAGCAGGGTTGATGAAAGAAAGAGTATTGTTTTTGCCTGCCTGTACCACGGCAGACAGGTCCTGATAAACCGCAAATAGTTTTTTACCAGCAACATCGTTTTTTCCATCTCTTATCTCTGCTTCCAAAAACCAGATGACTCCGTCTCTTTTCCTTTCAGGGTCAGTGAATGTGGCACCGTCCACAACACTTTGAGCATAACGGGTTAAAATAGTATTTACAACCGCCTCTAAGAGCGGATGCCCCATTGCAACAAACTCAGCCTGAGTTTTGAAGGCTCTCTCTTTATCAAAGGATATTTTCGCATATTCTCTTTGAACTTCTCCGAATTTTATCTTGAATTCATAGGGTTGATTGCGAATCACGGAAGGTACGGAGGCAATACGCCAGAGACCATCCTCTCTTTTTTCCATCTTGATGCCCAGCACTTTAGCGGCTCTTTTGAAAAATTCCTCAACATACTCTGGAACAAGTCTGTTTTCCATCGCCTTTCGTTGCTCGCCCAAGATTCGGGTTAAATCAATATGTCTTGTGGCAAGGGCTTCGAGGCTCGCATCTTTGACTTTCCTGATAGCCTCATCGTCTGGAATTCTTTCAAAATCTTTAAGGATATCCTCCATTGTTCTGCGGTTGGCAATGGCATCCACAATAAGGTCTTTAAGGCTTTTCCCAACCAGTATCTCCCCAATGACATCAAATACCCTATCCGACCCGAGATGGTCTCGGATCTGAGATAGTTTATCGAACAGCCTGTTCAGAATTTGTCCCTCTCTCGTATCTACCGCCACCAAATTATAGATGTGAACCTCATGCTGCTGACCATAACGATGAACCCTTCCCATCCTCTGCTCTAAGCGATTTGGATTCCAGGGGATATCATAGTTGACCATCAACCAGCAGAACTGGAGGTTTATGCCCTCTCCACCAGCCTCTGTTGATACCATAATCTGTGCCTGATTCCTGAAATTAGCCTCTGCTCTAATCCTTGCATCCAGATCCATACCACCGTGGATATAGGCTACTGAATATCCCCACTTACTGAGTTTTTCAACCAAATAGTCCAGAGTATCTTTTGACTCTGTAAAGATCAATAACTTCGTCTTTGTCTCCTGGAGTTTTTCCGCCTCCATCACTTTTCTCAGTTCATTGAGTTTAGTCTCAATCTCCTTCTTTTCAACCTCTCTGGCAAGAGCCACAAGACCTTCAAGTTTTTTTATCTCATCTTTGAGCTCCTCAAGGGTCTCGGCAGAAGTGAGTTTTTCTAACAACTCTTCCTCTTGTTTCCACTGCTCTTTTTCTTCTAAATCTTCGATATCATCCTCGTCGTACTCAACCTTTTGATTTTCCAAAAACTTTTGCCCCATCTCATATAATTCCTTCAGACGCTCATACCTTCGCTCTAAGGATTTTCTTATGGCACGTGCACTTGATGCAAGTCGGCGTTGAAGGATTGTGAGAGCAAAAGCCACGTTACGCTTCTCTTTTTCGAGAGCTTTGTTGAAGTGCTTTTCAACATATTCCGTGACGGCGTTGTAGAATTTCTTTTCATCATCTGAGAGATTGTACTTGATAGTCTCCACCTTGCGAGGTGGGAAAATCGGAGTCCCATCAAAATCTTTTAGATCTTCCTTAAGCCTTCTTAAAAATAGAGGGTTATCTTGTTTTTGAAAGGATTCAGAAAGGATAGAATCAGTTGCAAAAAGCCCCGGCTCTAATAGGTCAAGTAAAAGACGAAAGTTTTGAGGGTCTCCTCGATGAGGAGTTGCCGTAAGGAAAAGCAGATAAGTTGTGAGAGTTGAAAGGTTTTCGCCAAAAGTATATCGCTGCGTTTTGCTGATTTTTTCACCATATTTATAGGCAGCCATCTTGTGAGCCTCGTCTACTATACACAGGTCCCATTTGGAGTCTTTAAGAGCAAACATCACATCATCCTGTTTGGCAAAATCCATGGAGATTATGACCTGATTCCTGTCGGTGAAAACATTTTTCCCCCATTCTGCATTCATCACATTTCTGTCTACAATTGAAAAGTTCTCCTGGAACTTCTCCTTCATCTCCCTGAGCCACTGGTCTTTGAGATGCCCCGGAACAACGATGAGTGTCCTCTGAACAAGTCCGCGATATTTAAGTTCTTTAAGAAGTAAGCCCGCCATTATAGTTTTTCCAGCACCGGGGTCATCCGCCAGCAGAAATCTGATACGTGGCTTCTGCATTATGTAATTATACACAGCCTCAATCTGGTGGGGCAAAGGGTCAATCTGAGAGACACTCACCGCATAGAGCGGGTCAAACTGAAAAGCATTCCTTATTCGGTGAGATTCCAGATAGAGGAATAAAGATTCTCCATCAGCCGAGAAGTTAAATGGCTTTTCCTCCTGGATTTCAATGTCTTTTATGTCCTTCTCTGAAAGAACTCGATTATAGAAACGATGAGTTTCAAGCCCCACAGCTCCAGTTATTAGCTGATTATTGTCGCTGTTTTTAGCATAAATCACCCTGACCTTTTCTGGCCAGAATGGACCTTTTAGGATATTACCTTCTTGAATTTGCATCTTTCAAAAACCTTTTACGTTAAAAAAGATTCATTTGGTAATCCTTTGACAGCATAGCCGAGCGTATCTTCGATTTCTTTGGCAACAATGATACTTCTAACTTTCTGATTGGGCTTGGCGAGATTATCTTCGACCCATCCTATGTATCGAAGGATTTGTCCTACAGTCGAATCGCTTTTCTTACCACGTTTGAGTTCGATGATAGCAAAATCGCCGCTTGCTTTGTCGGTGCAAAGAAAGTCAATACTCCAGGGTCCGGCTGGGAACTTACGTCCATTTTGATCTTCGAACTGATATCGAACGAGCTCGGAACCGAAATTGATGTGTTTCCGATTCTGGTCGATGAACTCCTCAAGATGAGCCTCTAAAGCAAACCGGGTCTCGCTGACAACATCCCTGGCTAGAACAAATTCTTCTGTAAGCGTAACTTCTCTTCCTTCTGTGATGGTTCGGAAATCCTCCTCCGAAATCTGGCGTACCCCATCTTGAAAGTAGGCAAACCAACTCTGTTTGTTCTCGATGAACTTGAGATGGGGGACAAGGCCCTCAACAGATCGCGGAGTGTTCCATACTTGAATGTCCGCAAGCAGCACACCGTAGTCGGAAATGTAGAATTTCTTGCCGTGTCCGTAATTGTCCCTTTGATCGTTAGTAAGTTCGAATGAATCTGAAGCCAAGGTAGCCGAAGCTGCAAACACTTTTCCTGGAAGGTCGACGTAAAAGACAACTCTATCTTCTTTTTGTAGCGAGTGGCGATTGAGAACCTTTTCGCCAAGCCCCCAAAATTGGTCTGATACCCTCTGGTTGAGTATCTCATTGGCGGCGAAAAGCTCTCCGTCGAGTCTGTGCTGAGTTACAGTGAAGATCCAATAGTTCATAGGTCAAAGCACCAAATGGCGCATAACTCGTAATTATGCGAATTGATAATATAATATTTACCTTTTGCCTTTGTTCAACCATTTTTCTGTAAAATTAATTTACCACGGCCAATTTTTCTGTTGCTTTTGATTCCATCGAATGCAGAGTAGCTAGCTTCTCTGAATAGCGACTTATGCTAGACAATGAATATCCCTTCCCCAATAATACTTCTGTTATCTTCTTCATCTTCTGTGTTGATTCTCCATTTACATATGCCTCGTATAACGCCATTATCACCGCCCGCACACTCCGTTGATACCGCTCTAATATACCAGGGTAAAATTCTCCATCCCGAGTCTGTGGTACCCGTAAATCTATACTGCCTGCACGAGTACTTAATTGCCGGGGTTTATTTAATTTTACAGAAA